>Ga0079224_100006018_pt1 | contig 16014 bp, 11 predicted proteins | sample Stecom2015_FD_80414 | JGI IMG/M metagenome (GOLD analysis project Ga0079224, IMG submission 80414) | Agricultural soil microbial communities from Utah to study Nitrogen management - Steer compost 2015 | ecosystem: Environmental > Terrestrial > Soil > Agricultural land | place: USA: Utah...
ATAAAGGCATCATCATCACAGATGGAGGAAATCGTGAGCCACAAATTTTCCCTCAATCACTGCGCGACAATTATACACCTCCACCTGAAACCATCCCCAGATCCAAGGGGCACCACAGAGATTGGATCGACGCCATTAAAAATGGCGGGCAGCCCAGCGCCAATCTGGACTATGGAAGTCAATTGACGGAATTAACCCTGCTCGGGGTACTTTCACTCAGATTGGGTGGGGCACGTATCCATTGGGATGCTGAAAAAATGGAAGTCAAAGGAATAGCGGAAGCAGCAGATCTGGTTAAAGAACCTGCCCGGCCCAAATGGGATATTGCAAACTTGTAGTTACCCAGCTTAATTCAACAATGATCGGGTATAGATCATAATTAGACTTCGACCTTCAAAAAGGGAAATAAATCGATCAATATTTCAATGCAGTTGTGGCTAGGGCGGGATTTCTTTGTCGGTTCCGGATCACGCTATACCCTATCAGTCCAGCCAGGGCTATACTTGGTTTGGCTTCTTTGATATGATAAAAAATAACCTCGTCTATAATTTCACGATCTTATTGTGCGACGCACTATGTCCCTTTACCCATTACCTTATTCACCCCTTTGAGCATGGGTACAAATTTGAAATAATCAAACTTTTCAATCAGGGGTTTGCCATTGCTTTTGGTCAGTCTGATCATTTGCTGTGATTCATCCTGTTCCCCTACCGGACACACCAGGTAACCACCGATTTTCAATTGATCCTGCAATTCTACCGGGATGGAGGGAGGCGCTGCCGTGATAAGTATTTTATCAAAGGGTGCGAATCGGGGAAGTCCCAAATATCCATCACCGAGAAATGTACGAATTTTGTGGTATCCCAAATCGTTCAACAGCTCAGTCGTTCTACGGTACAAGGTTTCATGACGTTCGATGGTATACACCCGTGCGCCCATGTCATGCAAAATCGCAGCCTGATACCCACTCCCTGTTCCCACTTCCAGGACTTTATCGTAGGGTTTGATGTCCAGAAGATTGGTCTGGTAAGCCACCGTATAAGGTTGTGAAATGGTCTGTTTTTCCCCAATCGGAAATGCCACGTCCTTATATGCCCAGTCATCGAATCCGGTATCAAAAAAATAATGCCTCGGCAATCTTCCCATGACATCCAGCAGTTTTTCATTGCGAATGCCTTTCTCCCTTAGGGCTTTTATCAATTGACGCCTCATGCCACGATGGCGATATGTGTCTTTAAATTTGCTCATAATTCTGATTATCTCGGAATCATTTACTCCATCCGGGGCATTCGTTTCCCATAAACTGCACCAGATCTGAAAAATACTCAAAACAAGATCCCGGGAGTTTAAAGGTAGCTAATTTTGCCATGAGTTCAATTTGATATTGATTTCCTTATTCCGCATGGCTGCTCAAATCGCCAAACGGCCCAGGATGATCACATGGTAATGAATTCATGGACAGAAAATAAACCAGGATCGATTCCGCCTTCCTTGCGAATGTGTACATCCTCTTCCATTCTGAAACACAGCGTCAGCCAAGATACTACTTATGGATAGGCAAAAATTTAAGTCCTATTGCGCCCGGATATTATTTCCAATTCAGGTCATCAGGGTATGCTCCATCCTTTTTTTGCCTGCCATGAAATTCCACAGATATCCAAATAAATATATATCTTGAGCTAGAAAAATCACCTACCATGAAAATCAAATTTGGCACCGATGGATGGCGCGCTATCATCGCAGACGATTATACCTTCGAAAACGTAAGGAGAGTAGCGGAAGGAACAGCTGATTATATGAAATCGGAAGGGATGCAAAAGGTGGTTATTGGTTATGATTGCCGGTTCCAGGGAAAAACATTCTCCGAGCTTGTAGCTGGTGTTCTGGGGTCTGAAGGAATCCATGTCGTCCTTAGCAGTGCGGGATTTTCCTCCACACCCATGGTCTCCCTTGCCGTCAGAGAATTGGGAGCCGATCTGGGCGTGGTGATAACTGCCTCACACAATCCACCCTCATACAATGGGTACAAATTGAAATCCAGATTTGGAGGACCGAGTATTCCGGCTGAGATTGAAGCCGTAGAACAACGAATTCCGGACAAATCCTCTGTCCCTGTGCTTTCCATTGACGAACTCAAATCCCGGAATCTGGTGGAATTTGCTGATCTTGAGGAACTTTACCTTAACAAAGTGCGGCAGTCATTTGATCTGGAGGGTATCCGCCAATCGGGCCTCAAAATCGCCTATGATGGCATGTATGGTGCAGGTCAAAGTGCTATGAGAAAACTATTCCCGGAATCAACCTTTTTACGCTGTGAATTCAACCCTTCGTTTCTGGGACAAGCGCCTGAGCCCATCGACCGGAATTTGCAGGAACTCGCCTCGCTGATCCGCAACAATCCCGGAAAATATGATGTAGGCCTGGCCAACGATGGTGATGCAGATCGAATCGGCATGTACGACGAACAAGGCAATTTCGTAGACTCACACCACTTGTTGCTGCTCCTTCTCGAATACCTCTATAATTACAAAAATGTTCGCGACAAAGTCATAGTTACCTTTTCGGTGACTGACAAGGTTAGAAAGCTGGCCGAATTGTACAACCTGGATGTTGAAATAACCAAAATAGGATTTAAGTATATTGCCCAGCGAATGCAGGAGGTACAAGTGGTGGTAGCGGGTGAGGAATCAGGGGGCATCGCGGTGGCCGGGCACATTCCGGAGCGGGATGGAATCTGGATTGGGTTGGTTATTTTTGAATATATGGCCAAATCAGGAAAGTCTTTAACCCAGCTCATCCAGGATCTATATAAGAAAGTAGGGCCTTTTACCTGCGATCGGGACGATCTACATCTCGAAGAGTCGAAAAAACAGGCTATCCTACAACACCTCAAAGGTCAGTCTGTAACACAATTTGGGCATTATCAGGTTGAAAGTGAAGAAAACCTGGACGGTTTCAAGTATATTATGCCAAATGGAGACTGGGTTATGATTAGACCTTCCGGCACCGAACCTGTGTTGCGGGTTTATGCCCAATCTGACAACACGGAAAAGGTCAGGGAATTGCTCCAGGCTGTTCACCAAAGTTTGAATTCGATTGGATAGAAAAAAACGAACCTTGTTGGGCTTGATAATCGCGGGTACGCTGTGCATTTACCAATGTCAGGACAGTCGAGAACTCACATCGGGGGAAGATATATACCGAAGGTACTGCGTGAATTGCCATGGGATAGATGGAAGCCTTTCCCACAGCGGTGCCCTGGATTTGACCCGGTCCCGATTGCCTCTTGAAGGACGTATTGACATTATTCGTCATGGTCGTGTCACCATGATGGGATTTGAAAGCGTGCTGACCGAAGCGCAAATCGATTCCGTGGCAGCATATACGCTCAAACTGATCAAGGAATGACTCAAGAGGAGAAAATTTTGGTTACAGGCGGAACCGGGTTTCTGGGGAGCTATATAATTCGTGAACTCCTGCACCAGGGTTACACGAATATTCATGCAATACGACGGAAAGACAGTGATCGGAGATTGGTTCATGACCTGGAAGACCAAATCTCATGGTGGGTGACTGACCTCGATCAGGTAGATGAAATTTATGATTCAATAAGTGGCGCTCACACCGTGATTCACGCAGCAGGATTGGTTTCATTTATCCCCCGGGATCGCGATCAGTTGTACCAGATCAATGCGGATGGAACGGGCACCGTGGTCAACGCCTGTCTGGAACATGGTGTCAAACGTTTGATCCATATTTCGTCATCCTCTGCGTTGGCCAAGATTAAAGACGGCTCCCCCATCACCGAAAAAACCAAGTGGGTGGATGACAAACATATTTCGGTATATGGTCGAAGTAAACGGCTGGCGGAAATTGAGATTTGGCGTGGCATTGCAGAAGGATTGGATGCTATTATACTCAACCCCACTATTATTCTGGGTGCCGGGATTTGGGAATCCACCTCCTGCAAGTTGTTTTTTCAGGTCTTCCAAGGATTGAAATACTATCCTCCGGGTAGTACCGGATTTGTGGATGTACGCGATGTAGCCCGGATTGCCGTGGACATGATCCACCATCCCCAGGTCAATCAATCCTATATTATCAATGGATCCAACCTAAGTTTTCGGAAATTATTTACACAGATTGCAGAAGGGCTCCGGGTGACTCCTCCCCTCAGACTGGCGCCCCGATGGATTGCCAGATTCCTGGTAGCAGTTGAATTTATTAAATCAAAATTAACGGGAAAACGACCTATTGTAACTTCTGAAACTATCCGAAATTCTTATCAAAACTTCAGTTATTCAAACGACAAAATACGCGGGCTAGGATATGATTTTATCCCGATAGAAGATACCATCCAGGACACCACTGCAGCATTGCTGGCAGCAGCCCAAAACAAATTTGAACCTGGATTACTTGCGCCAAGAAATCAAGTCAAACCAAAATCCTAAACATGAGAATTGGATTTGATGCCAAGCGGGCTTTCCAAAACCGAACCGGTCTGGGGAATTATTCGCGAACACTTCTGAACAATCTGAATAACTTCTTTTCCCAGGAGGAATACATACTCTTTGCACCAAAAAAGAATACAGAATATTCCGATCAATTTAGAGATAATGCGATTATTACGCCATCAGGAAATTCTATATTATGGAGGAGTTTTGGCATTAAAAAAGATATGCAAGCTGCCGGGATAGATCTTTTTCATGGATTATCCAACGAACTCCCATTTGGAATGCGTAGGTCGGGAATTCCTTCGGTCGTAACTATTCACGATGTGATATTTGACATTATCAAAGATGATTTTCCGTGGCATGATCGGTGGATTTACAGACTGAAGACCAAAAAATGTATCGAGGAGTCCACCAAAATCATAGCGATAAGTCAATCCACACGAAATGATATTATACGTTTTTTCGGGGCTGATCCGGATAAGATTCATGTGATTTATCAACCCATTGATCACCAATTTGAGCATCCCGAATTCACACCGGCCAAACTGGAGACGATCCGCCAAAAATATCAACTTCCCGATCAGTACCTGCTCTATGTTGGCGCACTTATGCGGCGAAAAAACGTACTCCCCATGATCCAGGCATGGCAGCAATTACCAACTGAATATCAATTTCCCTTACTTATTTTTGGAGAGGGAAACCAATATCGCCAGGAAATTGCCCAATATCTCCGAACACACCACCTCGAGGGTCAGGTACAGATCCGAAACCGCATGCCTTTCGAAGACCTGCCATCGGTGTACCATATGTCGCAATCGGTGATTTATCCATCCCTCTACGAAGGGTTTGGCCTCCCTGTGGCAGAAGCTCTGGCCTGTGGCAGCCGCGTTGTCACGTCTTCGGTCAGTTCAATGCCCGAGGCTGGAGGTCCCCTTTGTTCATATGTTGACCCCATGGATATCGATTCCATAGCAGATGGGATAGTTCGAAGTTTACAGTCCGAACGTCCTCATCCCGATGCGGTAGAAAAACATTTGTCCCGATTTGACAGTTTTACTCTAACACAACAAATTATCAATCTTTACAGGGAACTCTGCGGAAATTAGTACCTTTGTGAGCATTTAGAAAATTTTATCAAACTTAACGTAACATATATGTCTGTAGATACAAAACAGAACTATCGGGTCAAGGATATTACCCTTGCAGACTGGGGCCGACGGGAAATCGAACTGGCTGAAGCTGAAATGCCCGGCTTGATAGCACTCCGGGAACGATTTGGCAAAACCAAACCGCTGAAAGGCGCACGAATTGCAGGTTGTCTCCACATGACCATTCAAACTGCGGTGCTGATTGAAACCCTTGTTGAACTTGGGGCAGAGGTGACCTGGTCATCATGCAATATTTTCTCTACCCAGGATCATGCCGCGGCGGCCATTGCAAAAACTGGTGTCCCTGTTTTTGCCTGGAAGGGCGAGACCGAAGAGGAATACATATGGTGTATCGAGCAGACCTTATTTGGCTTTGAAGGTGGAAAGCCACTCAATATGATCCTTGATGACGGAGGTGATCTGACCGCGCTGGTTTTTGAAAAATATCCCGAACTTATTCCCGGCATCAGGGGGATTAGTGAGGAGACTACCACCGGTGTACATCGTTTGTATGAATTGGAAAATAAAGGAAAATTACCACTTCCTGCGTTCAATGTCAATGATTCTGTAACGAAATCCAAGTTTGATAATAAATATGGGTGTAAAGAATCCTGTGTAGATGCCATACGAAGAGCTACCGACCTGATGCTGGCTGGAAAGGTAGCCGTTGTGGCGGGATATGGCGATGTAGGGAAAGGATCTGCTGCCTCACTACGGGGTGCAGGATGTCGGGTCATCGTCACCGAAATCGATCCCATATGTGCCCTTCAGGCAGCCATGGATGGGTTTCAGGTCAAGAGAATGATCGATGCTGCCCCTGAAGCCGACATTATTGTAACGGCCACTGGTAATAAAAACATCGTTTCCGAAGAACATTTCCCGTTGTTAAAGGACAAAGCCGTGGTTTGCAATATTGGCCATTTCGACAATGAGATTAATATGGCGTGGTTGAACAAAAATTACGGTCATACGAAAATCGAGATCAAACCCCAGGTCGATAAATACACCCTCGATGGAAAAGATGTAATCATTCTGGCTGAGGGCAGACTGGTAAATTTAGGATGTGCAACAGGCCACCCGTCTTTTGTAATGTCCAATTCGTTCACCAATCAGACCCTGGCGCAAATTGAACTGTGGCAGAATCCTGACAAGTACGAAAATAAGGTATATACACTACCCAAACACCTTGATGAAGAAGTAGCCAGATTGCACCTTGCCAAAATAGGGGTTGAACTGGAAACACTTACCGACGAACAGGCAGCATACATTGGGGTAGAAAAAGAAGGACCATACAAACCCGAATATTATCGGTATTGAAATACGAAATAGGGAATTTCGGATCGATCATTTTTGCCCCATGCCAGGGATCGGTTAGAATGAATGCTCGGTCCGACTTAGGATTTCTTCCTCGATACCGTGCATCAGGATAAGGATTCAATTAGGTCGGATATTGAAGCTGTGAGAGGACAAAATCGATATAGTGAAACCTGGGGCCCTTGATGGAACTACCCGTTAGGCGGGAAGAAGATATCCAGCAAAATTCAGGACCCGAGGATCATCATGGGGCCGATGCACCCGGGGCCTAAAACCGAAAGTGAGGCTATGAAAGAAACCTCCATAATCAGGAAAATATTTATACTTCCAGTTCGGTTGTATCAAATTCTAATATCTCCCTTACTTGGAAAAAACTGTCGGTTCCAGCCCACCTGTTCCCAATATATGATCGAGGCCATCGCCGAATGGGGGCCACTCAAGGGAATCTGGCTCGGTATACGCAGGATAAGTAGATGCCATCCCTGGGGGCCACATGGGCATGATCCGGTACCCAAAAAATCAAATAGCCGGTAACAACGTTATGTGACTGATCAAGCAATGAAATAAAACCTTATGTTGGTAAGACCCAGACGAAATCGCCAATCGGCAGCAATTCGATCGATGGTTCAGGAAACCATGGTAGGCGTAGATGATTTGATCTACCCTCTATTTGTGTCTTCAGGGGAGGGTGAGAAAGAGCCTATTCCTTCCATGCCGGGAATTTATAGATATTCAGAAGCGAATGTTTTGGATGAAATAGAAGCCGCTGTTTCAGTGGGTATTCAGGCGTTTATATTATTTCCCGCTATTCCTGACCAATTAAAGGATCCCATCGCCAGCTATAGTTATGCCCCCGAAAATTTCTACCTTCATGTAGCCAGAAATATCAAAGACACGTTTCCTGAGGTTTGTCTTATCAGCGATGTAGCCATGGATCCTTACAGCTCTGATGGCCATGATGGTATCGTGAAAGACGGCGAAATTCTCAATGATGAAACGCTCGAAGTATTGGGAAAAATGTCTTTGGCACAAGCCCAGGCAGGATTTGACCTTATCGGTCCATCGGATATGATGGATGGGCGGGTAGCCTATATTCGAAATGTTCTCGATGACAACCACTTCACCTCCACTGGGATTATGGCATACACGGCCAAGTACGCCAGCGCCCTGTATGGTCCATTCCGCGATGCTCTGGATAGTAGTCCCAAAAAAGGGGATAAAAAGACCTATCAGATGAATCCAGCCAATCGAAGGGAAGCACTTATCGAAGCCAGTCTGGATGTCAGGGAAGGCGCAGACTATCTGATGGTCAAACCCGGTTTACATTATCTGGACATCATCCGGGAACTGAGAAATAACTTCCATTTGCCGATCGTCGCTTACCATGTTTCGGGGGAGTATGCCATGTTAATGGCAGCGGCAGAAAAGAATTTTCTGAACCTGGATCAAGCTCTGAATGAAACCCTCCTGGCGCTGAAAAGAGCAGGCAGTGATTTGATCATCACTTATTTTGCGAAACAATATGCTACGATGTTGTCAGAGAATCGGTAAGCTGTTGAGGCCAGCTTTGTTTGTTTCGATTATGCTGGCCATTTCCTATGTGGGAGGACATACCCAAAACCCCTTTGACATCCAGTCTCGAAAATTGCTCGATAGTACGGCATCCATCGCTAAGACAGATATGGATTCGAAAACGGATACCGTAAAAGTTTCCAATGTCGATTCCCATTCCGATTCCATTTCCATAATTCCTGTGGAACCCATTCCGGCAGATACGCATAAATTACAACTTCCTCCGGCCCAAACTCCGACGGTAGAAAATACGGATAATTCCCAACCTGATCTTATTCCCCCATTCTCCAGGAACAATGGACTATTGGGGGAAGTGGAATTACCAACTGGCAGTGCCACGAGCGCTTCCTGGTGGTTTTATGTATATGACCTGATCCTGTTGTTGCTGTTACTTGGAGCATTCCTATACGATAAAAAGATATTCCCCCCCCTCAAAAAGGCCTTTTTACATGAAAATTTTCTTCGTTTTCTCTATCGGGACACTTTCCTCAGGAAACCGGGAATATTCCTATACCTGAATTTTATTTTTCTGGTCTGTCTGGGTTTTATTCTTTTCCGCGTAGCCCAGCATTTCAGTATGGCCTCTGGTGTACAGGACTATTTACTTATCCAGGGAGTAGTCCTGCTTTTATTCCTACTCAAGCATATTTCTTTGCAATTGCTCACCAGACTTGTAGACAAGCCCTTCGAAGTTCGTTTTTATCGCTACTGGATGATTTCATCTGCCGGGTTGATCGGTCTGTGGCTGATCCCGGTAACCCTTATGATTTCTGTCCTGCCTTCTGACTATTTGTGGATAGCGCTGGTGATAAGCTGTTTTCTTTTGATTTTACTGCTCATTTACAGACAGATAAAAGCCATGGTCCAGGCCAAATTTTTCCTTTCCAAACATTTTTTCCATTTTTTTCTGTACTTTTGTGCCGTCGAAGTAGTGCCGGTACTTTTACTAGCAGACATATTGGTCAATTATTGATTGAAAAGGTAAAACTGTTTTATCGTTTATGGCAAATGAAGATCAAAAGAAGACAGATCTGGAAGTCAAAACAATTCTGGTGTCACAGCCAAAGCCAGAATATTCTCCCTATTACAAACTGGAGGATAAGTACGGTATCAAGATCGACTGGCGTCCATTTATTCATGTAGAGCCGGTTCCTGAAAAAGAATTCCGGAAAACACGGATCAAACCGGATGAGTACACTGCGATTATTTTCACCAGCAGGAACAGCATCGATCATTTCTTCAACCTGTGCGAAGAAATGCGGATAAAAATGCCGGAAGACACGAAGTATTTCTGCCTGTCGGAAGCCATCGCCAATTACCTCCAGAAATTTATCGTATATCGAAAAAGAAAGGTTTTTGTCGGTCAAAAATCCATCGCGGATCTCGAAAATGCGCTTAAAAAACACAGAAAGGAAAAGTTCCTCCTACCGACCTCCAATCTAGGCAGCAAGCCAGTTCAGGACTTTCTGAGTAAAATGAAAATAGATTACCAGGAAGCAATGATGTATAAAACAGTAAGCAGTGATCTTTCCGATTTAGCTGACATTACTTACGATATACTCGTATTTTTTAGCCCATTGGGAATACAGTCTCTTTACGAAAATTTCCCGGACTTCAAGCAAAACAAGACCAGGATAGCCGTATTCGGAAACAGCACAAGTAAAGCCGTATTGGAGAAAGGCCTTACGATCAATATAAAGGCGCCATCCAAGGACGCTCCGTCCATGTCGATGGCATTGGAGAACTATATCAAGGAAATAAAGGGAGAAATCTAAAACGGTTTCTGGGTTTGGGTGTTTTATTACTAAGGAACCAAATCGGTATGGGTATATTCACCCTAGACTATAACCATGAGAAATCCACCCAAATCTTCACCGGAAAACCTTGCGGCTTTTGAAAAAATAATCGTGAACGATCCGGATCTTCCACTACCAGGACACACAGACCTGGAGCTGGTTCGGAATGTGCCCAACTATCTGGTACCTGCTCCTGAATCAGCCCGCATGGCCTCCGTGGTATTGATGATCCATGCGACCCGGGGCTACCCATCTATCCTTTTTATACAAAGAACCAGTCATATACCGGAAGACAAACATGGGGGCCAGATCGCATTTCCTGGAGGTAAGCAGGAGGAAAATGAAAGTCTGAAAGAATGTGCTTTCCGTGAAATGCACGAGGAGGTTGGAATATGGCTTCCGCACGATCATCCGGTTAAAATGCTCACTCCGCTCTATGTGTCGGTTAGTAACTTTCTCATTCATCCTTTTGTAGCCGTCCGGGAATCCATCCCGCCACCCGAGCCCAATCCCGAGGAAGTGTCCGTCGTAATCGATAGCCCATTGACCGAGATACATACGCGTTATACTATTCGACGCAAAGACATTCGTGTGCGGGAACGGTTACTCAAAAACATGCCCTATTACGATATTGACGGCCACACATTATGGGGTGCCAGTGCCCTGATTTTTGCAGAGTTTCTGGCTTTATTCCAGGAATGACATAACCAGGTACAAGGTCGATCAGTAGAACTAGCCACTTGGGGCAGAAAAGCATCTACTCCCCCAACGTAGCTGAATGAGCGGAATGAGCGCAGCGAATAAGGTTGCCAAGAGCAATTCTCTAACCTCCACAGCATGGCCTTCAATTCCGTCATTCCCGATCCGGGATAATTTTCCCCAGTCTCATATTATAACCTTCGGGACGCCATAGCGATCTGTCTGAAGCTATCGTCATCGTCTTCCTTGAATCATTTTTGGAAAAGATTTCCGTGCAGCCAGCTTAAGAGGAGGCGTTTAAAATTTGCTTATCGGAAAGTCGAAAAATGTCGAGTGGATTCGGAACGCGCTGACACCCGGATCGCATAATAATTCTTGCCTTGAATCGCACCAACAACACGCTATCAGGGTTGGATATTCAATTGAGGAACCGGACGTTTCCCCGTTGTCTTTTCAAATTCGATTTCTGTAAAATCCTGATTGGCCGTAAATCCATACCCGTAAATTATTTCATCCGGGCGTGTAAGTCGGGCAAAACGATCGGTAAAAATTTTCCCTTTCCGCTCATCCCATCGCAATTCACTTGTCTCCAGTTTCTCACCTTTGATGTTCTCGAAAACCACATTACCAGAAGCGATCACCATATAATCATCGGGTAATCTTTCGGCATAATCAGAGACCAGGGTTGCAAATGTTTCGGCGTTTTCGTAAAAAGTGACCAGGATACCGTCTGGGAAAATGTCTTTCAAAGGAAGGGTGTTTTTGCGCATCAGTACCGGAGCTTCTAAGGTCATAAGTCTCTGGGCATCATCCGTATATTCCATGGTGACGTTGTAGGCGAGATCTGCATCGGTTGTGAGTTTATCAACTTCTATATCCTGGGCAACTGGCAGTTTGTCATCACAAGCTGTCAATAGCAATAAGATACCCATTCCCCATAGAATCCAAATGTTTCTCATTGTTCTTCTCTTCCCCATCTCCACCCAATTTTTACTTAAAATCTTTATTGTCATAGCTGGGGCTCCTACATCCCAGTCAACAACATACTGTGTCATAAAGTTTTTCAACGAATACGGAGCTCTGACTGATTACTCAATTACCAGGATCTCACCTGAAACCACATCGATCACCTGGTCTATAAATTCCACATGGGCTTTATATACATAAATGCCAGGGATCAACCGCTGCCCATTTATCGTACCATCCCACCCCAATTGGTATTGATTACGGGGTAAATTTTCTCGTGAAAATAATAAATTTCCCCATCGGTCAAACACATCAAACTCCAATATCCGCGCAATATGTGGTCCCCCATAGATGGTTACAAAACTATTCTGATCCCTCCTGCCAGGTACAACCACATTGGGCACCCCTATTTCCCGGACTGGAATAACCCGGATAAAAAGTTCGTCCATTCCCATACATCCATCCTGGTCTGTGCCTGTCAGTGTAAGATGCATATCTCTTACCGGCATGGCATCCACGACGGGACAATCGCTGCAATCCACGTTTTCCGCTGGGGTCCACGACCAGGTCATGATCCGATCTGAAGGAGTATAGGAACTTCCCAGCACCAGGGTTTCACCAAGTCTGATGGTGGGGATAGAATCTGTGGTAGTCGTGATATGTACCTCTACCTTTTCCGGTTGATGCAGGGCTACTTCGATGGAATCCCTGCATTGGTTCCCATCTTGCACTGTGATAATATAATTGCCTGCAGTTAATTGGTCAAACCTCGGCACGGAGGATAGTCCTCTTTGATTGAGGGAAAACATATACTCACCTGCACCTCCATCTGCAGACACCACGATGCGACCGTCAGCATCACCGTAACAAACCAGATCTCTTTTCTCCAACAATCCTATTAAAAGCTCAGGAGGTTCCCCCAACATCAGGGACAATTCGGCGGGACAGTCATGGCGATCACGAATGGCAAGCCGATAATTGCCAGCAGGAAGATTTCTCAATTGCGGTGAATTGGCACCATGATCCCAGGAATATTCGTATTCAGGCGTTCCACCCATTACTTCAACGGAGATATGGCCATCTGTGAATCCAAAACAGGAAATATGGGAGGTATCCACCCCTATAATGATGGAATCAGGTTGACCCAGATCCAGATTATGATAAGCGGTACAGTCGTCGTTGTCTCGTATGGCAATGATGTAGCGGCCAGCAACCAGGTTTTCATATCTATTCTGAGGGGAAAAAATGCCCGTGGTATCAAAATCATATTCATAGGGGCTTTGGCCACCAGAGGGTGTAACCACTATACTTCCATCATTGTAACCAAAGCAAGTGGGTTCCTGAAAAATCGAGGTGGACAGATCCAGATTTATTTCATTCAAAAACACCACAGTATCTTCCTCACATCCCATTTGATCCCGCACCCATACCCTATATATACCGGCAGCGACCCCATCCATCCTGTTTTGAGATTGATACCCGCTTCCAAAGTCGTAATCAAAAGGGCCGAAGGTACCTGAAGCTTCAAGTTCAATAGAGCCATCCGCCCCACCACCGCAAGAGGCCAGTGTCAGAATTTGATGGATTTCGATAGATAAGGGCTGGTGCAGATCAAACGTAGCTGATCGGGAACATCCTCTCATATTTCTTACGGTAAAGGTATACTCCCCAGGATCCAAATCGGTCCTGATGAGATCAGTGGAACCATCCATCCAGAAGGCAGAAGTGACCTGGGATGGAGAGGTAAAATTCACCTCGATGCGACCATCGCCGTATCCATAACAGGAGATGGAATCTATTGTAGCGTCAATGCGAATAGGATCCTCCACCATGATCGTGGTATCCAGGGAAGTAATGCAGCCGATGTCACTTTCCAGGTTCAAAATGATGGGTTTGACCCCTCCCGACGGAAATGAAATTGAATGAGGACCCGCTCCGGTGAGCTCTCCAGAAATATCGGATCCGGAATATACCCAGTGATACTCGGTAATGGCACCACTTTGGCTGACGTCCTCAGCATAAAACCGAATTTCTTCATCCGGACAATAAACAGGCTTATCCGATAAAAAAACTATTTGAGCTTCAGGACCCGCAAAATCCCCCGTACCACCCCATTCAAGCCTGAATCCTGACCCGGATTGGCTGTAATTGTTAACAACCAACGCATAAGCCTTACCTTCTTCCATTTCCAAAGGGGCCAGAAAATTGGTGTTCCCCGGCTGACATCCTCTTTCCTCGCTGGTGTGGGTCTCTCCTTCCCTCAGGCCCGTGGCACCGGTACATACTTTCCAGTCATCAAGCGGTGCACCCACGTTTTCCCCTGAAGCCATACAACGCAACAATCGCTTATTACCACAATCATTTACCCCACCAGGGAGCTCAAACACCGCAAAATCCAGATCATCCACCGGATTGATCGGATCCAGGGTAAAAGTAAGCGTACCATCGTTCCTGGCGATCCAGCGGAACCACACACTGGATGATTCTGAGTTGCCGTCGTCTCTACCAGTTGAAGGATCGGTATCCAAACAAGTATTGTCTGCTTCGTCCTGTACATCACCGGTACCGCTGACCAAATCCACCGTAATGGTTTCTTTATCACAGAGAATGGTGGCATCGTGACAATCAGAAGAATACTCAGGGGTAAACTGAAAATTGTTGATACACAATTGAAATTTTCCGTTGTTATTGATCCGGGAGCCTACCCTGATAAAGTAGGTAACTCCGGGTTCCAGGTCCCCTACGGTCAGCTCCACAAAATGATATCCCTGGGCATCGGAGATACATCCCACCAATTCGAGTTCGTCACAACCTCCCTTGTATACCGCCATCTGGGGATTTCTAAGTGTATTGGCATCCCCCAGAAAGGAAGCGCCCCGGATAACAATATTGATATTTCTGAAAACCGGTTGAAAAGAAAACCACATATCCCTGGTCCCAGAGTTCGCAGGGTAGCAGGAAGGATTTTCAAGTCCGGAATGACCCTGTGCACCTAGGTCATATGCTCCAATTGCCGAACAAACGTTGTCCAGGGTATCCAGTACGATCGGTTCCCCACAAGAACTTCCCTCTTGTGCCAAAGCGATAACACCGGCCATAGAAAATCCCAGAAACAGAAATATTTTTCTCATGGTCAAGTACAAATCAGTGGATCCATATTTAGATTGTCCGGAGTATAAAACGTATAATCTTCACATTATCAGAAGCTCATCCCTGATTTAGGGTTCAAGGTATCAAATTCTTCCTTCTCAACAACGATCAAACCGTCTATTTTATACAACCATATTTCGAAATTAAAACACTTTACCTGCATTCTTCGATACATACAAGACAGGGAGGAATGTATAAAAACCGGGCCTACCGGGTCATTGGAAGCAAAACATTCGGGTTATACAATCCCGACTTATTTGATGAGAACTATATCTGCAACTGTCGATATTCATACGACAGGGAGGGATATCAAAAAACTGAGCTTACGGCAGTAAATTCCTCATGGGCCGATCCCAAGGAATATGGATGTTTCTATACCTGGCTACTTGGTATGAAGTTGGATAGCGTTGCTTCCTACTAAAATGGCCCTGAATGATGGATCTCTGTAGCCCTTCGGGATACTCCAGGCATCTCACCCCGCACTCGATCTACCTCAAGGGCATCACCGCTTTCCCGGCTGTACCAGTCCGGAGTCAGTTGTTCAGGATGGGTATCCCCGGTTTGTTCTATCCACAATTCCAACACCCCACGCAGTTCGTTTAATTTATTCCCCATATCAGGGTGAGTAGCCAGATTGACCAATTGTAGTGGATCTCTCAGACAGTCAAACAATTCTTCCCGGGGACGTGGAGTGAGAAAAACATCGTTTTGAGCTGCAGTGAGCATACCCTGGTCCCGGGCTTGCCTGAGCGAAGTAAATGAATTGCTATTGTTGGAATCCGCAGGTCCCTGAATGGAAAAGGAAGGACGAAGATTGAGAAAAAACAGATACTCCCGGGTTCTGACCATGCGTTCCAACGCTTCGTGCACTCGCCAGTTGTGTTCAGCGAAAATATAATTACGGAAAGGAAGTGC
>Ga0079224_100006019_pt1 | contig 16014 bp, 14 predicted proteins | sample Stecom2015_FD_80414 | JGI IMG/M metagenome (GOLD analysis project Ga0079224, IMG submission 80414) | Agricultural soil microbial communities from Utah to study Nitrogen management - Steer compost 2015 | ecosystem: Environmental > Terrestrial > Soil > Agricultural land | place: USA: Utah...
GCCAGCTGGCTAAACAGCCGGCAGAAATCCTCTGCAATAGCCTTGTGCACATAAATTTTCTGAACTGACACGCATACCTGCCCGGCGTGATAAAATCCCCCCTTCACCAAAGCGGGAATGGCTTGTTCCAGGTCCGCATCTTTTTCCACAATCACGGGCGCTACGCCGCCATGTTCCAAGGCGCATCGGGTGCCCGGCGATAGTTTTGATTTTAGCGCCCAACCCACCTTGGCAGATCCAATAAAGGAGAGATAATTTACCCTTGGGTCTGTCGCCAACTGCTCCGTAATGTGGGAGGAGCAGATCAGGCTTTGGCACCAGCCATCCGGTAAGCCCGCCTCTTTCAGGATGTCCACAAAGGCCAGACAGGACAGGGGAGTGGTGCTTGCCGGTTTGACGATCACCGGACAACCCGCAGCAACCGCCGTAGCAGTCTGGTGGACGATGAGATTCAAAGGGTGGTTGAACGCACTAATAGAAGCAACTACTCCTATGGGCTCCCGGACCGTAAAAGCCATTCTGTTAACGGATGCCTCAGTGAGGCCCATAGGGATTTGTGAACCTCTCAGTTGTGACACTTCCTGTGCCGCTAATTTTACGCCATTGATGGCCCTCAGGACTTCGACTTTGGAATCTTGGAAAGGTTTGCCTCCTTCCTGGGCAGCTGTCCTCGTAAGTTCTTCTACCTTGGTGTCCATTATCGCAGCCGCTTTTTCAAGAATGGCTATTCGTTGATGCGGAGCTAGCCATTGGCTTCTATCGAGAAACAAACGATGGGCGTGTTTCAAAGCGTTTTCCAATTCATCTGTGTCCGCCAAGGGAAGTTCCTGTATCAATTCATTATTGTATGGATTGTGTATTTTTAACATGCGAGGTTTGTTTAAACTTGAGGCGGTGATAGGTACATACTCTTTGTAAAATTGCTATCTCAATTCAACATAAATATAGTAAATTACCTTCAGATGGAGCCAAATAAGACATGTCGGGTAAATGTCGGGTTAAAACCGCTCTAATTACAGATGATCTCTTTCCAAAAACACACAACTTGCCATGACTAAACAAAACCCCATGATCATGAAGCAACCCGAACTCGGCCTTAAGATTGTCGAACTGAGAAAGGCCAAAGGACTTACCCAAGAGGAGCTGGTGGAGCGCTGCAACATCAATGTACGTACCATACAACGGATTGAGGCAGGGGAGGTGACTCCCAGAAGTTATACCATTAAGAGTATCATGGCTGCTCTAGGTTATGATTTTAGCCCTGTCCCCACAGAGGAAGAAGAACAAAAAGCAGATGACCTCCCTGTGCATAACAGAGGCTTTCTAAAAACTGCCTTTATCGTTGGGATCCTCTATTTAGTGTTCGCGCTGTTGGAGGGCCTAATGGATGTTTTGCCCATTCTTAATGAACCGGACGATATTTTGGCATTAGGCAACTGGTATGCCGGCCTGAAAATAGCAGTCATTGGAACATATGGGGTGTTTATGCTTGGATACTATAAACTGGGAGTATCGCACAACAATGTGTTGGTGATGGTGGCCAGTGTTCTATTAATCATGGCAACAACGATCACTTTGTCGGCGGATATTTATGCTTACTATACCCAAAGCATCGAGTTCCTGACGGTTCAGATCGTCAAGTCTGTCATTTTAGGCGCCCTTTATGTAGCCCTCGGAATAGGCCTTTTAAGTTATCAGACCCATTTTGGATCTCTGGCTTTGGTCACCGCTGCCCTAGGCATCATTTCCGGCGTGGCTTTCTTGTCAGTAATATTCGCGCTGCCGGGGCTGACTGTTTTTACGGTTTTTGAGATCCTGCAGGTGATACTGTTATATAAAGCTTTCGCGGCTGGCAAAGAGAAGAGGAACGTTGCTCGCGGGGATATTCCAGCATTTGGTTGATTGGGTGTAGACCTATACGAAAAAACGGACAGGAAGTGATTCCTGTCCGTTTCGTTATAATACATTGTTGAGAATTATCGATTGTTTACCTCGACATAAGCCCTTTCGTTAGCACCGGTATAAACCTGACGTGGCCTTCCAATTGGCTCGTTGTTTTCTCTCATTTCTTTCCATTGCGCAATCCATCCGGGTAGACGGCCCAAGGCGAACATCACCGTGAACATATCCGTAGGGATGCCCAAAGCCCTGTAGATGATACCGGAATAGAAATCGACATTTGGATAAAGTTTCCTGTCCACGAAATACTGGTCGTTCAACGCAGATTCTTCGAGTTCCTTGGCAATGTCCAGAACAGGATCATTTACACCCAATTTAGACAAGACATCGTCCGCAGCTTTTTTGATGATTTTGGCGCGAGGATCGAAATTCTTGTACACCCTATGTCCAAAGCCCATCAATCGGAAAGGATCATTTTTATCTTTGGCTTTGGCAATATACTTCTTGGAGTCGCCTCCGTCAGCTTTGATAGCTTCCAGCATTTCAATCACTGACTGGTTAGCACCTCCATGAAGAGGTCCCCAAAGGGCGTTGATACCTGCAGAAATAGAGGCGTATATACTTGCTTGAGAAGAGCCCACCATCCTTACGGTTGATGTAGAACAGTTTTGCTCGTGGTCAGCGTGAAGGATCAACAACTTATCCAAAGCGTTAACAATAACGGGATCTACTTCGTATTTTTCAGCCGGAAGGGCAAACATCATTTTCATGAAATTGGCACAATAACCCAAGCTATTGTCGGGGTAGTTTACCGGATGCCCCATTTTGTTTTTGAAGGCCCAAGCGGCGAAAGTCGGCATTTTCGCCAGCAGGCGGATAATGCTTAACTGAACTTCATCTTCTGATCGGTTTGGATTGAGAGATGCAGGATAGAATGCCGTCAAAGAACAGATCAATGAAGACAATACGCCCATGGGGTGGGCTACAGAGGGGAAGCCGTCCAGTATCTTCTTAATATCTTCATGCACGAGTGTGTGAACAGTGATGTCCCCTGCGAATTTATCATATTGTTCCTGAGTCGGCAATTCGCCGTAGATCAACAGGTAAGAAACCTCTAAAAAATTAGACTTTTCCGCAAGTTCCTCAATTCCATATCCTCTATACCTCAAGATACCTTTTTCGCCATCCAAGAAAGTAATGGCACTTTGGGTAGATCCGGTGTTTTTGTAGCCGGGATCTAGGGTGATTAATCCTGAAGCTCCTCTTAACTTGGCAATATCTACCGCCTTCTCATTTTCAGAGCCTTCTATTACTGGTAATTCGTAATCTTTTCCATCAAAGGATATCTTAGCAATTTCAGACATGTGCGTATATATTTATCTTGATTTGTTTAAAAGTTTAATTTGCGCTTTAAGTTAAGAAAATAGTGCATATTTTACACCTCTTCCCGCGCGGGAATATTCCTTTTTCGCCTGCTGGTATGCTCTTCCGGTTATTGTAAAAAACGATTTTATAGGGGGGTTCTTTAGCTTTTTAGGGCAAAATCTACTCGTTTTTATCGAAAATTCCAATTCTAACGGAAGGGTATGGTATCGGGAATCAATGCACATTTAAATAAAATATGACCCCATTGGGTCATATTTTATTTGCAGAAATGTTCAAAAACCTCGATGAGGTGGTCGCCGATTATTTTTGAATTTCTTCCTTCAATATGGTGTCTCTCGATGAAATGTACCAGTTCGCCGTCTTTAAACAAGGCCATGGCAGGAGAGGAGGGAGGATAAGGAAGGGAATATTCCCGCACCTTCGCCACTGCGTCGGTATCGTTGCCGGCAAAGACTGTTGCAAGCACGTTTGGTTTAACCTCTGACGCTTCCAAAGCGTATCTCACCCCGGGCCTTGCAGCTCCAGCCGCACACCCGCACACCGAATTAACAACAATAAAGGTAGTGCCTTTATGTTCTTTTAAATGATTGTCAACATCTTCGGCTGTTCTGAATTCTTTAAATCCAACCTCTGTTAATTCCGCACGCATCGGTGCTACTAATTCTTCAGGATACATATTGCTAGTTTTCTTTTAATTTTTCGACTACAAAAAGCCAAGTTCCAACTTGGCCACTTCGGACATCATGTCCTGTGAAAAAGGAGGATCAAATGTCAGTTCGACCTCCACACTGTTGACCCCCTCAATCGCTTCAATATTGGCCTTCACTTCGGAAGGAATGGATTCCGCTGCCGGGCAATTAGGAGAGGTAAGGGTCATCAGGACATAAACATTATTCACCGGATATACGCTGATTTCATAGATCAGGCCTAATTCATACACGTCTACCGGTATTTCGGGATCATATACGTCTTTGATGGCGCTGATGACTTTATCCTTCAAATCCGGTATGTTCAAAATTTCTTCCTTATTTGATGTATCAGACATAATGCTACACGTTAAGTTGGGACTGCTGGTAGGCCAAAGCAAATAACTTCATCTGTTTGATCATAGAAGCTAAACCATTTGACCGCTGTGAACCGATGATGCCGCTCATTCCGATCCGATCGATGAAATACAATTCCGTATCTAAGATTTCCTTCGGTGTTCGATGGGATAAAACCCGGATTAATAGACTGATCAACCCTTTGGTAATATCGGTGTTGGAATCTGCAAGGTATATCACTCTATTGTTTTCAAACTTGGTAGTTAACCAAACCTTGGATTGGCAACCTTTGATAATGTTTTCGTCTGTCCGTTCATTTTCAGGAAACGGCGGCAATTTATTGCCAATTTCCATGATATAATAAATGGTAGACTCTTTATCATCCCCCAATATGCTGAATTCATCTATGATTTCGTCCTGGATCTCCCGGGTATCTGTCATTTATTTTTGAGTTTGGCGATTTTATGGAGACTTTGGTAGAGTATATCCACCTCTTCTTCGGTGTTGTAAACAGAAAAGGAGGCCCTTACAGTTCCCTCAATTTGAAAACGATTCATTAGTGGCTGTGTGCAATGATGGCCGGTGCGGACGGCAATTCCCCCCGCGTCAAGCATCATGCCTACATCAAAGGGATGCATGCCCTGGATCAGAAAGGACAAAATACTCACTTTTTCTTTCGCTTCTCCTACAGGCAGATAGCCATTGATGGTGCGGAGCTTCTCATCAGCATACCGTAGAATTTCGTTTTCATGGGCGACCATATTAGCTTTCCCCAACCCATTAACGAACTCCAGCGCTTTTTGAAAAGCAATCACATCCGCGATGTTCGGCGTACCCGCTTCGAATTTGAAAGGAATATCGTTGTAAGTGGTTTTCTCGAAAGTCACTTCTTTGATCATCTCCCCGCCGCCCATATAAGGGGGCATGGCTTCCAACACTTCCCTTTTTCCGTACAACACGCCTAAGCCCGTAGGTCCATAGATTTTGTGGGCTGAAAAAGCAAAAAAATCACAATCTAATTGCTGTACATCAATAGTGAGGTGAGAGCTGGATTGCGCACCATCCAAGAGCACCTTGGCGCCCACCTCGTGTGCTTTTTTGATAATATAGTTCACGGGGTTTACGGTTCCCAATGCATTGGAGACATGCACTACGGATACGAGTTTCGTGCGTGGAGATAGCAGTTTGTCATATTCCTCCAGAAGCAACTCCCCCTTGTCATTGATCGGGATGATTTTCAGTACAGCCCCCTTTTCCTCGCAAAGCATTTGCCAAGGAACAATATTGGAATGGTGTTCAAGCGCTGAAATAATGATCTCATCACCGGATTGGACATACTTCCTTCCAAAGGTACTGGCCACCAAGTTGATGCTCTCGGTGGTGCCTTTGGTGAAGATGATTTCTTCAGGTTCCCGGGCGTTTGTGAACTGCTGGATCATCAGCCGGGTCTTTTCAAAGTAATCCGTTGCCCTGGCCGCTAGTGTATGAGCCCCACGGTGGATGTTGGAATTATCCTTTTGATAATAGTTGGACAAAGCGTCGATGACGGATTGGGGCTTGTGGGTAGTGGCTGCATTGTCTAAATATACCAAAGGTTTCCCGTTGACTTCTTGGTGAAGTACGGGAAACTGGTTTCTGATATCGTTGATGTTCAAACCCATCTTAGAACTCACTGCCTAATCGTTGTGCGATCTCTTGAACGCAATATTCTCGGAATTCATCATTTTTAATATGTTCCAACACTTCTCCGGCAAATGCATATAGCAACAGGCCTTTCGCCTTTTCTTTGCCAACCCCTCTTGCTCTCAGGTAAAACAAGGCCTCCTCGTCCAATTGCCCCGCTGTACATCCGTGGGAGCATTTTACATCATCCGCCCAGATTTCCAGCTGAGGCTTGGTATTGATGGTGGCATCGTCAGAAAGCAGGATGTTGCTGTTCTGCTGGAACGCGTTGGTTTTCTGTGCCTCTTGTCTCACAAAGATTTTTCCGTTGAAAACCCCTCGGGACTGATCGGCCAGAATACCCTTATAAAGTTCATTCGACTGGGAATGGGGTTTGATATGATCCACTCCGGTATGGTTGTCCACATGGGTTTTGCCGTCTAGCAGGTAAAGCCCATACATGTTACCCTCACAGTTGGAATCTAGCAGATTGAGGTTTAAGTTGTTCCGGATCATTCCTCCCTTAAGGGAGATCACGGCGGAAGAGTAAGTACCGTCCCGGTGAATGTCCGTCTCAAAATTACTTACCTCAATGGCTTCCCGGCTTTGGTTCTGCATTTTATAGTAATACAGATGGGAGTTTTCTGCTACGGTAATTTCTGTTACGTCGTTGAGAAAATACGGCTGGTCATCCAGACTGATAATTTTCTCGATCAGTGTGACTTCCGCATTTTTTCCTACGTTAATAAATACCCTTGGGAAAATGGTCTGTCCAACGTTCGCCTGATTGAAGCTCAGGAGCACCAAAGGCTTGGATAAAACGGTTCCGTCGGCGATATCAATAAACACCCCGTCTTGGAACATGGCGGTGTTCAACACGTTGAAGGGATCCTTCTCCAACTTAGCAATTGTTCCAAACCCTTTCGCCTCAACCTCTTCAGCAGCTTGTGATAGCAGACTGATCCTGAAATCATCTTTATCCCAAGTGGATAGTTCAGGAGCAAAACGGCCGTTGTTGAAAACGATCACGTCGGCGTCCATACCGGGGATATGTTCCTCCAGTACCCGCTCCCGGCTTAACGGGGCGGGAGCCGCCTCGGTAAAGTTGGAAATGGAGTTTTCTAACCGTTTTGAAATGGGGGTATATTTATACTCCTCCGCTTTATTGGAAGGCAGGCCCTGCTCTTCCAATAGCGATACGGCGCGGTCTTTTAAGGAAGCAAATGCAGTAGCCGTAAATCCATTGGATATTGCTTCCAAAAAAGCCTCTTTAGGAGATCTTTTTGTTGTAATAGTCATTGTTTGAAATTAATCGGTAAGCAATAATTAGAGGGCAGCACCTGCTACTTCTTCTTTAATCCAATCGTAACCTTTTTCTTCCAGTTCCAAAGCAAGTTCTTTGGTGCCCGACTTCACTATCCGGCCATTGTAGATAACATGAACAAAGTCTGGAACGATGTAATCCAGCAACCTCTGATAGTGTGTCACCACGATGGTGGCATTCTCCTGGCTCTTGAGTTTGTTGACGCCGTTGGCTACAATTCTCAAAGCATCGATATCCAGACCTGAATCAGTTTCATCCAGAATTGAAAGGGTTGGCTCAAGCATGGCAAGCTGGAAGATCTCGTTTCTTTTCTTTTCTCCCCCCGAAAACCCTTCGTTAAGCGAACGGCTGAGCAACTTCTGATCAATCTCAACCAGCTTCATTTTCTCCTTCATCAGGGAAAGAAACTTAACAGCATCCAATGCCTCCTGGCCGCGGTGTTCACGCACCTGGTTGACGGCTGTACGCAGGAAGTTAGTGGTGCTTACCCCGGGGATTTCAACGGGGTATTGGAAGGCAAGGAATACACCTTCTCTCGCGCGCTCTTCAGGGGCGAGTTCCAGTAGATCGATTCCTTTAAAAATTACCTCGCCTTCTGTTACCTCGTATTCTTCCCGCCCGGCCAGCACGGAGGCCAGCGTAGATTTTCCTGATCCGTTAGGTCCCATGATGGCATGAACCTCGCCGGCTTTCACTTCTAGGTCAATTCCTTTTAGAATAGGGGTGCCTTCAACAGAGGCGTGTAGGTTTTTTATTGATAACATGATGATGATTAGATTTTTTGATGAATTTTATCCGACACTTCCTTCTAAAGTAAGGGCCAATAATTTTTGTGCTTCCACTGCAAATTCCATAGGAAGCTGGTTGAGGACTTCCTTGGCATAACCGTTGACAATTAAAGCTACGGCATCTTCGGTTGAAATGCCTCTTTGGTTGCAGTAGAAGATCTGGTCTTCCCCGATTTTAGAAGTGGTTGCTTCATGCTCTACCCTGGAAGTGGAGTTTTGGATATCAATATAAGGGAAGGTGTGGGCACCGCATTGATTTCCCATCAACAGGGAGTCACACTGGGAGAAGTTGATGGCATTCGCCGCACGCTTCATCACCTGCACGTGGCCGCGGTATGAGTTTTGAGATTTTCCTGCGGAAATACCTTTGGACACAATCCTTGACTTGGTGTTTTTGCCAATATGGATCATTTTGGTCCCGGTATCAGCCTGCTGGTAGTTATTGGTGACCGCCACGGAATAGAACTCACCGATGGAATAATCCCCTTTTAGGATACAGGAAGGATATTTCCAAGTGATGGCAGAACCTGTCTCTACCTGAGTCCAAGAGATTTTGGAGTAGTCTCCAGCACAGATTCCCCTTTTGGTCACGAAGTTATAGATCCCACCCTTGCCTTCTTTGTCGCCGGGGAACCAGTTTTGTACGGTAGAATATTTCACTTCCGCATTCTTGGCAGCATAGATTTCTACGACAGCGGCATGGAGCTGGTTTTCGTCCCGCTGGGGCGCCGTACAGCCCTCCAGATACGATACATAAGAATCATCCTCAGCAACGATCAACGTTCTTTCAAACTGCCCTGTATTGGCGGCGTTGATCCTAAAATAAGTGGACAGTTCCATGGGACACCTAACTCCTTTTGGGATATAACAGAAAGACCCATCTGAGAATACCGCTGAGTTAAGTGCTGCGTAATAGTTGTCCGTGTAGGGGACGACAGAGCCTAAGTATTGTTTTACCAATTCAGGATGCTCAAGTACCGCCTCACTAAAAGAGCAAAAGATGATGCCCAGTTTGGATAGGCTTTCTTTAAAGGTGGTTCCTACCGAGACGGAATCCAGGACCACGTCAACGGCTACTCCCTGAAGTCTTTTTTGCTCTTGAAGGGAGATGCCCAATCGCTCATATATCTGAAGTAACTCGGGATCTACGTCTTTTAGACTTTTAGGCTTATTGTCCTGCTTAGGGGCAGAGTAATATTTAATAGCCTGAAAGTCAATTTTGGGATATTGTACGTTGTGCCAGGTGGGTTCTGTCATGGACTGCCAGGTTCTGAATGCCTTCAGCCTCCATTCCAAGAGCCATTCTGGTTCTTCTTTTTTTGCCGAAATCCACCTAATTATATCTTCATTTAAACCTGTAGCGGATTCATCGACTTCTAAATCCACAGACCATCCATGCTCATACTCTCTGGAAGTCAATTCCTCTAAGATTTCGTTGTCCTTACTCATAAATGGAATTATTTAGACTAATTATATTTTAAGTTGCAAAGATACAACATTAATCCCATTTATAATGTTCGGACTGGTAAGGAAATCTCTAAAAATGGTGCTTAAACATTTGCTAGCGCTCTATTAAAGAGGAATTTGCGTATGGTATATCCCGCTCTAATCAAATTAGATTTCCCGAAAAAGTAGTATGTTTTCCAGAATTAAATCAATTGAATTTTATCTAGATTTAATCTTATTTACTTCGCAGGCTCATCACCAAATAGATTGATCGGTCTATTGATGCTTTCTTCCAAGACGATCAAAGTTTCCGTGCGGTCTACACCTTCAACCTTTTGGATCTTGTTCAGCACTTCCCGGAGGTGGTTGGTGTCTTTGCATATAATTTTGGCAAAAATGCTGTAATTGCCAGTCGTGTAATAGGCTCGCACGACTTCAGGGATTTGTTTTAGCTTATCTATTACGCTGTCATAAAGGGAGCTTTTTTCCAGATAGATACCTAGAAAAGCAGAAATATCATAACCGAGTTTTGAAAAATCAATATTGAGTGTGGCGCTCTTTACGATGCCCATGTCCTCCAACTTCCGCATCCTAACATGCACGGTACCAGAGGAGACAAAGACCTTTTTTGCGATTTCTGTATAGGGAGTTTTGGCATCTTCATTTAAGAGAGAAATGATTTTGAGATCTATATTATCAATATCTAAATTTTTGTCCATGTTTAAGCTCGGTAATTGCTGATTTGTAAATAAAGATGTGAGTAAATTGTCAAACAGCAAAAATAATTTGTATTTTTTTTTTAAATTACTATCTTTCTAAACAAAATGTTCATTTATGTGTGTTTGTAACAGCGGAAATTTGTATCAGAAAAAGGTTTGAACGCCAAACTTCCGTCCAAATATAGAGAGGTTGGCATGATTTGTGTTTTCACGGCATTTCTAACGTTTATTCGCAGCGGCGTCGCCATCCCGCGGGGCAACTTCGGATTTTTTTCTTAAAGACGATCCCCGTACAATCAATTCAGACCGAAGTGTGATGGTATTCGTATTTTGGAGAATCTCGCCAAGCAGTCCGCTGAGGTGGTGAACGATACTTTTCATGGCTACTTCCCCCATTTCAAAGCCGGGGTAGTTGATGGTGCTCAACTTTGGTTCCATGAGACGGGAGATCATATCATTGTTAAAACCGACCACAGCGATGTCCGTAGGGACCAGTATACCATGCTGCTTCAATGAATTGATGCAACTGGCTGCACAGCTGTCATTGGAGACAAACAAACCGTCGGGCTGATCTTTCATGTCCACCAGTTGCTGGGCAATCCGCTCGCCCGCCTCTTCGCTCAGGTCGGAATAGATGATATTCTCCTCCTTGTAAGGCAGGCCGTTGTCCAGGAGTGCATAGCGGTAACCTTTGAGCCGATTGGCGTAGACGTTTATTTTGGGATTGCCTAGCACATGGACGATATTTTTGCAGCCTTGCTCGATCAGGTGGGCAGTTGCTTCGTAGGCAGCCTGGATATTGTCGATAATGACACCGGTGCAACCCGCCTGGTGCGCTACCCGATCATAGAACAACAAAGGAATCCCCTTATCTATAAAGGGACGAAAATGTTGGATGTTGTTGGGGTCATCCACTAGCGAGACCAAGAGGCCATCGACCCGGCTGTTAAACATCATCTGGACGTTTGCGACTTCTTTTTCCAGGGACTCCAAGGATTGGCTGATCACAAGGTTAAATCCTGATTCGTTTGCTATTTTTTCCATTCCTGCGATGGCCGATGATTGGAAAGGACTATTTAATCGGGGTACAATCACTCCGATCGTGTTGGTTCTTCGGCTTCTAAGATTAGACGCAAAAATATTGGACCGATAGCCCATTTCCTTTGCTTCTTTAAAAATCCGCTGCTTGGTTTGTTCATTTACAACCTTATGGTTGTTGAGCGCCCGGCTGACGGTGGTAGGGGAAATGCCGAGCCGGTCCGCAATGTCATAAATGGTGACTTCCTTATCCATAAACGAAGTTATTTATTTTGGCCGTAAAATTGCAATCGATTTCACAATATTTGTTTCACACCTAGTACGCTCAAACGGTCGATATGGCTTAATTTGCCCCCTAATATACCCGTATTAGAAAATGTTTTACGCAATTTTTAACTTTTTATGAAATCGGTTGTGATAAGAAAATAATATTTTTATGTTTACCATCGGTAAAAGTTAATGCGACCCTATGCATCTTCGACAGATTTTAGTTTCTCTTTTTATAACGGGATGGGTTTCCGTAGCGTGGTCTCAGGAGGTGGCGACGTTGGAGGTGGATTCGCCCCCCGAAACGTTGCCTTCGGCTGTGCCGGTGAGCGCGGACTTGGACCAGCTGACCTATTTGGCTGACTCGGTATTGGCATTGGTAGAATGGGTGGACGGAAAGGCCGTGCCCGTTAATTTCCAAATAGATCGCGAGAATGGACGGAAATTGGTCTGGATGCTGGATCCCAAGCGAAAGGGTACGCGCGTCTTTAAGTTAATTCAACATCGACCGGCGCTGGCGCACCCGGTCATCAAGTCGACTATAGAGGACGGTGGGATTATTCTTGCGAATGCGGAACGGCCCCTACTGCGGTATAATTATGCTACGATGATGCCTCCTCAAGGAGTCGACGAGGTGTTCCAAAGAAGCGGTTTCATCCATCCGTTCTGGTCTCCTGCCGGAAAGGAGCTCACGAGGATACAGGCGCCGGACCATTACCATCATTATGGACTTTGGAATCCTTGGACCCGGGTGGAGTATAAGGGAAGAACGATTGACTTTTGGAATTTAGGGGAAAAACAAGGAACGGTCCGTTATGCCAATACCCTCTCTAGAATCAGTGGTCCTGTCTATGGGGCCTTTAAGGTACTGCATGAGCATGTCGTATTCGAAAAAGATGCGGAAGAAATTGCAGTAAATGAAGTGCAGGAAGTGAAGATTTTTCAGGAGGAAGACATAAAGGACGTGTATATTGCTGATATTAGTATTGATCTAAACGGCGCCTCCGACCACTCGGTTATTTTAAAGGAATACCGCTATGGTGGACTAGGTTGGAGAGCTACGGAGAAGTGGCACAGGGACAATAGCGAAATCATTACTTCCGAAGGATTGAACCGAAAGGACGCTGATGGCAGTCTCGCCAGATGGTGTATTGTCCAGGGAGAAATTGATGAGGGCTACGCTGCGGTGGTGATGATGTCGTTCCCGACCAATTACAACCATCCTGAGCCGCTGAGGATTTGGCCAGAGGATATTTATGACCGCGGGGATATGTTTGCGAATTTCTCCCCCACCAAAAACATGGATTGGAAATTGGAACCGGGTAGAAATTATCAATTGAACTACAGGTTTTACGTGTCCGATCGAAAAATTTCGGCCGAAGAAGCCGAGGCGTTGTGGCAAGCTTATGCTCATCCACCTGAAGTAAGAGTAGTTGTAAATTAAAACCGAAGATTTCCACTAACGCCCCACCACTCGATATCGGATAACTCAATAACTCAATAAAAATGCACCTGATCAAGACCCACTTCTTTTTAATTGCCGGCCTCATCATTGGCCTGTCCATGTTTACCGTGGAGGCTTTCGCCTTTAAAAAAGACTTGAAAAATTTGAAAGTTTTGGTTTACACCAAAAATGGAGAGGGCTATGTTCATGACAATATACCTCACGCAGTCAAAGCCATACAGAAGCTGGGAGAAGAGTATAAGTTCCAAGTGACGGTATCAAGTGACCCCTCAGTTTTCACAGACGACAACCTCAGGAAGTTTGATCTCCTTTTATTCCCTAGCACCAACAATGATGTGTTTGACACAGATGCCCAACGCCTGGTCTTTAGGAAGTATATCCAAGCGGGGGGAGGCTTTGTAGGCCTCCATTCCGTAGTAGGCACCGAGCGGAAGTGGGAGTGGTTTAAGCAAATGCTCGGCGGGACTTTCGTCTGGCACCCGAAATTTCAGCGCTACCAATTGCAGGTGATTGATCCGCAACATCCCGCGGTGGAGGGCCTTCCCAAGGTATGGGAAAAGGAAGATGAGTGTTATTTTATAAAAGAAATATACCCTGGGATACAAGTCACCATCGCCCATGATTTAGAGAGTTTAGATCAAAGTGAAAAGGAACGGATCGAAGCCTCTGCCGGTCCTTATTCCAAGTACTACCCCGCTGCCTGGCACCAACAATTTGACGGCGGCTATATCTGGATTACGGCTTTGGGCCATCATATCAAGGATTACGAAGATCCCGTCTTCCTCAGGCATGTCCTCCAGGGCATGCAGTATGTCGCGAGTCAACTGGACGGCTTAGATTATTCCCAAGCCTACGCTACTTCAAGGGATACCCCCGTAAGATATTGATACGTGATAGTTAACCCCGAAACGAGAACCCCAAAATAGATAAGCAATGAAGAAAGAACATAAACCCAATGTCTCCAGACGGAATTTTATGAAATCCACCACCAGGGGTGCAGTAGCCGCATCCCTGGCAATCACCGGATTCCCTACTATTGTACCGGCTTCCGTTTTAGGAAAGGGAGCTCCCAGCAATAAAATCAATATCGGGCAGGTCGGATTCGGCAGAATCGCGAAAGGCCATGATCTTCCAGATACCATGCGCAATGATATAGCCCGGATCGTGGCCGTCAGCGATGTGGATAGCAAACGGCTGGAAATGGGGAAGGCATGGATAGAGGAGCAATACGCCAAGAAGACGGGCAAATCCAACTACATTGACGTCAAAACCTATGATGACTACCATGACCTCTTGGCAAATAAAGACATTGATGCGGTGATCATCAGTACCCCTGATCATTGGCACGCACAGCCAGCTATGGAGGCAGCCTATGCAGGCAAGGATATTTACCTTCAAAAACCGACCTCCCTCACCATCGATGAGGGCAGGGCAATGGCCGATGCAATCCACCGTACCGGGGTTATTTTTCAGATTGGCAGCCAACAGCGCTCAGTTTCACCCTGGCCCCAGTTCAAAAGGGCTTGCGAACTCGTAAGGAACGGCAGAATTGGTAGGCTTCATAGCGTACACATTGGCCTCCCTGGTGACCCCGCTGGAGGGAGCACTGACGAGATGCCGGTACCGGCCAACCTCAACTATGACATGTGGCTCGGTTCTACTCCGAACGTTTATTACACATTGGATCGGGTCCACTCCCAAACCAACTTGGACGACCGTCCCGGATGGCTTCGTTGCGAGCAGTTTGGCGCAGGCATGATCACCGGCTGGGGAGCACATCATATTGATATCGGACATTGGGGAATGGGGACGGAGTACACGGGACCAATCGAACTGGAAGGAAATGCCCAGTTCCCTACCTCGGGTCTTTGGACCGTGCATGGGGATTTTAAAGTTACCGCAAAGTATGCGAATGGAGTAACCATGTACATCGGCGGAGACAATCCCAATGGTATAAAATTCGAAGGGGAGGACGGTTGGATCTTCGTGACCCGCGGAAATGTTGGTGTGACCGCCAGCGATCCCGGCAGCGGCGGAAAACCAAGCGAGGCGTTTAAAGCCAGTGATCCCAAGATCCTTACGTCTGTCATAGGACCGGATGAGATCCATTTATATGAAAGCCCTGAGCACCATAAGAACTGGCTGGATTGTATTGTCTCCCGCCAGCAACCTATCACGCCAGCCGAAATTGCACATCGCTCTTGCAGCGCTTGTCTGTTGGCCCATACGGCTATGAAGCTGCCGAGAAAACTCTATTGGGATCCGGTGCGTGAGCGGTTCAAAAACGATGATGAAGCCAACTCCATGCTGAGGAGACCGCAGCGATATCCCTATGGTAGCGATTATGTGCTGTCGTAGCATGTAGAAGCAGGAAGATCAATTAACAATAAACCCCATTTCTTGTGAACAAATCATTGCTACAATCCTGGCGGTGGTACGGGCCCAACGATCCGGTGAGCCTGTCGGATATTCGACAGGCAGGGGCCTCAGGTGTAGTTTCTGCCTTGCATCATATTCCTCATGGGCAAATTTGGCCTTTAGAGGAAATTTTAGAACGAAAATCAATTATTGAGGCTGCCGGGTTGAAATGGGTGGTGGTGGAAAGCGTGCCCGTACATGAGGCCATCAAAACCCGCTCGAAGGATGCCGAACCCTACCTGGAAAACTATCGCCAGACCCTAAGAAATCTGGCTGCGGCCGGCATCTATACCGTATGCTATAACTTTATGCCGGTCTTGGATTGGACCAGAACGGATCTCGCCTACTTGCTCTCAAATGGTGCCAAGGCTTTGTATTTTGATTGGGTGGATTTGGCGGTATTTGATAAATTTGTTTTACAGCGAGAAGGGTTCGCCGACTTTTACCGTCCTGAAGTGTTGGCTCAGGTGGATGAGCGTTGTCGGTATATGCCGCCTGAAAGACTTACTGAGCTGACGGAAATCGTTTTGATGGGTGTGCCGACAGAGGGGAGTATTAC
>Ga0079224_100006020_pt1 | contig 16013 bp, 13 predicted proteins | sample Stecom2015_FD_80414 | JGI IMG/M metagenome (GOLD analysis project Ga0079224, IMG submission 80414) | Agricultural soil microbial communities from Utah to study Nitrogen management - Steer compost 2015 | ecosystem: Environmental > Terrestrial > Soil > Agricultural land | place: USA: Utah...
TGCTAGGTCGAATACGATTTATGTAAGAGGATGTAGATAAGTTTAAAGTTTATTAGAAACTGTGCGGTAACTAAGCATTATGGTAGCGCATCATACCCGCTACGGAAATACACTCCGCTTTCCTCGAGGAGGCTGAGGCCGTGCCCGTGAAAAGCGGAGTATTCTGCCGGAGCGGTATCATTCCTCCATACTGAATAATTTTAGAGAGTACCTACCGCACTGTTTCTATGAAATCCTCAACTAGATTACAATCAAAAAATCCGAATGGATACGAATTCTAGTGGTAGAATTTTATATCGCAATTCGGATTCCATATAGATAATTCTCTCATTGGTTTGGGAAGTAAATATGAAATGTACTACCTACATTCACTTCACTTTCAATCTCTATTTTACCTCTATGAAGTTCTACTATATGTTTAACAATGGCTAGTCCTAAACCAGTTCCACCTGTATTTCGACTTCGCGCTTTATCCACTCGATAAAAGCGTTCAAAGACTCTAGATAATGCATCATTTGGTATTCCAATACCAGTATCTTTCACCATGATATGAATAAATTCTTCCTGTTCCTCTGAAAGGAGTGTAACTTCTCCACCTTTTGGAGTGTAATTAATAGCATTTTCTAATAGGTTGATTAGGACTTGTTTGACCCGAGCTAAGTCTGCACTAAACTTTAGGTTATTTTCACTTTTTATATGTAGAGTTATATCTTTTTGTTTAGCATGCTGACATAGTACAGGAATGACTTCATTAATAATATCGGACAAATCAATAGTAGAAAGAAGTATATGAGATTCGTCCTTCTCTAATTTTGATAAAGTAAGCAAATCTTGAATTAAGGTTTGCAGACGTTTGCTTTCTTCATTAATAATTCCTAGGAAATGTCTTGCTGTTTCTTTATCATTAAGATCCTCGTCGAGTAGCGTTTCTGAGAATCCCCTAATGGAAGTAATAGGTGTTTTCAATTCATGGGAAACATTTGCTACAAAGTCCTTACGCATTGTTTCTAGTTTCTTTAATTCTGTTATATCATATAACACTAATACAGCACCTTTTAACATATTTCTTTCATCAAATATGGGTGCTCCAACGATTTCAAAATATTGCTTAAAGCCATTGTCAACCATAATGGATTCTTTCACATTTTCTTCATATAAAAATGTTTGTTGAATCGATTTATGTAACGTCTCATTATCTAAAACATCATAATATAAATAACCAATATAATCCTTATCTGTTTTTCCAAAAATAGAGAGAAAATTCTTATTTACAAGATGAATATATCCTTTTTCATCGATCAATATTAATCCACTTTGAATATTCTCTATAACCGTTGTTAATTGCTCTGCTTGGATTTTTTCGTTAATGGATAGCTCACTTAAGCTTCGTGCTAGCTTGTTAATTTTCATCAGCAAGGATGCCATACTACCAGACACAGGATGGTGCATTCTTGCACGGAAATTTCCTCTTACTAATTCATCTAATGTATCAGTAGCCTTCTTAATTGGTTTAACGTACTTATCAAATACATAATGAAGCATCATCATGAGGATTATGAATTCTGTTAACAGAACAATAATCACCACAATTAGATTATCGGTAAATTGGCTAAATATAGCTCCAGTTAAAATGATGATACATAATATTATTAATGCATAACGCATAATTAATTTGGATGAAAAAAAACTCACATTGGATCCTCCATTTTATAACCAAGTCCACGAACAGTCTTAATATAAATTGGCTTTTTTGTATTAGGTTCGATCTTTTCCCGTAAATGACTTACATGAACGTCCACAATTCTAGTATCGCCAACAAAATCATAATCCCATACAGCGCTTAATAATTGATCCCTTGATAATACTTTATCCTTGTGTGTGGCAAGGTAATGCAACAGTTCAAATTCCTTACGAGTAAATGTGAGTACAATGCCATCTTTTTCTGCTTCATAACGCTCTGGAAAGATTGTAATGTCGCCAACTTTTAGTTGTTTTGTTTTACTAGTGCCCGTTGTATTCGTTCTTCTGAGGATTGCCTTAATTCTAGCTATTACTTCTTTAGGGCTAAAGGGTTTCGTTAAATAGTCGTCTGCCCCTATTTCTAGACCAAGCACCTTATCGAACTCTTCATCTCTTGCCGTAAGCATGAGTACTGGTGTATCGATTTGATTTCTCCTAAGATGCTTACAAACTTCAATTCCATCCATTTCAGGGAGCATTAAATCAAGTATAATAAAATCATAGCTATTACTGTCCGTTTTCCGGATAGCCTCTAAACCGTCATAAGCAACATCTGTAATAAAGGTTGCCTTTTCTAAGTTGTACTTTAGTAATGTTACAATCGACTGTTCATCATCTACAATCAATACTTTTTCATTCATGCTATCATATCCCCATTTCTATTATGCTACGAACTAAACTATCTATCTTCATCTTACAATGAAACCAATATAAAGAAAATGATAGAAAGCTATTGTAAATAAATTTTTACATTGAACAGTGGTTTCTATCTTCTAATATTTGCTATTCTATCTACTTTTATTTATGTTCTATTCTAATTCCTCGACTATTCCATCCTACACATTTACTTCACCGTTCTAGAACGGCATAATATGTGAACATAAAAGAGCTTCATCTCACTGTTACAAGTGGGATGAAGCTCTTAATTTAATTCAATACATCTAATACTTTCTTAACAGAATCAGCAGATTTATCTAGTGCTGCTTTTTCTTCTTCTGTTAATTCTAATTCAATTATTTCCTCAATACCATTACCACCCAAGATTGTTGGTACCCCAAGGTAGATATCATGATATCCATAATCACCTTCAAGATAAGCAATGGAAGGTAGTATCCGTCGTTGATCCTTAAGAATTGCTTCTGCCATTACTACCAGCGAGGCAGCTGGTGCAAAATAAGCACTACCATTTCCTAATAAGTTAACGATTTCTCCTCCACCCGTCCGTGTTCTTGCGACAATTTCTTTAAGGCGGTTTTGAGAGATTAATTTTTCTAAAGGAATACCTCCTGCATAAGAGTAACGAATTAATGGAACCATATCATCACCGTGACCACCTAAGACGAACCCGGTAATATCTTTCACGGAGACATTCAACTCTTGTGCAATAAAGGTTCGGAAACGAGCAGTATCTAAAACCCCAGATTGACCAATTACGCGTTCTTTGGGGAATCCAGATTCTTTAAAAACAGTATAAGTCATAGCGTCTACAGGATTTGTAAGTACAACAATTATCGCCTCTTTAGAGTACTTAACAACTTCTTGTGTAACAGTTCTCATAATTTTAGCGTTCGTATTCACCAAGTCATCCCGACTCATTCCGGGCTTTCTGGCAATACCAGCAGTAATGATTACAAGATCTGAATCCCTTGTATCCTCATAGTTAGCTGTACCGATAATAGTAGCATCAAATCCTTGGACTGGACTTGCTTCTAACATATCAAGTGCCTTTCCTTTAGTTGGATTCTCCATTGATGGAATATCCACTAAAACGACATTCCCAAGCTCTTTTTGAGCTAGCATTAATGCTGTTGTTGCACCTGTAAAACCAGATCCGATGACCGATATCTTTTTACGCTTGTTTCCCATAGGTTTCCTCCTTGTGGATTAGTTCATGTTCTTAATTAACTCATCAGCAAACTCGGAACATTTAACTTCTGTTGCACCATCCATTAGGCGAGCAAAGTCATAAGTAACAACCTTAGAGGCAATAGTCTTATCCATTGCTTTTGTAATTAGATCTCCAGCTTCTCTCCATCCAAGGTGTTCAAGCATTAATACACCAGAAAGAATGACAGAAGAAGGGTTAACCTTATCTAAACCAGCATATTTTGGTGCAGTACCATGAGTTGCTTCAAAAATAGCATGACCAGTATTGTAATTAATATTAGCTCCTGGAGCGATTCCAATTCCACCCACTTGTGCAGCAAGTGCATCAGAGATATAATCTCCGTTTAAGTTCATTGTTGCTACAACATCGAACTCATTTGGACGCGTAAGAATTTGTTGTAAGAAGATATCAGCAATTGCATCTTTCACAATAATTTTTCCTGCAGCAACCGCTTCGTCTTGTGCTTTATTAGCAGCATCTTTGCCATCAGTTTCAGCAATACGATCATATTGTGCCCAAGTGAATACTTTATCACCAAATTCTTCCTCGGCAACTTCATAACCCCAGCCTTTAAATGCACCTTCTGTAAATTTCATGATGTTCCCTTTATGAACGAGTGTAACACTCTTACGTCCTTCATTTAATGCATATTCAATCGCAGCGCGAACAAGACGTTTAGTTCCTTCTTCTGATACTGGCTTGATTCCAATTCCAGAAGTTTCAGGGAAACGGATTTTATGTACACCCATTTCATTTTTTAAGAATTCGATAACTTTCTTTACATCATCTGAACCCTTTTGCCATTCAATACCTGCATAAATATCTTCTGTATTTTCACGGAAAATAACCATATCCACATCTTCTGGACGTTTTACTGGAGAAGGAACACCTTCGAAGTAACGAACAGGACGTAGGCATGTAAATAGGTCTAGTTCTTGACGTAATGCAACGTTTAGAGAACGAATTCCCCCACCAATTGGTGTTGTAAGAGGTCCTTTGATTGCAATTTTATATTCATCAATTTTATCTAGTGTATCTTGCGGCAACCATTCACCAGTCTTATCAAAAGCTTTTTGACCAGCATAAACTTCTAACCATTCGATTTTCTTTGTTCCGTTATAAGCTTTTTCAACTGCTGCTTCTAATACACGGCTAGCAGCTCCCCAAATATCTGGACCAGTTCCGTCTCCCTCAATAAATGGAATAACCGGGTTATTTGGAACGTTCAATCTACCATTTTCTACAACTATTTTTTCACCTTGTGACATTAATAATTCCTCCTAGACTAGTAAGCTTATCGTAATAATAGCCGGAAGACCGGCTATTAGAACTAACATAATTAATGATACGTTTAGCGATTTTCTAATGGTATATATTCTTGTGTGTTTGGACCAACATACTCTGCACGAGGTCGAATAAGGCGGTTGTTTGCATACTGCTCTAGGATGTGAGCAATCCAACCAGATACACGACTCATCGCAAAGATTGGTGTGAATAAATCATGATCAATTCCAATACTATGGTATACAGAAGCTGAATAGAAATCTACGTTTGCTGGTAGACCCTTCTCCTGCTTAATATATTCCTCAATTTTAACAGACATATTATACCATTTTTCCTGGCCAGTAAGTTCTGTTAATTCTTTGGACATCTTTTGAAGATGTTTTGCTCTTGGATCACCACTTCTATATACACGGTGGCCCATTCCCATAATTTTTTCTTTGTTTGCTAATTTTTCTTTAACATACGGAAGTGCATTCTCTTCCGTACCAATTTCAGTAAGCATCTTCATAACACGCTCGTTAGCACCACCATGAAGTGGCCCTTTCAATGCGCCAATTGCTGCCGTAATACCAGAATACATATCTGATAATGTAGCAACACATACTCTTGCTGTGAAAGTAGAGGCATTAAGTTCATGATCCGCATGTAAAACTAATGCTTTATCGATAGCTTCTACTTCTATCGGACTAGGTTTTTCACCTTTTAACATATATAAGAAGTTTTCAGCATAACTAACATCTTTAAGTGGTTTAACTGGATCTTTTCCTTGTCTAATACGAGAAAATGCAGCAACTATTGTTGCAATTTTAGCTTGTAAGCGAACTGCTTTTCTTCTATTAGCTGCTTCTTCCATTATATCTGATTCTTCATCGTATAAACCTAGTAAAGATATAGAAGTTCTAAGTGCAGCCATAGGATGAACACTAGTTAAGTCATAAGAGCGTAATTGTTCTATTACTGCTTCAGGGACTTCCATATTCTCAACAAGTTCTTGTTTAAAGGCTTCCAATTCAGCTTGGTTTGGTAATTTTAAATTCCATAGCAAATACACAACTTCTTCAAAACTTGCATTCTCAGCTAAATCATCAATTCTATATCCTACATACGTTAACTGATCATCGATGATAGAACTAATTGATGATTGTGTTGCTACAACCCCTTCAAGACCTTTCGTTGCTGTCATGATAAAACCCTCTCCTTTTTCTATATTGTTCTAACATTAAGCATTGTATAATGTTAAATAATTTCGACAATTCCCTAGTGATTTAATCGGATATTGTCAACCCCAAACCAATTATAAAGTATTTTCAGGCTAAAGTGAAATGAAACCGTTTAATTTGTATCATGTTTTTATTTTCCATTGCGTACTTGTCTATTAATATTTCATCTCTCGTGTACATATAATTTAACTGATACAGACAATATTTCAATTACTATCATCTTGTACTTCTACTTACCTACTATACTGTTAAAATGGGGTTTTTATCTTGTACAAGCAGTTTATTAATCCGATAATCAGGATATTTGTTTTACTTCTTATCGTAACTATTGTTTTCTTTTTAGCAAAGTTTACAATCGTCTATGTTTATCCTTTTATTATTGCGTTTTTTATAGCAGCATTGCTGAATCCTTCCGTTAGTTATTTAGAACTAAATTGGAAAATTCCTCGCACTATGGCAACTATAATCGTTATATGTGTAATTTTTCTAATATTCTTTGGCATTGTCATATTCTTAATAAACGAGATCATCCAAGGTATGTCCTCACTATTAACAAAACTTCCAGACTATTTCCAATCATTCATGAAGATGATAGAAGCCATATTAAATGAACATATCATACCAATCTATCAAAAAATTGTTACTTTATTTAAATCCTTGGATGCTTCACAGCAAACTGCCATTCAGGAAAACTTGGAAAATTTCCTTCATAAACTTGGCAATACGGGGACAAACATTATTCAGACTTCAATTGCTCAATTACCTGAAATAGTTGGCTTCTTTCCTAGCTCCATTACAATTTTCATCTTTATTTTACTTGCAACATTTATGATAACAAAGGACTGGCATTATCTAACTGAAAAGTTACAACATGTGCTTCCCCAAAATATTCTCGCATTTATTAGTGATCTGCATAAAGGCACTAAGAAGGCATTTACTGGATACTTACGAGCACAATTTATCCTAATATTTGTATCAGCAGTACTCATTTATATAGGACTGGTAATCTTTAAAGTCGAACATGCTCTAACAATAGCAGCAATTGCAGCTCTTGTAGACTTTTTGCCAGTTATCGGAACAGGAATTATATTCGTACCTTGGGTGATATACACCTTTATAACGGGTGATTTTTCATTAACAATTGGATTGAGTCTTCTTTATATGGTAGTTATTGTTGTAAGACAAATGATTGAGCCAAAGATACTATCTGCAAGCATTGGAATAAATCCGCTAGCTAGCTTAGTCATTTTGTTTGTTACGATTCAACTGTGGGGAATTGCAGGTGTCATTTTTGCACCAATTATTCTAATTTCTGTTTATGTACTTTTTCAATCTGGTATATTCATCAAGATATTCCAATTTATAAAAGGATAGATTTATCTTCGATGAATAACAATTTTGTTCTTATCTACTAGTCTTTTTATTAACATACCTAAAAAGGGCTTTACAAATTTTCTAGTAAAAGGTAATACGAGTATAAAACCAGTTAAATCAGTGATGAATCCCGGGCTGAACAATAGAACTCCACCAATAAAAATACAGATACCATCAATTATCTCTCTAGCAGGAACCTGGCCATACTGTATAGCTGTTTGAGCACGTCTCCAGGTATCTAAACCTTCTTTTTTAGCCAAAGAGACGCCAATGAACCCTGTTAAAAAGATGATGATAACGACCCACCACGGTCCTATGATTCCACCAGCCCAAACAAACAATCCTATCTCTGCTGCAGATAATATTAGAAAAAACAGCAACCATTTCATGAGCATTAACCCTTTCATGAAAAAGAGGTAGAGACATTAGCGATTATATCGAACAATCAGGACTAGCTTATTGTTTGTTCATGTAATTACACGTTTGGTTTTGTCTCTACCTCTTAAATTTACGTTACATTATAAATAACTACGGTTAATAAGATTCGTTGATATAAAGGTACTCTTAACTAATTATAATACCCCTGCATGACCTTTATAGATGTCACCTTTTGTACTGTCTATTGTGATATCTTCTCCGTCAGTAATTAGTTCAAATGCATTCTCCACGCCAACTACAACAGGGATTCCGAGACTTAACCCCACTACACCAGCATGTGAAGTAAGACCTCCTTCAAGGGTTACGATACCAGCAGATTTTTCAATTGCAGGCATCATATCACGGTCGGTACCGTATGTAACAATGATATCTCCTGGTTGCACTTTATTTAATGCGTCTTCTGCGTTCTTTACTATAACCGCTCTCCCGTATGCACTTCGCTTTCCAATACCTTGACCTTTTGCTATAACATCTCCAATGATGTGAACTTTCATGATGTTCGTTGCACCAGTTTCTCCAACAGGAACGCCTGCTGTAATTACTACCCGGTCACCACGTTTAAGCAGATTTTTACTAAGCCCTAGCTCAATTGCGTTATCAAGCATTTCATCTGTTGTATTCGCTTTTTTACCTGATACAGCATTAACACCCCAAACTAAAGATAACTGACGGTTAACTCGTTCGTCATGTGTGATTGCTACAATTGGTGCTTTAGGTCTATATTTGGAAATCATTCGTGCTGTATGACCACTTTCAGTAGGTGTAACTATTGCACTTACAGATAGATTCATGGCAGTGTGTGTTACGGACTGACTAATCGCATCTGTTATTGTCATGTCAACTAATTGACTGCGATTCTTTAGAATTGACTGATGGTCTAGAGCTGTTTCTGTCTTTTCTGCGATGTTATTCATCGTTCTTACAGATTCAACTGGATAACTTCCAGCTGCGGTTTCTCCTGAAAGCATGATAGCATCAGTACCATCAAATATAGCATTCGCCACATCAGAAGCTTCTGCTCTTGTTGGACGCGGATTTCGTTGCATGGAATCAAGCATTTGAGTTGCCGTAATAACCGGTTTACCAACCGTATTACATTTTTGAATCAGCATCTTTTGCACAAGTGGTACATCTTCTGCTGGTATTTCAACACCTAAGTCCCCACGAGCAACCATTAATCCATCACTAACCTCTAGGATGCTATCAATATTATCCACACCCTCTTGATTTTCGATCTTAGGAATTAGTTGAATATGGGTAGCATTGTGTTGCTCCAGTAATTCTCTAATTTCTAAAATATCAGAAGGTCTACGTACAAAGGAAGCAGCAATAAAGTCAACTTCTTGTTCGATACCAAATTTAATATCATTTGCATCCTTATCGGTTATACCTGGTAAATTAACGGAAACATTTGGAACGTTAACACCTTTTTTGTTTTTGATTAAACCGGAATTAAGAGCAACCGTTTTTAATTCTTTGTTAGCTTGATCGATTTCCTTAACTTCTAATTCAATTAGTCCATCATCAAGTAAAATTCTTGATCCAACATGCACATCATCAATTAAACCCGGATACGTAATGGAGAAACGTTCGGCAGTACCTTCCACTTCATTCATAGAAACGTAAACGGTATTACCTTGAATAAGTTCTGCTTGTCCTTCTTTGAAATTACCTGTACGAATTTCAGGACCTTTTGTATCAAGTAGTATGGCAATCGTCTTTCCAGTCTTTTCTGCTGCCTCTCTGATGTTTTTAATTCGTGCACCATGCTCTTCATAATCCCCATGGGAAAAATTAAGACGTGCAACATTCATCCCAGCTTCCATCAAATTCACCAATGTTTCCACTGATTCAGAAGCTGGACCGATTGTACAGACAATTTTTGTTCTTCTCATGAATAAATTCCTCCTAAAGTTATATCGATAGTTCTTTTGATAGTTGGTACATTTCTTCATCAATGGAGTGAGTATTATTTAAAATATCATTAATATCGTGATCTACTAATTGATTTTTTTGAATACCAACCATTCTTCCAGCTTTTCCTGCTAATAGTAAATCTACTGCTTTTGCACCTAACCGACTAGCTAACACACGGTCATTAGCAGTAGGTGATCCTCCACGTTGAATATGACCAAGAACCGTAACTCTTGTTTCTAGATTTGCGGCCTTACTAATCAATTCGCCATATTCAATTCCGCTTCCTACACCCTCAGCTAAAATAATAATACTATGTTTCTTCCCACGTTCAATACCACGCTTCAGACGGGATACTACTTCATCTAAATCATCCTTTTTCTCGGGAATGAGAATAGATTCTGCTCCATCAGCAAGCCCAGCCCAAAGAGCCAAGTCGCCAGCATCTCTCCCCATAACTTCAATGATATATGTACGTTCATGCGAGGTAGCCGTGTCTCTAATTTTATCGATAGCTTCAATAATAGTGTTGAGGGCGGTATCAAAGCCAATCGTAAAATCAGTACCCGGGATATCATTATCTATTGTACCTGGTACACCGATACAAGGAAATCCTTTTTCTGTTAATTTTTGTGCACCACGAAAACTTCCGTCGCCACCAATAACAATTAGTCCCTGTATCCCGAATTTCTTTAATTGTTCAATTCCTTTCTGTTGGCCTTCTTCCGTTTTAAACTCTGCACTTCTAGCAGAGTAAAGCATCGTTCCACCACGTTGAATAATATCTCCAACAGAACCAACATCCATTTTTTCAATATTACCTTCCATTAGTCCTTGAAAACCATTCTTAATCCCATATATTTCAACGTCATGATAAATGCATTTTCTTACAACTGCTCGAATTGCTGCATTCATTCCCGGAGCATCTCCGCCACTGGTTAGTATTCCTAATCTTTTCATACCATTTCCACCTCTATATCCATTTTCAATTTTAGTATGTACTTGATAGATTGATTTACTACGAATAGTAGTGGTACGCAAACCTAAATTAGGTTAACAAAAAATGCTAACCTCCCATTACAAGATAAGCTTAAAATCGTAAAATATCAATAAAAAACGCTGGAATTATATAGTTTATTGATATGTGTTCTACTTATTCTAATCATTTGCACGAATAAGTAAAACATATTGAAATTGCGTTATACTCATTAAAAAGAATAGAATGGTGTTGTTAAAAAATAGTTATTTTTCGGGATAGTTTAATCTAATAATTAGTAGTAGATAGAAACTGTGCGGCTAATAATTTATTATGGGAGCAACATACCCGCTTCGGAAATACACTCCGCTTTCCTCGGGACTGCGATTACTCGCCCCACCGAAAATCATTGTACGAAAACAACCAAATAAAAAAAGTTGTCTCAAGGGGGAAGACCCCCTATAAGAGACAGCTTTTTTTATTGTTCCTTATATTCTCCAATTTGTTTATATTTTTCCCATCTTTGTTCTAATAATTCATCATTAGATAAATTATTTAATTCTTTAAGGGCTTTTTCTATAACAACATCGATATTTGCTGCTTGCTGTTTAATATCACGATGAGCTCCGCCTTTAGGTTCTGGAATTATTTCATCTACAATACCTAGTTCAAATAAATCTGGTGCTGTGATTTTCATGGATTCAGCAGCTCGTTGAGCAAGTCCAGAATCTTTCCATAATAGTGCTGCAGCACCTTCAGGAGAGATAACAGAATAAGTAGAGTTTTCTAGCATAAATATCCGATCACCTACACCTAGAGCAAGTGCTCCACCACTTCCACCTTCACCAATCACAACACATATTACCGGAACTTTAAGTCCTGCCATCTCCATTAAGTTCCTCGCAATTGCTTCACTCTGACCACGTTCTTCAGATTCCTTACCAGGATCTGCTCCCTTTGTATCAATAAAACAAATAATAGGTCGGTTAAATTTATCCGCCTGTTTCATATGTCTTAAAGCTTTACGATATCCTTCAGGATGTGGCATTCCGAAATTACGACGAATATTTTCTTTCGTATTCTTCCCTCGTTGATGACCAATAACCGTAACAGGAACGTCTTTGTAATAAGCGATACCAGATACAATGGCTTCATCATCGCCAAAGGTTCGGTCCCCATGAAATTCAAGGAAATCTGTAAATAATTCACCAATATAGTCTAATGTGGTTGGTCGTTCTTGGTGTCTAGCCATTTGAACTCGTTGCCACGGTTTTAGATTCCCATAGATATTATCTTCTAAATCAGACAATCTTTTCTCAAGAGTGCTAATTTCTTCCGTTAAATCTATTTCACTTTCTCCAGTAAACTTCTTTAACTCAGCAATTTTTTCTCTTAAGTTTACGATTGGTTTTTCAAACTCTAGTATTTGCTTCATTTAGGACTACCACCCTTCTGATGCATTTTCAGCAGTGTGCCTAAAACATAAGTTAAATCATGACGATGAATTACTTGGTCTAACTGCCCATGTTTTAACAAGAACTCTGCAGTCTGGAAGTCATCTGGCAGTTTTTCTCTTGTTGTTTGCTCAATAATCCTTCTACCAGCAAAACCTATTAAGGCACCTGGTTCTGCAAAGTTATAGTCTCCTAGGGAAGCAAAACTTGCTGATACTCCTCCTGTAGTAGGATGAGTCATCACAGATACCATTAATCCACCTGCCTCTGAGAAACGACTTATTGCTACAGAGGTTTTAGACATTTGCATTAAGCTTAGAACACCTTCTTGCATTCTTGCCCCACCAGATGCAGTGAAGATGATGAACGGTATAGATTTTTCCCTAGCATTTTCAATTGCTCTAGCAATCTTTTCACCTACTACCGATCCCATGCTTCCCATTCTAAATCTAGCATCCATAACAGCAAATGCGGTAGCATGTCCATCAATATTTCCGAATCCGGTAACTACTGCCTCATTTAACCCTGTTTTCTTACGGTCCTTTTCCAATTTCCCCTCATATTCCGGGAAATCAAGTGGATTAGATGTTATCATGCCTTTGTCCCATTCTACAAATGTACCTTCATCAAATAAACTATTAATACGTTCCCAAGCGTTTAATTGATGATGATGACCACAGTTTGGACATACATTAAGATTCGTACTCAATTCCTTGCGATAGATAATTTTATTACAGTTGTCACATTTCTTCATTAATCCTTCAGGAATATCAACCTTTGATCCTTCAGTCGGGATAGAGGCGTATTTCTTCTTCTTATTAAAAAGATCTTTAAGCAAGATATAAGTCCCCCTTTTCATAACCAACCACTATATTTGACAGATTTTCTCTCTGTCCAAGCACCCTATTTTTAACCTGATTATTTAACTATACAGAACTCTATCCAAAAAAGTTGTCATTAATAGTCGAAGAAAAAGAAAAATTTAATAGAATATAAATACAAAACAAAATACGTTTATTCTTCGTTAAAAAGACCTTCAATAGTTGAATAGTTTTGGGTGTTATAAAGTTTAATTAAATTTAAATAAAATTCTCTTGAATAGTGACCTGTAAAACTTTTAGAATACTGATCAATTAATCCCCAAATTCGTGCTAACAATTGGTTTTCCGTTAACTGAACTATATTTTTAAAAAAGGAATAATGTAGTTCCTTCATCGTTAAAGAGGGATCATTTACTATATTTGTCAATTGTTCAAGTTTGTGCTGGTCCATTTGATGGAAAAGTAGTTTGGCTGCTTCTTTTTCCAATAATTGCTTTACAATAAGTAGGTCGTCTTTAGTAGTCTGGCTAAGAATAAATGTAGATAATAGCTCAACTGTATGGTAAGGACGATACTTACTTAAGAAGGTACCTCCTCCATGCCTAGTCTCTATAATTCCAATTAACTCCATTGCTCTTAGTGCCTCACGAATAGAAGATCTCCCAGCACCTAACTTATCCGATAGTTCTCTCTCAGATGGAAGTTTATCACCTGGCTTTAAATCGTTTACCTCAATAAACTTGCGAATTTCATCTAAAACCCCTTGATATACCTTTTGTTTTGGTGACATGGACACTCCATGTTTCACTCCTTTAGATAAACCCCTTCCGTTAGAAGGAAAAGTATTATTTAATTTTTGCAAGCTGCCTTGTCTTTTCACTTATCTCATCTGGATCTACTTGGATACGTGCTACTCCTGAATCCATTGCAGCTCTTGCCACTTCAGAAGCTACTAATGGTGCTACTCTTGGATCAAATGGAGCAGGTATCACATAGTCTTCATTCAATTCTTCTTCTGTTATTAACGAAGCAATTGCTTCTGCAGCAGCAACTTTCATCTTCTCATTAATCCGCGTTGCACGTACGTCTAGAGCACCACGGAATATACCAGGGAACGCAAGAACATTATTAACTTGGTTAGGAAAATCAGATCTGCCTGTGCCAATTACTTTTGCGCCGGCTTCTTTTGCATCTTTTGGTAGGATTTCAGGATCAGGATTAGCCATTGCAAAGATAATTGGATCAGCGTTCATCTTTCTAACCATATCTTGTGTTAAAGCACCACCCACTGATACGCCTATAAAAACATCCGCACCGTCAAGCACTTCTTCTAAGGATCCTTCTTTTTTATTGCGGTTTGTAATTTGGGCGACGGAATCTTTTACATCATTCATTCCATATGAACGTCCTTCAAAGATTGCTCCTCTGGAATCACACATGATAAGGTCTCGTACACCAAAATGATAAAGTAATTTAACAATAGCAATCCCAGCTGCACCAGCACCATTGGAAACTACCTTAATTTCTGAGAAGGATTTTCCAACAAGCTTTAATGCATTAATTAAGCCCGCAACGGTCACGATGGCCGTACCATGTTGATCATCATGGAAAATAGGAATATTAGTCTCCTTCTTTAATCGCTCTTCAATAATAAAGCAGTTAGGAGCTGCAATATCTTCTAAGTTAACCCCATCAAAGGTAGGTTCCATAAGTTTTACCGTATTTACGATTTCATCCACATCATGTGTATCTAAACAGATAGGAAAAGAATCAACTCCAGCAAAAGTCTTGAAAAGTACAGACTTACCCTCCATTACTGGCAATGCCGCTTCTGGACCAATGTTACCTAAGCCTAGAACTGCGGAACCATCACTTACAACAGCAACCATATTGCCTTTCATCGTATAATCATAAACCGTTTCTTTACGATCGTGGATTACCTTACATGGTTCAGCAACACCAGGAGAATATGCAAGACTTAATTCTTTTGCATTGGTAACCTGCACCTTCGATACGGTTTCCAGTTTTCCCTTGTTCTGTTTATGCATATGCAATGCTTCATCTTTTAAATTCACTACTCTTTCGCTCCTTTTTGCGAGTCAAAGTGGTCTGACCACTTAACTATTACATTATAACAAAATGTTGAACTCTGTAAAGTTTCGTTTTTATTACTTCCGTTCATAAACTACGTTTGATTTGCCAAAATAATCTATTAATGAGTTTAGAGCATCTCTATTAACATGGATAAAATAGTCCTTTGATAACTGATAGGTTTTCTTTTGTTCTTCATAATATATAATGACTGGGGTTGATCCTGGATTAACTTTAGCTATTTTTAGAATCACAGGCAAAGCTTCCTTACTAGTTTGCTCTGTTGTCTTAATAAACAATCTCTGTTTAACTTCTTTATCCAATTTATTTTCATCGAAAGGTTCGATAGAAGATAGAAGCCATTGTTTTTTACCATTACGTGTTTCAATCTTCCCCGAAATGAAGATTAATTCCTCTTCAACTAAATAACGACTTTCCTTACGATAAAGCTCCGGAAAGACTACGGCATCCATATCTTCCGTTTCATCACTTACGGTTAAGAACGCCATTGGCTCTCCTCGCTTCGTACGTATTGTTTTAATACCTTGGATAATAACGGCACTTTTATAGCTTTTACTTGTTTCTATAGTTTCTGCGTGATTTAAGGAAATATAGCCATTTTCCCTAAGTTGATTTCGATACTGTACGAGTGGATGACTGGATATATAAATACCAACTAACTCTTTTTCATCCGAAAGCTTTTTAATTTGCGTAAAATCTTCTATATCTACATAGTTCGGCTCTAAATCCAATTGATCCTGAAATAAACTAGGTTGATCGGTAAATTCTCTAAATAATTCACCAGATTCTACA
>Ga0079224_100006022_pt1 | contig 16010 bp, 14 predicted proteins | sample Stecom2015_FD_80414 | JGI IMG/M metagenome (GOLD analysis project Ga0079224, IMG submission 80414) | Agricultural soil microbial communities from Utah to study Nitrogen management - Steer compost 2015 | ecosystem: Environmental > Terrestrial > Soil > Agricultural land | place: USA: Utah...
GAGTCCGAACGACAGTGCGAGGGCGGCGGCGCACCTCACCAGCAGGGTCTTCATGAGTTCTCCTTCGGCAGATAGCGGGCACGCCGGGCGGCGCGCCTCAAGGTGGCCAGGACGGCCGGACCGAGCGTCGTCACGAGCAGGGCGTTGGTGATCGCCCGGCCGGTGTCCCAGCCCCAGAACGAGGTCAGCAGCGTGAACACTCCGAACCGCTGCAGGTTGTCCAGCACCGGATCACCCGGCACCAGGGCGAGCGAGTCCTGCTCGCCGGGGATCGCGATGCCCAGGGTGAACGGCCAGGACGAGAGGTTCATCAGCAGTCCGTAGGCATAGGCGGCCACCACCGTGTAGGCGACGAGCAGGGCGATCTCGCCGCGGCCGGTGACGCGGCGCGGCAACAGTCCTGCCCCCATGCCCACCCAGGCGGCGCACAGCATCTGGAACGGCAGCCACGGTCCCACGCCCGACGTCAGCAGCGCGGACGCGAACAGGCTCGTGCAGCCGAGGACGAAGCCGAACCCGGCGCCGAACACCCGGCCGCCGATGATGATGAGGAAGAACACCAGCTCGACGCCGGCGACCCCCGCGCCGAGCGGCCGGACCGCGGCGTTGATGGCGCTCAGGACCCCGAGCATCGCCAGCGCCTTGGAGTCCAGGCCACCCTCGGAGAGCTCGGCGATGACGACCAGCACCACGACCGGCATCAGCGCCATGAACACGAAGGGCTGGTCCACGCGCGACTGGCCCGCCGCGGGCGTGATGAGCAGCGGCCACAGGAACATCACGAGCCCGGCGATGCTGGCCCCCGCCAGCACGAGGGCCGAACGACGGGTCAGCGGCACCGCGACCGGGGGTCGGGTCGGGGTCATCGGACCACCTCGGTCGGCATCGCGGCCGCCACCTCGTCGACGGTCAGCCATTCCGGGCCGAGGACCTTCGACACCTGCGGCGCGAAGGCGGGCGACTCGGCGAGCACGGTCCGCGCGGGCCCGGACGACACGACCTCGCCGTCCGCCAGCACGACGACCGAGTCCGCGGCGGCGGCCACGAACTCCACGTCATGGCTGGACACGACGACGCCGCGCCCCTCCGCGGCGAGTCCGCGCAGGATGCGCACCAGCTCGGCCTTCCCCGGATAGTCCAGACCCCGCGTGGGCTCGTCGAGGGCGATCACAGCGGGCTGGGCGGTCAGCACGATCGCCAGCACGAGAGCGAGCTTCTGTCCCTCGGACAGGTCCCGTGGGTGCCGGTCGGCCGGGATCGCGGGCGTGAGCCGATCGAGCAGCGACCGGCAGGTCCCCCTCGCCACGCCTGCCTGGTCGTCGGCCGCGGCGCACTCACGGTCGACGGTCTCGAGGTAGAGCAGGTCGGCGGCGGTCTGCGGGACCAGGCCGACCAGCATGCGGGCTCGCGCCGGGCGCAGGTCGCCGGGATCGACACCGCCGACGTCGACCACGCCGGCGGTGCGATCGCCCGAGCCCTGGATCGCCCAGAGCAGCGAGGACTTGCCCGAGCCGTTGCGCCCCATCAGGGCCACGACCTCGCCGCGACCGATCGTCAGGTCGACGCCGTCGACGGCCACGAGCTCGCCGTATCGGACCGAGACGCCCCGGGCCGCCAAGGCGGGTGGCCGCGTCGTGGGCCGCTCGCACGGCGGCGGGGCGAGCCGGGCGGCCAGCGGTCGGGCCCGTCGCCGAGCCTCACGCACCGACAGCGGCAGGGGCTCCCAGCCGGCCAAACGGCCGAGCTCGACCAGCGGCGGGGCGACCGGCGCATCGACGAGCATCGTCGCCGGCGGCCCGACCTCCACCCGTCCGTCCCGGACGATGACGAGTCGGTCGGCGAACGGGACGACCCGCTCCATCCGGTGCTCGGCCACCACGACGGTCAGCGCGAGGTCGTCGACGAGCCGCGCGATGGTCGCCAGCACGTCCTCGGCGGCGGTCGGATCGAGTGCCGAGGTCGGCTCGTCCAGCACGAGCACCCGCGGATGCATCGTCAGCACCGAGCCGATCGCGACGCGCTGCTGCTGCCCGCCGGACAGCGACCGCACCGAGCGGTGCCGCAGATCGGCGATCCCGAGCAGATCGAGCGTCTCCTCGACGCGGCGGCGCATCGTCTGCGGCGGCAGCCCGAGGTGCTCCATGCCGTAGGCGAGCTCCTCCTCGACCGTGTCGGAGACGAACCCGGCCAACGGGTCTTGGGCGACGTAGCCGACCAGATGGGCCAGCTCGCGGGGGGGTCGACCGATGATCGAGTCCCCCGCGATCGCGATGTCACCGGCCAGCGTGCCGCCGGAGAAGTGCGGGACCAAGCCGTTCATCATCGCGAGCAGCGTCGACTTGCCCGAGCCGGTGCGCCCCGAGACCAGGACCAGCTCACCCTCGTCGATCTGCAGGTCGACTCCCGACAGCGTCGGAGCCGTCGCCCGGTCGTACCAGAACGTGACGTCGTCGAAGCGGATCATGAGCCCTCCCCCGCTCGCAGGTGCCCCGTCGGTGGCGCGGGCGCGGCGAAGACCGGCACCACACCGACCACGACCACGACCAGAGCCGCCACGCTGACCGGCGGCCATCCCGGGATCGCCGGGTGGAGGACCTCGACCTGGTGGGAGGCCAGAAGCTTGAGACCGACGGCCACCACGAGCCCCGAGCCGGCGGTCAGGTACTCGGCGGGCCACCATCGCGGCGGGCGGTACCGCGTGCGCCGGACACGGCGGCCCGCCGACCACAGCGAGGCCCCGGCGAACGCCAACCCCAGCACGAGCATCGGCCACGCCATCAGGGGCGGGGCGGTGGAGTCGAGGTAGCCGTAGGTGCCGACGCTCACTCCGAACAGTCCCGCCAGCATGAGCGCTCCGGTCACGAGCCGCTCGCGGGCGGTGGCGCTGCCGCTGCGGCCGTAGCCACGCGCGTCCATGCCGGCGGCGAGCGTCATCGACCGATCGAGCGCGTCCTCCAGGACCGGGATCACGACGCGGTGCATCGCCCCCGTCCCGCGTCCGGCGTCGCCGCGCAGGCGTCGGGCGCGGTCGACCCGCCGCACACTCTCGGCCAGCTGCGGGAACACCGACACCGCCACCACGAGCGCCGCGCCCACCTCGTAGAGGGCCGGAGGAGCCGAGGCCAGCAGCCGCTTGGGGTTCGCGAGCGAGTTGGCCGCGCCGACGCAGATCACCAGCGCCGCCAGCCGCATCCCGTCGTAGAGGCCGATGAGGACCTCGTCGACGGTCACGTCACCGAGCAGCTGCACACTGCGGGCGACCTCGGGCAGCGGGATCTCCGGCAGGGGCACCAGCACCTGCGCGTCCGGATTCCCACCGCCGAGCAGCACACGGAAGAGCACCCGCAGCGCGACGATCACCGCGCCGAACACGAGGTAGTAGCGGAACGACAGGGCCCAGGGAGCGTCGCCCCGACAGGCCGCGACCACGAGTCCGGCGATCACGACCAGGAGCACCAGCAGGACGGGATTGAGCGTGAACGAGGCGCCCGCCGCCAGGCCCAGTGCCCACAGCCACCAAGCCCCCGGATGCAGCTCCCGGCGACGCCGCGCCGACCGACGCGCGCGGTCGGGTGTGGCGACCGTCGTCATGAGGTCCCCTTCCCCGCCGGGTCGAGGGGAGGCCCCGAAGGGGAGATCACCCACCGGCTGTTGCTCGACAACTCGTGATGGAGGTCCGGCGGGAGTTCCCGACTCGCCTCGCCGACCGGGTCGTCTCGAGGCTCACGGTTGCGGCACAGCACCGGATTCTCACCGGTTTCCTCCGTGCCGGACCTGGGTACGACACCGGCGAGTCTACTCCTCATCACGGCGCCCGGGTCCGGGCGTCCGGCGCGAGGAGACGGACCGCGGAGATGGGCACGGAGCATCGGGCCGGCGGGGGTCGTCGACGACCCGGGGGCGACGCGGCGACGCAGGCGGAGCGTCATGGGGGTCCTTCCCGCTGCGACAGCGGGAGGACGGTCGGTCATCCGGCGTTTCGCCCGCTGCATTCCTCGACAGCATGGGTGGTCGGTTCCGTCAGGCAGGTGCTCCGGCTTCCCCGGGGACGGGGTTCACGGTTGCGGGTCAGCGCCGGATTCTCACCGGCTTCCCCTGACACTGCGGAAGGTGTGTGGTTGTCGAGCAGGACGCTAGCACGTCCGCAGATCACGATCCGGCGCTCGATCAGACCTCGCGGCGCCGGCACCTCGAGCGCGGCGTCGTCGGCGGCACGGAGCCGCCCCGACGACTAGCCTGACGACATGAGTCTCGGTGACGAAGTCCGTCGGGCGATCGACGGCAAGTGGCGGCATGTGCGCGAGCAGAGCCGCGAGCAGCTGTCGAAGCTGGACCTGCTCTACGACCCCTCGCTGACGCTGGACGAGGCACGTGCGCGGGTCCTGGAGCAGATGCGCGCCCTCGTGCCGACCGGCATCCCCGCCGCCGGCTTCCGGACCGAGCACGGGGGCCTGGGCGACCCGGGCATGGCCGTCACCGGCATCGAGATGCTGGCTCAGTTCGACCTGTCCCTCATGGTCAAGGCCGGCGTCCAGTGGGGCCTGTTCGGCGGGGCGATCGAGAACCTCGGCACCGCCCGCCATCACGAGCGGTACATCCGACCGCTGATCGACCTGGACCTGCTCGGCTGCTTCGCGATGACTGAGACCGGGCACGGCTCCGACGTGCAGAGCCTGGAGACCACGGCCACGTACGATCCGTCGACCGGGGAGTTCGTGATCCACTCCCCGACCGAGTCGGCGCGCAAGGACTACATCGGCGGCGCGGCCGCGCACGCGCGCGTCGCCGCGGTGTTCGCCCGCCTCATCACCCGCGGGGAGGATCACGGGGTGCACTGTTTCCTCGTTCCGATCCGCAACGAGAACGCCGACGACCTTCCCGGGGTCACGACGAGCGACTGCGGCTACAAGGGGGGCCTGGGCGGAGTCGACAACGGCCGCATCATGTTCGACCGGGTGCGCATCCCGCGCGAGAACCTGCTCAACCGCTACGGCAGCGTCGACGAGGAGGGCGTCTACACCTCGCCGATCGAGAGCCGCAACGCCCGCTTCTTCACGATGATCGGGACCTTGGTGCGCGGTCGCGTCAGCGTCGGCGGCGCCGCCCGCGCGGCCGCTGAGGTCGCCCTGAGCATCGCGGTCCGCTACGGCCTGGAGCGTCGCCAGTTCGAGGGCCTGCCCGGCGAGGAGACCGCGCTGCTGGACTACCGCGTCCACCAGCGACGCCTGCTCCCGCTGCTCGCGGAGGCGTACGCCCTGCGGTTCGCGCAGAACCAGCTGGTCGCGCGGATGCACCGGCTGCAGACCGAGTCCGATCCCGACCCGCTCGCCCAGCGCGAGCTGGAGAGCCGGGCGGCCGGCCTGAAGGCGCTGCAGACCGAGTTCGCCACCCGGGCGATCCAGGAGTGCCGCGAGGCCTGCGGCGGGGCCGGCTACATGGCCGACAACCGCCTGACCGTGCTCAAGGGCGACAGTGACGTGTTCACCACGTTCGAGGGTGACAACGTCGTGCTGCTCCAGCTCGTCGCCAAGGAGCTGCTCACCGCCTACGCCAAGGACGTCACCGGACTCGACCCGGTCGGCATGGTGCGGTTCGCCGCCTCCACCGTCGCCGACACCGTCAAGGAGCGCACGGCCGCGGCCCAGCTGATCCAGCGCCTCATCGACGCCCGGCCCGGCGACGGCGACCACGACCTGCTCGACCGCGGCACCCAGTTGAACCTCTTCGAGGAGCGTGAGCAGCACGTCATCGAGACCGCCGCCCGCCGTCTGCGCCGTGCCGGCGAGGACAAGGCCGAGGCGTTCGCTGTGTTCAATGCCGCCCAGGACCACGTCATCAAGATCGGGCGCGTCCACATCGACCGGATCGTGCTGGAGGCGTTCACCGCGGGGATCGCCCGATGCGAGGACGAGGAGGCGGCCGACCTGCTGCGCGATGTGTGCTCGCTGTACGCGCTCACGATCATCGAGCGGGACAAGGCCTGGTTCATGGAGCACAACCGCATCAGCGACGACCGGGCGAAGGCCGTCACCCGGGAGGTCAACGCGCTGCTCGACACGCTGCGGCCGCACGCCCTGACCCTCGTCGAAGGTCTCGGCGTGCCCGCCGAGTCCCTCGGCGCCACGATGCTCCGCTGACGCTCGAACCACTGATTCTCTGGTTCCAAAGAACCATCCCCCGTGGTCATGGCAGACTACTGTCACCACATCACCAACCTCGGGAGGACTACATGAACCGCCGCATCACCCAGGTCGCGCTCGCCGCAGCGGCCGCCATGACGATCTCACTGGCCAGTCCGGTGGCCGCCAGCGCGAAGGACTCGGCGGGTGCCACCGTCGACGCCCAGGTGCAGTCGGCCCCCGCGGCGGTCCAGCCCACGGGCATCACGCGCAACCCCGGCGCCCACCCGACGGTGACCGCGCTCCGGGTCGGCAGCACCGGCACGCTGAGCCCCTACGGTCGGACGTCCTACATCCGTCCGGCCGTGATCAACTACAACATCCCCGAGGGATGGAGCATGATCCCGACCGCCCGCCTGACCAAGGGCTCGCGGTCGATGACGACCAGCCTCTACGACGGCACGTCGATCAGCGTCCCCACCTCGTGGGGCGCCGGCGTCTACCGCGTCGACCGGATCACCTTCAAGCGCTACGACGGCACGCGGACCTACACGGCGCCGAACTACCTCAACTTCCGCGTCCGCCAGCCGCTGCACTACGGTGGCCGCCTGCAGATCCAGCGCAAGGGCAGCAAGCTGACCTTCAAGGTCACCAAGATCCGCGCGTACAACGGCAAGAAGTACGTCAAGGTCAAGCACAAGGTCCGCGTGCAGGTCAAGAAGGGCAAGAAGTGGAAGAACCTCAAGAAGTTCAAGGTGAACAAGAAGGGCAAGAAGTCCTTCTCGATCCGCCACCGCGGCAAGCGCAAGTACCGCCTCGTCGTGCCCACCTCGAAGATTGTCCTGGGCGCCAAGACCCGCGCCATCAAGATCTGATCTCACCGTGACCGGAGCGCCGGCTCACCCGTCGGGTGGGCCGGCGTTCCACGTCCACCTCAGCGCCAGTCGCCGCGCCGCAGCGGAGTCAGCAGCTCGTGGACCGCCCGCTGCTGGTCGCGCGGCAGCTCGGCGAGCCCGAAGTCCATCTCGACCAGGGCGCCGGTGGCCTCGTCGAGCACCTTCTCGCCGACCGACGTCAACGAGGCCAGCGCCCGACGCCGGTCGGTGGGGTCGACGTTGCGGTCGACCAGGCCGTCGGCGACGAGACGGTCGATCAGGTTCGTCACCGACGTAGGGTGCACCATGAGCCGCTCGCCGATCTTCGACAGCGGCAGCGAGCCGGCGGAGCTGAACGACAGCAGTCGCAGCACCTCGTAGCGGGCGAAGGTGATGCCGAAGGGCTTGAGCGCCCCGTCCAGACGCGCCAGCAGGATCTGGTGGACCCGCATGATCGAGGTGGCCAGCCGCATCGACGTCGCGTCGCCGATGCGCTCCTGCCACAGCTCACCCGCGCGCTCGAGCGGATCGAACTCCAGTTCCGGCATGGGTCCACCGTAGTGGTTCGGTTCGCGGACCCCCTGCCGAGACACTGGGCGAACAGGTTAGGCTTGGCTTACCTATCCGAGATGAAAGGTTCCAGCTCGTGCGCCTGACCCGCATCCTGGCCGCCGCGGCACTCGCGATCGGCCTGTCCGCCTGCGGCACGTCCGACGACGCCGACGACACCGACGCCGCCCCCGACGGCGACTTCCCCGTGACGATCGAGCACCAGTGGGGCCCGACGACGATCCCGAAGCAGCCCGAGCGCGTGGCGACCGTCGCCTGGTCGAACCAGGACACCGCGCTCGCCCTCGGGGTCGTCCCCGTCGGGATGCCCTCGGTGACCTACGGCGACGACGACTCCGACGGCATCCACCCGTGGGTCAAGGACGCCCTCGACGAGCTCGGGGCGGACACCCCGACCCTCTATGACGAGACCGACGGCATCGACTTCGACGCCGTCGCGGCGACCGAGCCCGACCTCATCCTCGCCGTCAACTCCGGGATCACCGAGGAGGAGTTCACCACCCTGTCCAAGATCGCCCCCACGATCGCGTACCCGGCCGGTCCGGCCTGGACCACCACCTGGCGTGAGGCCATCGAGATGACCGGCCGGGCCCTCGGCAAGACCGAGGAGGCCGCCGAGCTGATCGCCGAGCTCGAGCAGCAGATCGCCGACGCGGTCGCCGAGTACCCGCAGATCGAGGGCAAGACCGCGGTCCAGAGCTGGATCGATCCGGCGGACCTGTCCAAGGTCGGCTTCTACACGCCGCAGGACACGCGTGCGGCCTTCCTCAACGACCTCGGCTTCGCGACCCCGCCGTCGGTCGAGGAGGCCGCGAAGAGCTCCGACTCGTTCTTCATCGAGCTCAGCGCCGAGCAGGCCGACGTCCTCGACGACGCCGACGTGTTCGTGGGCTACGGCACCGAGAAGGCGCTGCGCGCCGCCCAGGCCGACTCGCTGATCGGCAAGATCCCGGCGATCGAGCGCGGCTCGGTGGCGCTGCTGGAGGACGACACGCCGCTCGCCGCGGCGGTCTCCCCCTCGGCCCTGTCGATCCCCTGGATGCTGCCCGAGTACACCAGGCTGCTCGGCGAGGCGGCGGCGCGCGTCCCGTGATCCAGACCGCCGCACCCCCCACCGCGGGCGCCGCCGTGACGCGGCGCCCCCGGTGGTGGACGGCGGTCGCGCTCGCCGCGGCGCTCGGCGCCGTCGCACTCTCGATCGCGTTCGGCTCGCGCGTGGTGAGCCTGCCGGAGGTGTGGCAGGCGATCGTCGTCGGCGGTGACGACATCACCGCCGCCGCCGTCCGCAGTCGCGTCCCCCGAACCCTGCTGGCGCTGCTGGTCGGCGCCTCGCTCGCGATGGCCGGCGTCATGCTGCAGGGCGTCACCCGCAACCCGCTGGCCGATCCCTACATCCTGGGCATCAACTCCGGAGCCTCGCTCACCGTCGTGATCGGCATCGCCTTCGTCGGAATCCACTCCATGCAGGGCTACATCTGGTTCGCCCTGACCGGCGCCGCGCTCGCCGCGGCCTTCGTCTACACCGTCGGCTCGCTGGGTCGCGGTGGCCCGACCCCGCTCAAGCTCGCCCTCGCGGGCGCCATCACGACGGCGGCTCTGACCTCGCTGACGACCGCGATCCTGCTTCCTCGCATGGAGGTCATGAACGTCTACCGGTTCTGGGTGGTCGGCGGAGTCGGGCGGGCCGAGAACCACGACACCCTCACCGTGATGCCCTTCATCGCCGTGGGGGTCGCCCTGTGCGCCCTCACCGCGAGCGGACTCAATCTCCTCGGCCTGGGCGACGACGCCGCGGCCGGCCTCGGCGTCCCGGTCGTCCGTACGCGCCTGCTGGCGGCGACGGGCGGCGTCCTGCTGTGCGGTGCCGCGACCGCGCTGGCCGGTCCGATCGGCTTCGTGGGATTGGTGGTCCCGCACCTGGTCCGCCTCGTGGTCGGGAGCGATCACCGTTGGCTGCTGCCGGTGTCCGCGCTCACCGGCGCCGCGCTGCTGACCCTCGCCGACACCGTGGGCCGGGTGGTCGCCCGACCGCAGGAGATCGAGGTCGGGATCATCACCGCACTGCTCGGCGCCCCGGTGTTCATCTGGGTCGTCCTGACCCGGACGGGGGTTCGGGCATGAGCGCCACCGTCGTCCGTGCCGCCCGCCGCCGCGCCTCGCGCCGCGCCGGCGTGACGATCGCCGCGCTGAGCTGCACACTGCTCGCCTTGTTCGCGTTCTCGCTCGTCTGGGGCGATCGGATCTACCCGATCTCGGACGTCGTGGCCGTGCTCGCCGGGCAGGATGTCCCCGGCGCGAGCTTCTCGGTCGGCGAGCTGCGACTGCCCCGCGCCGTGCTCGCCGTGCTCGCCGGGGCCTCCTTCGGCATCGCAGGCGTGACCTTCCAGACCATGCTGCGCAATCCGCTCGCCAGCCCCGACATCATCGGCATCACCCACGGGGCCAACGTGATGGCGCTGTTCTGCATCCTCGTGCTCGGGCTCTCCGGACTGGCCGTCTCGGTCAGCGCGGTGATCGCCGGCGTCGGCACCGCCTTCGGGATCTACCTGCTCGCGGCCCGCGGCGGCGTCGTCGGCACCCGGCTCATCCTCATCGGCATCGGCATCGCAGCCATGCTCCACAGCGCGACCCTGTACCTGCTGGTGAGCGCCGACCAATGGGACCTGCAGGGCGCGATGCGCTGGCTGACCGGCAGCCTGAACCTCGCCTCGTGGGACGACGTCGCGATGTTGAGCTTGGCGGCGCTCCTCCTCGTGCCCATCGTGCTGGTCCTGGGCCGCGACCTGGGACTGCTGCGCCTGGGCGATGACGCGGCGGCCGGCCTGGGGGTCGCTGTGGAGCGCAGCCGGCGTCTGCTCGTGGTCGCCGCGGTGGCTCTCGCCGCCTTCGCCACGGCCGCCACCGGCCCGATCTCGTTCGTCTCGTTCATGGCCGGCCCGATCGCGGTCCGGCTCGTCGGACCGCGCGGCGCCCTCATCGTCCCCGCGGCGTTGACCGGTGCGGTGCTCGTCCTGTCCGCCGACCTCGTCGGCCAGTTCCTGTTCGAGCACCGCTACCCGGTCGGCGTCGTCACCGGCGCGCTCGGCGCTCCGTTCCTCGTCTACCTGCTGATCCGCACCCAACGCACGGGAGGCTCCCTGTGACCACCTCGCTGACCACCGAGTCGCTCACCCTCGGCTACGGGACCCGGCCCGTCGTCACGGACCTGACACTGACCCTGCCCACCGGCCGCATCACGACGATCGTCGGCGCGAACGCCTGCGGCAAGTCCACCCTGCTGCGCGGCATGGCACGACTGCTCCCGGCGGACTCGGGTCGGGTGCTGCTCGACGGCGCGGACATCCACGCGATGCCGACCAAGCAGGTCGCCCGTCGCCTGGGCCTGCTGCCGCAGTCACCGATCGCCCCGGAGGGCATCACGGTCGCCGAGCTCGTGGCCCAGGGCCGTCACCCGCACCGGCGGGCGTTCGCCCGCTGGACGCCCGGCGAGGACGCGATCGTGGCCGACGCCCTCGAGGCCACGGGTGTGCTCGATCTGGCCGATCGGGTGGTCGACGAGCTGTCGGGAGGCCAACGGCAGCGCGTGTGGATCGCACTCGCCCTGGCCCAGCAGACGGAGGTCCTGCTCCTCGACGAGCCGACCACCTATCTCGACGTGTGCCACCAGGTGGAGGTCCTCGACCTGCTGACCGACCTCAACCGCTCTCGGGGCACGACGATCGCAATGGTGCTGCACGACCTCAACCTCGCCGCCCGGTACGCCGATCACATGGTGGCGGTGCACCACGGGACGATCCACGCGTGCGGTCGGGCCGAAGAGGGCCTCACCGAGGAGACGGTCAAGGTCGTGTTCGGACTCGACGCTCGGGTGGTCGAGGATCCGACGAGCGGACGGCCGATGATCCTGCCGCTCGGACGTCACCACGTGCGCCACGACTGAACGAGGTTTCCTGTCACTTCGCGAGGGAAGTTTCCCTCGCGAAGTGACGGTTTCCCCGGTTAACCGGGGAAACCGTCACGAGCGTCGTGGGAAGCGGGAGAAGTCGGGGCTGCGCTTGGCCTTGTAGGCCTCGCGGCCCTCCTGGGCCTCCTCCTGGCCGTAGAACAACAGATTGGCGTCGTGGGCCAGCTGCTGGATGCCGGCGTAGCCGTCCTCGTGGGCGTGGAAGCTCAGCTTGGACAGCCGCAGGGCCCAGGGCGAGAGTGCGAGCATCTCCCGGCACCACCTGAGCGTCTCGGCCTCGAGGTCGGCCAGCGGGACGACGGTGTTGACCAGGCCCATCTCGAGGGCCTGCTGCGCGTCGTACTGGCGGCACAGGAACCAGATCTCCTTGGCCTTCTTCGGCCCCACCAGGTCGCTGAGGATGCTCGCGCCGTAACCGCCGTCGAACGAGCCGACCTTCGGACCGACCTGACCGAAGCGGGCGTTGTCCGCTGCGATGGTCAGATCGCAGACCAAGTGGAGCACGTGACCGCCGCCGATCGCCCACCCGGCCACCATCGCGACGATCGGCTTGGGGCAGCGCCGCATCTGCACGTGGAGGTCGGTGACGTCGAAGCGGCCGGTGGCACCCTCGTCGGACTTGTACCCCGAGTCGCCCCGGACCCGCTGATCGCCGCCGGAGCAGAACGCCTTGCCGCCCTCGCCGGTCAGGATGATGACGCCGATCGACTCGTCGTCGCGCGCGATCGACAAGGCGCGCGAGATCTCCTGGATCGTCTGCGGCCGGAACGCGTTGTGGACCTCGGGACGACAGATCGTGATCTTGGCGATCCCGTCCTGCGTGGTCTCGTAACGGATGTCGGTCCAGTCGCCCGAGGCGGTCCACTCACTCATGGCTTCACTGTAGAGTCCGCCGTCCGCGGCGCCCGACGCGGCCACCGGAGGCCGTATCGTGGGATCAGCGGACCACGGAACATCCGAGGAGGACGGGTGGAGGACGATCTGGGCCACCGCGTCGACGTCGACCGACCCGCCCGTCGTGTGGTCAGCCTCGTGCCCTCCCTCACTGAGGCGATCGCCGCGACGCGCGCCGAGGCGCTGGTCGGCGCGACCGACTGGTGCACCCACCCGACCGACCTGACGGTCCGACGGGTGCGGGGCACCAAGAACCCGGACCGCCGGGTGATCGTCGACCTGCGTCCGGATCTCGTGGTCGCCAACAAGGAGGAGAATCGCGAGCTCGACGTCCGGCGCCTGCGCGAGGCCGGGGTGCCGGTGTGGGTGACCGAGATCGAATCGGTCGACCGGGCGTTCGCCTCGCTGCGGCGACTTTTCCTCGACGGGCTCGGCTGGGGCGTCCCGGACTGGCTCGTGGCGGCCGAGCGGATCTGGGCCGCGCCGGTGCCGGAGCGTCGGACGCGCGTCGCCGTCGCGATCTGGCGCGACCCGTGGATGGTCGTGGGCGGGCGGACCTTCACCGGGGACGTGGTGCGCCGGCTGGGTCTACGACCGGCGTTCGCCGACTCCGTCGACCGTTACCCGCGGATCGAGCTCGCGGTGCTGGACTCGCCGGACGTGGACGTGGTGCTGCTCCCGGACGAGCCCTACCGATTCACGCCGGACGACGGCCCAGAGGCGTTCGAGCGGGTGCCGACGGCGTTGTGCAGCGGCCGGTCGCTGACCTGGTACGGCCCGTCCCTGCTCACTGCCCGTGACGAGCTGCTGCGGGTGGTCGACGAGGCGTCGGTGGGGTAGGTCGCAGGCTCAGGACTTCGTCGAGCCGGAGGAGCCGATCTCCTCCAGGGTCCGCTTGGCCGCGGCCTCGCGCACCTTGGCCTTCTTGGAGACCGCCTTGCGGACGGCCTTCTTCGACGGTGGCGCGTCGAACTCGTTGCCCTTGACCACCTTCGGCTCGTGCGAGATGACGTACGGCGTCTCGCCGACGATCGCGTTGTGGCTGCGCCACAGGAGGTACTTCAGCGACAGGTTCGTCATGGTCGCGAACCGGTTGCGGTTGCCGAGCAGGAGCGCGACGTGGACGGTCACCCAGATGAACCAGGCCGGGAAGCCCTTGAGTCGCGGCAGGTAGCGCACCTGGGCGATCGCCGAGGCTCGACCGATCGTGGCCATCGTGCCCTTGTCGAAGTACTTGAACGGCTTGGGCATCGGCTTGCCCTGCACGCGCCGCGCGATGACCTTCGCGACGTGCTTGCCGCCCTGGATCGCGGGCTGGCCCAACTGCGGCAGCGGCGAGTCCGGGTTGATGGACACGTCGCCGATCGCGAACACGTTCGGCAGGCCGCGGACCTCCTGGTGCTCGTCGACCTCGATGCGACCGCCGCGCCCCTGCGGGACGCCCCAGTTCTTGACCACGTCGTGCGCGGCGACGCCGGACGCCCACACCACGATCCCGGCCGGCAGGAACTCCTCGCGACCGTCGTGCTCGACGAGGACCCCGTCGCGCCGCACCTCCTTGACCGCGGTCTTGAGCCGCAGGTCGATGCCCCGCTTGAGGAGCTCCTTCTTGGCGTAATCGCGCAGCTTCGGGTGGAACGGCGCGAGCACGTGCTCGCCCATCTCCACCAGCGTGACCTCGACGCGAGTCGGATCCAACTCGGGATAGGTGGTCGGCATGTCCAGGTTGCGCATCTCGGCGAGCGCGCCGGCGGTCTCGACCCCGGTCGCCCCGCCGCCGACGACGACGAGGCGCAGATCGCGATCCTGACCGTTGATCGCGGCGTCCTCGAGGTTGGCGAAGATCAGGTCCCGCAGCGCGAGCGCCTGCGAGCGGCGGTAGAGCGGCATCGCGTACTCCTCCGCACCCGGGATCCCGAAGAAGTTCGCGGTCACGCCGTTCGCGAGCACGAGGTAGTCGTAGCTGACGGTGATGTTGCCGTCGAGGAGGACCGTGCGCGCCTCCTGGTCCATCTCGATGACCGTGCCCTTGAGGAAGCGCACGTTGTCCTGGCGGGCGCGCACCGCGCGCAGGAACCAGGTGATGTCTCCGGGGTTCAGGCTCGCCGTCGCGACCTGGTAGAGGAGAGGCTGGAAGGTGTTGTAGGTGTGGCGGTCGATGAGCGTGACGTCGACGTCGACGTTCTTGAGCTTGCGCACGACGGCCAGCCCACCGAAGCCACCGCCGACGACGACGACGTGTGGACGGGAACCGGAGCGGTCTTCAGCCATGACGTCCAGCGTAACTCCGGTCTCGGGACTCTTCCCGCCGTGAGACGGCCGATGTGAGCAGCGGCATATGTGAGCATCGTCATGCTCGGCCGAACCACTCCTTGGCCTCCGGACGCATGAGCTGGACGATCACCACGATCGAGCCGACCAGCCACAGCAGGCCGATGGGGACGCCGAGGACCGCGACCCCGGCGGTGAGGACGCTGACCGCCAGGAGCGCCCACCGAGCGGCCGGACGACGACCGAGCGCCCACAGCGTGGCGAGCAGCCCGAGCACCGAGACGGCGAACCAGGCCGCGAACAGCCACGTGCCCACGTCGACGAGCTGCGCCGGCGTCATGCCGGCGTTCTCGACCTGGCGGGCGAGCATGTCGTTCTCGCCGTACTGGCGGACGACGTCGTCGCGAAAGAGCACGAGGGCGGCCAGCACGAGCCCGCACGCCGCCGTGCCGAGTGCCGAGCCGATGCCGGCGACGGACAGGGCGAGGGTGACCGGACGCGGTCGGGCCGGGGCGACCACGTGGTGCGCGTGCTGGACCGGATCGTACGGCGGCGGCGCCACCGTGCCCGGCGCGGTGCCGGGTCCGGGCGGGGCGGTCGGACCCGGTCCGGGCCGGACCGTGGGCGCGGCCCCCAGGGACACCGGGGTCCGGCCGTTGACGACGGCGAACCACTCGCGCGCCGGTGCGGACCACAAGAGGTAGACCACCAGTCCCGCCAGCAGCGCGGGCAGCAGGCCCGCGACACCGGACAGGACGAAGGTGACCGCCGCGAAGCCGGACAGCAGGCTCAGGCCGATGCGCGAGGCCTGGTGCCCGCGGGCGGCGTAGAAGGCGAAGACCGTCGCCGCGATCGAGGCGACGAGCAGGCCCATGACGACCCAGCGCAGGGTCGGCAGCAGGGCGTCGACGCCGACATCGGCACCGAGCTGGGTGAGGCTGGCGTCGATCGCCTCCTGCATCTCGAGCGATCCCCAGCCCTGCAGCACCTCGAACAGCAGGATCGTCGACAACAGCCCTCCGAGTCCGCCGTACACACAGCCGAGCGTCACCGATCTGGGTCTGGGGGTGGACATGTCGTCGATCCTTCCAGATCCGGCCCAGTCACCGGGAGTGGGCGCGAACCGCGACGCGCCTCCCGACGGTCGTCGGGAGGCGCGTCGCCGGTGGGCTCACGCCCGGCGCACGATCAGTTCGTCCGCCTCGGGCGCCCGGTCGACCAGGACCGTGTCGCCGTCGCGGATCTCGCCGGCCAGCAGCTCGCGGGCGAGCCGGTCGCCGATCGCCTGCTGGACCAGTCGGCGCAGCGGGCGCGCAC
>Ga0079224_100006023_pt1 | contig 16008 bp, 14 predicted proteins | sample Stecom2015_FD_80414 | JGI IMG/M metagenome (GOLD analysis project Ga0079224, IMG submission 80414) | Agricultural soil microbial communities from Utah to study Nitrogen management - Steer compost 2015 | ecosystem: Environmental > Terrestrial > Soil > Agricultural land | place: USA: Utah...
GCCGACTTAATGATGGCAGTCACACGTATATAAAGGTCCGCATCATCATCAGTAATGCCTAATGCAGGTATTACTGATGATTCACTTATAAATCAACTCTTCCCAATTATTTTTTGCCAAATACTTCTTTTATTTTCATGGCCATAACCATAGCCATAGCCATAACCGTATCCATAACCTCGTTTGCCCAGATTCACTCCATTCAATAAGACAGACATATTGGACAGCTTCTTTTCATTATATAGATCCTGAATCTCCGGTAGTTGTCTGCGATCCATTTTGCCCGATCGAACCACAAAAATAGTGAGTTCTGAAATTCGATCCACAATCGAGGCATCTGCTACCAAATTGATAGGTACATTATCTACAATCACATAATCATATCGTTCTTTTAGCTCGGTAATCAGAGCATCCAACCGCGGACTTAATAGAAGTTCCACTGGATTCGGCGCTATTGCTCCGATTGGAATCAAATCAATTGCCTCATCCACAAAATTCTTATAAATTATTTGATCGATAGATACACCTGAATCCGATAAATAGTTCGTAACTCCGAGACCCTTCGGAGCTCCTGTCCGTTCACTTAAGCTTCCTTTTCTCAAATCCAGATCTAGCAGAACAACTTTCTTATCTAGATATACGAAACTTGTCGCTAAATTTCGTGCAGTAAATGTTTTACCCGCACCCATATTGAAAGAAGTAAAGGTTATTACACTTTTTTCTTCCCCTGCGTTCATAAAACCAATATTCGTTCGGACAATTCGGAATGCTTCCGAAGTTAAATCCCGTCCCTTCCTTTCAACGACAGAATCTCCGTCCTTGTGTTTAGAAGCATAGGGAATCTCCCCAATGAATGGTACGGTGATCCGTTCTTCAATATCTTTCCGGTGATATACACCGGTATCTAACATTAAAATCAACAGAAAGACCGTAGCCGGTATGGCTACACCAATGCCAACCCCAAGTAATACTTTCCTAAAACGACTTGGATAAGCCGGATTGGGTGACCCCGCTGCAGGATCGATGATACGTAAGTTATCATCGGTCATCGCTTGATTGATGGCATTCTCCTCCCGTTTGTTTAATAAGTAGAGATACAACTCTTCCTTCACCTTTTGTTGTCGTTCTACCGACAACATTACCCGCTGTTTACGAGGTACCTGTATTGCTCGTCCACGAGCTTGTCGTTCCTCTTGCCGTAGATTCTGAATTTTGATATCGAGCCCTGCCAAAGTATTATCAACCGCACGGTTAATATTACTTCGCATCGAAGCTAAGCTCTTGTCGAGATCCCTAACAATCGGGTTCTCAGTACTACTTCCGTCAACTAAACGGTTTCTTCTCAATAACGTCGCGTTATAATTAACAATCTGTGTTTCTACATTATCATCAACCAATCCCGTATTGTTTGGTATCAGATCGGTTTGTTTTGATGCGTCCGTAAGGTACTCGCGCATCATCTCTACCAACTTCTTATCCGTTTCAGTTTTGGTTACTTCGGTTTCGTATTGGCGGCTATCCGTCAAATACATCTGTCCCGCAACGCCAACATCCACCCCTTGATTCGATACGCGAAGACGCTCAATCTCAGATTCCACCGAACCTAATTCATTTTCGATAATATCAAGCCGATCCCCAATAAACTCCGCAGTTGATACAGCAATTTGATTTTTATCCTCAATGGATATCTCATTATAAACATTTACCAACGTTGTTATCACGTCTGCTGCACGCTCTGGTGTTCGGTCCGTCATAGACACCTGTAAAATTGTAGCATCCTCTTCCATTTGAGTTATAGCTAAATTGCTCAAGAAGTAAGCAACCATGTTCTCCAACGGATATTTCGTAACTCGAATGTTCATGCCAAAAGCATCTTCTGTGTAGAACTCACTTGCGGTTACCATAACCGTTCCAAATGGCGTCTCCGTTTCCTTGTTCAGGATCACTTTAATCGGTTCCGCCTTCACATCGCCATTCCAATTTTTAATCATTGCATGGCTTGCATCTACAGGACTTACCGTGAATGCATAAGTATAATCCTTTTCTTCAACATTACTATTTTTTCGCTTTATGTTTACATGAACAGGTGATTTCCTATACAATTCATAATCTCTTAACCCTTTCCGGATAGTATAGCTGACATCAGCTTCGACGCGATTGATCGTTTGACGCATCAGCTCCTTCGATTTCAATTGCAGAATTTCACCCGTAACACTCACGGAATTAAAAGCCGAATTTGTTCGTGTTATACGTGCTGTCGTCGGCGTATTCATCGGTGTTTTAATCATCACCGTTTCCGACTGTATGTACATAAAAGGGGTTTTACTGTACTGGTAAAGGTAATATCCACCACAAATCAAGACCGATACAAAAAACCATCGCCAATGAAACAGTAAGTATTTAAGTATATCTAACAGGTTAATCGATTTATCTGCGTTATTTTTCGACGTAGAGTTCATATAGTTCGAATTAGATTTGAATAGCTTATTTAGCAAAATTTAAAATAGCGAATACCGTCCCTAACAGTCCAATCGTGGTCGTAAAATACCGCCAGTTTCTTTCTACGCGCGGAGTTGTTTCCGGACCTTCTGGCTCCACATAAACAATGTCATTCTGTTGGAGATAATAGGTCGGTGATTCAAAAATATCCTTTGATAGAATATCATTTACGAACACCATCCCTTCTCCATCCGCCTGACGAATCACACGTATTCTTTCAGGTGCAGCATTCACTGTTAACCCTCCCGCCTGTGTAATTGCTTCCAGCAGTGTAATTCGCCCATCGGGAACCTCTATCACACCGACACTATTTACCTCGCCCATCATATTTATTTTCAGGTTTATTAATTCCACATTTACAACCGGATCACTAATGAATTTTTCTTCTATTAACCGCTTTTTTATCATATTTTTCACTGCATCAACAGTTAAGTTCTTTACGTAGAGAGGGCCCAATATCGGGAAATCAATACTACCGTAATCGTTCACTAAATAGCCTTTATTGTCACGTACTGTGGAACCCGTTGTGACATCACCCTGCTCATCCACTTTATACGCTCCAACGCCTACGTTAAAAGGCGCAGCCAGCTCAGGCATCTGCGAACTAATCAGAATATCGAGCCGATCGCCGCTTTGAATCCGTAAAGCAGGTGGCTCCATCATACTATAGCTCGTATCAGGTATCATATCCTCTACAAAAACCACTTTTTTACTCATTAAGCATGAACTAAAAAGTAATGTGGAGGTTATCAGGAAAAGGAAACATTTTTTCATCGTTTTATTTATTTAGTGTTTGAATTAGTATTAATATTTAGTAAATTTTCGTAACAGTATTGGACTGCCTCTCTATTTGGCAAACATTCCAAAGTCGCAACGTGTACTTGTCTTATCATCTCTTCCAACGTGTTATTCATTTCCTGGAAAAGCATTTTATTCCAGCGAATAGCTGTGCAACTCGGCATGACGGAGATAAAAGCTTCTAATCCAGTCAACGGTAAGAATCGGTTGTAAGTTGCTTGCTTTAAGCGAATAAAAGCCCCCAGTTGAACTTTTATGTTCTTATAGCATGAAGTTTTTCCGCTCCAGGGTGTACCGTACAACCATATTTTCCCATCTTCTTCTAAACGTACCGCAGGGTTATCATCATTGAGCAACTCCGTGCCGCTGATATTTTCCAGCCACAATCTACTATGCGTGCTTTTCCCTGTGCCGCTTTTACCTAAAAAAGCGTAAGCTCTACCATTCACTCTTACCGCCGAAGCGTGAACCAGTATAACGTTATGAGGTAGACATGCCTGACCGAATACCATCATCGTCAGCCAACTTAGAACAGACATTGAAATCGGTTCCGAGTCTGAGAAATAGATGGAAGACCTACTAAAGTCTTTCCTGCTGTCCATTACACAAAGATCTTGATTATCATCTCTCTGTATGACCGTTCTATAACCCATATTGGTTTCAAAAAAACGGAAACGATCTCCCCATACTTCCGAAACGTCACTGAGCAACTTTTCCGATCCTATCCGAGATGCCGATCTTTGATTAACTAACTCAATAACACAATCTCCCGTTGATGCTTCGTTTTCAGCCATAGAAAATGAAGAAAACGAAGGCAATAAGGAAATGATATCAATTCCTTTAGGAACTTTTATTTCAAGCGTTAAACCGGCAATTTGGTAAAAGTATCTTTTTGTCATTTCATATATATTGTTTGCTTACAAACTTCCGCTAACTTCAAATCATGTGTCACAAACAGGCAAATCTTATCTTTACTTTCCTGAAGCAACCGCCCAATAAGGATATCCGCAATCTCCCAATCCAAGGCTGATGTGATTTCATCGAAAAGCCATATTCCTGCATCCCGCATCATTGCCCTCGCAATCGCAATACGCTGCGCCTGACCTTCCGACAAACCGTACGCAGACTCGCCAATCAGAGTATTCAATCCTTCAGGGAGATCGTATACGAATTCTGCACATGCCAACCAAAGCGCATGTTCAATTTGCTCTTCCTTTGTATTCTCACAGCCGATGATCAGGTTATCTTTAATTGTTCCGGAAAACAAGGAATTTCCTTGCGGAACGTAAGAAAAATTCGCCCGATACTTTTCCGTCAACACAACACGCCCGGAAGCCCCTTCCAGCCATATTTGCCCACTTTCAGCCTTCACAATGGCCAACAAAAGCCTTATCAAGGTCGTCTTGCCCTTCCCGCTCGCGCCGAGAATAGCTGTTGGCTGACCAATTTCCATTTTAGCATTCATACCATCAATCACGAGATGATCTTCATATCTAAAACTTAGGCCCTCGATTGAAATCGCGTGAATCTTTGAAAGCGTCACAGGTTTTACGGACACTTCCTTTGGCCCACCAATCAAGTCCATCAACCTTTCTACAGACGTTCTAAAACGAATAAATAGAGGAACAAAACCAAACAGTTTCAATATCGGCCCTTGAATACGACCAACCAACTGAAGAAATGCTGTCATTGTTCCAAAGGAAATCTGCCCTACGTGTAATCGGTATACTCCCCATATAAACGTCAAAAGATAGCCAATATTAATCGTCATCTTCATTGCAAATTGTGTAATTGTTGAAAAGTTCAACTGTTCGATTTTTAGTTTGTCCAAAGACGCTTGACTTCCTTCTAGCTTTACGCTTCTGCTCTTTAACAACCCCATAGCACGAATTAACACCCTAAACCGAAGATTTTCTTGCATAACCACGCCATAATTGCTTTCTTCTTTTTTTACTTCCCAACTCAATCGTCGCATTTTCTTATAGTACAATTTTGACAATAGAAAAAGTGGAGTTATCGCCACCACCACAAAAGCCAACATCGGATCCATGCTCCACAAGAACACAAAAGATGCGAGTAATTGCAATAAAGTCAGCACAAAGGAAATCGCTGAATAGGCAAGCATGGCTACTACCTCATTACAGTCTGATTGTATTCGAACCTGTATGTCGCCCGTATGCCAATCTTTCATCACTCTCCAAGCAGACATCATCTGTTCCTCGATCATTTGACGTTGCAGGCTCAGGCCCATTCGGATTCTTGTACGTTCATTCACCCAAGTCGATAGTCCACGCAATACCAAGGTAAGCAGTAAGCTTATAACTACTAAGATCATGGCTGTCTTTAAATCTGCCGTCGAAGCATTCGTAGCAATATCTATCGCTTGCTTTGTCCACAAAACAAAAAGCAGAGACATTCCAATCGCAAGGAGTTCAAGAATGAAATAAACCAACAAGGCCGATCGATAACCTTTTGTTATTGACCAAGCCCATTTGATTTGTTGTGAAAATGTGTATTCCATCGACTATCTCCCTGCAAATTTTGAATAGAACTGCATCACGGGGAAGCTAATGGCTTCCATCGGTGCATATCTCATATATTTTTTCATATTCGACCAGATTCGTTTCACCGCTTGTTCTCTCCCCGAATCATAGAATCCAAAATTCCCTGATCGCCAAATCTCGTCCATCATCCAATCAGCATTCAGCTGTTCAGGCAATTCAAAAGGCAGATACTGCTTTGGCAAACCAATGTACTTGACTAGGATAACATGCAATAAGTCGATCCATTTCAAAATACCCAAACGTCGGTAAACCGTTTGCAATTCAGAACCGTTTACCTCATTATGAAATTCACAATACACTCGGGCGGAATCGCATAGCTGCCTAATACCCAGACCAAAAGACAGTAAATGCTTAAGTATATGTGCATTTACTTGAACGATCATTAACATGGGTGCGGGCAGAAACAGTGCATTTCCTTGACCATCCTGTTGAACACGTCGGTGACAAAAGTCTGTTTCCAGGTTCTTCAAATAGCGAGTGAGAAATGGGTTGTGGAGATCAACCATCTTTTGATGGTGCTCGACAACTATACCCTGCCAGAGATACTCAGAACTAAAGCCAGCCATATTGGATACTTTAGCCCCCATGTTGCTAAAAAGAGTATTGGCAGCCAGGTACTGATTTTTTTCTTTGAAATACCAATCCACATCCCCACAAACCCGATGTTCCGGAATCCGATAGCATGCCGCCACACCTTGTCCTTTCAACAACATAGGTTCAATTCCATGTTTGTTAAACATCCCCAGTTGTTCAGCAATACATGCATTCATTTGCTTATAATGCCGTTCAATCTGATCGATCCGTACGGTCCATTTCAACATCAACTCGCGAGGAGGTAGCTGATTCGCAGGCATTTGCATAAATGCATCGTATACCACACCTTCGACGGTATGCATAGATGCATATTTATACAAATTCCCCCATTGCTCAGGCGATAGCGGGCAGAAACTAAACTTCTCCGCAGTGCCCCAAAGCCCGAGCCGCAAAAGGGATAATAACGTCCTTTGAACCCTTGTATCCAACATTCTTTTTAAAACTTCAACAATTTATGTTTTTCGAAAATTTCGATCAGTTTACTTACATCGGCTTCTGCTTGCTCAGCCGTCACGTCATAACGTTGAAGCAGCAAATCGATCATCAGAACCTTTGTAAACTCCCGCCCTTCCAGCTCTTTCCATAGCCAGGCAGCGGAATCATTCAAATTAAAAACCGTTGACATATCCACCATTTCCTGGCTCGGGTCCACAATCATGTAATCCTCACCCACATGTCTTAGTACTAAATCATCTCTTAGCTTCATACTTCCTTATCTAAACTATTATTAAAAACAACTTCTTATAAACCTTCGTACCGGTCGCGTGCGGTACCAAGCCACACCTAGACACCACATCCACTTATTATTTAGGTTATACTCTCTACCATCACGTTTTAAGATACTTACAACAGCTCTAATGTCAGAATGACTGACCACTTCATGGATTGCTACATTCGCATCACCAGCCAAGGAAATACCTGTCCGATCTATTCTTACGATACGATGCAAAAGCCATTTTCCGTTCGTCTTTGCCAGCACAATCATCCCTCTTGACAAAAATTTTGGACCAATAGATTTCAATAAAACTTTATCGCCCTCCTTCAAGAATGGCCGCATACTCCCGCCTTTGATCGGAATAAGAACACCCTTCCCTTGTTGCAGGTAATCCAACACCTGCTCAAAGAGAAGCTCATTTGCTATATGTATGCTATTTGCCGTATCCATTACCCCTGCACCCTTTGATATATTTCCAGCGACCTATCCACCATCTTATCACGCGTAAAAAACGATTGATACCGACGTAAGCTTCCTTCGGAAAGCTGCTTATACCGTTCCGCATCGGTCGTAACCATCTCAATCGCATCGGCAACAGCTTTTGCCTTCTTTATCTCCACACACAAGCCTGACTCACCGTCCGCATTCACCCAACTCACCCCTGAACCTGGAATCTTTGTAGATACTATTGGTTTACCGCAAGACATCGCCTCTATTTGTACAATCGCAAATGCTTCAGTTTTTATAGTCGATGTCAGGCAAAAGACATCACATGCGCCATAATAGTTCGGTATTTCCTCGTCGGCGACATAGCCAAGCAATTCCACGCGATCTGTTAAACCCAATCGCTTAATTAACTCCTCCAATTCTCCTTTTAACGGCCCTTTACCGCCTATAAGAAGCTGATAATCATCTTCTAAATGGCTCATAGCATCAATTAAATATTCATACCCCTTATATTCTACTAGCCTACCTAAAGAAAAAACCAACTTCTTATTCTTATATCTTTCCCGCAGTTGCATTACGTCTGTTTGATTTGGCACAATAGATTCTACCCCAATTGGAATATAATCTACCTTATGCTGTACCTTGTTTAAGAACGGTGATTTCTGAACATAGACCGGTGTTGTCCCAACAATCACATCGGCACGCTTAATCAACCAATTCTGTAGAGCCCCATAGAGCTTAAGCAAAGTCTTTTGTTTTAGGATGTCACTATGCCAATGAAGGACTACCCTCCCTTTATATCCAGATAAGAACAGAGCCAAACAAGCCATCGGGTCGGGATGATGAATGTGGATAATATCATATTCTTTTGCAATCCTTCTTAAACGCGTTACCAACTTCGGCGCAATCATGGTTGCAGCAAATTTAAACTGTGTAGGTATCGCCATTACACGAGCATGTTTATTAACTTCAATTACACCGCCCGGGTGACCTTCGGTCGTCGCACATAGCATATCGCAATGAATATCGCGCTCAGAAAGTCCTAACATCAAGTCATACATTACCTTCTCCACCCCTCCACGTATGGGGTAAAACTTACCTACTTGCAATATTTTTGTAGCTAAACCCATTTCTACTTTCCTTCCTTTTCTAATAATATATCAAACAGTTCCGCCCAAGAATGAGTAATCGGCGCTTCACGCTGAATATCTGGAACCGAATCCAAAAAGGAAACATCCCCCTGAATCAATCGCTTCATTTGTGCCGCCAGTACTTCCGGTGAATCCGGGTCAAAAAAAGCAACCTGCTTAGCCCCTGCAGCTGTTTCATGTGCATAAGGCAGATCTGCTAAAAGCATAGGTCTATCATAAGCTGAAAACTCCGAGATCGGCAAACCCCATGTTTCTATTTTCGAAGGAAAAATCAAGCTGTTCGAGTTCGCATACAACTTAAACAAGGATTCCTTATCCTGAAAGCCAACAAACTGTAAAGACGGATTGTCCGTCCCCCAACTTTTATTCAACCAAGCCGCATATTTATTTTCTTTCCTACCAATGGTTAAATACACCTTGAAATTCATTAACCCTTCTTTATTCAGAATAGTTGCCGCCTCACATAAGATCTCGAAATTTTTGTGACTATTTGCCGAAGCAGCATAAACAAAGGTGTACTCCTTTTTTGCTATCTGAACATTATCATACGAAAGCTCCTCAATATTAGGGACGTCCGGTAAGGCTATTATAACCTTCTCTTTCGACAAATGGAACAAACGCTTGAAGGCTTCCTTAATCCACTGTTGTTGCACGACGACAAAATCATTCTGATGTATATTCTTCTGATAAATGAATTTAGAGAGCAAAGCGAAGAGTACGATTTTCGGGGCAAACAACAACTCCCGCCATTTCCATTTATAAAAAGGGAACGGATTGTGGCAATATACAGCGCGCCTTTCTGCTACTACATTTGGCGTGGTATCATGAAGCGAGAGCCACAGGTAAATCGTGCCAATTTCTTTCGATATCTTGTTCATCGAAATATATTCATACCATAAGCGATTAATCCATAGTTTCTTAGGCCACTCTGTCTCAATATATTCTATATTAGGAAAATCAGCCAATTCTTTCTTGTATACCAGCGCCACTACCCGATAGTTTCCATCCTCCTCTACAAGTGAAGATAAATAAGCCAGGCAGTCCCTTAAAATGGTTAAGGTACCGCCTCTGTTCAAGTTAACTGCTGATATCACGATGGTTTTCATGAGCGCCTTTCCGTTAAAGAATCAAACAAGTCCGTCCATTGTTTCATTACCACAGCTTCCGCGAAGTGCTTTGACTTCGACTTTGATTTTCTACCCATCTTAATTCTCAAAATGGGGTCTTCTATTATTTCTATAATCCGGTCCGCTAGGCCGGTTATATCACCTTCGGTAACTAAATACCCATTGACTCCGTTTTCGATAATGTCTTTAGGGCCACATTTACAATCAAACGACACCAAAGGTAAACCACACGCCTGTGCTTCTAGCAGAGCCATTGGCAAGCCCTCATAGCGTGAGGTCATTGCTAACACCGAGCTGTTTAAATATTCACTTTCGATGTCCTGGACAGGCTCACAGAGCGAAACTACCTCCTGCAAGCCTGATTGTTCTATCAATCTTTCCAAATCACGTTTCAAAGGTCCTTGACCAAAAATAGCCAGCGACCAGTCAGCGTGCGCCTCGTAAACCCTTTTCCATGCCTGAATCAAATGGTGAAACGCCTTTTGACCGTCATAACGACCAACGGCAATGACTCGCTTTTTGGCTAAGTCTGCTGCTTTCTTAGGTTCAAAACTATTCGCGTTAGGAATAACCTGCATATTCGATAAATTCCCCCAATAATCCTTATCCTCTTTAGTCAAGACCACGAAACGATCATATTTTTTTGCGATCTCCAGATCCTCTCGACTGCGATAGCGATCGGCCATGCCATGTAAACCCGTGCGACCATACTGAAGGCGTTTGTAGCGGGAGAAGTGAATTTCGAGTATCTTTTTACTACCATCTTTGATTTTGTACAGAAACGATGCATCATGATCAAACATCGATATAACGATATCAGCTTTCAACAGCTTTAATAGGCTGGTCAAACGTTCTTTGTGTAGTTTCTGCTTGTAGATATAGCTTGCTGTTTTCTGAAGAATATTCGCATTTACATGTTCGGTGTAGTTGATACCCAAACTCCATTGCACAGCATTTGGGTGCATCGCAAAATATGGCTGACGATCGCGCTGATCTGTGGTGACAATATTCACCTCATGTCCTAAGCCTGCCAAATAATTTACTTTATTGGCTAACACACGTTCCATTCCGCCTGAATTATATGTCCCTGCTATATTGTAAACTATTTTCATAATTATCTTCTCTTATCGTTTTGTCTGCCAGACGATCGAGGCAAAAAAACAAAGCATATATTTGAAAAATATCTGTCGCCACTTTAACCCAGATCAAAAAAGTCAGTATCAGAAAGAACATAAACATTAACCAATACTGTGGATTGCGATGGGAAAATAAAAAAGCCAGATATATGAAAAGCGATCCAAATACTGAAAAGCCCACAATACCGTTATATAAAATAAACCGACAGTACCCGATATCCGTACCATAAGCCCAATTATTAAAAAGGCCGGAACCAATAATCCATGTTCTCAGATCCGTAGGCCAGACCCACATCTCTCGATTTAACTTGTCGGTCGAGTCCGTACGCCAGACTCCTGTTTCTGCCCAGTTAAAAAAACCTTCAAAAGCAAAACGTAAATTCTCATGAAAGACATCACTTGTATGATAAAGGTAAGTAGCAACAATAATGGACACCGTCATAACACCGCCAATCCAAAGCCCCAACTTGATCGACTCATATCGAATAACATTACTGAACAGTCCTGAGGAAAGGAAAAAGTACAAAGCAGCACAAGCGACGCCCAAAATAGTTGTTCGGGAGATAATATTCCCTATGATGGTAATTGTAAAAAAAGCAATCAGTAACAACGCAATTTGCCATCTACTTCTTCGCACCTCTTCATCGATACATAACAACGCAACGATCATAACCAACACCAACGAAAAGCGCACACCTGCAGGGTCTAACGCTGCACCAACACCATATAAGCGGTTAACCTCAGTTAAAAATTTTTGACCCTGAATCACATGGTTATCAACCAACAACTGGAAATATGGTATATTATCAATCATCAAAGCAGCTACACATTGTACAAAACAAACCGCTGCGAGATAATAAGTAAGCCGTTTAAAAGTAGCTTCACCATGAACTGCCTTAATAGCCGAACACACTGTAAATGCTCCAGCTATCCAAGTGCCAAAGCTTGCCAAATAAGTCGCATATGAATAGTCGCTCGTATGATTAATATCGGTGGAGACGAAACCCGTAAGTGAAAATATAAACGCGATCAAAATCGCACCTAACAAGCCTGTCGACACCACAGGTTGACCAACTCGAAGTACATTTATACAAAACAAAAGCACACCTAAGACAGCCAGAATCATCTTCGTATTTACCGATACGGGTAAAAACCATAACCCAATCGGAAAAAGATAAAAACTAGTAAGTATGCCTACAACAATGTACTGGCTCAAACGCATCTACTTATTTATTATTTATATATAACACCATACATTATTTTAATTACTAGATAATAATGAAGCTTCAACACCCAATCTTGCTTATTTGCTGCCGCCCATTGTAAAATCCGAATACGTAATGAAACGTCCTTATTTGCAGTAGCAAGATGGTTTACCTCCGCAAACCATGAACGCCAACGATTATATTGGCTACTCTGGTTCGAAATCAATAAAGGCAACTTAATATTCAGTTTTAGATAGTTGATTAGCGATATAAAATTGCCGCCAAATTCATTACTTAAAAAGAAACCTTCAAGCTCTTTAGTATTATAGGTCACTTCTTCAATATGCTTATCAGAATACACTTTTGTCAACGACTCTGTATTCGATTGCCCGTAATGATAGAGAGCCTTGTCCAAATAAGTCACTTTGTCTGCATAAATGAAAAGTTTAATCATTACCGCCATGTCTTCACCCATATCCATACCTGGAATAAATCGAATTGAATTCACATCGTACAAGTCACGTTTCACTAAAAACAACCACAAATTCCATCTCATTTTTCCTATCATCATCCATTCGATTGCCAGTATAGAATTCAGAAATACAGGTTGCTTCATATTTCTTTCATTTTTCTTATAAGAAAGCCACCAGTTAAAACCTACGATATCAGCATCGGTGCTCATAGCTTCCTTCACCATCAACTCAATCGCGTCCGGCTCAATCCAATCATCCGCATCTAAAAAGTACACATATTCGCCAATTGCAACATCAAGCCCCGTATTTCTAGCTGCAGCAACTCCTTTATTTTGTTCGTGATTGATAACCTTAATTTCAAAATTCTTATCTCGATTCCCTTCTATAAAATCCTTTATAATAACCGGACTTGTGTCGGAACTAGCATCGTTGATAAATATTAGTTCTAAGGTGTCATAGGTTTGATTGTTTAGAGAATCCAAACTTCTATCTAAACTTTTTTCAGCATTATATATTGGTATAATAATCGAAACCATGGGTTTAGTCAATGTCATATGTCCTTATTTAAGTACCCTTCATGTAAGAAAGCAGTAACTAGCGCTATCAAATTCATCTTCTTCCTCCCATCAGAGCTGGAAAATACCTTCTTACTATTAAAATCAACGGTACCATTGCCAATACCGTCAAAATAGAAACCCCTACAGCAGCAAACGGGGATATCGACGCCTCAGTTGTAGTGTCTATTGAATATCCGATAACCACGAGGATTATTTTAGTTACCCAACCATGAAAAGCTAGAATAATAATTGTGCCGTTGGATATGATTGTTATAACTTCCCATTTCCGGTGGTAGCACTGTGATAATAAAATCATCGACAGAATTCCAATCAGGCCTGTTGCATAGAAAAGACCAAGGCTATTACCATATAGAGAATGGTCTACGTCCACAAAACCGTTCAAAGTCGCCTGTTTCACTAATAACAAAAGCAGAAAAACCCCTAAAAAAAGATTGCTAATAGCATTATAATTTGGAGCTTTCATCGAATTGCTATTAAGTAAATATGGTGATAGACGATTCCCAATTGCATAAAACGGAAAAGCCAGTAAAGCGCTGTCAAAAGACCAATATAAGTCAATTCCAAGTCGGCTTACTATATAAAAAATGATAACGCAAACACTTACACCAAAAAAGTATATCATGTTATCCCCTTTACAGAATTGCAATATAATTGAGTGAATTACTTTTACAATTATCAAAGCGAAAAGGAACCATAATGGGATGTTAACCATCGTCGAATATTCTGTATGGTAACCGTTTCCGAACAAAAGACCCAATGCCGGCTTTATAACAATATTCTGCAAACTAGCACCCTCTCCGTAAAGGTCAGGATGCCGCGGAAAAATAAATGGGACCCAGATAATATAGCATATTAGGTATAATAATGCGCAGGGTATTATTAAAGTTCTTTTCGCATTCTTCAATTGCTCACTAACTGTCCGATTTTTCGCTAAACAACCAGCCAAGAAAAAGAAGAACGGCATACGAAATGATCTAAAAGCTTCGATAAACTCGGAATTTATTGTCAGCGGAACGTGTCCTAGTACGACAAGGGTTATACTCACCGCTTTAGCAAAATCAATCCAAGAAATTCTTTCCTTTGTTCTCATTTATAACAGGTTGATCTTATTATTTAAAAACTAAACTTTAAACCAAGTTTTGCCTCGCGGTATATAGCTTCCGATTGATTTGGCAAGAATAAACTTCATGTTTTATTTATTTGACTAATTACCCGTTCAACAATTTCAAAGTGTTTATAGCTAAACTTCCTAGCAAACATGGCATTTGATTGCATTAAGATATCGTAATCCTCGTCTTTCCATTCAACCAATCGATTATTATTCCAGTTAATCAGACGCATACTCCCACGAGTCTCATTACCTGCGTCATATAAATTGGCTCTAAAAGAAGAGTTCCAACATAGAGTATGCAAAAATATCTCATCAGCACAGAAACTATTCGTATACATTTTTTTCACTTCTTCGAATTTTGGAAGCAAAAAACCGATAAAATCATGAGTTACACTTATCCACGAAGTACCCTTTTTAAAATCAATTGAAGTATGCCGTTTAATGCCAAAAATACATTGAAGACGAAGTGCGACAAATCTGATCATGCGTCGGATAACATCCAACAGTCCCGTCTCGGATCGAAAGAATCGAGGAAATAGATGATACCTCCTCACCTTCCTGTCAATCTCTTTCGAGTCGATTTGCTGATCGAAACCAATAAACTCCTTTCCTTGATGTCGGTCGAAGAATGTATGAATTTCATCCTGTGATTTTAACGGCATATCTACCCCCGATAACAAATGATAATAAGAATATGGCCCACCTTCAAAGGAACTTTCGAATAAACGATACTCCGCTTCAATTTGTGAAACATCGCCCCATCTAACGTCTATTCGTTTCTTTAAGATAAGAAGATTGGCCTTCTTAGTTTCCACGACAGGAAGGTCTTCAATCTTTTTATCGAAATGAATATAAATATCATTACGTTTATCGTCTAAAACTGAAACGAGTCGTTGTAAAACATCAAATTCATGATGTACAATAATTAAATATGCATGTTTCATTTTCGTCCTATCCTCCATACATAACCTTTCTATAAAAACTTCTGGCATCATTGAATACAATTCGGAATAGCTTGAAACGGCAGAGCCTATAGAGAAAATACATCCGGTTATTCACCAGTGAGCTTTTCTTTAGTGGAGGAGGAAGTATCTCATAATAATTCCACCATTCATTGAATTTGACCGTAAACATTTTCCATGGTTTACCGCCTGTATAATGTATATTTCCGTGATTTCGTATCGATTCCCAATCGGATTCCGTATAATACTTAAGAAAATCTGATTTATATTGAGGTAAAAAAAATGTCCGCACAGCATTATAAAATGGGGCTAACCTCAAAGTCTTATCTTTACACGTACGGTTTAAAACATCTTGATCTGGAAACACAAGTCCACTCTCTTTCGAAGCATTTAAAAATATCGGCACCATGTTGTCTTTTCTCATCTGCTCTAAGTTCATTATTAATACACCCGAATTAAAGTACTGACCTGGTTGGCAACCCAGAGATAAAACGTGTTCCTTCTGGAAACTTAGGGTAGCTTCATATACCGCAGCTAGATAATTCACTCCTAAATCAATTGACCGAAAGAGCTCTGCCATATTATTTCGTACGATAATGTCACAATCCATATATATAACTTTATCATAAGCAGGTAGCAAGGTTGGTA
>Ga0079224_100006024_pt1 | contig 16006 bp, 10 predicted proteins | sample Stecom2015_FD_80414 | JGI IMG/M metagenome (GOLD analysis project Ga0079224, IMG submission 80414) | Agricultural soil microbial communities from Utah to study Nitrogen management - Steer compost 2015 | ecosystem: Environmental > Terrestrial > Soil > Agricultural land | place: USA: Utah...
CCGTCGCCGGAGTCGTTGCCGAAGTCGAGTTTGAAGTCCTTGCCGGGCCCCTCGCCGTCGGCGACGGAGATCTCCATCTCGCCCTTCTCGTTGGGCGCGACCAGATCGAGCTTGCGGTCCCCCTGTTCAACGCTCAGGGTCTCGCGCTCGGGGCCGTCCTTGACGGCCTCGCCGGTCTCCGGGTCGATCGGGTACGGCTCACCGGTTTCGGGGTCAACCTCGGCCTTTTCACCGGTCACAGGGTTCTCGACGTCGCCCTGACCACCGGGCTTGGGCCCATTCGCCAGATCCGGCCCTGCACCACCCGCACCCGGGCCACCGCCTGCTGCATCTCCACCGCCGGCACCCTGCGGTGCTGTCGTCCCACCACCTGCTGCGTCCGCTGCACCCGCACCGGTAAGCGGAACACTGCCGCCGCCACCGCCTGGAGGCGGAGGAACGTTGGCGCCACCCCCTGAGCCGGTCTGCTGGTCGCCGGCGCCCCCGGGGATCGTCTGCGTGCCGCCCCCTTTGTCGCCGCCACCCTTGCCGCCCTGCGCAGCAAATGCATCGCCGATTTCCTTGCCGAGGTGCTGGATCAGCGTGTCGTAGTTCTTCTGGATAGCACTACCGGCGTTCTGCCCCTGCTCATGAAAGGACTGCGCCTTCTTGTCGTATGCAGAGACGAAGTCGTTCAGCTTCTTCGTCGTCTCTTTTTGCGCGCCCTTCATCTTCTCGTACTCTTCGTGAATATTGTCCTCGGTAATTTCGTTCGCAAAAGTATAACCGAGGATCGCGGCTATAGGTGAGACAATACCAACGAGGGCCATAAACGGGCTTTTCACGAAGTCGACGAAATGATCGAGAAGACCCTTATTTTCAATCTCCTCAATCTTGGCCTCAAGTTCCCGCAGGGCGCCGGGGAATTCCTGGTGAGCCTTGATGAGGCCGTCGACGTCGGTTTGCGTAAGCCCGGAAATAGTTCCGTCACCGTAAAGGTTCAGTACCGCCTTAGCGTACTCGACAACGTTGGTCTTATTGTCGTCACCGACCGTTCGGATGTTCTCCGGAGCTGTGCCCAATGCCTTGGCGAGCTTGTCGGCGTTATCATTGATGCCTTTATTGGCTCCTTGGGCGGCCTGTTTCGCGTCACCGGTCCAATCAGAGGTACCGTCCTGCCAGGATTTGTTCAACCCCTCCTTGGCGCCGGCCACGGCGCTACCGGCGGACTCAAGCATCGACGCATCTTTTTCAAAAGCACCGAAATCGATGCCACGAAACTCGTTCAGGCCTGCGCGGATTTGATCGGGAGACCCGCCCTGATGGGAGTATTGACCGTTTCCCTCACCCTTTTCCTGAGACAGGTCCGATTCAACATAGTTCGGCTCACCGTCGCCACCGCCGCCGACACCGTCAAGCGATTTGGCCTGCTCGTAACGAGGGTGGTAGTCCTCAAAAAGCTTGACTATCGATTTCGCCTGATCGATGATCTCGTCGGAGTTGCCGAACCCGCCTTGCTCGAGCTTCTCCTTGGCGTCGTCGATTTTCCCCTGGCCAGCTTTACTCAGGGCAATGCGAGCATTCTGGGCGTTCTCAACAGGAGCCTCGCCGCCCTCTTTGACGTCCTCGGCATCAGCACCCACCTGCTTTGCATACTTGTCGATCTCGTTCGGGCTCAGCTCGCCATGGTTGGCCAGCATATAGAGCAGGTCTTGCCTATTCTTCGCCGAGACATTTGGATCGTCCAGCATTTCCCGCGCGTCCTGAATCTCGGACTTCGAGAACATGCTGAACCGCATTTGGGTGGCGGCTGACTCCTGAAGTTGGGCCTTGAAACTCATCAGATACCCTTGCCCTTGCTGGCGATCGTCTCCGCACTCACGGCCTCGCCGCTCTCGTACGATTCAGCCGCGTTCGAGAACTTCTTTCCGAGGTCGCCGACCTGCTCGCCGTACGTCTTCATCGCTTCGGAGTACTTGTCGATCGCGTCACCGTACTTGGAGGCCATCGCCTTCCACAGGTTGCCGATCTGACCTTCGCCCACGCCCGGCTTCACCTTGCCTGCGGCATTACCGAGTTCTTCGCCCTTATCGGTATAGGCACCGCCGGCTCCGCTGAGCTTGCCCGGGTCGACTTGCTGTCCACCAGACATCGGTTCCTCCCCCTTGTCGGTGCGTGGTCGTGCTCGTCATGCGTGTACGCGGTGGGTTGGACGCACGGCAGCGACGCCCGGTGCCATCACAAACGCACAGAGAAACATACCCAGCTCACCCGGGCGTTGTCGCGCAAACCAGGCGCACCTGACACGAACGGCCCGTTCGCGCCGATCCGTCCGTCGCGACCTGGACGTTTCGCGCCGCACTGCAGGTCGGCGACCTCACGCCACCGCCGCGACGACCCCCGCCAGCCTGTCCGCCGCCGCCTGCGCCGTGGCCTCCGCCTTCGCCTCGACCATCACCCGGACGAGTTGCTCCGTGCCCGACGGCCGCAGCAGCACCCGGCCCTCCTCGCCCAGCTCACTGGTCACCGCGTCCACGGCCTCGCGCACCGCCTCCGACGCAGCCACCGCCGCCTTGTCGGCCACCCGCACGTTCACCAGCACCTGCGGCAACCGTTCCATCACCGCGGCCAGCTCGGCCACCGGCTTGCCCGTCGCCGCCGCCCTGCTCATCAGGCGCAACGCCGTCAACAACCCGTCGCCCGTCGTCGCGTGCGCGGGCAACACGACGTGGCCGGACTGCTCGCCACCCAGCGCGAACCCGCCCGCGCGCAACTCCTCCAACACGTACCGGTCACCGACCGCGGCCGTCCGCAACGCGATGTCGTGCTCCTTCATCGCCAGGTGCAGGCCCAGGTTGCTCATCACCGTGGCCACGAGCGTCGTGTGCGTCAGTTCGCCCCGCTCGGCCATGTCCAGGGCCAGCACGGCCATGATCTGATCGCCGTCCACCAGGTTGCCCTCGCCGTCAACGGCCAGACACCGGTCGGCATCACCGTCGTGCGCAATCCCCAGGTCGGCGCCGTGTTCGACGACCGCGGCCTGCAACTGTTCCGGATGGGTCGACCCGCACCCGTCGTTGATGTTGAGCCCGTCCGGTTCGGCATGGATCGCGACGACCTCCGCGCCCGCCTTCCGGTACGCCTCGGGCGCAGCCACCGACGCCGCACCGTTCGCGCAGTCCACGACCACCTTCAGCCCCGCCAGGGAGTGCGGCGTCGCGGCGACCAGATGCGCCACGTAGCGGTCGAGCGCGTCCGCGGCGTCGCGCACCCTGCCGATCTCCGACCCCGTGGGACGCGGCGGCACCTGCGTCACGTCCGCGCCGAGCAGCGCCTCGATCTCGTCCTCGATGCTGTCGGGCAGCTTGTGCCCACCCTCGCCGAACAGCTTCAGACCGTTGTCCGGCATCGGATTGTGCGACGCCGAGATGACCACGCCGAAATCGGCGTCCAGGTCACCGACGAGGAACGCCACCGCGGGGGTGGGCAGCACGCCGACGCGCACCACGTCGGCGCCCGCCGAGGTCAGGCCGGCGACCACCGCCGCCTCCAGCATCTCGCCGCTCGCCCGCGGGTCGCGGCCCACCACAGCCACCGGACGGTGCGATCGGTCGTGGGCAGCGAGCACGCGAGCCGCCGCCGCGGCCACCGACAACGCCAGTTCCGGCGTCAGCTCACTGTTCGCGAGACCGCGCACGCCATCGGTGCCGAACAGGCGGGCCATACATCCTCCAGCTACAACACATCGCCTCGAGACGCCATGGAGCCCACCGTGCGGACTCCGCGTCGCGCGGACAACTTAGCGACACGCACGTGGGCGATACCGGCGGGTCACCGTTTGCGCTACGGCAGGCGACACCCGGCCCGGATACCCACAACACGCGCTCCCAGGACCGCAACACGCCCTCCGGAACCCGCAACACGAGCCCCTGGGACTGCAACACGGGCCCCGGAGAACGCAACACGGTGGGCGCCTTCCCCGGAAACGCGAAAAGCGCCCACCCGTGTATCGGATGGGCGCTCTCGCGTGTTGCCCCACACCGCAGTCGATGCGAGACAGAACACTGACGTCGAAGGTCAGCGCTTGGAGTACTGCGGCGCCTTGCGGGCCTTCTTGAGGCCGTACTTCTTGCGCTCGGTCGCACGCGCGTCACGCGTGAGGAAGCCGGCCTTCTTCAGCGCCGGGCGGTCGTCGCCGTCGATCTCGGCGAGCGCACGGGCGATGGCCAGGCGCAGTGCACCGGCCTGACCCGACGGGCCGCCGCCGCGCAGGTTGGCGGCGATGTCAAACGACTCGGGCTTCTCGACCGTCACCAGCGGCTCACGGATGAGCTGCTGGTGCACCTTGTTCGGGAAGTACTCCTCGAGCGACTTGCCGTTGAGCTTGAACTGGCCGCTGCCGGGCACGAGACGCACCCGGACGACGGCCTCCTTGCGCCGGCCGACCGTTTGCGCGGTGCCACCGGCGGCGCGAGACGGCTTCGGCGCTGCCGGCGTCTCGCTCGTCACAGCCGCTTCGGTGGCGGCCTCGGTCTCGGTGCTGGTCACAGGCTGTTCCTCACTCACTTGGTCACCTGAGCGATCTTGGTGATCTCGTGGGGCTGCGGGTTCTGCGCGGCGTGCGGGTGGTCCGGGCCGGCGTAGACCTTCAGCTTCTTCCCCATGGCACGGCCGAGCTTGTTCTTCGGCAGCATGCCCTTGATGGTCTTCTCGAGCAGGCGCTCCGGCTTGGTGTCGAGCAGCTCGCCGAACGACTGCTTGCGCATGCCGCCCGGGAAGCCGCTGTGACGGTACGCGAACTTCTGCTCGCGCTTGTTGCCGGTGAGGGCGACCTTCTCGGCGTTCACGATGATGACGAAGTCACCCGTGTCCACGTGCGGAGCATAGGTCGGCTTGTGCTTGCCGCGCAGCAGCGTGGCAACCTCGGTCGCGAGCCGGCCGAGCACGACGTCCTGGGCGTCGATCACGTGCCAGGCACGGGTGACATCGCCGGGCTTAGGGCTGTACGTGGGCAAGGGTCTACCTCGTCGTCAAGATTGCTTGTGGGTACGTGCGGGCCGGCCGCAAACACTCGGCGCGCGCACAGACTACGAAGATACCCGGTCGCTTCGGAGTGCATGGAGGCGGGGTCCGACGGGCGGCTCATCCTAATGCCGGCCACCGCATCCTCCCGACAGGCCGCCTCGGCGCGTCGAGGAACCGCTACCCACAGTCTACGACCCTGGTCGGCGGTCGATTCGGCGCGCCCTCGGACGTCGCCGCGCCCTCTGCCGCACACACGAGAACGGGCCCGGCCGCGAGAGGCCGGACCCGTTCCATGTATCCGTCAGCCGGTGGCCGTGCCACCAGGACTGCCCCCAGAGCTGCCCCCAGAGGCTGCGGTGAAGCAGGCTGATGTCAGCCGAACATCCCCTGGATGCCCTTCTCCGTGCCCTGGTAGCCGTCGGCGATCTGCGGCAGAGCGGTGGCGATCTGCGCGAGAACCTGCTTGAGCTCCTCGAGCGACTGGTTCCAGTTGTTCTGAACCTCGTTCCAGGCCTGCATCGCGTCACCTTCCCAGCTCTCGACGAGCGGGGCGAGCTGGCTCTTCAGCTGCTCGAACAGGTTCTCCAGCTCGCCGCCGGTGGCCTTGCAGTCCTCGGCAGCGGTGTGGATCGTTGCGTAATCAACCTTGATACCGGACATGTCTACCCTCCAGAAAGTCTAAGAATGAAGTGAATCGGGTCGCGAACGAATCAGAGGCCGCCGAGGGCGTTGGAGATGCTGCCGATGGCCGACTGCTGCTCCTCTTCCGCCTGCTGGTACTTGACACCGGACTGCTGAAGCAGCTCGGCGATGTCCTGCAGCGCCTGGTTCAGCTTCATGTTCTTCTCGTCGAACGCGTTCATGACGTTCTGGAACGCCTGCGCAGCCTCGCCGCTCCAGCCGGCGCGGGTCGCCTCGATGCGGTCGCGCAGCGTCGACATGTTCTGGTCCATGGCCTGCTTCGTCTCTTCGACGTCGCGGTACGCCTGCTGGAACTGTTCCGGAGTCCCTGTAAAGCCGCCTGCCATTGGGATGACCCCCTTCGTCAGTGGTTCAGTCGAGTACTTCCTTGCTGGTACTGACCCTACGACGAAGACCCTGCCATGGTTGGTTCCACGATGTCCCGCCGGTTCCGTAAGTAGTTGCTCCAGTAAACGCCGAAACCTGGAACCGAACGGAACCGAACACGTTTGCGCAGGTCAGAGCTCTGCGAGTGCGTTTCGCATTCGGTTTCGCACATGCACAGCGGACGCGGGTTACGTCGAACGTGGCGTCAGTTCGTGAATTCGAGGGTCTGGACAATCTGTTCGCAGCCCGCGGCGACTTCCTTCTTGGCCTTGTCGGTCTGGCAGCCGACGCTCACCTGGACCGAACCGTTCGCGAGGATGTACCACCGCACGGGCTCGGCGATCCCGTCGAGCTTCTCCGTGTAGTGAATGGTGTCGCGGCCCGCGAACCCGTGGTGTTCCTTGAAACCGCGGTACTTGTCCGGCCGCGCCGCCCCATCCTGGCGGATCTCGTCGAACAGGCGCCTGCGCTGCTTTCCGGCGTCGAAGTCCTGCTGGATCTGCTGGACGACGACGAGGTCCGAACCGGAGGAGTCGGCAGGGCCGTACGTGATGTTGGCGCGTTCGACGTTTTCGTCGAGCTGCTTCCAGCCCTGCGGTGCGATGAACGAGTACGAGAACCGGGAGACCCGCGTGCCCTCGGGTTCGTCCTCCCTGATGACGAAGAACCACACGGCGGCCGCACCTGCCAGCAGCACCACCAGGCCGAGCGCCGACCACACCAGTGCCCGCTTCCGGCCGCCGTTCGTTCCGGTGCCGGTGCCCTCGCCGCCGGGCTCGCCCGAGCCCGCGGTGGAGGAGGCCGCGGTGTAGGAGGACGCGGCGAAGCCGGGATGCTGCTGGGCGAACCCGCCGCCGTGCGGTGTTCCCGGCCCAGCCTGCCCGTGCCCGCCCTTTCCGGGGCCGCCCTGTCCGTGCCCGCCCTGAGCGTGGGGAGCAGGAACGCCGGGACGCGGCGTCTGCGGGCTGTGCGGACGCCTGCCCGCCTGCGACCCCGACGGATGCTGGCCCGACGGATGCTGGGGCGGCTGCGTGCCCGGATGGTGGCCGCCGGGATGCTGTGGCCGGTACGGAGCCGTGTTCGGCCCCGACTGTGCTCCGTACGCACCGGGACGGCCGCTGCCCGCCGACTGCCTGGCCGTCCCGTGTGGACCGTGGGGCTGCTGCGGCACGGATTCCGGCCTGCGCACGACGGAGGTGGCCTCGTCCCCTGCGCCGGGCAACGCGCCGGGCACCGCTCCGCCGCGGTCGGGGATCACCTGTACGGCACGCAGCGCACCGCGTGCCACGACGGTCTCGGGCTGGTCGAGGGTCGTGGGCACGACGCCGGTCCGCTCGTGGATGAGCCGCGACAGCATCGGGATCCGGCTCGATCCGCCGACGAGGAAGATCGCCGTCAGCTGCTTCGGCCGCAGCCCGGCCTCCTCGATCGTCGCGACCGCGAGTTCGACGGCCCTGCCGAGCGGGGCGGCGACCAACTCCTCGAGTTGCTCCCGCGTCACGTGCGCGTCGGCGAACGGCGGCGGCATCGGCACGTCCGTGTAGGCGTGCCGGGACAACGTCTCCTTGGCGCCGCGCACGTCCTGCCGCAGCACGCGTCTCCTGCGCCGGTCGGCCAGTTCCCTACCCTGGACCAGCTGCTCCCACGCATCCCTGTCCGCCGACGAGACGAGGGAACCGACGTGCTCCAGCAACGCCTGGTCGATGTCCGCACCGCCGAAGCCCGGGTCGCCGCGGGTGGCGGGGACCTCGAACGCCGTCCTGCGGTTCTGCGACTCCGTGCGGCGCACGACGCTCACGTCGATCGTGCCGCCACCGAAGTCGAACACCGCCAACGTGTCCCCCGGCTTGCCGGTGAACGCGACGGTCTTCTCCGGGTTGTCGTGGGCCGGTGCGTACGTCGCGGCGTGGAAGACCGCGGCGGCGACCGGCTCCGGTACCAACGCGACCTCGTGCCCGAGACCGCTCGCGGCCTGGCGCAGCAGCCGGGTGCGCACCGCACCCCAGTCCGCGGGATGCGTGAGGACCAGCAGGTCGATCTCCGCACCCGCCGCCAGCCTGCGCGCCTCGCCCACCGCCCTGGACAACACGGCGCGCACGACGTCGACGACGTTCAGCACGGTGTCGCCGAGCAGCAGTTCGCCCTCGTCGATCCGGCGTTTCGGCGTCGGCTCGAACCGGGCGGGATCCACCGCGGCCTGCCGCTCGGCCTCCTGGCCGACGAACAGCGTGCCGTCGGCGTGTGCGTACACGGCCGACGGCATCAGCGGCTGGCCGTCGATCACGACGACCTGTGGCTGCCGTTCCCCGATCGCGGCGACGACGCAGGTGCTCGACGTGCCGAAGTCGATCGCGACGCGAAAAGTCACCGGTCGCTCCCCACGTCAGGAACGACCGGTGACCACGGCGTCGGCGCGTGGATCACTCGGGATTGATCCACGACACGTGCATGAGCTGCTTGCCGACCTTGCGGCTGACCAGGTTGCCGCGGCCGGGCGGCATCGGGCTGGCCTTGACATTGCCCAGCAGCGTGCCCTCGTCCTTGGAACCGCTCATCACGATGCCCGGCATCGCCAGCTCCTTGAGCTTGCCGATGATCGGGTCCATCCCGGTACGCGCGGCACCACCGGTACGCCTGGCGACCACCATGTGCAGGCCGACGTCCTTGGCCTGCGGCAGGTACTCGGCGAGCGGACGCAGCGGGTTGCTCTGCTGCGTGGCCACGAGGTCGTAGTCGTCGACGATCACGAACAGCTCGGGGCCCTGCCACCACGACCGGTCCTTGAGCTGCTGCGGCGTCACGTCCGGGCCGGGCAGGCGCTTCTGCATCGACCCGGCCACCTCCTTGACGATCCCGTCGAGCTGGTTGGCCGACACCGCGTACGCCAGCAGTTGGTCCCCCTCGACGAAACCGAGCATCGTGCGCCGGTAGTCGACGAGGATGATGACCGCCTCCTGCTTGGTGTAGCGGTCGGTGATCCCGCGGACGATCTGCCGCAGCAGGTTCGTCTTGCCGGACTCGCCGTCGGCGTATGCCAGGAAGTGCGGGTCGGCGTTGAAGTCGAGGTAGACGGGCGCCAGCTCGTCCTCGTTGACGCCGATGGGCACCAGCTTGGAGTCGCGGCGGTTGTCGATCGCCAGCAGGTCCTCGTACGGCATGAAGTCGGGCAGCAGCCGCACCTGCGGTGCCTTGCGGCCCTGCCACGCGGAACTGATCTTGGCGACCGCGTCGGCGACACCGTCACCGACGGTCGTCGCGTCGCTCGACCCGTCGATCCGCGGCAGACCGCCGAGGAAGTGCAGCTTGTCCCGGGTCAGACCGCGACCGGGACGTCCGGCGGGCACGTTGACCGCCGTGCGCCGTTCGATGTCGGACTCGCTCGGGTCACCGAGCCGCAGCTCGAACCGGGTGCCGAGCATGTCCTTGATGGCGGGCCGGATGTCGGCCCACCGGTTGGACGAGATGACGACGTGCACGCCGTAGGCGAGGCCCTGGACGGCGAGCTTGGTGATCTGCGGTTCGAGCTCCTCGAAGTCGTCCCGCAGCGCGCGCCAGCCGTCGACGATGAGGAACGCGTCGCCGAACGGGTCTTGCTCGTGGGTGATGTCGCCGCGGCGCTTGCGGTTGCGGAAGTCGGCCATCGAGTCGACGCCCAGTTCCCCGAAGCGCGCTTCCCGCTCGGCGGCCAGGGTCGTCAGCTCGGCGACGATGCGGCGGGCCTTGTCCGGGTCGCGCCTGGCGACGGCCACCCCACCGACGTGCGGAAGACCGTCGAGCGAGGCGAGCGTGCCGCCACCGAGGTCGATGGCGTAGAACTGCGCCTCCTCGGGCGTGTGCGTCAACGCCATCGACATCACGAGCGTGCGCAGCATCGTCGACTTACCGGACTGTGGACCGCCGACGACGGCGCCGTGACCGGCACCGCCGGGGAAGTCGGCCCACAGCGGGTCGCGCCGCTGCTCGTACGGACGGTCCACGATGCCGAGCGGCACCTGCAGCTTGCCGTTGCCGAAGAAGCCGACGGGCGACAGTCCGCGTTCCTCGGTCGGGTTGAGGTTCGGCAGGAGCGTGTCGAGCGAGTTCGGCTCGTTCAGCGGCGGCAGCCACACCTCGTGCGCGGGCGGACCCTGCCCGACGAGCCTGCTGACGATGACGTCCAGCTCGCTCGGCTCGACGGCCTCCTCTGACTCGGGCTGCTGCGGCTTCTCCGGTTCCGGTTCCGGCTCCGGTTCGGGTTCCTTCGGCAGCTCGACGTAGTCGGGCACGAACATCTGCGGACGCTTGTCCGCACGCACCACCTTGGCGCCGGGTGCGGCCGCCTTGATGCCTGCGGGGCGGTACGGACCCGAGACGTAGGAGGCCTTGAAACGTTCGAGCGTCGAGGTGTCGTACTTCAGGTAGCCACCACCGGGCACCGACGGCAGTTCGAAGGCGTCCGGAACACCGATCGCCGCGCGCGACTCGGCGGCGGAGAAGGTCTTCAGGCCGATGCGGTAGGACAGGTGGGAGTCCAGGCCGCGCAGCTTGCCCTCCTCGAGCCGCTGCGAGGCAAGCAGCATGTGCATCTGCAGCGAACGGCCGAGCCGGCCGATCGCGACGAACAGTTCGATGAAGTCGGGCTTCTCGCTGAGCAGCTCGGAGAACTCGTCGACGACGATGAACAGCGCGGGCAGCGGGTCGAGGTCGGCACCGTTCTCGCGGGCCTTCTCGTACTCCCACACGTTCTTGAAGTTGCCGCCGTTCTTGAGCGCCTCCTGCCTGCGGTTCATCTCGCCGGCCAGTGCGTCCTTCATGCGGTCGACCAGCGTGACCTCGTCGGCCAGGTTGGTGATGACCGCCGACACGTGCGGCGCCTTGTCGAGGCCGAGGAACGTCGCACCACCCTTGAAGTCGACGAGCACGAAGTTCAGCGTCGTCGACGAGTGGGTGGCGAGCATGCCCAGCACGAGCGTCCGGAGGAACTCGGACTTACCCGAACCGGTCGCACCGATGCACAGGCCGTGCGGGCCCATGCCCTCCATGGCGGCTTCCTTGATGTCCAGCTCCACCGGCTGGCCCATCTCGCCGACGCCGAACGGCACGCGGTAGCGGTCGCGCACCGGGCGCGGGCGCCAGGCCTGCTGCACGTCGAACGTCATCGGGTCGCCGGGAATGCCGAGCAGTTCCAGCAGCGACGGGTTGGACAGCAGCGGCTGTTCCTCCCCGTCCTCGGCTGCGGCACTGCCGACCCGGTAGGGCGAGAGTTTGCGGGCCAGCGCCTCGACCTCGACGAGACTGAGCGTGTCGGGCTCGCCGAACCACTCGACACCGCCCGCGCTGCGCGCACCGAGCCGTTCGGGTTCGACCACCAGGCGCAGGCCGCGGCGGGCGGCCAGGTTGCCGATCGTGTCCGACAGGTCGATCAGCGTGACGCCGACGAGCCCCTCCTCCAGGAGGATCTGCTCCTCGCCGGTGACGTCGGCGTCGTCGAGCACGACGACGATGTGCGGCTGGTCCGGCGGCGGCGTGGCGTTACGCGAGAAGCGCTGCCTGTCCCGCAGCTCGTCCTCGAGCCACGCCTCGATCTGGCCGAGCGACCCGGCCATCATGCGCAGCTGGCCGATGCCGTCGGACAGCGTCGGGTGCTGCGTGTGGGGCAACCACTTGGCCCACTCCCACTCGGCCTTCGACCGACCCGTCGAGGCGACGGCGATGAGCACGTCCTCCGGGCTGTGGAACGTGACGAGCTGGGCGAGCATCGCGCGCGTCAGCCCGCGGGTGAGCTCGCGATCGCCCTGCATGCCGACGGCCGCGAACCCACGCAGGGTGATCTGCGTGGGCAGGTCGGGGACGATCGAGTGCGCGCGCACGAACCGGCGCAGGGCCAGCGTCGCGATCGGTTCGAGCTCGTCGACCGGACCGGTCTGCGGCGGGACGAGCCTGGTCGCCAGCCGGTGCGCACTGCGGCCGACCCGAAGGTGGAGGAAGTCCTGGTCGTTCTGCCTGCGCTCCCACATGCGCCGCGTCGCCGCCATGGACCACAGGGTCTGCGGGTCCGGGTGCACCCACTCCAGTGACGCGCGCTGCTCCTCCATCGCCTCGCGGGCGCGCTCACGCATCTGGCCGAGGTACCGCAGGTAGTCCTTGCGGTCCTCGTTCATCTCGGCCTTCTTCTGCTGACCGCCGCGGCCCCCACCTGCGAACATGCCGACCATCGACATGACCATCATCATCGGCATCATCATCATGAAGGGGCTCGGCGCCTGCCCCTCCTGCAGACGCGGAACCATGATCATGCCGACCATGCCGAGCATCGCCACGATCATGACGACCGGCAGGATCTTCATCATGATGTTGCCGGGGATGGCGCGTGGCACCTCGGGCGGCGGCTCGAGGTGGACCTCGCCGCCCGGCGGGCGGGGCGCAGCAAGGCGTGGCGACCGCTTGAACTGCAGCGTGCTCACCGAAAAGACCCCTCTTCAAGTCGGCTATTCAAGTCGGCATGCGACCGGCGACATGCTGGCCGAGCTCACACGGTAGCGAACGAGGGCAAGTCGTGATCGGCAGACCGGCGAACTCGCACGGGTTCGGCCGAATCGCCCCCGCGCCGGCTCCTCGTGCGTTAAGACTGCATGCGCCGCCATGACCTGCCGTCAAGGCAGATGCAGACGTCCGGGGCGGCGAACGGTATGTTGCCGTGCGCGGTATAAGTACCGAGGCAGCGATACATCCAGGTAGGGGGCTAGAAGGTGGCAACGGGCACGACCGTATTCAGTCGGGTGACGGTGGTGGCACCGAACACCCGGATCGACGTCGCACTGCCGGCCGACGTGGCCGTTGCGGACCTGATGCCGATGTTGCTGGAGATGGCCAAGGAGACCTCTCCCGACGGAGGCGCCCGGCACGGCGGGTGGGCGTTGGCCAAGCTGGGGGACGCGCCGCTCGACCCGAGCAGGACGCTGGCCTCGCTCGGCGTCGTGGACGGTGAGCTGCTGCAGCTGCGCAAGCGCAACGAGAACCCGCCGCCCCCGCTCTACGACGACGTCGTCGACGCGATCGCCGAGGCCGATCCCGACGGCTTCCGCCCGTGGAGCAAGGAGACGGCCCTCAAGATCGGCCACGCCGCGGGTGGCCTCGCCGCGGTCCTCGCCGCTCTGTCGATCTTCCTCGGCGGCGTGTTCGGCGTCGGCGAGAGCAGCATGTACCCGATGTTCGCCGCGATCGCGGCGGGCGTGCTCGCCATCGCCTGTGTCGCACTCGGCGCCACCCTGGCCCGCGCCTACCGCGCGGTCTCCACCGGCGTGCTGATCTCGGCCGCGGGCGGGCTTCCCATGGCGTTCGTGGCCGGGTTCTTCATCGTCCCGCTCGACACGTCGATCCGCCCCAACCTGCTGCTCGGCAGCGCGTTGGTCGTGGTCGTGGCAGCCGCGTCGATCATGATCACCGGCACCGGCCTGACCACGTTCATCGCCGCCGCGACGGCGGGCGTGTTCGGTGTGCTGTCCTTCCTCGTCGCGACGCTGCTGGGCGACGAGCCGGCCCACGCCATCGCCGCGGGTACCGCCGCCGTGGCGCTCGGCTGCATCTCGGTGCTGCCGAGGGCGACGATCTGGCTGGCCAAGCTGCCGCTGCCGACCGTCCCCGGCACCGCGGACGAGCTCAAGGAAGACTCCGAGATCCCGGACTACTCGGACATCGAGCAGCGCACGAGCGCGGCCCACAACTACATGACGGGTCTGCTCGTCGGCTGCGGCGCGGTCACCGCACTCGCCGCGATGATCTCGGCGACCGCGCCGAACATCTGGGGCGTGCTGACCGGTGCCGTCGCCACCGCGGTGCTGCTGCTGCGCGCCCGCACCTACGCCAACGGTGCGCAGGCCATCGCACTGCTGGTCACGGGCATGGTCTCCGCCGCGGGCATTCTCGTCGGCTGGCTGCAGAACGCCGACCCGTTCGACCAGCTGCTGTGGGGCGCGGTCGCCTTCGTGGTGCTGGCCGCGGGGTCGGTCGTGCTCGGCGCGGTGGTGCCGAACCAGCGCTTCTCGCCGCCGATCCGCCGCACCGTCGACATCATCGAGGCCATCTGCATCGCCGCGGTCCTGCCGCTCGCGCTGGCCGCCATGGAGCTCTACTCCTACTTCCGCCACCTCGACCTGCTCGGCTGAGGCCGCAGCGGGCGAAGGCGGACAAGAGAAGCCGGCAAGGGGGTTTCGGGTGCGTTCGGTCGGTACACGTTCACGCGGCGGGGCGCGGCGCGCGTCGGCGCTGCTGCTCACGGCCGCCATCGGCGCCACGGTGGCCGGGCTGCCCGCCCTGCCCGCGTCGGCCCAGTCGGCCGACTGGACGCCGCCGGTGGACTCCGGGCTGCCGAGCCCCGCCTCGCTGCGCAGCGACTCGCCGCCCGAGAACTACCAGAAGAGCACCGAGTGCGTGGCGGCCGCGGAGCTCGACGAGGTCGAGCAGCTGCGCAACGCCCCGTGGGGTCAGCAGTACCTGCGCCTGGACGAGGTGCACCGGATGATGGAGGCACAGGGCATGCAGCCCGGTGCAGGCCAGACCGTCACGGTCATCGACACCGGTGTCTGGGACGGGCATCCCTACTTCAACGGCAGGGTCGAAGGCGTGCTCGACCTGGTGAACCAGGAGACCGACTACGGCCCCGGCGTGCTCGACTGCGACGGGCACGGCACCGAGGTCGCCGGCATCATCGGCGCGAAGACCCCCAGCGACGTCGGCTTCACGGGCGTCGCTCCCAACGTCAAGATCAAGTCCATCCGCCAGTCCAGCGAGGCCTACGAGAAGGTCGAGGAAGAGGAGACCCCCGCCCCGGGTCCCGGTGATCAAGGCGGAGGCCAGGGCGGCAGGCCCGGCGGCAACGGCGGCGGCCCCGGCGGTGGGGACACCGGTGGCGAGGGCGGCAACGGCGGTGACGGCGGCGACGGCGGGGACGGAGGCGGCACCGGCGGTTCCGCGGCCACCGACTCGTCGCAGCGGCAGGCGGAGAGCAAGGAAGGCGCGGGCACCCTCGCCTCGCTCGCCGCGGCCATCGTCAAGGCCGCCGACGTGAGCCAGGGCGGCGTGATCAACGTGTCGATCAACAACTGCCAGCCCGCCACCGGCCCGAACCAGATCGACCAGGAGAACAAGAAGCTCCAGGCCGCGGTGAAGTACGCGACCGAGGAGAGGAACGCGGTCGTCGTCAGCGCCGCAGGCAACGTGGGCCAGAACTGCGAGCAGAACACCTCGGCCGACAGCCCGAGTTCCTACGTCTCGCCGCCGATCTTCTCCGACCACGTGCTGTCGGTCGCCGCCATCGACGAGAGCGGCGGGGCGGCGAACTTCAGCATGAACGGGCCGTGGGTCAGCGTCGCGGCGCCCGGCACCGACATCATCTCGCTCGACCCGGCGGAAGGCTCCGACCGGCTGGTCAACCAGACCATCGACCCCAACGGCGAGGCCGCACCCATCGAGGGCACCAGCTTCGCCGCGCCGTACGTCTCCGGGGTGGCCGCGCTCGTGCGGCAGATGTATCCGAAGCTGACCGCCACGCAGGTCATGGACCGCATCAAGTACACCGCGCACCACCCGGCCGCTCCCGACGGACACGACCAGTACATCGGCCACGGCGTCATCGACCCGATCGCCGCGCTGACCGCGAACGTGCCGTCCGAGGAGAACGCCGAGCCTGTCGTTCCCCAGGCGCTGCCCGACGACCTGCCGCCCGCCGACACGACGAACTGGACGCCGTTCGCGGTCGCCGTCGGCGGCTCGGCGGGTGCGCTGCTGGCGATCGGGGTGACGATGTTCGTCGTGCACACCGTGCGGCGGAACCAGAAGCCGGCCAAGGACGCCAAGGTGGCCGGCTCGGGGTCGTAGGACACCCGGCCTTGCCGAGCCCGGCGGCCGCAGACCTCCGCGGGAGGCGCGGCCCGCCTGATCCACAGGCAGGCCGACC
>Ga0079224_100006025_pt1 | contig 16005 bp, 7 predicted proteins | sample Stecom2015_FD_80414 | JGI IMG/M metagenome (GOLD analysis project Ga0079224, IMG submission 80414) | Agricultural soil microbial communities from Utah to study Nitrogen management - Steer compost 2015 | ecosystem: Environmental > Terrestrial > Soil > Agricultural land | place: USA: Utah...
AGCAACATCGCTTTCGCATTCCCCGCTGGTATCTCGAGGTAGTCATTTCCCAGCGCGCCATGGGTTGTAGCAATCATCTTATCCTGGATTGCTGGATTGATGTCCACATTATCCAGGACCACAGTTTCCACTCCCGATGGGCCCACCTCAACGGTAAAAGCGCATTGGCCCGGGTCGTCACAGCGGACGAGCGCGTCATTGATGCGCACACGCGCAGAAGCAGGCTGATCAGATTGGTTCATGAATGCGAGGTATAGCTTATCTCCTTTCCTGGCTGAAAGGTAGTTGAGTTCAACCTCGTCTATTTCGAGCAATCCCGAAGGCATCCACAATTGAACGCCCGTTTCGTTTTCAAACTTTCCGGGGTGGTGGCCATACATTTTATTCTGCAAATAGGCATACCCTTCGATATACTCCGAGGGGAAATCAATCCGCCCCCCGGATTTCACGTAAGCATCGGTAATCAAGTAGTCCAGCAACATGGAAATCATGGGCATAATATGGTTGTAATGGAAAGAGTTCACGCTGAGCTCTTCATGGGGCCGCAGCGGATAATCGGCCTTTTCATAGGCCGTTGTCCGCGCAGTATTCATATGGTAACCGGGGAAGTTTCGGTACCGGCCTACGATCGCATCCTTGGCAATCTCCTGCAAAAACGGGTCATTTGCGTAATATCCCAATCGCAGCATCCAGGGTGCGTAGTTCGCCATGAAGATCGCACGGTGGCCCGATGAGGTCCCCGATGATTCCGGTGTGAGTCCGATCTCCGACACCCGCCAAGCGGGTACGGTTTCTTCGGGGAAGTACATCTGCTTGTGGCCCTTCGATTTCAGGTACCAATAAACGGGTGCTTTGCCGCCTTCATTGACGGTAACCTCATAGTCAGGTACCGCCGGCGACATCCAGCAGAATTGCGCATAATGGCGGGCGCCATCATGCGCTGCCTCGAGGTATTCCCGGTTCTGGGTTATTTCGTACAACTCCAATAATTCAATCCAGCGATTAGTAAAAGCGGGCCAAAAGAAATAGCCGCCCGCAAACGGATCGTCGAATCCCCGCTGTTTGCGGTCTACCCGCTCCCTGATGTACCTGTCGGCGCCGTCGACAGCAGCTTTCAGATACGTTTCCGCACCCGTTGCCCGGTATAAATGCATCGCATTGATCCAATTATCGCTTGATTCTGCCACATCGAGGTTCCGGACCCGGGTTTTCCCGTACTCTTCCCTTGCCATGGCCAGCAGGAACGGGTTTCGCTGACCAAACACGCTATACAGGGCGGTCAATTCAGAAATAGGAGCCACCGGGCCGGCAAGCTTACGTGACGGATTCTGGATTTTCTGTTCTTTATCGAGGGCAAACAAGAACTTTTCCCTGGATAACATATACTCTATAGTCGGGTACGCCCGTTCCTCAAACATCCGGGGATTATCCAACACGGTAGCAATGTTGATGGGATTCAGGCTGGAAACATTCTTCACGGCCCCCGGAACATCCGTTGAATAGGCACACCCTTTGAGCGAGTCGATAAACCACGCATACTCCGAAAGCGCATAGTCGGTCATCCTATCGATGACCTGATTCAACGAGCTTATTTCATTTCTCCGCATGCCGTGAAACCCAAAAGCCTCACGTGCCATATGTTCATAGGCATACGTAAGTGATTGATTTATAAATGGCAATAAACAAGTAAACCCGAACTGATGCCCTGCTTTCATCGCCGATCCGGCCCCGCCGAATACCGGAGCCCATAATTGCGGCTGCGCATTTCCCTGATGGTCTCTCACCGCGATACCGAATCGGCTGTTTTGCAATAATGGCAGTGGATCGAAGGGAAATTCCTCCGGAGCGGCCAACACACCAACCGTCCAGCCGTCGGCTTCCACCAATGCCGACGGAATGGGGCAACGATAAGCAAGCGTCAAATAGGGCTTATCCGGAAAGCGTTTTTCCTGCCAGATCAGTGGTTGCCATATTTCTTCCACCTCATCCAATCCTTTTGCCGGCGCACCGGTGTACCCGACGGAATACCAGCCACCCTGTTTTGCCAGAAAGTCAAAGTGCAATTTAGGATACGGCTTCGCCTTCATTAAGAGGTAAGCTGTGAGGTCAAAGCCATCGTTCGCCGGAAAATAATAGAACAAGGTATCCCCGCGCTGCTCGCTGCCAGTAGCCTGCACCTCGATTACCTCGGCCGCAGCGTGGCTCAGGCTTACCGTCCGTCCAGATGACTGGGCTTCCAAAATGCGATCGTCGAAGCCATCACCCGCCGTTGCCGCATTCTTTCGGCTTATCGGGAGGTCCGAAACCTTGCCGGGGTAGGTTTTCCAGGTGGCTACGTTGTAGTTAACATCGGTTATACCCGCAGACCGCATGGCCAGGTTGGGATCGTCCGGGCTATATAAAATCGTGAAGTGAGGCATAAAGCCCTTCATAATATCCCGGCTGCTAGCGTAAACGGGATAAAAAAACATAGCAATGACACTTAAAACTCCTAATTTTCTCCATTTCATAATCATCAATTTTAATGTATTCATCAAGGTATGCTACTCCGATAGTGCAACAGGCGAACCGGACCAGCTAGCCCCGACGGAACCAGCGGGGAGTCCGCCTGAAAATGCTTCCAGGTTGTAAATGTTTTGCGTTTGCCTTTCCGCTTGGCTGGGTCCCGTAGCCAGTGGGGTAACTCCAATAGGCGTCCGGTCGTAAATATACTGCTACTCTCTGCATAACGAAGGCTGGTTGGATAATGCTCATCGCCGATCAACCGATTGATCCACCTATTGACAACCGTAATCTGGAGTTGATTAAACCCTTTCTTTACATGCGACGTGATGTCAACCATCCCTAGTCCGTCCCACATGATGCCTACTTTTTGCCCGTTCACATCAATTTGGGCAAGATCATGGTACGCGCCGATGTCTAGAAATATCCGATCGCCTTCGTCGGGACGACGCCTAAGTTGGAACGTCGTGGAATAAATACCAGGCCCCGAATAATATTTAATCTCTTTCCGATGGAATGTGTTCCATAGCCGCAAACTATCTAGTTTAATCGCTTTTTCTTCATCCACCAACAATAAATCCCATTTATTATTAAATGCCGTCATTACGGGGTTAGGTCGCCGCCTTACATCCCTGTCGGCTTCGCGAGCCCAATCTTCGGGTAATGGGTGCCTGAAAACCACGAATCGGGAAGCTCCTGGCGCTAGCTCCACCCGTACGTTAACACCAATTGCCGAGGTGTCAACAATCGGTGCGTCAAAGTACATTCCCGTATGGGGGTCCCAAATTTCTGGGCGCTTACCTGGCACACTAAATTCAACGTTTTCGACGCTCGATTGCTCGGCACGATTAACCACGAAGTAAACATCTTCTGTTGCGGAATATCGATGTGCAAACATCAGCGAATCATCCTTATCAGACTGGATATCAGGAGGAATTCCGCTCTTTTTCAATACATCGACAATTACGTTGTTCCAATGGTCCTTACCCATGCTATCTACTTTCAATTGCGTTCCCATTTCACCTAATCCGTCCCATATCTGGTTGACCAAGTGAGTGAATTGAGCATGCTGGTTCAATTCATTCTTGCCTCCTGGTCGGTGGGGTGGGGAACCAACGATGGTTGCGCCCTGATCACGTAAATCAGCAAGCCGGCGAAGCGTTTTTACATGCATAACCGGGTAAGGAGCCAACACCATAAGGCGATAGTTTGCGCCCGAAGGGAACGTCAACTTTCCGTCTTGCATCTGAAGGTCTTCCAGTTGATGCGGATAACAGATATCAAAGGTATATCCTGAAGGGATTTCGGGTAGCTCGGGGGGGTCTTCATAAATGGCGTCTTCAGGATAGAGTACGCAGATGTCTGCGTGCCGCTGCCCCCATTGCAATAGATACTGGCTTCGGGCTATGTAGTCTATCCAAGGCCGCGCATATGCCCACCATGTGTTGGTACGGCCAAAATGCGTCCCGTAACGCCCCATCGTGAAACCGGGATAGACATCATAAGGCTGATGGGTATACGTATGAAACACAAAACGATTAATACCCGCTGCAAACGCCATATCGCCTATTCGTTTCAAATTTGATGGGGTGCGCTGCCACTTACCGAATTCTGGCTTAGAAGTGAATGCCTCAGCCCCGACAATCGATTTTCCCAATATGTGTGCTACAGACGCTGTCTGTCGAATGAGCGGTATCCTACGTTCAATCCCGTCTGTCCAAAACTCATTCATAGGGACGTCCGAATAACGGTTTCCCCAAGCTGGGGCTATTGGGCCTCCCTGCGATTCGGCATATACATTCAGTCCATTTTCTTTCGCAAGCGCATACATCGTTGCTTGATAATTTTCCGCGATGAGTTCAGTGATGCATTGCCGAAAATCCCATAAAACACCCTCGGTAACTTCCAACCCGCCAATAATTCTACCAGCAAAAATAGGAAGATAAGGAATCAAGCTATATCCCATTTTCGCTTCGAACATTTCAGGGAGCTTGCTTGTCCAATTTTGATAACCCCCCTCGAAACTGTCGAAAACAATTCCCTTGAATGTCTTCCCTACCAAGTTGCCAGCATCCTGGATTATTCTTCCTAGCGATTTCTCAAACTGAAACCGGACGGCCTCCGGATCGAGCTTATCTACCTCATATCCTGTTCCTTCGGCCTGCGCAGGGTGAATCATTTTCCCTGTCGTGGTGTAGCCAAAGCGTAAGATTGTCCACTCTCCATCGGATGGTGCCCATTTCAACACGCCGAGTTCGCTGTCGAAGAAGCTCGTTACATCTTTTACCACCCTGCCTTCTTCACTGAACTTCACTTTCCGGTCTATTTGGGCGGCCACCGTTTCATTGACCGGAAATTTTGTTGCTGCAATTTTCCGATACCAATTTGCCGGACTCTCTAGAAGACGAAATTCGACTTCCGCGACCCGAATCGTGTCACGGATACCCGTTAAGTTGATTCGGACCTTATGCGTTGAAACGGCTTCGAAAGGGACAACAAACGAGCCGGTCGTGTCGCTATGGTTAGGAAAGGCAAATGTCGTCAAGGAATCATATTGATGGCCATCTTTTGATATCGCTATGGACCCCCGGAAATCCGTTCCTACTGGCAAAAATTCCAAATCGATGCGGATGCCATTTAAGGTGGCAGGGCCGTCGAACGTGGCCACCAATGTATCGCTGTCTTTCGAAATTGTCCAAGACGTCGACAAATCGCGATCCGATAACGCTTCAATATCTACATTGTTGCCGACGGAGCGAAAAGTGAACGGCACGCGCTGTTGCTTACTGCCTCCGTCGCGTACCGCCAACACGGCAATATCTTCGTATAGGCCATCCCGGCGGTACGGCTGAGCGAGCTTAATTTCACCACCCTCGCCGATACCCGTTGGCGTTTCACTATATACTAATGTCTTCATGGAGCGGCCAACATCTATCCATGCCCCCCCCGCACCAGACCACCCCGGACTATTGACGATGTAAAATTCCAATCCTAGACTATCACAGGTGCGAATCGCGTACTGTACGTGCTCATGCCAGGTGTCGCTGCCATACCGAACAGGACCTTTGGGCAGATACATATGCGTATCAAAAAGCTGCACGCCCCCTATTCCTACGCGTTTCATGTCAATCAGGTCCTTTTTGATACCCGCCTTGGTAACGTTCCCATTAATCCAATGCCACCAGGTCAATGGCCTATTAAGTCCATCTGGGCTCTTAAATGATTCCATCTTAAGAGCGGCATTACGCTGTGCATGGCCGGGGAAAGCCACAGCGCACAAGATATAGACCAACGATATCCAATGACAGCACCTCATCGCGTTCCCATATCTCCTAATACCCCGGATTGTTAGCTGTTATTGCCAAATTAGCCTGCATTTCTTCTTCGGGGATTGGCCACAAGTAGCCCTTATCAGCATTGAAGGTACGATGCCGAAAAGCGTACGTTTCGTAAACCGCGGTGTTCTCGTCCGTAGTGAGCAGTTCAGGTCGATAGCCAATCGCGTCCGTAAATGCTTCTGGTCCAATTTTCCACCTGCGTATATCACTCAGGCGTGTCCCTTCGAAAGCAAATTCCACCCGCCTTTCATGCCGGATGATATCCCGAACGTCCGACTGGCTTACATCCACGCCTTCCGAATCTTCGATGGCCGGCATTTCTATACCCGGCCGTTGCCTGACCAGGTTGACCAAACGAAAGATCTCCGCCTTATGATCTACCCAATTGGCCGATTCCAACAATGCCTCCGCATGCATCAACAACACGTCGGCATACCGGAGCAAAATAATGTTGTTGCCCGAAATGCTATTGACACTTCCGTCGGAATAATCGACCCATTTCCGGATGCGCAAACTCGAAAAATTCGCGGATCGCTTTTGGATAGGGAAATAGTACTTCACAGCGCCAGCAACGGTATGCCCATCCATCGAATACGGCAACACGAACGTATAACCCAAACGCGGATCGCGACCTTCCCACGGGCGACTGGCATCGTACCCCGAAGAAGGGTCATCAATAGGTTTCCCGTTGGCCATATAGTATGATTTCTCCAGGTTCTGGAGTGCCATGTATGAGCTCCAACTATTAAAATATGTCTTCCACTGATGTGACATCCCTTTGCTCGCCTGGTTTTGCATATACTGGATATCGAAAATGATCTCCGGGTTGTTCTCTGCGGCTTCGCCGCTAAACATGGCATAAAAATCGGGATATAGCGAATAATACCCCAGTTCTTCCACCTGCCGGCAAGCCGATGCGGCCTCTTCCCAGCGTTCATGATATAGTGCCACCTTAGCTTTTAACGCCAACGCAGCTCCCTTGGTCGCCCTGCCAAGATCGCTACCACTGTAGGTCCCTGGAGCGGGAAGATATTCCGCCGCCTGCGTCAAGTCGGTCAAAATAGCGTCTACAATAATCGACTTCTCCACCCGGGGCGACTCTTTCTTCTCTAAACCCTCTGGCTCCGTACGGAAAGGCACATCACCGTAGAAGTCAACGAGATCCGCATAAAAATAAGCACGCAAAAAAAGCGCCTCGCCCGTATACCGTTGCTGTTTACTCTCCTCCATAGGCACATCAACTATATACTTCAACACGGTATTTGCCCGCAATATACCGGCATAATTTTGTTCCCACTTCCGGAGAGCCGGAGCTGAAATAGCCGTTTGGGTCTGATCCCAAAATTCAATCTCTCCAGTGTTCGCCAACGTTACGATACCGTTATCGGTTATAAAATCGAGACTGATAGGACTCCGTTGATCAGCCATTAGTGCCTGATATGTGCCATTCAAGGCCAAAATAATATCATTTTCAGTGGAGAAATTATCCGGACTTACAAAATCCATCGGCTCGGTTTCCAAAAAATCCGAGCATCCTCCAAAAGGCCATATCCCAACAAATAAGGCTATAATTAGTATTTTGCTTTTTATCTTCATCATATTTTGGTTAAAACGGGTTTATAAACCAATGTTCAATCCTAATGCGGTTGTTCGTATCTGGGGATGAAAATCAGAAGTAATCCGATTAAAGCTTTTCTCCGGATCGAAACCTTTATTCAAACGGGTAACCGTAAAGAGGTTCTCAACACTAAAAAATAATTTCAATGATTTCACGTTCAATCTACGCAACAAGCCCGGGTTAAATGCGTACCCTAAAGTAATGTTCTTCAACCTCAGATAAGCCGCGTTCTGCAGGTAATAAGAAGATATCAGGCCAGAGCGGGTACGATCGTCGTACAGTCGTTGCCAGGTTTCACTGGGGCGGTCGGGTGTCCAGCGATTTTCATACATCTCTTTCGAGATACTGCCTGTCCCGTTCCAAAAAGGGGTCACCATAGCCCCCATGATATATGCATCGGCTCCTAGCACACCCTGCGCGAGTATGTTCAGTTCGAAGTTCTTAAACCGCCCATTGAGGTTTAGCGAATAAATATAGTCGGGCAACGGCTTACCTATAATCTGTTGATCACCATCATCGATTATGCCATCTTCGTTGAGGTCCTTAAAGCGGATATCCCCGGGCATCGGGCTTTGTATAATACCAGACGGATTGGCATGATTTTCTTTCAATTCGAAGTCCCGATCATAAAAATCGATACTGGGATCGCTATTGTTTTGCCACGTAAAATCGTCAATCTGGTAAATCCCGTCCGCTACCATGCCAAAATAGGAGCCAAACGACTCGCCCACAACAGAGCGGATGACCCCTGCCGGTGGCGCATAACCAGATATCGCACTGTGGAAAATATAAGGCAAAGGACCGATATCGACTACCCGGTTCTTCTGGTAGGAAACATTTCCATTTATACGGTATTGAAACGCCTTCGCGGGGCTGTTGTTATACTCAACGCCCAATTCTATACCCTTGTTCGTCATGGTGCCCACGTTCTGGTAGGGAGTTCCGGAAATCCCCAATGACCCCGGAATCGTGATACGAGCTAAAATATCTGATGTTTTCTTGTCGAAGTAATTGATATTGATACTTAGTCGGTTCAAAACAGACAAATCGATACCAATATTAAGCTGCTCGGTGGTTTCCCAGGTGGTATTGCGGTTGGCCAGCAAAGATATGGCCGTTCCGGGTACAATCGTACCGCCGAAATTATAATCCAGGCCGGCAGACAAGATATCCGAAGCTGCATAGTTTGTTCCAATACCCGAATTTCCGAGAAGCCCCCACGAGCCCCGGATTTTCAACAAATCCAGCCAGTCCATTGACGACAAAAACGATTCCTTCGAAAGCACCCATCCCGCTGCGACCGACGGGAATGTACCCCAACGCTTGCCCAGCATAAAACGCGACGAGCCATCCCGTCGGATATTTGCCTCCAACAGGTATTTCTCGTTATAATTGTAATTGATCCGACCAAAGAAAGACAACGACGTCCGCTCCGCATTGGTGATGTCTATTGGCGCGATAGAAGCTGGATCGGCTAAGGAAAGGATGGGCAGGTTTGCCGACAAGTCTGTTCCCCGGGCACCAAATCCTTCCGCTTTGAACGCGATTGCTTCATATCCCAACAATGCCGAAATGTTATGCCGCTCCGCGAACGATTCATCAAATCTCACGGTAGAATTAAAGGTTGTTAAGCTCGAATAACTCCGCTGTAGGTTGATGGACGACGGTCGGTACACGCCGTCTTCATCAAACACACTCCCCGCAGTATACTGATTGGGCGAGAATCTGGTAAAATCCTGTGAATTTCCGGTGCTCGCATACATCATCGCCCAGGTCAGCGATTCTACCGGCTTAAGTTCGAGACCCAGTTGATATTTTAAATTGCTGTTGCTACGAAACGTTCCACCCCCGTTCACATAAGAGCTATAGTTGATGGCCGGATACGAATACAATCCCGATGTTGATTTGAAATACGCAGTAGAACGGGTTGATCCAATTGTCTGTAAAATACCCTCGGTCGATTTATCCAGCTCACTCATCTTGCGTTCGTATCCAAGTAGCCTTCCACTGACTTTGAGCTTGCCCTCGAGAAAATAGGTGTTCACGTTCGCCAGATAACTAATCTTACGCTGATCGGTACCCACTAAAATCCCATCTTGATCCAGGTATCCGCCAGATACGGAAAAGTCAAACTTACTCGGTTGCCCTCCCCGGGCACTCAGGTAATGGTTATTGGTCAGGGCGTTTGAAAAGTATTCATCATATAAATTAACACCTTTATATTCTGGCAACGTCGCTTCTTCAAACAATTGGATTTCCTCATCTGTGTAGCCAATGGGCAATCCGGAGTTTAGCCGCCCCTCATTGTAGGCCCTGGCAAACTCTGTAGAACTGGCGGCCTCAGGAATTCGTGTCGGTTCCTGTAGAGAAATGGTACCCACATAATTCACGTCCAACCCGCTCCGCCCTTGTTTGGTGGTAATGATCAACACACCACCAGCAGCTCGGTTGCCATAAATAGATGCTGCAGACGCGTCTTTCAATACCGAAATGGAGGCAATGTCGTTCGGGTTCACGTCACTTAAAGCAGATTCTACGCCGTCAATGATAATCAACGGATCGCTGTTATTGTCGATTGAGGAGACGCCCCGGATACGGACATCCGCCTGGTCCCTCCCCGGCTGTCCGGAAACCTGCGTAATCAGCACGCCCGACGACTTTCCCTGAAGGATCTGACTGGCATCCGTTAATACCCGATCTTCCACGTCCCCGAGGTTGATGTTGTCTACCGCGCCGGTCAGGTTAATCTTTTTCTGGGTACCATAACCCACCACCACCACCTCCTCGAGGTCGCTCATGGAAATGGTCATTGACACGTTGACCACCGCATCATCCCTAATTACCCGTTCAAGGGGTGCAAACCCGACAATTGTAAATACCAAAACGGTGCCCCCTTCTGGTACAACGATACGGTAAGCACCAGCCTCGTCAGTGACGGCAACGGCAGGCGTACCCTTCACTGCGACCGTCACACCGGCTAACGGTGTTCCGTCTGCGTCTGTTACACGCCCCTCGATTTTTTTTGCCTGAGTCCCATTTTCTGTCCACGGGCCCACGGAATACGACATCGCAAATGCCGCGACATGCACATTCGCCGATAAAACAATAATCAGCATGCATTTGATAACCAGCGCCCTCAACACTTGGGGGCAACTTAATAACACCCGTCTGAAAACGGTTCGATAGTACTTCATAACTTGTTTCTGGTTAATGATAATTGATTTACTATTTTATTTTGTTAAAAACACTTTACTCAATCACATAATGGTGCCCTACTTCCATCGCAAACTGAAGGGCGTGCCGTTCCCATTCCGGTCTTATCTTCTTGCCGGTAGTTACGTCCATCACGATTGATTTCCTGGAAGGGGGTTGCCGGATATCGATGACCGATCGGCTCAGCCCATCTTTATGCCTGAAGGTTATATGGCCAGCAAAACCAACGTCATAAAGCCGGGCCTGCAACGTATTTTCCACTTGCTCAACCACGAAGCCCTTTCCGCCCACGAACAAGGGCGTTTTATCAACCGGGATCTCAAAATTCTTCAGCATCATCGGCCCCTCGTATTTATCGCCACCGTCGTAGTCAATCCAAACTCCTTGGGGGAGGTAAACATCGCGTCGATCGGTCGTGTCGTAGTCATCTCCATATAAGGGATATGCCATCAAAGATTCACCGATCATCCATTGGTAGCCCCGCTTCTGGTTGTTCTCCCGGTCAAAGGTTACTGTATCATCTTCAAACGCAAGCGGTAGGGGTGTTAATGGATAAGGAAAACCCGTTTCGTAAGCTTTCAACGCCGCATCGAAAATATAGGGCTGCAGGGCGTGATGGCGTTTGGCGGCATCTAAGCATACTTCAGCCACCTGGTCGTCTTGTAGCTGCCATACACCGAAACCAAACGACATCGCGGGGTTCAGCGAAGCATATTGTGCATTTCGCATCAGGTAAATCCGCAGCTTTTCCTGATCGATTTTACCGAACCGATCTCCTGCCAACCCCGTACCACCGACAATATCGGGATACGTGTATGGAAAACCACTATAGGAAAACGCCAAGCCGTTGACCGGTCCGCGGTCCTGGTTTTGATTGAAATTGAAATCGTCATACCGATGCAGGTCCATAGGGGAACCCAGATACCCATTCCGACCCATAACATAAACGCCCTTATCCATCAGTCCGCGGTTCACGGCATCGAGCTTGTCGTCATCGAAATCGCCTATCTCATATCCGAACAAATCTTCCTTAAAGCCATCGATACCATAGGCCAACCATTTCTCACACAGCGCCAGGTACCACGCCACCGCCTCTGGGTTATTGCCGTCGAGCAAATAACAATCGGACTTGGGGAAATTGACCTTAAATAACCTCGGTTTACCGTCCTTTTGAATGAAATATCCGTGTTCCAATCCTTCTTGGGTAAACAGTCCATTGGGTATGAACGCAATGCGTAGCCCTAGAATGACCTTTAATCCAAGCTGTTTATAATAGGCAATAAAGCCTTCAGGATCTGGGTATTTTTCGTTATCCCAAACGCCAAAACTTGTGGTGGCCAGTAGCCGGTCCTCATGGTTAGGCCAAAATCCCGATCCAACCACTATCCAGTCCAAAGGATAACCCGATTTTAAATACGTATCTACGTTCTCCCGGACAGTTTGGTGATTCGTCTCCCAACCCAATGCGCCGAACGCCTCCCAGCCAACACCAAACCATTCATATTTTGGCTTATATACGCTATAGCCTTCCCGGTTCCGCGCATCGAGGTAGTCTTTATAAATCTCCTTTGCACCGCCCGTGAAATAGTAGAGCGCCGGAAGCGAATGGACGTAAACACTTCCTTGCTTCCACTCTGCTTCCGAAACAGCAACGATTTTTTTCGAAGGTTCCATATTGACGAAAGCAACCTCGTTTGCCGGACTGATGACAAAGTTACTTGTTAGCCGCGACGGCTTGCCGTCAGATAACGCACCAAAGTAGTTCGATGAATAGCCCGTAACCTCTGTTGACGGATCTTTTCGGTACGCTGCGTGATCCGATAGTCCAAATGCGGGTGTGACACCTTGTGTAGAAAAGAAAACCGAACCTCGAATATCCTCATCGACGAACGTCACAGAGAACTTAAGGCAATTATCGTAAAACCTGATACCGACAGTGGCCGCTATCCCAATGCGATTTGTCACTGCGATCGCCACTGAATCACCATACACATTCATAATTCGCGCACGGGCCACCGGCGACTTCAGCAATACTAGACCAGCCACTTCGTGTGCTGCCAAAAGCTGCTTTCCGTTTCTATGGACTGAAAACCTGAATCCTTCTTTCTGAATTTCGAGGTCGTGTACACCCCTATGGAGCACGATGGTGCTGTCATCTTCTTTGACTTCTAGACCATCCGCAAGTGCGACCACGCTCATAATCGTTAAGAGCGTAATAAGCTGCGTCTTCATCGCTACATATTTCAAATGCGTAATAAGCTTCATTTTTATGATGTTACCTAACTGGCCTCAATTTAATACAACTGGTGTGGTCTGGTCTGGTATCAAAACCACACTGCAATTATACGATAATATCTTATCACCGTCCAAACATTTTTTAAAAATTAGTGTTTTCAGCTGCTTTAATTCATAATATCATCTTAGCCAACGACTATCTGGTTTGGTTTGTCATGGTATTTAACTACTTTTGTGACCATGCAAACGGAAGCCCTTGAGCACGTACCCCCCCATTCGTCACAACGCATGAAATACATGCAACTTGTAGACCATGTCAATGCCCTTATCGAATCCGAAAAGCTTCATATCGGTGACCGTATCCCGTCATTAAAACAACTTGAAAAACAGTTGGGTATGAGCAAGGAGACACTACTCAAAGGGCTTAACCACCTTGCCGAAAAGGGCGTCATCGAATCGGTATATCGTAAAGGGTACTATGTCAAAAAGAAATCGGTAAACCATACGTACCGGATATTTTTACTACTCGATAAGATGAACATCATGCGCGATCGGCTCTATCACACGCTATTCGATGAGTTGAGGGATATAGCCGACATTGACATCTATTTCCACCACCATAACTTTAGCGTATTTGAGAACCTTATCCGGGAAAACCTCTCCAACTATACACACTTCGTTATCGCTACTTTTCTCAAAGACGACCCGTCTAAGGTCCTCAATCTCATTCCAGCCCAAAAGCGACTGATCATAGACTACAATCATCCCGAACTTGACGGCGAATACTCTAACGTGTTCCAAGATTTCGAGCATGACATTTATGATGGGCTGAGTCAGTTGCAAGCGCAATTACTTAAATACAAAAAACTAACACTCATCGCACCTACCGAGGCTCTGCATGCACGACTTGTCGTTGACGGGTTCTTGCGTTTCTGTATGGAGCACGATCACCGCTACGCCATTGAGCATGAAGTGGAGGCGGGGAGTTTCAAAAAAGGCAACGCTTACATCACGTTCAGTCGTTACGACACGGATGATGTGGCATTGATCAAACTGGCGCGAGATAAAGGCTATAAATTGGGCAAAGATATCGGATTGATTTCCTACAATGACACGGCTGTCAAAGAAATCCTTGAAGATGGCATTACAGTCATTTCAACCGATTTCGAAGCCATGGGCAAAGCGGTCAGCGATGCCATCGTCAACCGAAAAACCGTGGTGCAGCGAAATCCGACTCGGGTTATCGTACGTAACTCATTGTGATCCCATTGATGTTCCCTAGACAACTTTCCTTGCCCTTGCAGATCGCGTTGCTGAAATCGCAGGCCTACCTTTCCGGATTCTTCAATCAATCAATTCGTTGACGCTAATTTTCTGAAAAACTAAGTCCGCACGACTACTCTCGTACAATACCCCAATTTCTCCGTTATCGATAGCGGTGATACAAGAATAACCGCTACTCCTCCCCGCATCCAATAATATCCAATTTTCACGCGGCCAAGTCAGGCCCTCGTCAAAGCTAACCTTTACGGTCATGTTTTCACGAACGCTTTTCGAATTTGGGTTTAGAAACAACAATAACCGTTCGGTTTCACCATTTACGACATATTTGTGTTTATAAAGGCTTGCCATACACGTCGGCTCGGGCAATGCCCGGAACGACGTTGGGTGTTCTTGCCACGTTTTCCCCATGTCGTTGGTCACCGCAATCGCTCGCCCGTTATCTGGCCCGGTGTTTCCCCGGTTCCGGTTTGCTCGCATATTCAGCATCAGCGACCCATCAGCCAGCTCCACCACCGCACATTCGGTCGTTCCTGCCGGTACCGCCAACGCCTGATTGCTGGTCGCCCAGGTTTTCCCTCCGTCCGTACTGTAAGTGATGTTAGAAAACGATTTTCCAGCGGCATCGCGCCCCTGAGTTGGAAAAACTAGTGTACCATCGGTCATTGTGATGCCATTACCTGGTGCCGGCGCCCATAACCACCATTCCTCACGCTTGCACTGTGCCGTTAGATTTACTGGATCGCTCCAGGTTTTACCGTCGTCCGTACTTTTAACGACGAGGAATTGGGAAGTCTGTTTGACTCCGAAGCCCGGCTGGGACCCTTTCGTTCGCCACTGGTGGTTCCACACCGTACTGGTATCCGTGAGATGTTCTACCCATTCGCCCGCATCATTAATCACACCATGCATCCATAAACCCGCAATATATATCGCATCGGAGTTCCTGTCTACCAATATACAAGCGTCGGACACGCCATTAAACTTCTGGGGTAGGCCACCCCACTCGCCCATATCCATTGCTATACGCAGTGGCTCCCAGGTTTGCCCACCGTCCGTGCTCCGATGCAAACCGATGTCCATATCGCCCTGTAGATCGCGGCGGCTATCATATCGGGCGTCAAAAATAGCTAGTAACGTTCCGTTCTGTGTCGTTGCCAAGCCCGGTATCCGCGAGGTGTGCACACCATCCTGCATGTGCCGACGAACAACAGCGGCAGGACGCAAATATGCGGGCGACGTGGCGACATCCGGCAACCGCAGCAGTTTCCCATCGACTTGCACACGGGTAAGATGGCAAATAAACAACGACCCCAAATCCGCATCATCCGTGAGCCCAACAACAACATCAAAACAATGACGCCCCGGCAGCAATTTAAGGGAACCCGAAACAACAACGGATTGACCATCGACCGCTCCGGCACCAAATGTTGTAGGCACAATAGAATCGGGCTCGTCGCCAGCGAAATCATCCCCTTTATAATTAATTTTCATTGCCGCTATTCCTGCATGTGAGAGCCGGTTGGAAAGATTGAACGCGAGTTGGTTCAACGTAACCGCCTTGCTTCCCGAAATGACTATTTCAATCCGCATCAACGGGTTATCGTCTTCCCCCAGGATTGCTGGAACATGATACCCAATGGTCTTTACTTGTACAACTCCGTCTACGGCCGTAGCGAAGCAAACCACGTGCAGACAGCAACTGATGATTAACAATCCTATCCGATTGATTTTTCCATTCCCCAGAGCTAGATACTTCATATTACTTAATCTATTAAAATTGGCCCGTCCCTATTATCCACCTGAATCCACGCGCCT
>Ga0079224_100006026_pt1 | contig 16004 bp, 14 predicted proteins | sample Stecom2015_FD_80414 | JGI IMG/M metagenome (GOLD analysis project Ga0079224, IMG submission 80414) | Agricultural soil microbial communities from Utah to study Nitrogen management - Steer compost 2015 | ecosystem: Environmental > Terrestrial > Soil > Agricultural land | place: USA: Utah...
ATAATGAACCAATCCGGTAATTACCAAGGCGATGGCCACATACAAAATGGTACAGATAATAATGGCTGCAAATATTCCTCTGGGCAAATCTTTTTGAGGGTTTTTACATTCTTCGGCTGTGGTTGAAATAGCATCAAACCCGATATAAGCAAAGAAAACCGAACTGATACCTGCCAAAACTCCGTTTATTCCGTTGGGAGCAAACGGACTCCAATTTTCGGTATTTACATAAAAAGCACCCACTACAATAACGAGTAAAACCACAGCTACTTTGAGTAAAACCATGACATTACTTGCTTTGCGACTTTCATTAATTCCCCTGTAAACCAAAGCAGTTACTAAGAAAGTAATTAACAAGGCAAACACATCAACTACAAGCGGAAAACCAATATTCGGAGCGTGAGTATAAGCCAAATATTTAGGTATTTCGTGAGTGAATTCTGATGAGGCAGCAAGGGTTTCTAAAGAAGTTCCTTGTGTAAGTTGGTTTTGTATTATTTCATAACCTTCTTTGGCTGTAAAATAGTCCATAGTCATCCATTCAGGGATATGAATTCCGGGAATCCCATTGAGCAGATTGGTAAAATAGTCGCTCCACGAAATAGCAACTACGATGTTTCCGATAGCATATTCCATAATCAGAGCCCAACCGATAATCCAAGCAAAGAGCTCTCCGAAAGCTACGTAACTGTACGTATAAGCACTTCCGGAAACCGGAACCAATGAAGCAAACTCCGCATAAGCAAAAGCTGTAAATGTACAAGCCAAAGCAGTAAAGACAAACAGAAAGACTACGGCAGGACCTCCTTCGTAACTGGCTCTCCCGATAGTCGAGAAAATTCCCGCTCCGATAATGGCTGCAATACCGAAAGCAGTTAAATCTCTAAATCCGAGTTTTTTGGCTAATTTATGTGTTTTTGCATCAGCTAAAATATCAGCCACTGATTTTTTACGAAAAAGGTCTGAAAATGCCATATATTTCAAAATTGGAGTGGTAAATATATAAAAAAAGGAATCTTATTATAAGTAATAAGATTAAATTTTGATAATATGAGATATTAGTAAGTTTAAATTATGTTTTGTTTTAAAAAGAACGCTTTTAGTTTTATGCTACCGGACTTAATAAAGCAGAAAATATTGATAGATTAAGAGTTGTAATTTGCTTTTTCAAAATTATTGAGAAGAATTTCGGGTGATAGAACTGTAGTGTTTTTAAGTTTTGTTAAAAGCAATTATCAAAAGCTATACATCTTTGTAAGTAAAGATTAAAATAAAAAATCTCGCAAAGTTCAAAGAGCCAAACCTTGCGAGAAAATAGATTTAGTTTGATATTCAGGGTTATTATCCTTTCCAACCAAACAGTTTATGTTTTTTGATAAGTTCGGCAATACCCTCCGGAAGCATATTTTCCCAACCTTCTTCTCCGCTGTTTATCATTTTAAGGACATGTCTTGAAAAGATAGTTAGGTTTTCTTTTTCATAATTGGTGATGTCCACCACTTTTCCGTTGAATTTAAAGAACTTGTACAATTCTTTCATTCTCGGATGTACTTTCAAGTTTTCAGAAGTGATGATAGTACCGTCTTCTTCGTTAATCATTGGGTATAAAAATACCTTTAAATCCCTGAAGAAAAGTTTTCCGAAAGCTTCGAGTATTCCACCGGACAGATGTCTGTAATATTTTTCGTCGAATACATAAATTAAGTTCGGAACTCCCATAGCAAGCCCCATACGGGCTTTGGTGTATTCAGAAAAATATTCGACTACCCGATAATATTCCTGAAAGTTCGAAATCATTACGGTTTGTCCTAATGAACATAAGAGCTCTGCTCTGTCCAAAAAGTCCTTTTCGTCAATTTCTCCTTCAGAACGTAGGTTCGAAAGCGTTATTTCAAAGATTACCAAAGTGTTGTCTTTATCTACTTTTTTCTCTTGCAGAAACATCTCATAGGATTTTTTGTACATATCCATATTTACTTTGGTAACCGGGCGGAAACTTCCTCTGAGAGCCAAAATATTCTTGCGATATAGAGCATTAGCCGGTAAGATGTTTCGGGCTTCCGGGCTGAACATAACCGCTTCGGTCATTCCGTTCTTTACGAGCTGTAAGCTCATAAGCCTGTTATCTACATCTTTGAATAAAGGGCCGGAAAAGTTGATAGTATCAATTTCTAACTGGTCTTTATGTAAGTGGTCATACAGGTATTTAAGTAGTTTTTTAGGTTTGTTGTATTTATAGAATGCTCCATAAATCAAATTTACTCCCAAAATACCTAAGGTCTCTTGTTGTAAGTGAACATCATTCTCCTTAAAGCGAATGTGGAGAATAATTTCGTTGTATTCTTGGTCGGGTTCAATTTGATACCTGATTCCCACCCAACCATGACCTTTAAACTGTTTAGCAAAGTCAATTGTAGCAACCGTATTGGCATAGCTAAAAAATAGTTTGTTCGGGTGTTTTACTCTGTCTAAACGTTGTTCGATAAGTTTTATCTCATGTGCGAGCATTTTTTTTAGACGAGATTCGGTTACGTATCGTCCGTCTTCTTCTGCTCCGTAAATAGCATCGCTAAAGTCTTTGTCATAAGCAGACATCGCCTTTGCAATAGTTTTTGAAGAACCTCCGGCTCTGAAAAAGTGTCTTACAGTTTCCTGACCGGCTCCGATTTCAGCAAATGTTCCGTAAATGTCATTGTTTAAATTGATGCGAAGTGCTTTATCTTCTATAGAGGGGATAGTCTCTATTTTTCTGTCCCCCTTTAGGACAATTTCATCTTCTACCATAAGTTTAGCTTAAAAAATAATATACAAAGTTACAAAATTACCCTATTTTTCTAAATGAATAATTATAAATTTGTGTGGTTTTCAGAAAGCTTAAGTTTTGAAAGTATATTTTTTGGGTACAGGCACATCACAGGGAATTCCTATCATAGGGAGTCAACATCCTGTTTGTTTAAGTAAAGATTTAAAAGACAAAAGATTACGTGTGTCGGTTTGGGTAACCTGGGATAATTATTCGTATGTAATAGATTGCGGACCTGATTTCAGACAGCAAATGCTTACAAGCGGTTGCACGAAATTAGACGGAATTCTATTTACTCATGAACACGCAGACCATACAGCCGGATTAGACGATATTCGTCCGTTTTGTCACACACAAGGGAAAATTCCTATTTATCTTCATGAACGAGTATTGGAGTCTCTCCGAAATCGTTATGAGTATATTTTTAGAGTTAAAGACCGTTATCCCGGAGCTCCTGAGGTAGAACCGTTTATTATTAAAGAGAATCAAAATTTTACCATCGGAAATACAGAGGTAATTCCGATAAATGTAATGCATGGAAAACTCCCTATTTTCGGATTTCGAATTAAAGATTTTGTCTATATAACAGACGCTAAAACTATTGATAAAAAAGAAGAAGAAAAAATAAGAGGAGCTAAGGTTTTAGTAATTAACGCTCTTTGTGAAGCTCCTCACGAGTTGCATTTTAATCTGAAAGAGGCATTAGAGTTTATAGAAAGAGTTAAACCTGAAAGAGCTTACCTTACACATATTGGCCCGATGCTTGGTTTTCACGAAGAAGTACAGAAAAAACTTCCTAAAAACGTATTTTTAAGCTACGATAATTTGGTTGTCGAAATTTAGAGAATGAACCAATCCGAAGTATTACATATTATCGAAAGCAACAATTTGGTAGAAAAAACAGTAACCCTGTATCGCAATTCTTTTTTAAAGACAGCAGGAAGTATAGATACTAATATTTATTGGGTAGAAGAAGGGAGTTTACGGATATTTGTTCTTGATAAATCAGAAGAGCGAATTATTCGTTTTGGCTATAAAGACAATCTAATTGTTTCGTTGGACTCTTTTATTACAGAAAGTCCTTCGGATTTTTATATACAGGCTTTAAAAAAAACCAAAGTTAAAGTCATCTCCAAAAAGACTTTTATTGATTTTATGAATGCCAATCCGGATTTCCGGAAGATTTGGATTAAGATATTAGAGGATTTGATTTTACAGCAAATCGAAAGAGAAAAAGATTTACTGGTTAGCTCAGCCAAAGAACGATACGAAAGGGTTCTAAAACGAAGTCCGAGATTATTTCAGGAAATCCCTAAAAAACACATTGCTAATTATTTACGAATGATTCCCGAAACATTATCTCGCTTAAAAAAATCTTGAGTTAAATCAAGATTTTTTTGTTGGTTAACTCCGAAATTTGCCCTAAAAAAGATATGAAGATACAATCAGAACAGTTAATAGGCGAATTGATTAAACTGACCGCAGGGCATATAGAGTTCGCAGAATCTTTGCAAGATAAAACAGACGAAGAATTAAATCGTAGAAACTCAAATGATAGTTGGAGTGTATTAGAATGTTTGGAACATCTTAATCTTTACGGAAATTTTTACTTACCTGAGATAGAAAAACGAATTAAACAATCTACCTCTAAATTTGAAGAAGTTTTCAAAAGCGGTTATTTTGGGAATTATTTTGCTCAAAGTATGCTTCCTAAAGAAAAATTGAATAAGATGAAAACCTTCAAAAAGATGAATCCTATACATAGCAGATTGGATAAGAGAGTTATAGAGATGTTTATTAATCAACAGCTTAAAACCATTGAGTTATTAGAAAAATCTCAAGCCATAAGCCTGAATAAAGTTAAAACCGGTATTAGTATCACTAGCTTGATAAAATTCAAGTTAGGAGATACCTTCAGATTTATGATTTATCACAACAAAAGACATATAGTACAGGCTAAAAATGTAATCCGTCTCACAAATTAGGTGATGAATTTACAAGTTTTGATTAAATTTGTAAGTCTAAATGTAAATCTGTGCTATGAAGAGAATTTATCTGTATTTGTTTATTTTTTCGGTATTGTTGAATGTGTTTATTTATATGTATTTTACCAAAAAGGCAAAATACGAAGCAGAGAGCATTCAGAATGTAGAACGAAAATCGGCAGACAAACAGGCTGTTATTGACTCGCTTGAAATAAAATTGTTTGAAATGTCGCATTATACGTTAAATGGAAATGGACTGGCTCAGGATTATGTAGAAAGATATTTTGCTGACCATAATATCGAAAAAATAAGAGATTCTATTCTGGAATTGAATCATTTAAAAGAAGGAAATTCTTTAGTAGGTTTTGATTCTCCTGATGACCCGTTTGTCATTAGCAGAATGGAATTTTTAAATCACAGATGGATTTTGGCAGATTTTGACAATGCTTCTTTAGGCGGACAAGTATTGATTCGTTATTACCTGAATAATGACGGAACTTTTGAACTTGAAGCAGTTGATAAAGCTTTCTATTTGCCTAAGCCTCAAATGGTAGAATAATGGCAAATACATTCGGTAAAATATTCAGACTCACTACCTTTGGGGAATCTCACGGAAGAGCGTTGGGAGGAATAATTGATGGTTGTCCAAGCGGGTTAGAACTCGATTTTGAAGCTATTCAAAAAGAACTTGACAGGCGCAAACCAGGACAATCAAAATTGGTAACCCAACGAAAAGAAAACGATAAGGTTGAATTTTTAAGTGGAATTTTTGAAGGAAAAACAACGGGAGCTCCCATAGGCTTTATTATTCTTAATCAAGACCAAAAATCGCAAGATTATTTCCACATAAAAGATTTTTACAGACCCTCACATGCAGATTTTACCTATGATAAAAAGTACGGAATCCGTGATTATAGAGGAGGAGGGAGAAGCTCTGCTCGTGAAACTGCTAATTGGGTAGTAGGAGGAGCAGTCGCTAAACAACTTATTCCCAATATAAAGATTAATGCTTTCGTTTCAAGTGTGGGAGAAGTTTTTATAGACAAACCTTATCAAGCTTTGGATTTTTCGCTTACAGAAGCTAATGATATTCGATGCCCTGACACGGAAAGTGCTCAAAAAATGGAGGAGTATTTAAAACAAATTAAAAAGCAAGGTGACACTGTCGGAGGCACGGTAACTTGTGTGGTTCAGAATGTGCCGATGGGTCTCGGAGAACCTGTTTTTGATAAATTACATGCTGTTTTGGGCAAAGCGATGCTTTCCATAAATGCTGTAAAAGGATTTGAATACGGAAGCGGTTTTTGCGGAGCAAGAATGAAAGGCTCTCAGCATAATGATTTATTTAATCCTGACGGTTCTACAAAAACCAATCTTTCCGGAGGAATTCAAGGAGGTATTTCTAACGGAATGGATATATATTTCAGGGTAGCTTTTAAACCGGTGGCTACTTTGTTACAAAGTCAAACTACTATAGATTCAAAAGGAAATGTAGTAGAAATGTTGGGTAGAGGGCGACATGATGCTTGTGTCGTTCCGAGGGCTGTTCCTATTGTGGAGGCAATGACAGCTATAGTTTTGGCAGATTTTGTTCTTATGAATAAGATTTTTGAATATTAATAATAAGGCTTTAACCATGTAATAAATTATTTTTCGGATTTTACTACTTTTGCACAAATTTTTACTTGATGATTATTCCAAAAACCAGAGAAGAAATAGAATTGATGAGAGAAGCCGCTCTTTTGGTTTCTAAAACCTTAGGAATGTTGGCTACCGAAATAAAAGAAGGTGTAACCACCCTGCATCTTGACAACTTAGCAGAACAATTTATAAGAGATCACGGAGGTATTCCCGGATTTTTAGGTCTGTATGATTGTCCTTCAACTTTATTGACCAGTGTAAACGAGCAAGTCGTTCACGGACTTCCGACCAACCGACCGCTTCAAAGTGGTGACATTGTTTCTGTTGATTGTGGGGCTATTGTCCACGGATTTTATGGAGATCACGCCTATACGTTTGAAGTAGCAGAGGTTTCAGAAGATAAAAAACATCTGTTAAAAACGACCAAAGAATCACTTTATGTTGGAATTGATCAATTTCGTATAGGAAATAGGGTAGAGGATATTGGCAGTGCTATTCAAAAATATTGTGAAGATCGTGGGTATAGTGTGGTTCGTGAACTGGTAGGACATGGAATAGGTCGAAAAATGCACGAAGATCCTGAAATTCCAAACTATGGAAAAAGAGGAAGAGGAAAAAAGTTTATTGAAGGAATGGTTATTGCTATTGAGCCAATGATTAATATGGGGACAAGAAATGTTCGTCAGCTTAATGACGGATGGACTATTTCAACAAGAGACGGAAAACCTTCCGCTCATTTTGAGCACGATGTAGCTTTGATTGACGGCAAACCGGAAATTTTATCTACTTTTTATTATATCTATAAAGCTTTGGGAATCAAAAGTACGGAAGAAGATGCTTTCAGGAGTATGGATTATCATAAAATGATAGAAATGTCATAATATTTAAAAAAATTAAACATATATTTATAAGAAAACAACCAATTTCAGACTTGGTTGTTTTTATTTTTAAGTGTTTAGAAAAACCTTATACTTTGAACTTTAAAACCTTAAACAAAAATATTACCTTTGCAATTTTATTAATTTAACCTTTTATGCAACTGTCAGAACAAGAAATCATCCGTAGAGAAAAATTAGCAAAATTAAAGGAGTTAGGAATAAACCCTTATCCTGCTGAACTTTATCCTGTAAGTGAAACCACAAAACAGATTAAGGAAAATTTTTCTGAAGGACGAAAGGTTATCTTGGCAGGGCGTATTATGAGCTTCCGTATTCAAGGGAAAGCTTCTTTTGCCGAATTACAAGATAGCGAGGGAAGAATTCAACTCTATCTTAACAGAGACGAAATCTGTCCGGGTGAAGATAAAACACTTTATAACGAAGTTTTCAAAAGACTGATAGATCTCGGAGACTTCTTAGGGGTTGAAGGAAAGCTGTTTTTAACACAAGTAGGAGAAAAATCGGTTCGAGTTCATAACTTTAAGTTGCTTAGTAAGGCTTTGCGTCCGCTTCCGCTACCTAAAATTGACTCTGAAGGAAATGTGCATGATGCTTTTGTAGATCCGGAATTGCGTTATCGTATGCGTTATGTGGACTTAGTAGTGAATCCACATGTAAAGGAAGTTTTTGTGAAGCGTACGAAGCTTTTCAATGCTATGAGAACCTTCTTCAACGAAAGAGGTTATATGGAAGTTGAAACTCCTATCTTGCAATCTATTCCGGGAGGAGCAGCTGCACGACCATTTATCACTCATCATAACGCTTTAGACATTCCTTTATATCTCAGAATTGCCAATGAGCTATATTTGAAAAGACTTATTGTAGGTGGTTTTGACGGGGTTTATGAATTTTCGAAAAATTTCCGTAACGAGGGTATGGACAGAACTCATAATCCTGAATTTACTGCCATGGAAATTTATGTGGCTTATAAAGACTACAACTGGATGATGGAGTTCACCGAGCAGCTTTTAGAATATTGTGCTCTTCAAGTAAACGGAACCACCAAAGTTAAGTTTGGCGAACACGAGGTAGATTTCAAAGCTCCATATAAACGCATCACGATGACAGATGCTATCAAACAATTTACCGGCTTTGACATCTCCGGAAAGACTGAAGAAGAGCTCAGAGTCGCAGCACTCGCTATGGGTATTCAGGTTGATGAAACTATGGGTAAAGGAAAAATAATTGACGAAATTTTCGGAGAAAAATGTGAAGGTCACTTCATTCAACCTACTTTTATTACAGATTATCCTAAAGCGATGAGTCCTCTAACCAAAGAACACCGAAACAATCCGGAACTTACCGAACGCTTTGAGCTTATGGTTTGCGGAAAAGAGATTGCCAATGCTTATTCGGAGTTAAATGACCCTATTGACCAAAGACAACGCTTTGAAGAACAATTACGTCTTTCCGAAAAAGGCGACGACGAAGCTATGTATATTGACCATGACTTCTTGAGAGCTTTGGAGTATGGTATGCCACCAACGTCCGGTTTGGGAATAGGGATGGACAGACTTGTTATGTTTTTGACAAACAATCCTTCTATTCAAGAAGTACTTTTCTTTCCACAAATGAAACCGGAGAAAAAAGCTCCTGAAATGACCGAGGAAGAAAAAATAGTTTATAACATTGTTGAAAAAGGAGGAAAACAATTGCTTTCGGATGTAAAAAATCAAACAGGACTTAGCGGAAAGAAATGGGATGCAACCATAAAATCCCTTACTTCGAGAGAAATTCTTGTCGTAAATAAAACAGACGAAGGATTATTTGTCGAAATGAAATAAATACCTTCCTGTTTTTATACTGATAATTTTGAGCCTTTCTTCGATTCGAAGAAAGGCTCAGTTTTTTAGTTTATATAAATCCTCATTGTCTGTAAATCGGAGGTTAAATAAATTTTATATTTGTATTCTCAAACCCAAAGCAATGGAAGCAAAACAACTCATCGAAAGTTTACGAGCAGAATTAGAGCAGCACAATTACAATTATTATGTATTAGACAATCCGGTTATTTCTGATTATGAATTTGACCAAAAGCTAAAACTACTTCAACAATTAGAAGAGCAACATCCTGAATTTTTCGATGAAAATTCTCCTACACAGCGCGTGGGAGGAAGTATAACTAAAAACTTTCCGACAGTTCAGCATAAAAATAGAATGTATTCTTTAGATAATTCATATTCTAAAGAAGAATTGCTGGAGTGGGAAAAAAGAATCCAAAGAATTTTAGGAGATGTTCCGTTAGAATATACCTGTGAACTTAAATACGACGGAGCATCCATAAGTATTACTTACAAAAACGGAAAGTTAAAACGAGCAGTAACAAGGGGAGACGGTTTTCAGGGAGATGAAGTAACTAATAATATTAAGACTATAAAGTCAGTTCCGTTAAAGCTTAAAGAAAACTATACTCAAGAATTCGAAGTCAGAGGCGAAATTATCCTTCCGTTGAAAGGCTTTGAAAAAATGAACCAAGAACTTGTTGAAATGGGAGAAACTCCCTATTCTAACCCCAGAAATACTGCTTCAGGAAGCTTGAAATTGCAGGATAGTACTCTGGTGGCCAAACGTCCTTTGGAATGTTTGGTATATAATTTAATGGGAAATTTTGGTATAGAAACTCATTTTGACAGTCTGCAAAAGGCAAGAGATTTAGGATTTAAGGTTCCTACCGAGTCTGTTTTAGCGAAAAACATGGAAGAGGTTTTTGCTTTTATAGACCATTGGAATAAGGAAAGACACAATCTTCCGTATGAAACGGACGGGGTGGTAATTAAAGTCAATGATTTTCACTATCAAGAAGAATTAGGATATACGGCAAAATCACCTCGTTGGGCAATAGCATATAAATTTCAAACAGAACAAGCCTCAACTCGATTGAATTCTATTTCGTATCAGGTAGGAAGGACAGGAGCAATCACTCCGGTAGCTAATCTGGAACCTGTTCAATTGGCCGGAACCATCGTAAAACGTGCTTCATTACACAATGCAGACCAAATTGAAAAGTTAGATGTACGAATCGGAGATATGGTTTTTGTAGAAAAAGGAGGAGAAATCATTCCGAAAATAGTAGGAGTTGATTTAACTCAAAGACAAGCGGATTCCGTTCCTGTACAGTATATAGAATATTGTCCGGAATGTAATACACCTCTTGAACGAAAAGAAGGAGAAGCTCAACATTACTGCCCGAATTATTATGGTTGTCCTCCGCAAATTATTGGTCGTATTCAGCATTATATCAGCCGAAAAGCAATGGATATTGAAGGACTGGGAGGAGAAACAGTCACTTTGTTATATAATGCCGGACTTATAAAAGATTATGCGGATTTGTACGAACTGAAAAAAGAGCAAATTATTCCGCTTGAGCGTATGGCCGAAAAATCAGCTGAAAATCTGATAAACGGAATTGAAAGTTCTAAAAAAGTTCCGTTTGAGAGAGTACTTTATGCTTTGGGTATTCGTTATGTAGGAGAGACAGTAGCAAAAAAATTGGCTAAATATTATAAAAATATTGAGGCTTTAGCTAATGCAACATTGCTTGATTTGATGATGGTTGATGAAATTGGAGAGCGAATAGCTCAAAGTGTGGTTGATTTTTTCGGCAATACAGAAAACAGAATACTTATCAATAGATTAAAGAATTACGGAATTCAATTGGAGTTGGATGAAAAGGTAAATACTCAAGTAAGTAATGTTTTGCAAGGAAAGACTATTGTAGTTTCAGGTAAGTTTGAACATTTTTCGAGAGACGGCATTAAACAGACCATTGAAGATCATGGAGGAAAGGTGGGGAGCTCCATATCTTCTAAAACGGATTATGTAGTAGCAGGAGCAGATATGGGACCTGCTAAACTTGAAAAGGCTACTAACTTAGGAATTCCTATTTTGTCTGAAGATGAATTCATCAAAATGATATCATAAATTATTTACTTAAATAAAAAAGTTTTTATAACCGAAATAAATAATTTATAACCAAATATTTATTGAATTTATTTTTAATTTTAGTTTAAGTAGGTGTTCTATTCTGCAAATATTTATTTGGTATTGAAACTTGTAATTAAAAAATAGTATTTTTACTTTTTAAATTCCGTCTTTGTGAAAGAGTACATTGTCAGAAAATACACTCCGGAAGATTTCATGTTATGGAACAATTTTATAGCGGAAGCTAAAAATGCAACGTTCCTTTTTCATCGTAATTTTATGGAGTATCACAAAGACCGTTTTGAGGATTTTTCTCTTTTGGTGTTTGAAGATGACACACTTAAGGCAGTAGTTCCGGCAAATAAATCCGCTACGGAATTTTACTCTCACCAAGGGTTGACTTATGGAGGAGTGGTAATAGACCCAAAACTGAAACTTAGTGAGTTCTTAAATGTTTTTGAAAGTATTACACGTTTTTTGCAAGCTAATAATTTTAAAAAAGTTTGGTTTAAAGCTCTTCCGAGTATTTATCCTGATTATTTTTCTGACGAGCTGTTATACGCTTTATTTTTGAAAAATGCCAAACTCGTCAGGAGAGATACACTTTCTGTTATAGATTACAGTAGTCCGATAGCAATATTACCCAGTAGATTGAAGAATATAAGAAAGGCTGAAAAATTTAAGTTAGAGGTTCGTCAAACAACGGATTTCACAGATTTTTGGAATGAAATTCTAATTCCGACATTACGGGAAAAACACAATACAAATCCGGTTCATTCACTTGATGAAATAAAACTTTTACATTCTCGTTTTCCTGATAATATTAAACAATTTAATGTTTACTATGAAGGAAAAATAGTAGCCGGAACAACTATTTTTGAAACAAAAAACGTGGCTCATTCTCAATATATAGGAAGTAATGCACACCGAAGTAAGCTCGCAAGTCTTGATTTTCTGTATGATTATTTAATTAAAAAATATGCTTCAGAAAAGAGATATTTTGACTTTGGCATTTCAAATGAAAATAACGGAAGAGTATTAAATGAAGGGTTGTCGTATTGGAAAGAAAGCTTTGGAGCCCAAACAGTGGTTCAAGATTTTTATGAGTTAGATTTAATTTAGAACATGATAAAATTTCTTGATTTACATAAAATAAACCAACCTTATGAGGTAGAATTTCAGCAGAAATTCCGACAGTTTTTAGATAAAGGATGGTACATTTTGGGTGAAAGTGTAAAACAATTTGAAAAAGAGTTTGCATTGTATTGTGGTACAAAGCATTGTGTTGGGGTGGCAAATGGTTTAGATGCTTTAGTATTAATTTTCAGAGCTTATAAAGAACTCGGAAAACTGAAAAAAGGAGATGAAGTTATTGTACCCGCTAATACCTACATTGCTTCGATTATTGCGATTTTGCAGAATGATTTAATTCCTATTTTAATAGAACCTCATATTGAAACCTACAACCTTAATCCGAACGAAATAGAAAAACATATTACTCCTAAGACCAAAGCTATTTTACCTGTACACTTGTACGGACAGCTTTGCGATATGGAAGCCATAAATCAAATTGCTCAAAAATACAATTTATTAGTAATTGAAGATGCAGCACAGGCTCATGGAGCTTTTAAAGAGAGAAAAGCCGGAAATTTGTCTGATGCTGCGGGGTTTAGTTTTTATCCGGGTAAAAATTTGGGTGCGTTAGGTGATGCAGGAGCTATTACAACTAATGATGACGAATTAACTCAAATATTGGTTTCTTTACGCAATTATGGCTCTCAAAAAAAATATGAGAATCAATTTATAGGCTTGAATTCCCGTTTAGATGAAATTCAAGCTGCTTTTTTATACATAAAGCTCAAGGATTTGGACCAACATAACCAAAAAAGAAGACAAATAGCACAACGCTATTTGTCTGAAATCCGGAACAAAAAAATCATACTTCCTTATTATGACGGTTCAGAAAACCATGTTTTTCATTTATTTGTCATCAGAACCGAAGATAGAGAGGATCTACAACAATATTTATTGAAAAATAATATAGAAACACTTATTCATTATCCGATTGCCCCTCATAAACAACCAGCGATGAGGAGGTTTTCTCCTTTATCACTTCCAATAACCGAAAAAATTCACAAAGAAGTTTTAAGCATCCCAATAAGTCCTGTTTTGACAGATGAAGAAGTTTCGGAAGTTATTAAGATTTTGAATAATTATTAATTGAGCTTAAGAACCAAACTAATTTAATAATTCAACAATTTTGAAGCTGATAAGGTCTATATTTCAAAATCCGGTATTCAAAATCACTTCGATAAACAGTGTAAGTGTTTTGATTCGTATAGTTACGGGACTTGTATCTACTTCAGTTGTAGCCAAGATTTTAGGACCGAGTGGTGTTGCTTTGCTCGGAAATTTACGAAACTTTATAACTTCGTTAGAAACTGTTTCGGTTTTAGGATTTAACAATGGGATTGTCAAATATGTAGCACAGTATAACAAAAGCGAAGAAGATCTTCGGAGAATCATTTCAACTGTTTTTTGGACGCTTTTAGGCATTTCTTTTCTGATAGCTATTCCGCTTTTTTTCTTTTCAGATTATTGGAATACAATGATTTTTGGAAAGGAGTATGATTTTTCGATTGTGTTTCGGGTAACAGCTTTAACCATTCCGCTTTTTGCACTTAATATTTTCTTGATAGCAATAATCAATGGTTTATCAGAGTTCAAAAAAGTTATTTACATCAATATTGTAAGTAATCTGCTCGGTTTTGTATTTACTGTTTTTATGGTTTTGCAATTCGGAATACATGGAGCTTTATTGGCTATGGCATTTGTTCCTGCAATTTTGTTTGTTGTCAGTTGGTTTTGGATTTCAAGATCACTCGATTTAAAGCGATATATAAAAAAAGGAATATATGATTCTACAGTAGTCAGAAATTTGTCAGAATATTCATTGATGGCTTTTGTATCAGCTTTTTGTTATCCGCTTATTTGTTTAAAAATCAGAACTAATGCCATAGATGCGGTTGGGATTGAAAATGCAGGAAATTGGGAGGCGATGAATAGGCTGGCTAATTTTTATATGATATTTGTTTCAACTTTGCTGACGGTTTATTTTTTCCCTAAACTTTCTCAATCCGAATCAGATAAACAAACTCAATCGGTATTTGTGGATTATTACAAAAGTGTAGTCCCTATGTTTGTAGCAGGAGGATTAATTCTGTATTTATTGAAAGATTTTTTTATTGCACTGATTTACTCCGACCGATTTTTAGTGCTTTCTGATTTGTTTTTGTGGCAATTAGTAGGAGATTTCTTTAAAGTTTGTTCACTTATTTTGGGTTATCAGTTTTATGCTAAAAAGATGACGATAGCTTTTCTGTCCACAGAAGTATTTTCTATTACAGTGCTTTATTTTTCAAGCAATTATCTGATGAATACTTATGGTACGGAAGGATTAGTAATGGCACATACCGTAACCTATTTTGTTTATTTTTTCATACTTTTGATAATGTTCCGAAAAGTGGTATTTTTATCAAAACAGTATCGGAAAATTGATGTAAAAAAAGAAAGGAGATGATAAAGACTTATATTAGAGATATACCGGATTTTCCAAAAAAGGGAATTATTTTTAAGGATATTACACCTCTACTGAATAGCAGTGAAGCTCGAAAAGAGGTTTTAAGGCAATTTATTGACAATCTTCCTGAAACCAAAATTGACAAGGTGGTAGGGGTAGAAAGCAGAGGTTTTTTCTTTGGTATATTATTGGCTCAAGAGCTTAACGCCGGATTTATTCCTGTCCGAAAAAAGGGAAAACTTCCGTTTAATACAGTGTCTGCTTCGTATGAACTCGAATATGGAACGGATATTTTAGAGATTCATACCGATTCTATTAAAAAAGGTGAAAATATATTGATTCACGATGATGTATTGGCTACAGGAGGAACCATAAAAGCTGTAACTGAATTAGTCGAAAAATTAGGAGGAAATGTCATTCAGCTCAATTTTTTGATGGAATTGGAGTTTTTAAGTGGAAGAGAAAAAATAAAAAACTTCAACACGTATTCTATTTTGAAATATTAAACATCACCTTATGAAATTTCATAGCAGAAAATGGGTTAAACCCGAAGATTTGAATGCCAACGGAACACTTTTCGGAGGTAGGTTATTGGCTTGGATAGATGAAGAAGCTGCTTTATATACTATTGTGCAGTTAGAGAATCCGAAGATTGTTACCAAATATATGTCTGAAATAAACTTTATGGCTTCTGCTAAACAAGGAGATATAGTAGAAATCGGAATTGAAGTAGTAAAATTTGGTAATACTTCAATTACTTTGAGAAGTGAAGTTCGCAATAAAATGACCCACGAAACCATTATTACGGTTGACCAAATTATTATGGTAAATCTTGATGAAAACGGAAAACCAACACCTCATGGTAAAACCAAAGTTGAGTATGTCAAGGATAGATTAGGGAAGTAATACTGTAAAAACTTTAATTAGAAAAGAGGAAATTTTACAAGAATCCAAGTAAATCTGATATTAAAAAAATGTTATTTCACTTTAGATGCACTTTATTTAAAGTATTTTTTATAACTTTGTCCCATAAAATAAAAATAAAAAATATGAAAAAATTTTACACTTTAGCTTTAGCTTTAATCGGGAGTGTTGCTTTGGCACAAACTCCACTAAACACAAACGGTAGTTTAGAA
>Ga0079224_100006027_pt1 | contig 16003 bp, 14 predicted proteins | sample Stecom2015_FD_80414 | JGI IMG/M metagenome (GOLD analysis project Ga0079224, IMG submission 80414) | Agricultural soil microbial communities from Utah to study Nitrogen management - Steer compost 2015 | ecosystem: Environmental > Terrestrial > Soil > Agricultural land | place: USA: Utah...
AGTCGCGCCTGCGCACGCTGTTCGGCATCGTGCGGCACGACGACATCCACCAGTGGGGCGAAGAGTTCCTCGCCTCGGTGCGAGCGTCGGTCGACGCGGCGCGACGCGACGGGCAGGCGTCCGATCGGCTCAGCGAAACGCCATCACGAGTCCTATTGTCAGCAGCGTGAGCAGCCCGGCCACGCGCCGCGTCGCGGTCGAGGGCAGCGGCTTGCCGGCACGTCGCATCGCGGCGAGCTGCTCGGGGCGCGGAACGTCTTCCGCGTCCCCCATCGACTGCCAGGCGTACGCGGCAAGGATCGTCGCCGCGAACAGCACGCCGGCGACGATGGTGAAATGCAGCGTGAGCCAGCCGAGCTGCGTGGCGAGGAACCAGGCGGCGCTGATCGCATGGCCCGTCAGCAGCGCCTTCAGCGCGACGCCGGCGCCGATGCGCCTGCTCGTCATGCCGACGGCGAACACGGCGACCAGTGGAGGCGCCACGTAGGCGAAGGCCTGCTGCAGGTAGGCGAACAGGCCCGGAAACCGGTCGATGGCCGGCGCCCAGGCCGCCGCGAGGACCATCATCCCGAGCGTCGTGTAGCGGCCCAGGCGAGCCAGGTCCCGGCTGTCGAGGCCGGGTCGACGCGGTTCGACGAAATCCTTGATCACCAGCGTCGAGGCGGAGTTCAGCGCCGAGTCGACGCTCGACATGATCGCCGCCATGAGTCCGGACAGGAGCAGCCCCGCCACGCCGGCCGGCGCGTACTCGAGCACGAGCGCCGGGAATACCGTGTCCGCGCGTTCGAGATCGGGCAGCAGGATCGCCGCCATCGCGCCGGGCAGGACCATCAGGAAGAGCGGCAACAGCTTGAGCGCCGCGGCGATCAGCGCGCCGCGCGCCGCGGCCTCGACGTTACGCGCGCCGAGCAGGCGCTGCGCGATGTACTGGTTCATCGTCCAGTAGTAGAAGCCGAGGATCGGAAGGCCGATCAGCGTTCCGAGCCACGGCAGCACCGGATCGTCGATCGGGCGAAGCAGCGAGAGCTTGTCGGCGGGCAACGACGTGATCACGCGTTGCCAGCTGAAGTCGAACTCGGCGAACACGATGGCGAACAGCAGCGCCGAACCGGCGAGCAGGACCAGCGCCTGCAGCACGTCGGTGTAGACGACCGCGCGCAGGCCGCCGGCGGCGGTGTACAGGCCGACGAAGATCGCGAGTGCCGCACAGGTCGCCGCCAGATCCAGCCCTGGAACGAACATCATCAGCACGAGTGCGCCGGCGTAGAGACTGCCCGCCGTATCGAGGAAGACGCTGAGCACCAGCGACGTCGCGGACAGGTAGCGGCGAATGCGGGCGTCGAACCGGCGCTCGAGGATCTCCGGAACCGTGACGATGCGGCCTCCGACGAAGGAGGGGACCACGGCGAAAGCCGCGAACACCAGCACGAGCGCGGCCATCCATTCGTAGTTCGCGACCGAGATGCCCGATTGCCACGCCGCTCCGGGAAGACCGATCAGCGTGGTCGAGGAGATGTTCGAAGCGAACAGCGACAGCCCGATGACGCCGGCACCGAGCGAACGTCCGGCGAGGAAGAGCTCGTCGGCGTCGGGGTTTCGTTTCGTGACGCGGACGCAGACGACGATGACGATGAGCAGGTAGAGGGCGACGGCAAGATAGTCGAGCGGCTGAAGGGCGATCATCGAGATCCGTAGGGAACCCAGGCAACAGGGCGCAAGGGGAACACGTTCGGCGGGTCGGATTCAAGTCGTGCCCGCCGTCGGCGTCTCGACGGAGCCGGATCGTCTTCTTCGAGCAGCCTCGGTGCGGAGCGTCCGCTGTACACCGGCGCCCCGGCCGCTGCCGCTTCACTCTCCGCGGGTGGCCTTCGCGACGAACTCCGCGACCGCCTCGATCTGCTCGTCGCTGAGCTTGCCTTCGAAGCTCGGCATCACGCCGATGCCGTCGCGCACCACGGCGACGACTCGTTGCCGGTCGGGCTGGATCTCGTCGAGCGACGGCCCGACCGCGCCGGTGGCGGCCGCCGCCCGCAGCGTATGGCACAGCGCGCAGGGCGGCTGCGCGAGGGTCGTGAACACCTCGCGGCCCAGCTCGTCGCCGGCGGCAACGGCGGGACCCGCGAGGAAGAGCGCGAGGACCAGTGCGCGACCGGGCATCAGGTGACGGTGACCGCCACCGCGTGATCACGCCAGCCGTTGTGCGCGTAGCCGCGCTCGTTCTCGATGCGTAGCTCCGGCTGAACGCTGCCGTCGGCCCCGATCGCGCGACTCGTGATCAGGTACGAGCCGGGCTGCAGCGTCACCGGAAGCACGAACTGGCGCCACGCGTAGGGTCCCATGTCGGGCCCGAAGAACTGCGCGGCGTGCCACGTCCTGCCCCCGTCGGCCGACACCTCGACCGCGCGGATCGGCGTTCCGCCGCTGAACGCGACGCCGTGCACCTGCAGCGGTCCTGCCCGCAGCGTCTGCCCGTTCTCCGACGGGTGCGTCACGAACGACTTCAGGTTCATCTGCCACATCGACGGCTGCGACGGGTTGCCCTTCTGGCCGATCTCGCGCACGCGGTAGCTCGAGCTCTGGATGTTCGCCGCCGTCTCGTCCGGGGTGAAGGCGATCCGCTTCACGTACTTGATGTTGTTGACGCCGTAGTACCCGGGAATGATCAGTCGCAGCGGACCGCCGTGCGCCAGCGGGATCGGGCGGCCGTTCAGCTCCCAGGCGAGGATCGCGTTCTCCATCTCGGTCCACGGCACCGAGCGTTCGACGACCACGGTCTTGGGATCGATGCCGGCCGGGAAGGTCTCGCCACCGGTGCTCGTCATGTAGCGCATGCCGCCCTGGACGCCGCCGAGCAGGCGCACGACGTCGCGCATCGGCACGCCGCTCCACAGCGTGTTGCCGGCCGCACCGACCGTCCACGGCGATCCCGACGGCTTGTGCGGGAAGAACCCGCGTCCGTTGCCCGAGCACGGCAGCACCATCGCGACGCTGGCCAGCCCGATGCGCTTGAGCTCGGCGACCGTCAGCACGCGCGGCGAGACGACGCCGTCGATCTCCACGCGCCATGCGTCGGGATCGGCGACGATCGATTCGGCCGGCGGGCTCGCATTGTTGCGAAGGAACAGCACGTCGACGTCGGTGATCCCGCTCGTACCGAATGCGCTGCGCCGGGTCTCGATGCCGTTCGCGCTGTGCACGATCGTCGCGTCGGCGTCCTTGAAGGCGGCGACCGGCGGCAGCGATTTCGTCTGCGCCCGGCCCGGCACGCCGATGCCGGCGAGCCCGGCGACCGCGCCGCCCGCGCTCACCGTGACGAGCCAGCGACGGGCGAGGTCGACTTCCGATACCGTCGATTTCATGGCTGGAGTCCTCCGGCGAGAGAGGAAAGCGCTTCCACGCTAGCATCCGTTCCCGCTTCGTCAACGTTGACCCTGCCGCCGGCAGAGGTCCGGGTCGTCGCGTCGGACGCGCGAAACACGTCGCCGAGGGCGAAGGCACACGCGTGAGCCGGGATCCGGCGTCGAGGCACCCTGCGTGCGAGGAGAATGACCGTCGCTTGCACGCCGACGCGTTCCGTGCCGGCCCGCGCGACGCAGGGCGGCCGCGAGCAATCGTTCATCACGGGAGAGACGATGCTGAACTTCCTGCGCAGAACCCTCGTCACGGCAACGATCGTCCTGGCGGGCGTCGGCGGCGCAGCCTGCGCGCAGACGTCGGCGCCCGCCGCGAGCGGCCCCTACGAGCCGCGCGTCGGCCAGCCCGGCAAGGACGTGATCTGGGTGCCCACGCCACAGGCGCTGGTGGATCGGATGCTCGACCTGGCACGGCTCACGCCCGGCGACCGCCTGGTCGATCTCGGCTCGGGCGACGGCCGAACCGTGATCACCGCGGCCAAGCGCGGCGCCGCCGCGCACGGCATCGAGTTCAACCCGGACATGGTGGCGCTGGCCCGGCGGCAGGCGCAAGCCGAAGGCGTCTCGGAACGTGCCACCTTCGAGCAGGGGGACATCTTCCGAGTCGATTTCTCCGACGCCACCGTGGTGACGCTCTTTCTGCTGCCGCACCTGAACCTGAAGCTGCGCCCGATCCTGCTCGACATGGCGCCGGGCACGCGCATCGTCTCCAACACCTACGACATGGGCGAATGGGAGCCGGACGAGCGCGTCGAGCTGCACGAGGACTGCACGTCGTTCTGCCGTGCGATGAAGTGGATCGTACCGGCGAAGGTCGCGGGCACGTGGATGCTCGACGGCAGGAAGCTCGAGTTGACGCAGAGCTTCCAGAGGATCGACGGCACGCTGCGCGACGATGCCGCGATGCGGCCCATCCGGGAGGCGCGGCTCGAAGGTGCGCGGATCCGCTTCGTCGTCGGCGACGATCGCTACGTCGGGCAGGTCGACGGAGACAGGATGCATGGCACGGTCAATGGCTCGCGCCCATGGCAGGCCGTGCGAAGCGGCGCCTGACGGTTCTCGCGAGCGCGGCTGCTGTGCGCGGCTCGGCGCCCGGGCCTGCGCGTCGCGTCCGGCGGCGGACGAGCGGATCCCGTTCTTCGATGCCGCCGCGCTGAGGCGGCAATGATCGGACAGGGCAGCGCGCCGTGCGACGAAGGCGTGTTGCGCGCAGACGCATCGTCGGCGACGGCGCGTCTCACGTCGACCCGACGATGGGTGCTCGCGGCATCGATCGTCGGATCGAGCATGGCGTTCATCGACGGATCGGTCGTCAACGTTGCGCTGCCCGCATTGCAGGCCGAGCTCGATGCGCCGATGCGCAGCATTCAATGGGTCGTCAACGCCTACCTGCTGATGCTCGGGTCGCTGATCCTCGTCGGCGGTTCGGCGGGCGACCGCTTCGGCCGACGTCGGGTCTTCGTCATCGGCGTTGTCGTGTTCACGCTCGCATCGCTCGCCTGCGGACTGGCGCCCGATGCGGCATCGCTCGTCGTTGCGCGTGCGGTGCAGGGCGTCGGCGGTGCATTGCTCGTGCCGAACAGCCTCGCGCTCATCAGCACCGCGTATCCGGAGGACGAGCGCGGTCGGGCGATCGGCGCCTGGGCCGGGTTCTCCGCCTTGACCACCGCCGCCGGTCCGGTGCTCGGCGGCTGGCTGCTCGACGAGTCGACGTGGCGGGCGATCTTCTTCGTCAACGTCCCGGTCGCTGCCGTCGCGCTGGCGCTGGCGTTCCTGCGAGTGCCCGAGACGCGCGGTGCGGCGCAGGGCACGCCCATCGACTGGCGCGGCGCGCTGCTGGTCGTCTCCGGGCTCGGCGCCGTGGCGTGGGGGCTGACCGACGCCGCCGAGCGCGGCTGGACGAGTGCGCCGGTGCTGCTCTCGCTCGTCGCCGGAGGGCTTCTGCTCGCCGCATTCGTCGGCTCGCAGCGCGTTTCACGCGCCCCGATGATGCCGCTCGATCTGTTCTCCTCGCGCAGCTTCGGCGGGGCCAACGCGATGACGCTGCTGCTCTACGGCGCGCTGGGCGCTGCGATGTTCTTCCTGCCGTTCAACCTCATCGGCCTGCAGGGATATTCGGCGACGGATGCGGGCGCCGCGTTCCTTCCGTTCACGCTCGTGATGGGCTCGCTGTCGCGCTGGTCGGGCGGGCTCGTCGCGCGCTACGGGGCGCGCCGGCCGCTGATCGTCGGCCCCGTCGTCGCGGCGCTCGGCTTCGCGCTGCTCGCGGTGCCCGGGCTCGGCGGGTCGTACTGGACGACCTTCTTCCCGGCGCTCGTCGTGCTCGGCCTCGGCATGGCGGTCAGCGTCGCGCCGTTGACGACGACGGTGATGGGCTCGGTGGATCCGCGCCACGCGGGTACCGCATCGGGCATCAACAACGCCGTGGCGCGTGTCGCCGGGATGCTCGCCGTCGCGCTGCTCGGCGCGATCGCGATCGGCGTGTTCGGCCAGGCCCTCGACGCGCGGCTCGACGCGCTGCGGCTCGAGCCCGCCGCGCGCGATGCGCTGCAGGCGCAGGTGCGGACACTCGCCGAGGTGCGGATCCCGCCGCAGCTGCAGGGGGCCACGCACGACGCCGTCCGGTTCGCGCTCGACACGGCGTTCCTGCGTGCCTATCGCGTCGTCATGCTCGCGGCGGCGGCGCTCGCGCTCGCCGGCGCGGCCTGCGCGGCCCGGATGATCGGAGACGGTCGCGGTCGCGCAGACGTCGCCTGAACGCGCGCTGCGCTCGTTCCCGAATCGCCGTTGCGCGCCGAAACCTCCGTCGGTTCCGGCCGTACCCGCCGTTGGGCCTGTCCGGTGGCCGCCCTTCCGATTCGTCTCCTATAGTCCGGCGCGCTCTTGCGTTCGCCGCGCTTCGCGCGATTTCCCACGACGACCCATCCGATCCGTATCCATGCCTCGATCCATGCAGAAGAGCCGAAACCCTCTCCGGTACCTTCGCCGCAGCGGCCGAATGCTCGTCGCTTCCCTCGTCTTGCTCTGTTCGGCCCATGCGACCGGCGCCGGATGGACGGTGCAGACCGACCAGGGCGCCGTGCGCGGCGTCGTGCGCAACGGGGCGCTCGAGTTCCGCGGGATCCCGTACGCTGCCGCGCCCGTCGGCGAGCTGCGCTGGGCGCTGCCGCAGCCGGCTGCCGCATGGGAGGGCGTGCGGGACGCGTCCGAGTTCGGCAGCGCCTGCCCGCAGCAGGCGCGGTTCAATCTCACCGAGGCGAGCGCGGACGAGGACTGCCTGACGCTGAACGTGAGCGTCCCCGTCGATCGCGCCCCCGGCGAGCGGCTGCCCGTGTTCGTCTGGATCCACGGCGGCGCTTTCGTCGGCGGCGCGTCCAGCTTGTATCGGCTCGACCAGCTCGCGCGCGACGGCCGCATGGTCGTCGTGTCGATGAACTACCGGCTCGGCGTGTTCGGCTACATGCCGCACCCGGTCTTCGCGCACGACGGCTACAACGGCAACTATGCGCTGGAGGACCAGCGCGCCGCACTGCGCTGGGTACAGCGCAACATCGAGGCTTTCGGCGGCGATCGCGACAACGTGACGCTCGCGGGCGAGTCGGCGGGAGCCGCTGCGGTCTGCATGCACCTGGCCAGTCCCGAACGCGTTCAGGGGCTGTTCCACAAGGCCGTCGTGCAGAGCGCCGGCTGCCTGCATCCGATGAAGACCGTGGCGGAAGCGCAGCAGGCGGGTGTCGCGCTCGGTGAACGCGTCGTTGGGGCGGCGGTCGCGGCCGGCCGCTGCAAGGCGGGCAATCCGCACGTGCTGGAGTGCATGCGCAGCATCCCGGTGGAAGACTTGCTGGAAGCGCAGGGCCGCTACGCCGAAGAGAACGCCGATGATCTCGCGCTGTTCGGCCCGGTCACCGGCACTGTCACCGTGCCGCGGACCTTCCGCGAAGCGGTCGAGTACGGCCGGATCGCTCGAGTGCCGGTGCTCATCGGCGGCACCCGTGATGAGCTGCGCCTGTATGTCGGCTATTGGGTGCAGGAGGGACGCGGCATCACGGCCGAGAACTTTCGGCAGTGGATCGAGCGCTTCTATCCGGGCCATGGCGATGCCGTGGCGGCGCAATATGCACCCGGCGACTCGCCGCCCGCGACCTTCGGCTCGATGCTGTCCGACTACAACCCGGCGGCCGGCATCAACAACTGCCTATACCTGCGCACCGCGCAGGCGGTGTCGGCCTATAACCCGGTCTATGCGTTCGAGTTCGCCGATCGCGATGCGCCGGTGATGGGGGTCGGCATCGTTCCGCCCGATCCGGGATTTCCGCTCGGCGCGGCGCACTCGTCCGAGCTCAACTACCTCTTTCCGAATCTCTCGAACACGACGAAGATCGACGCGCCCGATCTCTCCCCGGCGGGCCAGGCGTTGGCCGCGAAGATGGTGCGCTACTGGGCGCAGTTCGCGCGCACCGGCGATCCGGCCGTCTCCGGCCTGCCCGAGTGGCCGCGCTACCGGGGCGGCGCTACGGTGATGCGCCTGGAGCCGGGCAAGGTCGCCGCCTACGACGCGGGCGCCGAGCATCGTTGCGGCTTCTGGAAGACCCTGTATCCGGAGACGCTTTGACGTTGACGGGGGGTTCCGCGGACGCGGCTCAACGCCGCGGCTCGAAGACCAGGAAATACTGGTTGGGCAGGAAGTCGTGCTCCTGCACGAGCCGGTAGCCGGCGCGCGTCAGTTCCTCCTTCACGCGTTCGCCGGCGATGCGCGTTGCGCGCGGCGGCCCGGCCGGAGCATCGAGCCGGAAATCGACGATCGCGACGCGCCCGCCCGGCCGGAGATCGTCTTCGAGGCGGTCGAAGTACCGTTCGCGCTCGTCGATGTGGTGATAGACGTTCACCAGCAGGACGAGATCGACCTTCTCGGGAAGATTGGGTGCGTCGGGCGCTGCGGGGACGGCGACGAGGTTGTCGAGCCGCTCGCGCCTTGCGCGCTCGGCGAGATGGCGGACCATGTCCGGCTCGACGTCGACGCCGTAGACGCGACCGGACGGCAGCCGGCGTGCCAGCCGCACTGCGAAATAGCCGGTGCCGGCGCCGAGGTCGGCGACGACGGCGTCGGGCGGCAGCGCGAGTGCGCGCAGCACCTCGTCCGGCTTCTGCCAGAGGTCGCGCTTCGGATCGTCGAACACCTGCGCCCAGCGTTCGGCGTCGCTGAAGCGGTGCCGGTGCGTCGACGGCGCCTGCGCGAGAACGGGCGTTGCGGTCGCGCAGGCGGCGCATAGCGCAGTGGCGAGCCAGCGTCTTCGGTTCATCGTCTTCCCTGTGCGATTGCGCGCGCGAGATCGGCGCTCACGCGCAACCGGCTCGAGTGTATGCCCTTCGTCCGGTAGCATCGGTGCGCGTCGACAACAACGAGGAGAACCGATGTCCGCAAGCGAAGAACCGCCCGTTCTCGTCGAGCGCAGCGGGGCGGTCACGACGATCGTGCTGAACCGTCCGCACAAGCGCAATGCGCTCGACGAGGCAACCGCCACGCGGCTGCGCGAAGCCTTCCTCGCCTTCGATGCGGACGACGCGGCCAGTGTCGCCGTGCTGGCCGGCGCGGGTTCCGATTTCTGCGCCGGGGCCGACCTGGGGCGGGTCGCCGAGGGCATGCGCTACGAGCCGGAGGGCGTGGGACCGATGGGTCCGACCCGGCTGCTGCTGGGCAAGCCGGTCATCGCCGCGATCGAGGGTCATGCCGTCGCCGGCGGGCTCGAACTGGCGATCTGGTGCGATCTTCGCGTCGCCAGCCGCGATGCGGTCTTCGGCGTCTTCTGCCGGCGCTGGGGCGTTCCGCTGGTCGACGGCGGTACCGTCCGCCTGCCGCGGCTGATCGGGCAGGGGCGCGCGCTCGACATGATCCTCACCGGCCGGCCGGTCGACGCCGACGAAGCCCTCGCCTTCGGGCTGGTCGACCGCCTCGTCGCACCGGGAAGCGCACGCGAGGCGGCCGAGCGCCTGGCGCGCGAGATCGCGCGCTTCCCGCAGATGTGCGTGCGGGCCGACCGGATGTCGGCGCATCGCCAATGGGACGTCGATCTCGCCGAGGCGTTGCGGCGCGAAGGTCTCGGCGGCGCGCCGGTCATTCGCGAAGAGGCGTCGGCGGGCGCGGCACGTTTCGCGGCCGGACGCGGACGGGGCGGCGATTTCGATTCGATCTGACGCGATGCGGACGCGCGACGCGTCGCCGCGCGCGCAGTGTGCAGCTTGCCGGAGAGTGGAACGAATGAACGACGAAAGCTCCTTTGCCGATCTGTCGGCGCCCGTGTTGCGTCCCTGCCTTCGCCTCGACGTCGAGGTCGGCGCACCCGTCGAGGTGGGCCCCTCGGCGTCGCCGTTCGGCTACGGCCATCGACGCCTGATCCCGATCACCGGCGGGCGCGTGCTCTGCGAGCATGCGAACGGCACGTGGCGAGGACGCGTGCTGCCCGGCGGCGCCGATTTCCAGCTGATCGTCGGCGACCGCGCTGCGCGTCTGGAAGCGCGCTACGTCATCGAGACCGAAGCGGGCGATCGCGTCTACGTGGAGAACCTCGCGCTGCGCAGCGGCTCGCCCGACGACATCGCGCGACTCGCGCGCGGCGAGCCGGTCGAGCCGGAACGCATCTATTTCCGCTGCGTACCGCGTTTCGAGACCGCGGCGCCGGCGCTCGCCTGGATGATGGAGCGGCTGTTCGTCGGCACCGGCGCGCGCCGGCCGGATCGGGTGGAGCTGCGCGTCTTCGAGCTCGCGTAGCGCGGTCTCGCGGACGACTTCGCTCGGCTGGATGAAGAGCGTCGTCTCGCCGCCGCTCGCAGGCTCATCCAGTAGGCCAGTGCCAGCCCGATCAGCGACGCGCTGCCCGGTTCGGGAACCGACACGGACAGGGAGCGCGCGAAGGCGGCTCCGATCATCGCGTGCGCCGCGGCGGTCGGATGGAAGCCGTCCCAGAACACGAAGGTGTCGGGGTCGGCGCACACGCCGAACGTCGACAGGCAGGCATCGGTCGCGTTCGCGAAGCCGAAGGCTTGCGGATCGGCGACGACCGCATCCACGAACGAGAAGGTGTCGAACGCGATGATCCGCGCGGGAGTCGCTGCTTCGATCCGGGCGAGCTCTGCGGCGAGCGTGTCGTTGAATCCCAGCGAGAACGCCCGAGCGGGCGCCTGCAGGCCGGCCGTCTGCGCGAACGGGGTGAGCGAGAGATCGGGAAGGTTCGGCACGAGAAGACGGCGTGCGCCCATCGACGCCAGCGCCGCGACGTGCTCGGCGACGTTGCGCGCGGCGCCGGTCGGCGAGTCGCCGGTCAGGAAATCGTTCCCTCCGCCCCAGACGAAGTACAGCGCCCGAGGGTCGGCGACGCCGCCGGACGCTGCGGCATGGGCGGCGATCTGTTGCGTCATCCCCGGCAGTGCGTGCGCACCGGGCGTCGTCGCGGTTCCGCCGTCACCGAAGTTGCCGACGCCGGTGGTCGATCCCGCCACCGCGAAGCCGGCGAAGACGCCCTCGGTCGACAGCGCCGAATCGGCCAGCCTTTCGGCGGCGGTCGGGCCGTTGGAGTAGCGCCCGGCGTCGTACGGAGGGCACGGATGCCCGGGATCGCAACCGCCGAGCAGCCTGGAGATGCTCAGCACCGCGCCCGGGTTGTCGCCGGCGTCCGAGAGACTGTCGCCGAACGCGTAGAGCGCGTCGAAGGGCGCGGCTGCCGCGCCTGCGCTCGACAGCATCGCGGCGAGGATGCAGGCGAGGAGTCCGGGCGTCGCTCGCATCGAAGCCCCCCACGAAGCGAAGACGTACACGCAAGCGTATTGCTTCGCAGCCGACCCGGCGACGGCAAGGGCTTCTTCCACCCAGGACCGCGTGCGGTGCGCGTCAGCGGCGGGCCAGCACGATCGAGTAGACGATCAGGTTCGCGACGACGACGAGCACGCCGAGGGCGACCTGGATGCCGCGCGTGAGCCCCACCGGATAGATCAGCGGAATCAGGTAGTGGTCGATGAAGCCGCTTTCGTATCCGGATTCGCCCGCGACTCGGCGCAGCGCGTTCTCGAGCGGCGTCAGCGGACAGGTCCCACCGAACAGCACGATCCCGGCGCCCCACGCGGCCGCCGGCAGGTGCAGCCATGCGATCCGCGGCCAGCGCAGCACGAGCAGTCCGCCGCCGACCACGAACAGGATGAATCCGAGGTGGACGAGGACGACCAGGTCGGCGGCGAGGCGGGCGGGCATCGGTCTGCGTCGAACGCCAGGATTACGTTTGAAACACGGATCGGTCCCGTCGTCGCGAATCCGTTAGCGATCCGTTGGTTCCCGGATCGTACCGTTCGCTGCGTGGCCGAGGCCGCAGCGGCGCGAAGCCACCCTTCTCCACAACGATCCACGAGGAACCATCATGAGAAACGCCCTGTTCGCCGTCTCCCTTCTCGCTGCCGTTTCGGCCGCCGTTGCCGCGCCCGCCGGTGCCGAATCGTCGCAGGTCGACGTCGACGGCGTGCGCACGTCGACCAGCCCGGCCGCCCCCGAATCCCCGCTCGCCGCATTCGAGCGCCTGTTCGCGCGCCGCGTGCCCGCGCTCGCCGCGGCGCCCGCGCCGGCAGCCGTCGACCCGCTCGACGCGCCCTTCCATGCGGCGCTGTGGACGCCGCCGGCGCCGTCGAAGATGTCCGCGGCGCGTGTACCGGAGTCGCGATGATGAGCCACGATGCCCTGGTGTTCGCGCACCTGATCGGCGTGGTGCTGCTCGGTGGGGCGATTTTCGATGCCCTGTTCGGCGACCATCGGGTGCGGCGTGCGCGTTCGATCGAACAGCTCGACGACGCGTTGCGCGGTATCGAGCGGTCCGGGCAGTGGCTGCTCGCGCCGGGCGTCGTGCTGCTGCTCGCGTCCGGCGCCTGGCTCGTCGCGCGCGAGTACGGCGGTTGGCACTTCGTCGAAGTGCCGTGGCTCGCCGGCATGGTGTTGCTGTACGCGCTCGAGTCGGCGCGGGGAGCCACGTTGACGCGGCGGCACGCGACGCGGCTGCGGCGTGCGGTCGACGAGGCGCCGGCCAAGGCGCGCGTGCCGGCCGAGGTCGATCGCCTGCGTCGGGATCCGGCGGCGATCCTCGGGCGCTTCCTGGAGGCGACGCTCTTCGTGCTGATCGTCGCGCTCGGTGTATTCCGCCCGCAGTCGTGGGCAATGTTCTGGGTCGGTGCGGTCGCGGCGCTCGTGGCGGCCGCGTTCGCCGCCTACGTCGTGACGTCCGGCGCGCCTGCGACGAGCTCGTCGAGCAGGGCTTCGGTCGATGGCGACGGCCTGAGCCCGAGCGTGGCGGCGAGCACGTCGCGGCAGCGGTAGTAGGTTCGCTGCACGTCGGCGCTGCGTCCCGCGCGCCCGTGCAGCACCATGAGCTGCTGGTAGAACGACTCGACGGTGTCGTCGACCTGCAGCGCACCTTCCAGGCACGCGATCGCTTCGTCGCATCGCCGTTGCGCGGTGTGACGCGCGGCGAGCTCGCCGGCGGCACGCACGAAGCGCGCGCGCAGCCGCTCGCGCGGCGCGATCGTCCAGGACGCCTCTTCGCTGCCGAGGAACGGGCCGTGGTACAGCAGCGTCGCGCGTCGCAGATCGTCGGCGTCGCCGTCCTGTACGTCCACCGACTCGAAGGCCCAGGTGTCGACCCAGCACGCCTGCGGATTCAGGCTCAGGCGTCCTTCCTGCAACAGCAGCGCATCGCGCTGGCCGAGCAGCTTGCGCAGCCGTTGCAGCGTCGTCACGAAGGCGTTGTGCGCGTCGTCGCCGTCGGCGTCGGGCCACAGCGCCTCGGCGAGCTGCGACTCGTGCACCGCGCGTCCGCCGAGCGCGATCAGCGCCTTCAGCAGCTCGAGCGGCCGCTTCTGCACCTTTCCGGAGAAGCGAAGCGGCTCGCCGTCGATCTCGACGCTCCAGGTTCCCAGCGTGCGTACGCGAATCGCCCAGGGCCATTGCTCGAGGCGCGCACCCGGGCCGTCGGGCGGCTGCAGTGCGCGCAGCCGGATCAGTCGTCGTACGAAGCCGGCTTCGACGTCGTGCTCGAGAGCGAGCGCGCATAGTCGCGACATCACGCCGTCGCGCCACCATGCCGAGTTCACGAAGCCGCGTTCGCGCATCAGCGGGAACAGTGCACGAACGGCCTCGAGCTGCGCGGCGGGCTCGCCGCGCGCCTGTGCGAACTGCGCTTCCAGTTCACGGACGTAATACACCGCGTTGCTGCAGCCGATCCGCTCCGCGACGCGTAGCGCGCGCTGCAACTCCGCGCGCGCCGCCGCATCCTCGCCGTCGGCGAACAGCGAATGCGCGAGCGCCGGCCGCGTGTAGGCCTCCGCCCAGGACACCCCGGCGCCGATCGCGCATGCGAGGCCCGCCTGCGTGTGCTCGCGCATCGCGTGCCTGTCGCCGCGGTGCACGGCTTCCTGGAAGCTCGCGAAGTGGTATTGCACCCCGTCGAGACGGCGCTCGCCGGCGAGGCTCGACTCCATGCGTCGCAGGAAGCCGCGTGCGCGTTCCGGATCGCCGCCGCTCAGTGCGGCGAACGCACCCTGGCCGAGCAGCATGAACTCCCAGACGTGCGCCCCGGTTTCCTCGGCGAGCGCCAGGCCGCGCGCCACCGCCGACGAAGCCGCGTCTAGATCGGCGCTCATCCAGCTCGCGATCGCGACGATGCCCTCCCAGACCGTGCGCACGAAGGGTCCGACGGCCTTCGTCGTCGCGAACGGCTCGACGCGCGCGAGGACCTCGTTTCCGGCGTCGACGCGACCGATCCACCAGTGGTAGTAGAGCACCAGATGGTTGGCCGCCATCATGCGCAGCGTGGGATCGATGTCCTGCGACAGCAGCGCGTCGACGCGTGCGGCCCACCGCGCGAGCCCCGGATCGTGCGGGCGCCGGTACATCAGGATCGCGAAGATCGCCGCCACCGCGCGCACCTCGGCTTCGCGGGAAGGGAAGTTCGGGTGGCGGGCGCGCAGCGCGTCGAACTCCTCGATCCAGCGGTCGGCCGGCGCGAAGTCGTTCCACGCGTAGATGAAGCTGTCGATGATGCCGGCCCAGGCGACGTATTCGCCGGTGGCGTTGCCCTTCTCGCGCAGTCCGGCGAAGGCGTGTGCGAGGAGCTCGCGCGCCCGCATCGGATCGTAGGGCAGCCGGCAGGTGCCGAGGAAATAGTCGAGCCAGGGCACGCCGGCGCGACGGTCGGCGGGGATGTCCTCGATCCATTCGACGAGCGTCGGGAAATGCCCCCTGCGCACGAGCTCGGGCGCCTGTCGGAGCACCAGCGCGACGACCTGGTCCCAGTCGCCCGTTTCGCGCAGCAGCGCGATGCTGCCCGCCACGTCGCCGTCGGAGGCGAGCAGCGATGCGGCCGCACGGCGTGCCGCGCGCAACTCTTCGGGCGAGAGTCGGCGCGGCCCCTGGTGCAGCAGGAACTCCCGGAACAGCGGGTGGTATTCGTACGACCAGCCGCCGTCGGGCGCGCGATGGCGCACGACGAAGAAGTTGCGCCGGTCGAGGTCGGCGAGGATCGCCCCCGCGTCGTCCACGCCGGTGATCGCCGCGGCCGCCTGCGGCGTCAGGCGCGGCAGCAGCGCCGAGGCGACGAGGAAGCGCTGCAGACGCGCGTCGCTGTGCGCGAGCAGCTCCCCCGCGAAATAATCGAACACGAGCGGATCGGCCGGTGCACCGGCCCCGGCAAGCAGAGCGTCGGGACTCTGCAGCATCAGCACGAGCCCGGCGAGCCAGCCGTGCGTGCGCCGGTGCACCTCGCGCAACACGACTTCGTCGGGCGCGCACTCGCCCAGCCGCTCGCGGCTGACCGCGAGCGTTTCATCCTCGGTCAGGCGAAGCGCTTCGCGATCGAGCATCGTGAAGGTGTCGAGCGTGCGCAGCCGCGTAAGCACCGGTGGCGGCTCGAGCCGGCTCGCCACGATGACGGTCAGCTCTCGCGGCGCCTCGAAAAGCGCCTCGCGCAAGGCGACGTGCACCGGCGAGTCGGCGGCGATCTCGTGGTAGTCGTCGAACACCAGCGCCTGCAGTCGCGGAACGAGCGCGTAGAAGCGCCGGAACCAGTTGCGCGCGAAGGCCGGGAGCCCGGAGAGGTATTCGGCGGTGAAGGCGGGCAAGTCCGTGGCATCGCTTGCGACCTGCCCGAGGTGGAACAGGAACGATGCGACGTCGCCGTCGGCCGCGTCGACGCGGTACCAGGCGGCCCGAAGCCCGCGCGCCCGCAGGTAGCTGGCCAGCAAGGTCGTCTTGCCCGCGCCGGCCGGAGCCGCTACCCATAGGACGTTTCCGTGCCGGCGGGCAGCGTCGATCCGCTCGAACAGCCGCGGGCGCGGGCAGACGCGGCTCGGCTCGGGAACGGCGAGCTTCGCAAGGCGGGCGGCCGGCGGCGGGGTGTCCAACGGTGGAAACCCGATCGATCGAAGGGGTATGACGCTATGCCTCGGCGACGGCAATCTGTCGGGCGACAGCGATTCCGCGGGCACCGGCGAACGCGCGGCCGCGGGCCGCGACCCGCTGCAGACCAACCTCGACATCGGCGTCGATCGCATCGTGCCCGTCGACA
>Ga0079224_100006029_pt1 | contig 15999 bp, 9 predicted proteins | sample Stecom2015_FD_80414 | JGI IMG/M metagenome (GOLD analysis project Ga0079224, IMG submission 80414) | Agricultural soil microbial communities from Utah to study Nitrogen management - Steer compost 2015 | ecosystem: Environmental > Terrestrial > Soil > Agricultural land | place: USA: Utah...
AGGCTCAGGGTCAGCAGCTCGCCGAACAGCATCGCCCGCGCCTCGCCGCGGGTATAGCCGAGCACGCGCAGGCTGGCCAGCTCGCGGCCGCGCTCGGCCAGGGTGATGCGCGCGCTGTTGTACACCACCCCGGCGGCGATGGCGGCGGCCATGCCGGTGATCGCCAGGTTGAAGGTGAGCATGGTCTGGGCGATCGAGTCCATGAAGCCGCGGATGGTGGCGCCGCGGTCGGTGGCCGAGACCACCTGCGGCCGTGCGCGCAGCTCGCGGACCACGCCTGCGCGCGCGGCGGGCGAATCCAGCGCCAGCCAGGCGCCGGAGATCGCGTCGCCTTCGCCGAGCAGCCGGTTCACCGTTTCCTGGCGCGCGTACGCGCCCACCCCCAGGTACTCGCTCACCAGCCCGGCCACCGGCACCTCCAGCGTGCGCCGGTGGCCTTCCAGGAACTCCACCCGCACGCTGTCGCCCGGGCCCACGCCCAGCAATTCCCCGAGGAAGTCGGTCAGCAACAGGCCGTCGGCGGGCAATTGGACCGGCTGCAGGTCGCGGTCCAGCACCCGGCGCAGGTCGGAGCCAGGCGGCAGGCCCTGCAGCGCGGTACGGTATTCGCGGTGGCCGCTGCGCAGGCGCACCGCGGCGTTGCGGAACGGCTCCACCGCGTGCACCCCCGGCAGCGCCGCCAGCTCCTGCGCCGCGCGTCCGGAGGCGGGTTCCACCAGGGTCACGGTGAAATCGTCGCGCTGGGCCAGGCCGAACTGGACCTCGACGATGCCGTCGATCGCCCCGCCGATGAAGCGCGACATCACCAGCACCCCCAGCCCCAGCCCGATCCCGAGCACCGACAGCGCGGTGCGCAGCGGCCGCCGCTCCAGGTTGCGCAGGATCATCCGCGCCGCCGGATCGAGCAGGGCGCCCAGGCCGATGCGCTCGGTGAGCGTGGGCCGGAACGTGGCCGGCGCCTCCGGCCGCATCGCCTCGGCCGGAGGCAGGGCGAAGGCGCGGCGCAGCGCGGCGAAGGTGCCGAAGCCCGCGGCCGCCACCGCGAACGCCAGCGCCGCCAGCACCAGCGACGGCTGCAGCGACCAGGCCAGGTAGGGGAAGCTGAAGTATTCGACGTAGATGCCGGCCATGGCGCGGCCGATCCAGGCGCCCAGCGCCAGCCCCGGCAGCACTCCCGCGCAGGACATCAGCAGCGCCAGCTGGGCGTAGTGCGCGCCCACTTCCCAGCGGCCGTAGCCGAACGCCTTGAGCAGGGCGATCTGCTCGCGCTGCGCACCCACCAGCCGCCCGACCACCACGTTGAGCAGGAACGCCGACACCCCCAGGAAGATCGCGGTGAACACCCGGGTCATGGTCCGCAGCCCGGCCAGTTCCTCGTCCAGCATCCGGTGCGAGAGCTGGTCGTCGCGGCCGTGCGCGCCGGTGCCGCCCCAGGGCGCCAGCAGGGCGTCGAGCGCGTCGATCACGTCGTCCGCGCGCGCGCCGCGCTCCAGCCCCAGCGCCAGGTCGTTGAAGGCGCCGTCCATGTCCAGCGCGGCGGCCAGCGGTTCGCGCTGCATCCACAGCACCGCGAAGCGCTCGAAGTCCGGGAACAGGTCGCCGGGCCGGACCTGGTATACGAACTCCGGCGACAGCCCGATGCCGCTGATCCGCAGGGTCTGCCGGCGGCCGTTGAGCACCGCCTCGATGGTGTCGCCCGGGCGCAGGCCGTGGGCCAGGGCGAAGGCCTCGCCCAGCACCACCTCCGCGTCCGCCGAGGGCAGTTCGCCCTCGCGCAGGAACACCCGGTTGAGGCCGTTCTCGCCGGGTACCGGCAGCGACACGATCTGCCCCGACACCGCCTCGTCGAAGCCGGCCACCTCCAGGTTGGCGAAGCCGCTCACCCGCGCCTGCACCTGTCCCACCCCCGGCAGCGCCCGCACCGCATCCACCGCGCCCAGCGGCGCGCGCTTGGCCTGCGCGAACACGTCGGCGAAGCGGTACTCGGCGTAGTACAGGTCGCGGGTCTGCGACAGCGCGTGGTAGTTGCCCTGGGCCATGACCATGGTGGCGATGCCGGCCACCATCACCGCGGCGATCGCCAGCACCTGGCCGCGCAGCTGCCGCAGTTCCCGCCACAGCTTGCGGTGCAGCGGCTTCACCAGTGCAGGTCCCGCGGGCTGGCGCGGGCCGCGTTGCGGCGGTCGCTTTCCACCCGGCCGTCGCTGAGCCGGATCACCCGGTCGGCCATGTCCGCGATCACCGCGTTGTGGGTGATCACCACGGTCAGCGCGCCGGTCTCCCGGTTGGTCCGTTCCAGCGCCTCCAGCACCCGGATCCCGGTCTTCGAGTCCAGCGCCCCGGTCGGCTCGTCGCACAGCAGCACCGTCGGCCGCTTGGCGATCGCGCGGGCGATCGCCACCCGCTGCTGCTCGCCGCCCGAGAGCTGGGCCGGGAAGTGGTTCATGCGCTGCTCCAGCCCCACCAGCTCCAGCGCCTCCTCGGGCGTCATCGGGTCCTTCGCGATCTCGGTCACCAGGGCCACGTTCTCGCGCGCGGTCAGGCTCGGAATCAGGTTGTAGAACTGGAACACGAAGCCCACGTGCTCGCGGCGGAAGCGGGTCAGCGCATCGTCGTCGGCGCCGGTCAGCGCGTGGCCGTGGCACTCGACCGTGCCGCTGCTGGGCGCGTCCAGCCCGCCGAGGATGTTGAGCAGGGTCGACTTGCCGCTGCCCGAGGCGCCGAGCAGCACCACGAACTCGCCTTCGTGCAGCTCAAGGTCCACCCCGCGCAGCGCATGCACCTCCACCTCGCCCATGCGATAGACGCGGGTCAGCCCCTGGGCGTGGAAGACGGGTTCGGTGCCGGAAGTCGACATGACCGGATCATCATAGCGATGCCACCCCGGGCAGGAGCGCGCTGCGCGCTTCCTACAGGTGGATGGTGTCGCCGTAGGCGGGCAGCCCGGCGTCCACGCCGTAATCGGTCTGCAGCCGCGCCGCCAGTCCTTCGCGCCCGCGCGCCTCGCCATGCACCAGGTGCACCGGCGGGCGGCCATCGATCGCGCCGTACCAGCGCGCCAGTTCGGACTGGCCGGCGTGCGCCGACAGCCCGCCGATGGTGTGGATGCGCGCGTTCACCGGGATGTCGTTGCCGTGGATGCGCACGCGTTCGGCACCATCCACCAGGCGCCGCCCAAGCGTGCCGTGGCTCTGGTAGCCGATGATCATCACGTCGGTCCGCCGCCGCGGCAGGTTGTGGGCCAGGTGGTGCAGGATCCGGCCGCCGGTGCACATGCCGCTGCCGGCGATGATGATCGCGCCCGAGTGCACGCTGTTGAGCCGGATCGACTGCGCGGTGTCGGGGGTCTCGTGGAAGTTGGGCAGGAGCTCGTGCAGGCGGCGCGTGCCGAGCATGGCCCGGGCCCGGGGGTGGAACTGCTCGGCGTGGCGTTCGTGCACCGCGGTGGCTTCGATCGCCATCGGGCTGTCGAGGAAGATCTTCCACCGCCCGAGGTTCCAGCGCTCGAAGTTCTGCGCGAACAGCATGAGCATTTCCTGGGTGCGCCCGATCGCGAACGACGGCACCAGCAGGTTGCCGCCGTCCTCCCAGGCCTCGGCCAGCACGCGCCCGATCTCATCCAGGGTGTCCTCGCGCGAGCGGTGGTCGCGATCGCCGTAGGTGCTTTCCATCAGCACCACGTCGGCTGCCTGCGGCGGGTCCGGGTCGGGAATCAGGGCGGCACCGTCGGGGCCGATGTCGCCGCTGTATAGCAGGCGCCGGCTCACGCCGCCTTCCTGCAGGTCGAGCAGTACGCTGGCCGCGCCCAGGATGTGTCCCGCGCGGCCGAGTGACACGGTGATGCCGGGCAGGATCTCCTCGCCGCCACCGAAGCCCAGTGGACGCATCTGCCGCATCACCGCGTCCACGTCGGACTGCTCGAACAGGGGCCGGATCGGGGGCTTGCCGCGCTGGGCACGGCGCCGGTTCTCACGCTCGACGTCCGCGGCCTCCAGCCATGCCGCGTCACGCAGCAGGATGCGCACCAGGTCGATGCTCACGGCGTGTGTGTAGATCGGCCCGCGGAAGCCGCCCCGCACAAGCAGCGGCAGCCGGCCGCAATGGTCCAGGTGTGCGTGACTGAGGATCACCGCGTCGATTGCGGCGGGATCAAATGGCAGCGGCAGGGCGTTGCGGGCTTCTTCCTCGCGCGTGCCCTGGAACAGGCCGCAGTCCAGCAGCAGCTGGTGCTGGCCGCAGCGCAGGTGGTGGCACGAGCCGGTGACTTCGCCGGCGGCGCCGTGGCAGGTCAGTTCCAAGATCTTCCCCGGGGTTGCGATCCGCAACAGCATAGCGATGGAACCGGTCGCACCGGGAGCGGTTGTAGACTCGGGCGCTGGAATCAAACGCGCGGATCGTGCATGAGCCGTTATTTCGCCTGGTGGGCAAGCATTGCCCTGGCGCTGGTTTCGCTGGCCCTGGCCCTGCGTTGGCCGGGCTGGTGGTGGGGGGCGGGGATCTTTGGCGCATTGGCGCTGGTGGGCGCGGTCGACCTGCTGCAGCGGCGCAGCACGCTGCGACGCAACTACCCGCTGCTGGCGCACTTCCGCTACGGCCTGGAATCGATCGGCCCGGAGATGCGCCAGTACCTGATTGAGGGCGACACCGCCGAGGTGCCTTTCTCGCGCCAGCAGCGCGCGCTGGTGTACCAGCGGTCGAAGTCGGTGAGCGACGTGCGGCCGTTCGGTACCCAGCACGATGTGTACGCGCCTGATTTCGAATGGCTCAACCACTCGGTGGCCTCGGTGGAGATCGAGTCGCACGACTTCCGCATCGTCATCGGGCCTGATTGCGCGCAGCCCTACTCGGCGAGCGTGTTCAACATCTCGGCGATGAGCTTTGGTTCGCTCTCGCCCAACGCAATCCTGGCGCTCAACGCGGGTGCGAAGGCGGGCGGCTTCTTCCACGACACCGGGGAAGGCTCAATCTCGAGTTACCACCGCCAGCACGGCGGGGACCTGGTGTGGGAGATCGGCTCGGGCTACTTCGGCTGCCGCGACGAGTGGGGCAGCTTCAGCGAGGAGCGCTTCGTCGCCAATGCCGCCGACCCGCAGGTGAAGATGATCGAGCTCAAGCTCTCCCAGGGCGCCAAGCCGGGCAAGGGCGGGCTGCTGCCGGGGGAGAAGGTCACCGCGGAGATCGCCGCCGCGCGCGGGATCCCCGTGGGCGTGGACTGCATTTCGCCGCCGCGGCATTCGGCCTTTTCCACGCCGGTGGAAATGATGGAGTTCCTGGCCCGCCTGCGCGAGCTGTCCGGCGGCAAGCCGGTGGGCTTCAAGCTTGCGATCGGGCATCCGTGGGAGTGGTTCGGGATCGCCAAGGCGATGCACGAAACCGGGCTGCTGCCGGACTTCATCGTGGTCGACGGGTCCGAGGGCGGCACCGGGGCGGCCCCGGCGGAGTTCATCGACCACGTGGGCGTGCCGATGCAGGAAGCCCTCATGCTGGTCCACAACACGCTGGTCGGGCTGGAGCTGCGCGAGAGGGTGAAGATCGGCGCGGCCGGCAAGATCACCAGCGCCTTCGACCTGGCACGCACCATGGCGCTGGGGGCGGACTGGTGCAACGCCGGGCGGGGTTTCATGTTCTCGCTGGGCTGCATCCAGGCCCAGACCTGCCACAACGACAAATGCCCGACCGGCGTGGCCACCCAGGATCCATCGCGCTGGCGCCACCTGGACGTGGCCGACAAGGCGCTGCGCGTGCAGCGATTCCACGACAACACGCTGATGGCCCTGCGCGACCTGATCGGCGCGGCGGGCCTGGTGCATCCCCAGCAACTGGGGCCCGAGCACATCCTGCGCCGCGAGTCGCCCACCAAGGTCCGCTCGCTGGCGGCCATGTACCGGTTCCTTGAGCCCGGGGAGCTGATCCACGGCGCGCCGGAGCACGCCGTGTTCAAGGCGTTCTGGGCCGATGCGCGCAGCGATTCCTTCGAGCCGCCCGAGCACATGCGTCGCCTGCGCGAATCAAAATCGCGCTGACTCCCGGGACCACTTTGTAGGAGCGCCTCTCAGGCGCGAAACCGCGTGAATCATGTTTCGCGGCGAGGCTGCGGTAACAATGTTGCGTCCGGCGCCCGGCGGCACGGATCGAAGTCACGCGGCTTCGCGCGCATGGCGCGCTCCTACAGAAAACGGAGGCGCGCGCGTCTTCAGTCCAGCAGTTCGAGCACCCGCTCCGGGGGCCGGCCGATCACCGCGCGCTCGCCGCGCACCAGGATCGGGCGTTCGATCAGGCGGGGGTGCGCGGCCATGGCGTCGATGATCGCTTCGTCGTCCAGCGACTCGTCCGCCAGATTGAGGTTGCGGTATTCCTCTTCCTTCGTGCGGAGCAGTTCGCGCGGGCGGATGCCGAGCTTGCGCACCAGCCCCCGCAGCGCGTCGGCATCCAGCGGCGCGTCCAGATAGCGCACGATCTCCGGCTCGATCCCGTTCTCCTGCAGCAGGTCCAGTGCCCCGCGCGACTTCGAGCAGCGGGGGTTGTGGTACAGCACGTATCCGGTCATGGCGTCCTCAGGATTCAAGCAGCTGCCGGATGCGCGCGGCGTCCTGGTCGAGCAGCTGCAAACGTTCCTCCCCATGTTCGCACAGCAGCACGAACACCAGGTCCAGCAGCTGCTGCAGCGCGGCGTGGTAGAGCAGGGGTTCCACGTGCGGGCGATCGTCGTGGCCGGACACCACCAGCGCAAGGTCCGCCTGGGCGCGCAGCGGGTTGGGGGTGTTGCGGGTCACGCTGACCACCGTGCCCACGCGGGTGCGGAACAGGCGGCTGAGCTCGGACAGCACGGTGCGGCGGCCGTGCTCGGAGAACACCAGCATCACGTCCTCGCGCCCGGCGTTTGCCAGGCTGGTGGGCATGAGCACCGGGTCGAAGTGATAGACGGCGAGGATGCCCAGCTGCGCCAGGCGCAGGGTGAATGCGCGCGCCACGATGCCGTCCTGGCCCAGCCCGATCACGAACACCGTGCGCGCGCCGCGCAGGGCATCCACCACCGCTTCGATCCGCTCCGGCGGATTGAGCAGGCGGGTTTCGCTCACGGCGTCGGACTTTGACTGCCACAGCTCCTCGCCCGGCGTCAGGATGTCACTGTCAGCCGATGCCTGCGTGGCCGGCGCCCCGTTGCCGTCCTGGCGCACCAGGTCCTCGCCGATGGCGTACTTGAGGTCCGGGTAGCCCTTGAAGCCGAGCTTCTGGCTGAACTTGACGACGCTCGACTGGCTCACTTCCAGGGCGTTGGCCAGCTGCTGCGAGGAGTAGTCGCGCAGCAGGTGCGCGTTGTCGAGGATGAAGTCCGCGATGCGCCGCTCGATCGCCGACATCCTGTCACGTTGGGCACTGATCCTGAGCAGCGAGGACATTGGCAGGCTCCGTCAGGTCGCCAGCGGCTCGAGCCCGCGGATCTCGCGGATGCCCAGGCCCGGCGCGTCGCCAATGGAGATTTCCGATTCGTTGAAATCAACCCCGCCGTCGACGGGATCGAACTCGCACAGCGAAGGGCCGTCCAGGTCCACCTTGCGGATGATGTCGGACTTGGCCACGGCCAGGTGCACCGCGGCTGCCACGCTGATGCTGGTTTCGATCATGCAGCCGATCATGCATTCCACGCCGTACAGGGCGGCGATGTCGGCCACCCTGATCGCGTTGGAGATGCCGCCGGTCTTCATCAGCTTGATGTTGATGATGTCGGCGGCCTGGTCGCGCAGCAGTTCGATCACCTCGGACGGCCCGAACACGCTCTCGTCCGCCATGATCGGGGTGTGCACGCGATCGGTGACGTACTTGAGCCCGGCGATGTCGCGCGCCTTCACCGGCTGCTCCACCAGCTCCAGCTGCACGCCGGCGTCCTCCAGGGTGCGGATCGCGTACACCGCCTGCTTGGCGGTCCAGCCCTGGTTGGCGTCCAGGCGGAGCAGGGCGCGTCCTTCCACCGCGGCGTAGATCGCTTTCACCCGCTCCAGGTCGACGCCGATCTCCTTGCCCACCTTGATCTTGAGCGATTCAAAACCGCGGTCCACCGCCGACAGCGAATCGGCCACCATCTTGTCGATGTAGTCCACGCTGATGGTGATGTCGGTGGTGATCGAGGGAACGCCGCCGCCGAGCATGCGGTACAGGGGCGCGCCGTAGAGCTGGGCCCACAGGTCGTACACCGCGATCTCCACCGCCGCCTTGGCGCTGGTGTTGCGCTCGGCCGAGCCGTGGATCACCTGCAGGATGCGGTTGAGGTCGGCCACCTCCATGCCCACCAGGCGCGGCCCGATCAACTTGCGGATCACCTCGATGATCGAGCCGTGGGTGTCGCCGGTGATCACGGCGGTGGCCGCGGCCTCGCCATAGCCGACGTTGCCTGTGTCGGTGTGCACGCTGACCACGATGTCTTCCACCGCTTCCACGGTGCGCAGCGCTGTCTTGAACGGGGTCTTGAGGGGGACCCGGAGCATGCCGAGCCGGACGTCGGTGATTTTCATGATGCGTGGGCTCGTGCGCTCAGGGCCGCAGGCGCTGGATGCTGGTGATGCGGTTGACGGTGGGGGTGGTGCGGTTGGACATCATCGGCAGCACCGGGGTCACCACCACGCCATTGAGCTGCAGCCGCACCAGCTCGCCCTCCGGATCCGGCAGCCAGCTCATGCCGGAGGTGTCATGGATCACGAACGGCTCACCGTTCACGTGGCCAAGCATCATCATCACGTGGCCGGGGAAGTAGATCATGTCGCCCGTACGCGCTTCGGCCAGCGCCGCCACGCGGTCGTCCCAGCTGTCGTTCTCGTCGAAGCCCAGGCGGTCGAGCGCGGGGCTGATCGACTGGCGGCTGGTATTGCGCGGGATCAGCACGTTGAAGCTGCGGAAGATCTCCGACAGGAAGCCGCTGCAGTCGCGCGCGTTGTAGGAGTGCCCCCAGCCGTAGCGCTCGCCCAGGAACTTGAAGGCCTGGCGGATGATGTTGGCCTCGGTCAGCGGCAGGTAGTCGTCGGCCACGTCGGCCGAGCGCGGCAGCAGCGCCGGCTCGAACGACAGCGCGCCGTCGTCGCCGCGCACCGGCAGCTCGATCACCCAGTGGGCGGCGGGGATCTGGCCGTTGATGGCCCGGGTGGCCGGCCAGTCGGCCAGCACCGGCACGCGCACGCCCATCTCGAGCTGCACGCTGGACACGCGCGGGTTCTCCGGCGTGTAGACGGTGCTCGCGGTCGCGCCGGTCACCACCAGGAAAGGTTCGGCGCTGGCGCGGGCCAGGATCCGCTCGCGCTCGCCCTCGGCCACATACTGCTTCTCGATCCAGGCCGCATAGCGGTCGCTGACCACGAAGTACCACTGGCCATCGGCGCTCTCATGCGCGATCACCACCGGGTCGCCGGGGAACAGCGTGCTCTCCTGGAAGCGGTCGATGTCGCTGTTGTCGGGCGAATGGAACACTCGCAGCGCCGTGGGGAAGGCGCGCAGGTCGGCGCGGCGCACCACCATCCCGAACCGTGTGTCCTGGCTGGCCGGCACCGCTCCGATGGCCACGTTGTCCTGGATCCCCGCCAGCACCGAGCCAGCGACCGGCTGGCCTTGCTCATCGAAAAGCTCGCGCGTGGGCATGGTGGCCAGGCCTTCGATCCAGCCGCGTACCCGGGCCGCGTCCAGGCGGGACGGAAGCGCGGCCAGGTCGAAGATCGACTGGTCTTCCGCCACCATGCGCGCGTTCTGACTGGCGATCTGCGCAGGGGTCAGGATGACCCGGTCCGGGTCCGCCAGCTTCGAGATCCAGAAGTCAGGACCCAGGTGTTCCTCGAGCAGGCCGGGGACCGCCAGCGGGGGCGCATCGGCCGTGGGCGCTGCAGCGGCCGCCGGGCCGGGCAACGCAAGGAAAAGCGCCAGGAGCAGTGCAGCCGCGCGCATTCGATCCCCTTCCCGTTTACTGAACTGGACTTTCATCATGGAATACATCATTCGAAAATTGCAATAAGAAAGAATAAATTATTGACGACGTCTCAACGTGCATGTTACACAGCCATGACAGCGTCCCTGGGGAGGAGAGGCGTGGCAGTGCGCAACGCGTGCGTTTCCTGTTTTTTCCAGCCTGCAGCCGCCGCGGCGGTTCGCGCCGGGCGCGGGGCCCGGCGTGCCTGTCTCCCCGGGCGCGGCCTGTCGTCCATGACCAATCTTGATCATCTGTACCGGAGAGAACCGCAATGAAGCCCAGACAAACCCAGCTCCGCCGCGCAGCCCTGTGCATCGCCCTGGGAGCGTGCCTGTCCGCCCTGGCGCCGGTGGCGGTTGCGCAGCAGGTCACCGGTGCAGTCGCCGGCCGCGCCACCGCGGGCGACCAGGTGGTGGTGAACAACCCCGCCACCGGCCTGACCCGCTCGGTCACCGTCAATGCCGATGGCAGCTACCGCCTCGGCCAGCTGCCGGTAGGCACCTACAACCTTCAGCTGACCCGTGACGGGGTGCCCGTGGGCGAACCGCTGGAAGTCACCGTGTCCCTGGGCGGCACCACCACCGTCAACCTGGGTTCGCAGGGCGGTATCGCCGACATGGCCGCCGTGCAGGTGGTCGGCACCCGCGTGGTCAACCGCGTCGACGTGCACTCCACCGAGTCGGCCACCAACATCACCCGCGAGGAGTGGGCGCGCCTGCCGGTCGAGCAGAGCCTGAGCTCCGTGGCCCTGCTGGCGCCGGGCGTCGTTACCGGTAACTCCAGCTTCGGCGGGATCTCGTTTGGCGGCTCGTCGGTGGCGGAGAACTCCGTGTTCATCAACGGCCTCAACGTCACCGATTTCTACCGGCGCCAGAGCTATTCCACCGCACCATTCGCGTTCTTCCAGGAATACCAGGTCAAGACCGGTGGCTATTCGGTCGAGTTCGGCCGCGCCACCGGCGGCGTGATCAACGCAGTGACCCGCTCGGGAAGCAACGAGTTCGAAGGTGGCGTCCAGCTGACCTTCGAACCCAACGCGTGGAAGGCTTCGGGCCAGGACCGGGTCATCACCGGCGAAAACTCGGACGGCACCACCTCCACCGCGATCTACCGGGGCAGCCGCGACCGCAGCAGCTTCTACAAGACCAATGTCTGGGGATCGGGTCCCCTGATCCGCGACCGCCTGTTCCTGTTCGCGATGTACGAGCTTCGCGACTCGGATTCCAAGTACACCAGCAACACCGGCGCCACCTGGTACGAGAGCGAGGGCGAGAACGGGTTCTGGGGCGCCAAGATGGACTGGCGCATCAACGATGACCACCTGCTGGAACTGCTCGCCTTCTCCGATGAAGGCGACAGCGACCTGACCACCTTCGGGTACAACTGGGATACCAACGAGCGCACCGACGCCACCGGTACCAGCAACACGGAGACCGGCGGCAAGAGCGGCTCGATCACCTACACCGGTTATCTCGGCCAGAACTTCGTGGCCAAGGCGATGTACGGGATCAACCAGAGCCAGGCGTTCACCTCCTCGCCTGCTGATGCGCTCTGCGAAGGCGTGTTCATCAACGCGAGCTACAACGACATCTACAACGCCATGGGCCGGCCCACGCTGGGCTGCCACCCCACCGGCGGCACCATCGTGTCCCATGAGGACGAGCGCGAGGTTGGCCGGCTGGACTTCGAATGGACGCTGGGCGACCACCAGCTGAGGTTCGGCATTGACCACGAGATCATGACCACGGATCGGGTCACCTTCTATCCCGGGCCGACGCGCACGCAGTACACCGCGTACCAGATGGTTCCGGGCTCGCAGCTGGACAACGGCGCCGTGATTCCGCCCGGCGTGACCGAAATCCTGATGGGCCGCGAGCGCAGCGACGGTGGTGTCTTCGAAACCACCGCCACCGCGTACTACCTTGAAGACAACTGGAGCGTGACGCCGAACCTGCTGCTCAACCTCGGCGTGCGCGTTGACAGCTTCAACAACAAGACCGCGGCCGGCGGCAGCTTCATCAAGATGGACAACCTGGTGTCGCCGCGACTCGGGTTCTCCTGGGACATGAAGGGTGACGGCACCACCAAGCTGTTCGGCAACCTGGGCCGCTACTACCTGCCGGTCACCAACAACATCCAGTACACCTTCGCCGGCGGCCTGACCGACGAGCGCACGTTCTATGAGCTGAACGGCTGGCGCGAGGCGGTCAACCCCGTCACCGGGGGGACCTACATGGAGCCGATCATCGGTGCCCAGATAGGCCCGGTCGATACCAGCTACAACGTCGAGGTCGGGGATCTCCGCCAGAGCGTCGACCAGGACCTTGACGCGGTATACCAGGACGAAGCCATCCTCGGCTTCCAGGCGATGCTGAGCCACGCCTGGTCGTGGGGCGTGAACGGTACCTACCGGCGCATGAAGAATGCCCTGGATGACGTGCGCATCAACCACACCCCGTGTGGCCGCCTTGCATCTTCGCTGTGGCCCATCGCCAACCCGGGCAAGCCGCTCACCATCTGGGGCGACGCCAGCCTGGGCTGTGACACCGAGGGCTGGATCACCATCGACACCTCGCGTGACGGCTACCAGAAGAATGGCAGTGGTGAAGTTGTCGGCTACTTCGAGCCCAAGCGCACGTACAAGTCGATCGAGCTGCAGCTTGACCGCGCCTGGGACGGCAAGTGGGCGTTCAACGCCTCCTACATCTGGTCGAAGCTGGACGGTAACCACGAGGGCCCGGTCAACTCGGACACCAACTACGGCGATACCGGCATGGTCCAGCACTGGGACCACCCGGCCAACAACCAGGACTATGGCCCGCTGTTCAATGACCGCCGCCACCAGATCAAGCTGCGTGGCACCTATGCGTTCAACGATATGTGGACCGTGGGCGCCGTGGCGACGGCGATGTCCGGCGGCCCGATCAACATGCTGGGCGTGACCTGGCCGGGCGACAGCTTTGCCGCGGCGAGCTTCGTCACCGAAGGATCGGGCGGCGGCACGTTCTGGCACTGCGTTCAGAATTGCTCGGGCTCGTGGGACGAGCGCGTGTACGAATACGCGGGCCGTGGGGCCGGTGGCCGCCTGCCCTGGACGTACAACGTGGGCGCCAACGTGACCTGGAGGCTGCCCGTGGACGGCATCGACCTGACTGCTCGCCTCTCCGTGTACAACCTGCTCAACAACGACGAAGTCATCAACGTCCGCCAGCGCTACGAGATGGGTCCTGGCGTCGTGCGTGGCCTGCACGGCACCGGCACCCGCTGGCAGTCGCCGCGCTACGCGCAGCTGGTGGTGACCTGGAACTTCTGACCGGCCCAGGCTGGTCTTGGCGGCACAGCCCGCGGCATGCGCCGCGGGCGGGCCTCCGCCGAAATTGAGTGAGGACAACCCGGTGAAGTGTCATGTTTCCCTTTTCGCGGCCGCACTCACGGCCGCGATTTTTTTTGCAGCCGCCGCGTCCGCCGCAGAGCCCATCCCGGAAGTGACCCGGGCCGTGGATGACGTGGTCGCCCACTACGGGCTGCCCGGCATCGCCGTTGGCGTCGTCGTCGACGGCCAGGTCCGGCAGGTGGAGCTGCGCGGCGAGGTGGCCGCGGGCAGTGGGGAGCCGATCACGGTCGATACGCTGTTCAAGGTGGCGTCCAACACCAAGGCGATGACCGCCGCGCTGCTGGCGCGCCAGGTCGATGCCGGGCTGCTGGCCTGGGACGACCCGGTGATCAGGCACCTGCCGGATTTCCGCATGTACGAGGATTGGGTCACCCGCGAGATCCAGGTGCGGGACCTGCTCATCCACAACAGCGGCCTGGGCCCAGGCGCGGGGGACCTGATGCTGTGGCCCGAGCCCAACTCGTTCACCCGCGAGGAGGTGATCGCCGGCATTGCGCACCTCAAGCCGCTGTGGAGCTTCCGCTCGCGCTACGCCTACGACAACAACCTCTATATCGTCGCCGGCGAAGTGGCGGCCGCTGCCGGTGGCGCGCCCTACGACGAACTGCTGCGGCGCGAGGTCTTCGAACCGCTCGGCATGCACGGCTGCAAGGTGGGGGAGTGGCGGATCGACGAAGCGCCCAGCGTCGCTGCGCCCCACGGTCGAGGTGACGGTGGCTGGGTTGCGCGGCCCGACGGGGAAGTGGTTGCCGACATGCCGATGTCCGCTGCCGGCGGGGTGCGCTGCGGTCTGTCCGACATGCTGCGCTGGGTGCAGGCCTGGCTGTCCCCGGAACAGACGGGCGGCTGGCTCTCCGAGACGCAGCGCGAGGCCATGTGGACCTCGCACACGCCCATGCCGCTCACACAGCGGATGCGCGACTGGAACAACAGCCACTTCTCGGCCTACGGCTACGGCTGGCGCCTGACCGACGTGGACGGGACCGCGAAGGTGTCGCACACCGGCACGCTGTCGGGCATGTACTCGGCGGTGACGCTTCTGCCCGAGCTCGACGTGGGCTTCGTGATCCTGATCCACTCCAACGCCGGCCAGGCGCGCACAGTGCTGGAGCAGACCCTGGCCAAGCACTTCAGTGCCCCGGACGCCGGGCATACCGTCGCGCATTACATCGATGCCCTTGCCCGCGAGCGGGAAGCCGCGCTGGAAGCGGGCACCGCCGGCCTGCCGGCGGGTGCGAGGGCGCCGCGCGCGCCCGCTTCAATGGCCGACCTCGAGCCCTTCCTTGGCACCTGGCGCGACCCGTGGTTCGGGGAAGTGACCGTGTGCCCCGCCGGTGACGGGGTGCGTTTTGAATCGGCCAGGTCGCCGCGGCTCGCCGGCCCGGTGCTTGCTGCCGCCGGACGCCTGCTGGTGGACTTCGACACCCTGGGCGCGGATGCGGACGCATGGCTGGAGTTCAGTGCCGCAAGCGCCAGCGGGCCGGCGCGATTGACCATGGCCAAGGTCGATCCGGAGGCGGACTTCAGCTACGACTACGAAGACCTGTCGTTCGCGCGAACCGGGGACTGCCCGATGCGATAGGAAGACGGGCGGCCCTCCCCGGGCCGCCCTGCTTTGACTTCCGGCGCCCGCGTGCTACATACGCTGGAGGGGACAATCGGGGAGAGCACGCATGCATGCAGTTCCGCTTTGCAGGAAGCCGGGGCACCTTGCCGTGGCCGTGTTGTTCGCCCTGGCCATGCCGGGCATCGCTGCAGCCCAGCAGGACAGGCCGCCAGAGCAGGAGGAGCAGCGCCAGGCGCGCACGCTCGATACAGTCCGGGTCACCGGCAGCCACATCCGGCGCACCGACGCCGAGACCCAGCTTCCGATCACGGTGTTCCAGCGGGCCGACATCGAGGCCCAGGGCATCACCTCGGCCGAGCAGCTGCTGATGTACATGAACATCGCCGGCAACTCCTCGGACAACCTGGCCAGCAACTCTGGCATCGTCCACGAGGAACAGCGCGGCAACAACGGCGTCTCCGGCGCCAACCTGCGTGGGCAGGGCGCCGACGCCACCCTGGTACTGCTCAACGGCCGGCGCGTGGCCACCCACGGGCTCAAGGGCCGCGCAGTGGACCTCAACTCGATCCCGTTCGCCGCCATCGACCGGGTCGAGGTGCTGCGCGATGGTGCCTCCGCCGTGTACGGCACGGACGCCATCGGCGGGGTGATCAACTTCATCACCCGGCGCGACTACGAGGGTGGCGAGGCGTCGGTGTTCGCCGACATGACCGAGGCCGGCGGCGCGGACATCTATCGCGCCAACCTGCTGCTGGGTGGCGGCAGCCTGGATGACGACGGCTGGAACGTGTTCGGCACCCTGAGCGTCAAGAAGAACACCATCCTGCGCGGCGACGACCGGGACTTCTCCAATACCTTCCAGCCGGCGCGCGGCCTCTCCCCGGATACCCGCGGCACGCCGTTCGCCACCGTGTTCGGCCTGGCCGGCTCGATGGCTGACGGTGGCCTGGTCGATCCGGCCGACGGCTCCCTCCAGACCGCCTTCAACACGCTCAACCTGCCCGGCGCGCCCGGCTGCGAGGCGGGCGGGGAGATGATGGGGCCGTACGGCTACCAGCTGTGGAACGTTCCCGCCTCGCGCTATGCCTGTGC
>Ga0079224_100006031_pt1 | contig 15998 bp, 13 predicted proteins | sample Stecom2015_FD_80414 | JGI IMG/M metagenome (GOLD analysis project Ga0079224, IMG submission 80414) | Agricultural soil microbial communities from Utah to study Nitrogen management - Steer compost 2015 | ecosystem: Environmental > Terrestrial > Soil > Agricultural land | place: USA: Utah...
AGTGACGCCGTGAGGTACTTGAAGAGCTCCGAACGCGGCTCGTAGGTGACCGGGTTCAGGAGCAGCTGATAGGTGACGCTACCGAGGACCAGCGCGATGATCCCCGCCGGGTTGAAGCCTGCCACGTACCAGTAGTCCGAACCTCGGTCATGGCGGTAGAGCGCAGAGACACGGAGCGAGGACAACCTCCGCAGGACGTACCAGTCCGCGATCTGGATCCCGACCATGGGCGCGATCATCAGTCCGACGAACGCCATGAAGCGGTCGATGTTGTCCGAGAATGGCCCGGAGAAGAACACCGTCACCAGCATCATCGGGGCTAGCACACCCGCCGCGATCCACTTCCACCGGACCCGGCTGCCGATCCAGGGCACCTGGGAGACCCCGAGCGAGGCGACGTAGGCGCCGATGAGAGTCGAGCCCAGGTTGGCGAACGCGATGAACACCAGCACGACGACACCGCCGGTCGTCCCCGCGACCTCGATCGCCCAGACCGTGGCGTCGGCGTGCCCGGTCATCAACGCCGCGTAGAGGCTGACGGCCGCGACCACGACCCACGCCACACCGAGCCCGAGCATCGACGGCAGCAGTGCTTTGCGACCGCTGTCGACCATCCGCACCATGCCGCCCATGTAGGACCACCAGCCCCAGGTGCTGACGATGAGCAGCTCGACGACGGAGGTGTAGTTGAGCAACCGGTCCGGCCAGGCCGCGATCGGGGCGGCGTCGAGTATGTTGGCCAGTCCGTACTCGCTGAAGAGCACGTAGAACAGCCAGACGGCGATGACGCACATCCCGACGGCGACCACGGGGCCCACCCGCTGCAGCGACGCTGCGCCGCGGCTGACCATCCACCACACGCCCACGATGCCCAGCACCGTGGTGACGGTGGCGATGGCCGAACGGCTGCCCTCGTCGGCGACGCCGGATGCGATGAGCACGGAGGCGACGGAGCGACCGAAGAACAGCATGAGCACGCTGTTCCAACCCAAGGCCGTGCAGTACTGCATGAACAGCCCGAGATAGCTGCCGCGGCTGCCGAGCTGCGGCTTCGTCGAGATGACTGTCTCGATGCCGTAGGTCGTGCTGCTGGGGACCGTGGCGAGCGTGACGAGCATCTGTCCGATGAGGCCGCCGGCGAGCATCGCGACTGTGCCCATCTTGGCGTCGAGATAGGACGCCGCAGACCCTCCGACGACGAACGACCAGGTCGCGATGCCTGCGGTGGTGCAGACGGCGCCGAGGACGAAGCCGCTCCAGTTCCGTTGCCGCACCGGCAGCGGAAGGCTCGAACGGGCGACACGGATGCCGGTGGACCTCACATCCACCCCCAGATCAGCAGGGCAACCGGGGCCAGCAGTCCGAGGCCGAGGAGGACACCGTAGTCGGTGCCGGAGAGCCCGATCCCCAGTGGGAATGCGTCCAGCTCGTCGGCGTCGAGCTCGGCGATCTCGTCTTCTGACACTGTCCGGTCACCCTCCATCGTGCGGTTGACATACGTCGGCTTGTGAATGGCGTGCACCCGATCTTGGACAGTGTCACGCAGTACGCGTTACGTCAAAGGCGCTGGTCAAATAGCAACAGCGCGTAGCAAAAGATCACTGGCAGTGCGCGTTGCGTTATGGGGTGGGCTTGACTCAAGCCGGTACGGCCAGGCAACGTGTTTCGCGAACCGCACCGAACCACACATAGCGCTACGCATTGCGTAGCCAATCTCCGACGAAAGGATGCCTCGTGGACGATTTCCGTCCCCTCGTCCTGGGAATCGACGCCGGTGGCACGATGACCGACACGCTGCTCGTCGACGAACAGGGCAGGTTCGCGGTCGGTAAGGCATCGACGACCCCGCACAACGAGTCCGAAGGTTTCCTGGAGTCAGCGGAGGACGCTGCCGGCTATTGGGACCTCGGACTTCGGGAGACGTTCGAGCAGCTCTCCGTGGTGCTCTACTCGGGCACCGGCATGCTCAACACGCTGCTGTCCCGCACCGGGCGCAAGCTCGGGCTGCTGGTGACTCGCGGCATGGAGGACGCGGTTCTCATGGGGCGCGGTCTTCAAGCCTGGTCCGAGTACTCCTACTCCGACCGGCTGCACGCCGTGACGCACCAGCACCCGGAGCCGCTTCTGCCTCGCCACCTGGTACGCGGTGTCACCGAGCGGATCGACCAGTTCGGCAACGAGATCGCGCCGGTCTACGAGGAAGAGGCCGCACGCGCCGTCGAGGAACTGCTGGCGCAAGGGGTCGAGGCGATCTGTGTGTGCTGCGTATTCTCCTACGTCGACAACGCACACGAGCAACAGATCGCCGGCATCGCGCGCCAGGTCATCGCCGATCACGGTGCGGACATCCCGGTCCTGTGCTCGGCGACGGTGCGCCCGGTGATCCGGGAGCAGTCCCGCCTCAACAGCGTGCTCATCGAGGCGTACGCCGCCGACCGGGGACGTGACCAACTGCTCGGCGTCGAGGAGGCCTCGAACCGCAACGGCTTCCGGTACGGGGTCCAGACCGTGCTCTCCTACGGTGGCCTGGCGAGCATCCGGTACCCGCGACTGCACGAGACGATGATCTCCGGCCCCGTCGGCGGCATTCTCGGCGCGAAGTACATCGGCGACATCATCGGTGCCGACTCGGTCGTCGTGAGCGACATGGGCGGCACCAGCTTCGACATCAGCGCCATCACTGCGGGCAACGTGCCGATCGACAACGAGCCCACACTCGCACGGTTCAAGCTCAACCTCCCGACCATCGCCATGGACACCATCGGCGCCGGTGCCGGGACGATCATCAAGGTCGACCCGCTGACGAAGAAGGTCAGCCTCGGACCCGAGAGCGCCGGCTCGACACCCGGACCGGTGGCGTTCGACATGGGCGGCACCGAGCCGACGATCTGCGACTGCGACGTCGTCATGGGACGTCTCAACCCCGACAATTTCCTCGGCGGCAAGGTCCGCCTCAACGTCGAGAAGGCCGAACAAGTCTTGCGCGAGAAGGTCGCCGATCCACTGGGCATCGATCTCTACGAGGCCGCCGAGGGCATGGCGAACCTCCTCGAGATGGATGCGCGGGAAGCCATCCGACAGATGATCTCGGCCCGGGCCGTCGACCCCACCGAATACTCCCTCATGGCGTACGGCGGTTCGGGCCCGCTGCACATGGCTGAGTACAGCCGGGGGCTCGGGTTCAAGAACGTCCTCACCTTCCCCTTCGCCGCGGCGTTCTCGGCCTTCGGGTGCACCACGGCCGACTACCTACGGCGTTACAGCCGATCGGTGGACCTCTCGGTCGCGCCCGACGCGAGCCGGGAGGAGCGCGATGCCGTCCGGGAGGAGATCAATCACGTCTGGTCGCAGCTGCACGAGGCCGCGGTCTCCGAGATGTCCGACGAGGGCCACGCGCACGATGCGGTGCAGCTGCAGATGTTCGCAATGATGCGCTACACGGGCCAGCTCGAGGATGTCGAGGTGCCGATCGGCCTTGAGCGACTGCGGACAGACGCCGACCTCGACGCGCTCGTCGAGGAGTTCGAGCGCCTCTACGCTGCGATGAACCGGGCGGTCGCCCAGTACCGGGAAGCGGGCCACAGCATCAAGGAACTGGGCCTCGTCGCCAAGGTCGACAAGATCAAGCCACGCGTTGTCAAGGCGCCGCTGGAAGGCCCGACGCCGCCGGCGGAGGCGTCCAAGGGCACTCGCCCGATGTACTACAACCGCGAGTGGCGCGACGCGTCGCTCTGGGAGATGGACCTGCTGCGGCCGGGCAACGAGATCGCGGGGCCGGCCGTCATCGAGCACCCGGCCACCACTCTCGTGGTCCCTGCCGGTGATCAGGTCTGGCTCGACGAGTGGACGATCCTCCACTACGAGCACGGCTGAGCACCCGCGCACCCGTTCGAGCTCCGGAGACGAAGGAACGCCAATGACTCTCACCGACCCCACCACCGAGAACCCGACGCTGCACGACCGGTTGCTCGCGGGCGACCGGATCTTTGCCGAGACCGGCAACTACGCGGGCATCGACACGCTCGAGCTGCGTGAGGACGACCCGATCAAGTACGAGAGCCTCCATGTGAAGCTGCGCTCCATCGTGGTCAACGCGCGCGACATGGCGCGGCGCATCTCCGCCTCGCCCGGCGTGCGCGAGGTGGGCGAGAGCGTGGTGGCGCTGTTCACGCCGGAAGGTGATGCGATCGCGCTGTCCACCGGAATCATGGTGCACGTCCACACCGCGAGTCGGTTCATCAAGTGGATGATCCAGAACGACTACGAGGAGTCCCCCGGCATCCGGCACGGGGACATCTTCGCCAACAACGACGCCTTCATCGGTACCGTCCAGGCTCCCGACGTCATCGACGTCACCCCGATCTTTCACGAAGGGGAGCTCATCGGCTGGGTCGCCGCCGTCTGTCACGAGCTCGAGGTGGGTGGCATCACCCCGGGAGGCGACGTCGCCCTGGCGCAGGAGCGGTACACCGAGGGCCTGTTCGTCTGTGCCGAGAAGGTGGGGGAGAACGACGAGCTGCGCCGCGACTACCTCATCCGGCTCGAGCGGAACCTGCGGATGCCGATCTACTGGGTGCTCGACGAGAAGGCGAAGGTGGCGGCCTGCCTGGAGGTGCGCGACCAGGTGCTGGACCTGGTCGATCAGGTCGGTGTCGACTATTACAAGCAGGCCACCAAGGAGTTCATCGAGGAGGGACGGCGCGGCCAGCTCTCCCGGATGCGGCAGCTGACGGTGCCCGGCCGCTACCGCGGCCACACCTTCTTCGGCCACGTCACCGAGGGCAAGAACGGCGTCCTGCCCCTCGGCAACAAGAACTGGCTCTACGCCATCCCGATGGAGATGGAGGTCTCCGCCGAGGGCAAGCTGAGCATCGACTTCGACGGCACCAACTCCTGGGGCTACCACTCGATGAACTGCACACCCGCCGGCATGGACGGCGGGATGTTCGTCACGCTCACCCAGCACATGAACTACGACGGCAAGGTCAACGACGGTGCCTGGCTCGCCACCGAGCTCAACCTGCCGTCGGGGACATGGACCAATCCCGAACGTGAAACCGTTGCGACCGCCACCTCGTGGGCGCTGTTGTTGCCGGCGTACGGCGTCTTCCAACGCATGCTGAGCCGCGGCTTCCTGGCGCGCGGCTTCAAGGAAGAGGTCTTCGTCGGCCAGGTCAACAGCCCGATGATCGAGATGGGTGGCGAGAGTCAGTACGGCGGGCAGTTCGGCATCGCCCTGTTCGAGTGCGCGGCAGCCGGCAGCGGTGCCCTGGGCATCAAGGACGGCCTGGACACCTCCTACGTCGGTTGGAACCCCGAATCCGACATGGGCAACATGGAGGTCTGGGAACAGGACATGCCCATGGTCTACCTCGGCCGCAGCATCAGCCCGAACTCCGGCGGCTTCGGCCGCTACCGAGGTGGCTGCGGGTTCGAGTCGCTGTGGCTGGTCAACAACTCCTCCCAACTGATCGCCGCGACCTCCGAGCACTCCAGCCGCGTCTTCGACAACGCCGGAATGTGCGGCGGTTACCCGGCACCGACCGTGCAGCTGCACCACTCGACCCACGAGGCCGGGATCCCGGAGCGGGCGGCCGAGCGCAAGCCGCTCCCGCACTCGCTGGGATCCGACCCGCACGAGTCGGACCTGGCCAAGTTCGCCGACGGCACGACGCACGTCGAGGAAGGCCCCTACCTCGCCACGCCGCTGCGCCACGGGGACCTGTTCGCCCACTCCTACAACGGTGGCGGCGGGTACGGCGATCCGCTGGAGCGGGACCCCGGCGCCGTCGCACGTGACGTCGCCAACGGGTATGTCACCGCTGATGTGGCAGCGGCGGTCACCGGTGTCGTGATCGAGGGGACCGAGGTGGACGAGGAAGCCACGCGATCGCGTCGTGAGGGCATCGTCCGCAGCCGCCGGGAGAACAGTGTGCCGGTGAGCGAGTGGATCAAGCAGCAGAGCCAGCGGATCCGGCGCAAGGATCTCGCCCCCGAGGTTGCGGAGATGTACCGCGACAGCATGTCCCTCTCGCGCAGGTTCGCCGCGGAGTTCCGCGAGTTCTGGCAACTGCCCGACGACTTCTCGTTCGAGGCCCGGCCGGCGCGGTGAGCGGCACGGACCCGACGAAGCGACCCAACCGACAGAAGGCGGAGCAATGACGAGCTACGACACCCACGCGATCGGCGACCTGATCGACGGGACCCTCCCGTGGCCGGCCACCAAACAGATGATGAGCGGCTACAAGGACGACACGCGGTTCGAGACCTACCTGGAGGTTCTCCAGCAGCGGGTCGCGTGGCCGGAGCAGATTCTGCTGCCCATCGGCGAGCACCTGTACATCGTGAAGGGAGCCGAGGGGCGCGTCGTGAAGTGCGACTGCGGTCACGAGTTCGGCGACTACCGGGAGAACTGGAAACTGCAGGCACGGATCCGGGTCAGGGACGACCAGGAGTCGATCGAGGAGATTTATCCCGGCCGGTACGCCTGCGACGCGAGCTGGATGGAGCTGCGCGAGTTCCTGTGCCCCGGATGCCTGACGCTCCTCGAAGTCGAAGCCGCCCCGCCCGGATTCCCGGTGGTCTTCGACTTCCTCCCCGACATCGAGGCGTTTTATCAGGACTGGCTGGGCCGGCCGGTGCCCTGAGGCCTCGCCGGAGCCTTGTCGAAAGGACACCCGTGAACCGCAACGTCATCATCACCTGCGCGTTGACCGGCGCCGGCGACACCGTCGGCAAGTCCGAGCACGTGCCCGTCACGCCCGAGCAGATCGCCCGGTCAGGCATCGAGGCCGCGCGCGCCGGGGCCGCGATCGTGCACGTCCACGTGCGCGACCCGCAGAGCGGCCAGGGTTCGCGTGAGGTGCAGCTCTACCGCGAAGCGGTCGAACTCATCCGGGCCAGCGATGTCGACGTCGTGGTCAACACGACGGCCGGCATGGGCGGCGACCTCTACCTCGACCCGAAGCAGCCGACCACGATCCTGCCCGAGACCGATCTCGTCAGCGGTGTCGAACGACTCGCGCACGTGGGCGAGGTCGATCCCGACATCTGCACGTTGGACTGCGGGAGCCTCAACTTCGGCGACGGGAGCCTGGTCTACGTCGGCACGCCCGACATCCTGCGCGACGGCGCGAAGCGGATCCAGGAGCTGGGCGTGCGGGTGGAGATGGAAATCTTCGATACCGGGCAGCTGTGGTGCGCCAAGCAGCTGGTCGACGAGGGCCTGATCGACGCTCCCGCCATGTTCCAGCTGTGCATGGGCATCCCGTACGGCGCCCCGGCGGACCCGCGGCTGCTGGCGACGATGGTCGAGCAGCTGCCTGCCGGCGCCGTCTGGTCTTCCTTCGCGCTGGGCCGGATGCAGATGCCGTGGGTGGCGCAATCCGTGCTGCTCGGCGGCCACGTCCGGGTGGGTCTGGAGGACAACCTGTATCTCAGCAAGGGGGTGAAGGCGACCAACGCTCAGCTGGTGGAGCGCGCGAGGACCATCATCGAGTCGATGGGCGCCTCCGTGGCCACACCCGACGACGCCCGCGAGATCCTCGACCTACCGGGCGGGACGCCGCGGTGAGCGCGGGGCCTGCGGCACTCTCGCCGTGGCGGGAACTGGTTCGCGACGAGTGGATCGACTACAACGGCCACCTCAGTGAGGCCTACTACGTCCTGGTGTTCGGGCACGCCACCGACTCCGTGATGGAGCAGGTGGGGCTCGGCCCCGACTACCGCGCGGCGCAGGGCGCCTCGCTCTACACGGTGGAGGCGCACGTGCGTTACCTGGACGAGGTGCTGTCCGGGGCCGAGCTGGAGGTGCGTTCGGCGGTGATCGGCGCCACCGACAAGGTCCTGCGGATCTGGCATGAGATGTGGTGCGCGGACAGGTTGCGGGCGAGCGAGGAGATTCTCGGCGTTCACGTGGCGCAGGGCCGATCGGCGCCGTTCCCGGCGGACGTGGTCGAGCGCATCGACGCGCTGGTGACCGAGCCCGGACCGGACGCCGGCCGGGCGATCGCTGTCGGTCCGGCCTCCTCAGCTCGTTGAGCCTCAGCGCAGCCGGCGCCGGTACTCGCCGGGCGAGCAGGCGCACATGCGGCGGAAGTGTTCGTAGAAGCTACTCTGTGACGAGAACCCGGCCGCGTAGCCGATCTCGCCCACGGTCTGCGCCGTCGTGATGAGCAGCCGTTGCGCCTCGGCCACCCGGCATCGCAGGAGGTAGCCGCCGACGGTCGTGCCGACGATCCGCCGGAACAGGCCCATGGCGTAGGTCGGCGCGAGGTGGACCGTCCGCGCGACGTCGGAGGGGCTGATGGGGTCGCGGAACGAGGCCGCGATGTATCGCGCCATGGTCGCGACGTGCTCCACGGCGGCCGGCCGTTCGCCGTCGACGGTCGGGGAGCCGCCGTCCTGGCGGCCGCGCGGTGATTGCCGGTGGTGGGTGAGAATCCGCCGGACCACCGCTTGAGCCTCGAGCAGGGCGATCTCGGTGTGGTCCCCGGTCAGTTCGTCGCGCCACGACTCGAAGAGTGCCTCGATATCACCGGGGACGGCCGTCACCGGCGCGATGACGGGGTCCATCCGCAGCAGGGTGGAGACGTCGTCCTCCGGCAAGGACCAGCTGAGCACCGTGGCGAGCGGGATGTGCACCCAGCACACGTCGCCCCGGTGGGGGTGGATGAGGCGGTGCGGGGTGGCCGCCCAGAACACGGCGACGTGCCCCGCCTCGACGGACACGCGCGAGCCGCCGAACAGATAGTCCAGACGCCCGCGCAACACGACGTTGACCTCGAGATCGTCGTGCCGGTGTGGCCGGTCCATGGTGGGCGGATCCCCCCGACGTACCCAGAGAGCGGGGTCCATCTCGATCACCCCGGCGGAGACGCGAGGGGTCTCCGGTGCGTCCTTGCCCACCCGGCGGAGTCTAGCGACACACCTGAGGATCCCGGAGGATCTGTGCTCGATCACGGAGGTTTCGCCGGGTGACGCAGCCCTAGCGTGACCGTCATGGCGATGACGACGACGCAGCCCAAGATCACCATCATCGGCGCCGGCGGGTTCGTGTTCCCCTTCCGCCTCATCGGGGACCTCCTCAGCTTTCCCGCGCTACGGTCGGCGCGCCTGACCCTGATGGACATCGACGCCGACCGGCTCGCCCGGGTCGCCGGTGCCGCCCGGGACCTCGTCGACCACCACGGGTTCGACGCCGTCGTCGAGGAGACGACGGACCGGCGCGAGGCGCTCTCCGGGGCGGATTTCGTGATCATCACCTTCCAGGTGGGCGGGATCGAGTCCTACCGCCACGACGTCGAGATCCCGCGCCGCTACGGCGTCGACCAGACGGTCGGCGACACCGTCGGCCCGGGCGGGGTGTTCCGTTTCCTCCGCTCGGTGCCGGCCTACGAAGCCATCGCCGCCGACGCCCGGGAGGTCTGCCCCGACGCCCAGTTCATCAACTACGCCAACCCGATGGCGATGGCGACGGCGTTCCTGAACGCCCAAGGGCTGCGCACCGTCGGCCTGTGCCACAGCGTGCAGGGCACGACGCGCATGCTCGCCCGCACCCTCGACGTCCCCTACGACGAGGTCAGCTACCGGTGCGCCGGGATCAACCACCAGGCGTGGGTGCTCGAGTTTCGCCGCGGAGGCGAGGACCTGTATCCCCGGCTGCGGGAGACCATGCGCGCCCGGCACCTGCGCGGCCAGGCGGCCGCCGGCCTCGTCGCGGACGACGGTGACCACAGCGAGGCGGCTGAGGAAGCCAGCACCTACGAGGGCGGGAACGAGCAGGTTCGCACGACGATCATGGACGCCTTCGGCTACTTCCAGACCGAGTCCAGCCACCACGCGTCCGAGTACCTGCCGTACTTCCGCAAGACCCCCGAACTCGTCGAGGAGTACATCCCCCAGCGCTGGGACTACTACGAGATCTGCGCCGGTCACGACGAGAGCGGTGACGTCGATGCCCAGCTCACCAAGCTCAAGGAGCACCTCGCGCCGTCGGTCGAGTACGGCGCCAGCATCGTCAACGCCATGGTGACCGGAGCCCCGGCCGTCATCCACGGGAACGTGCCCAATGAGCCGGGCCTCATCTCCAACCTTCCCGAGGACGCCTGCGTCGAGGTGCCGTGCCTGGTCGACGCCGGCGGCGTCCAGCCCACGGCGGTCGGTGAGCTGCCGTTGCAGCTCGCCGCGCTCAACCGCACCAACATCGGTGTCCAGACGCTGGCGGTCCGGGCGGCACTGCGGTCGGACCGCGAGAACGTCTACCACGCCGTCGCACTCGACCCCCTGACCGGGGCGCTGCTGACCCTCGAGCAGATCCACGCGATGACCGACGAACTGCTCGAGGCGCACGCGGCCCTCCTCCCCGAGCCGCTGCGCCCGTAGCGGGTCAGCGGTCCGACCGTGGCCGGTCCGCCATCCATGCCGTGACCGGTCGGCATCCATTCACACCGTCGTGCGAGGCCTCGAGGGAGAGGACCAGCCATGCACATCACCGGAAGGCAGCCGCCAGGTACCGCCCTCAGCCGGCGCCGGTTCCTGGCGGTGGCCGGGATCTCGATGGCCGGTGCGCTCGCCGCCTGCTCCGGCGAGCCGACCGGGACCACGCACCTTCGGCTCTCGTCCTGGAACATTCCGCTCGACCTGGAGTCCTACCAGCGCATCGCGGACGATTTCGTCGCTGACCATCCGGGAACGAGCGTGGCCGTCGAGGTGACCACGGGGCAGTTCCACCAGTGGTTCATCACCAGGCTCGCCGCAGACCTGGCACCGGACATCATCCGGATCACGCCGCAACAGATCGGGCGGTACGCGGCGAACGGAAGCCTGCTGGACATCTCCGCCGCCGTCCCGGACCGTTACCGCCAGGACTACTCCGACGCCTTCTGGGCGATCGGTGCACGCGAGAACGGCCTGTTCGGCGTCTTCCAGCACACCGACAACTTCATCACCTACTACCGCCGCGACGTCATGGACCGGATCGGCGTCACCCCGCCGACCTCGCTGGCCGACGCGTGGCGGTGGCCCGAATTCCTGGAGATCGCGCGGGAGGTGCAGCAGGCCACCGGCCAGTACGCCTTCGGGTACGGCTGGTCCGGCTCCGAGACCGCCTACCGCTGGCTGCCGATCATCTACCAGAACGGCGGCGCGTTCCTCGGCGACGACGGCGAGACACCCAGCATGGATACCCCCGAGGCGGTCGGAGCGCTCGAGTTCGGACGGCGCTGGTACGCCGACGGGCTCGTCTCCCCATCGAACATGTCCAAGTCCGGTGGCGGCGACGTCGCCCGCAACCTCTTCCTCACCGGCCAGATCGGCATGATGCTCAACAACCCGGAGTCCATCGCCCAGCTCGACGAGGAGATGCCGGGCGAGTGGGGCACCGCCCCGATGATCCGGAACGTGGGCGAGGCGTCCGACCTGGGCGGGAACGCCCTGGCGGTGACGAAATCGTCGAAGAACCCCGAGCTGGCGGCCGAGCTGGTCGCGTACCTGACCAGTCGGCAGAACGTCATCCGGTTCTGCCACGACGGCAACTGGCTGCCCGCCCGGTCCTCGCTCACCGCGGAGGACATCGACTACGCCGACAACGTCGAGACGATGCAGCGGTTCATCGACCAGGGCACGACCATCCCGATCGAGCTGGTCCGCGCCGAGACCGGCCAGTACTTCAGCTCGCTGAACATGGTCTTCGCCGACTACGCCGACCTGTGCTTCCTCGGCGAGCTGACACCGCGCGAGACGTCCGAGCAGATGATGGAGGCGATGCGCAGTGTCACGCAGCGATGACGCCATCCGCGTCCGGGAGCCCGCCGCGGCGGCACCGACACACCCCTCCGGACACCGACGCCGCGCCGCCGGCCGCCGCGCGGTGGCGCCCTATCTCTTCATCGGTCCGGCGGCGTTGCTGTTCCTGTCCTTCTCCCTGGTGCCGATCGTCATCGCGGTGACCCTGAGCTTCCAGGAGACGGCCACCCTCGGGGAGGGGGAGTGGATCGGGCTCGACAACCTCGCCACCATGACAGGCGACGGCCTGCTCCGCACCGCACTGGTGAACACCGTCGTCTTCACCGCCGGTACCGTGCCGACGGCGATGCTCGCCGGTCTCGGCCTCGCCGTCGCACTGAACCGCCCCCTCCCCGGCCGGTCGCTGCTCCGCGCGGCGTTCTTCGTCCCCATGGTGGCCGCCGGCGTCGTCGTCGGGGTCGTGATGTCGTGGATCTTCAACGGCGACTACGGGGTGCTGAACAACCTGCTCGAGGTCGCCGGTCTCGACCGGGTCCCGTGGCTCACCTCGCCCAGGTTCGCGATGCTCACGCTCGTCGTCGTGGTCGTGTGGACCCGGATCGGCTTCTGCATGATCATCTACCTGGGCGCGCTCCAGTCCGTCCCGTCGGAGCTGCACGAGGCCGCCGCCATCGACGGCGCCTCCCCCTGGACGCGGTTCCGGCGGGTCACCTGGCCGCTCCTCGGGCCGACGACGTCGATCCTGCTGATCCTCAACGTCGTGTTCTCGATCCAGGCCTTCGACGTCATCTACGTGATGACCGGCGGCGGCCCGGGCTTCTCGACGACCGTGCTGATCCAGTACATCTTCCGGTCGGCGTTCGCCGACGCCCGGATGGGTTACGCCTCGGCGCTGGGACTGCTCCTCGTCGCGATCCTGCTCGTCTTCACCCTGCTCAGACATCGTGCGTCCCGACGGGCAGAGGAGTTGCTATGACCACCACACGCAACCGCCGGTGGCTGCTCACGGCGGCACTGGCCGCGCTCGCCGCGATCATGATCTTCCCGCTGTACTGGATGGTGGTCTCGGCACTGACCCCGGGCGGGCAGTCGCAGAGCCGGGAGTTCTATCTCTGGCCGGACGAGCCGACGACCGCCAACTTCGCGGAGGTCTTCACCACCCAGCCGGTATGGCAATGGCTGACGAACTCGCTGCTCGTGGCCGGCGCCGGGACCGCGTTGAGCGTCTGCGTCTCCCTGCTCGCCGGCTACGCGCTGGCCAAGTTCCGCTTCCGCGGCCGCGGCCTGATCTACGCCGCGTTCCTCGTCACGATCATGATGCCCATCCAGGTCACGCTGGTGCCGGCATTCCTCGTCGTCGCACGCATCGGCCTGGTGGACTCACCCTGGGCGGTCATCCTGCCGACGTTGTTCGACGTCGTCGGGATCTTCATCGCCCGCCAGTTCATGCTCGGCGTGCCGGACCCGCTGCTCGAGGCCGCCAGGCTCGACGGCGCCGGGGAGTTCCGCACGTTCCGCAGCGTCGTCCTGCCCGCCTGCGGTCCACTGATCGGCGTGCTCGTGATCCTCGGGTTCATGACGCGGTGGAACGACTTCCTCTGGCCGCTCGTCGTGCTTCAGGGCAACGAGAACCTCACGGTGCCTGTCGGGCTCTCGACGCTGACGAACAACCCGGCATTCTCCTCGCCCTGGGGCGCGGTCATGGCTGTCGCCACGGTGACGGTGCTGCCGTTGCTGGCGGTGTTCCTCGTCTTCCAGCGCCAGTTCGTGCAGGGGATCGCGAACACGGGCATCAAGTAGTCGTCGGAAACGACTTGCGTCGTCCGATAATGTGCGGGCATGCCGGATCCGCAGTATGGCGGTATCCGCCTGGCACGTGCCGGGATGGTCAACGCGGGGGTATTTGCCCTCGCTACCGGGGCACACTTCGTGGCTGGGGGGAGCCTGCCTGAGCCGTTGGTGCTCTTCCTCCTGGGTGTCTTCGTTCAGCTCGGCTGCGTGGCTGTCGTCCGGCGGCTGTCCTTCCCGGCAGTGCTGGCGGCACTTTCCACCGGACAGGTTGTGCTCCATCTCGCGTACGAGGCTGCCGCTGCGGGCAGCGGACGCGGCGCCGGTGGAAGCCTCGCCACGTCCGTCGGTGATCACACGGGGGCTGCTGGCTCGCCCCCGGCGGGTCCGGTCGGTCACGGTGCCCAGCTGGAGCACGACTCCGTCGTGATGTTCGCCGGGCACACCGTGGCCACGATTATCAGCGCTCTGCTCCTGATCCACGGGGACCGGGCATTCCAGCATCTGCTGCGGTACACCGCTCCCGCGATCGTCTTCCGAGTTCCGGTGTTGAACTGCCGAGCAAGGTTTCGACGGGTCCGAGTGACCGCGACCGGGCCGCTCCTTCCGGCTTCACCACGGATCTCGAGCGACACTGCAAGCCGACGTGGGCCACCGCGATCGCCCGTTCATGACACCGGCTGTGCGCAGACGTCAGCCGTGCCGATGAGCGGCACGGCGTGCTGACGGCCCGAGGCCCGGATCGCAAGCTCGGACGCACCTGACGTCTGCCGGCGCACGCCTGCGTACAGCGCCGCACCGACTCAGAACGACGATCACGCGCGGCCGTTGGTCAGGTCCGACCGGCGTCGCCGCTCATCGCGTATCGACGCCAGCCCACCCCATATCCCTCGGTGACCGCAGTCCGGAGGTCGGACGATGGTGACCACCGATACGCAGTCTCGTGCCTCCGAGCAGAACCGTCCGGACCGGCCGCCGTGGTTCGGCGCCCTGCTACGACGCCTGCACTTCTACGCCGGCATCCTCGTCGGCCCCTTCATTCTCGTCGCCGCCCTGAGTGGCGCCGGCTACGCAATCACCACCACACTCGAACAACTCGTGTACGACCACGAGCTGCATGCGCCCGGCACGGGGACACCCCTCCCGCTTGCAGAGCAGGTTGCCACAGCCGAAGAGGTCGTCGGTGAGGACGGCGAACTCGTCGCAGTCCGGCCGGCACCTGAACCGGGCGAGACCACCCGCGTGATGTTCACCGGCGCAGGCCTGGTCGAGAGCCAGACACGCGCCATCTTCATCGACCCGGTAACAGCCGAGGTGCGTGGTGACCTGCCCGTTTATGGCACGAGTGGAGCCCTGCCCTTACGCACGTGGGTGGATCAGTTCCACCGAAGCCTCGGGCTCGGCGACGTCGGCCGCCACTACAGCGAACTCGCCGCGAGCTGGGTGGGAATCGTCGCGGCCGTCGGCGTCGTGCTGTGGTTGCAGCGGTGGCGCACCACCCGGCATCGTCGCGAGCTGTTCATACCGGCCAGAGCTCGGCGGGGGCACCGCCGGACGTTGTCCTGGCACACCTCGATCGGTATCTGGGTGGCTCTGGGTGCCCTGTTCCTCTCAGCGACCGGGATCACCTGGTCCCAGCATGCCGGCGCTCACGTCACTGACCTCAGAGCTGCCCTGAGTTGGCAGACTCCCGCCGTCTCCACCGAGCTCACGGCCGGCGCCGATCCGTCCGCAGATCCCCACGCGGGTCATCACATGACAGAGCCGGGTGCTTCCCATGTCGATGCTGGGACGATCGACGAGGTCCTGGCAGCCGGGCGCGAGGTGAACATCAACAGCGGGCACGTCGAGATCATGCCCCCGGCGGAAGCAGGCCAGGCCTGGACAGTCACCGAGATCCAACGGAGTTACCCCACCGAGGTCGACGCGGTCGCGGTCGACGGCGACACGCTCGAGGTCACGGATCGGGTGGACTTCTCCGAGTTCTCGCTGCCCGCCAAGCTGGCGCGCTGGGGTGTCGACATCCACATGGGGACGATGTTCGGGCTTCCCAATCAGATCCTGCTCATAGCGGTGGCCTTGGGAATCGCCACGATGGTCGTTCTCGGCTACCGCATGTGGTGGCAGCGGCGACCGACGCGCCCGCCGGGGACGTGGCGGCCCGGCCCGCCACCGGAGCCCGGTGCGCTCGTGCGGGCGCCATGGTGGGCGATCTGCCTCGTGGTCGCCTGCGGCGTCGCCGTCGGTGTGTTCCTTCCGCTGTTCGGCCTGAGCCTGGTGGCGTTCGCCGTCGTCGACACCTTGGTCACCTTCCGACGGCGGACGCGAGGCTCCTAGGCGACGGACGGTCGAGCGGATTTGCCGGCACGGCAACGTCGGTTGCGGCAGGAGACCGGGGCGGGTGAGGTAGCTGTATGAGTACACACCGGCACCGGGAAGCACCGGCCTCGCCCCCGACGGCAAGC
>Ga0079224_100006032_pt1 | contig 15998 bp, 14 predicted proteins | sample Stecom2015_FD_80414 | JGI IMG/M metagenome (GOLD analysis project Ga0079224, IMG submission 80414) | Agricultural soil microbial communities from Utah to study Nitrogen management - Steer compost 2015 | ecosystem: Environmental > Terrestrial > Soil > Agricultural land | place: USA: Utah...
AGGGTATGATTGCTACCGAAAACCTATCTTCTTTTGAATCCACTACGGTTAAGCTTATTCCATTTACCGCTATGGAGCCCTTTTCTACTGTGATATTTCCGACAGAAGGATCATATTGAAAGGTATATATCCAGCTCCCAAGCTCATCCTTAATTTGGATACAAGTGGCGGTTTGGTCTACATGCCCTTGAACGATATGTCCGTCTAAACGACTTCCAACTAATGTACACCGCTCCAAATTTAATTTGTCACCTTCTTTTACTTCATCAAAATTGCTTTTTGTTAACGTTTCCTGAATAGCAGTTACGGTGTGACGGCCAGGACTAAGAGCCACCACCGTAAGGCACACCCCGTTATGAGATACACTTTGATCTATCTTTAAATCATCTGAAATATCGGAAGCTATCGTTAGATGCAAGTTTGTGTCCTCTCGTTTTATATTTTTTACAATTCCCAATGTTTCGATAATGCCTGTAAACATGTTTCCGGTTTTTTTAACAAAGGTACATTTCCATTTGATATCCTAAAACAATTCGGTGTCATGAAGTAGCTAATTGTAAAAAGTACACTATATATTAGCATAAATATGGGGATACAAAAACAAGTTTTTAAGTACTATTAAAGCTGTTTTTATACCAATTGTATAAACGGTATAATAAAATTGTGTATTAATTTTTCTGTATTTACTTGTAATAATATCCTGAAAGGTGTATTTTGTGCCACGATTTTCAGGTTTTGCAGCGTATTTTGTTTTTGAACGCTTGCTTGAGAGAAATTTTTTAAATTAGAAAATGATATAAATCAATATTAACTAAAACCAATAACATGATCATTATTGCAGATGGCGGTTCAACCAAAACGAATTGGTGCCTGATCAATGACTCCGGTAAAAAAATCTATTTTAACACTGAAGGGTATAATCCTTATTTTGTATCGAGCGATTACATTGTAAGTTCTTTGAAAAAGGGGCTTCCAAAAGATTTGCCGTTCAGTGAAGTAAGAGAGGTCAACTATTACGGTGCGGGGGTTCACAACGAAGAAAAAGCGGCTATTGTTGCAATGGCTATCAAACAAGTATTTAGTCGATCGGAAGTATTTGTAGGACACGATTTGTTAGCAGCTGCCAGGGCTTTGTTAAAAGACAAAGCTGGATTTGCTGCCATTTTAGGAACAGGAACCAATACCTGTATTTATGATGGAAAAGACATCGTTCAGAATATTGATTCTGCAGCCTATATATTGGGTGATGAGGGCAGCGGATGCTATATTGGAAAAAAACTTTTAACAGATTATGTACGTGGCTACATGCCAAGTGATGTAAGAGAAGTTTTTTGGGAAACATTTAAGCTTACGCCGGATGATGTAATGGACGCTGTTTACACCAAGCCACTGGCGAATCGATTCTGCGCGAGCTTTAGTAAGTTCGTTTACGATATCATGATCAATATCGAATATTCACGAGGATTGGTAAAGAGCTCTTTTGAAGATTTCTTTAAGAATTTAGTTGTTCATTATCCTGACTATCAAAAATATTCATTTAACTGTATCGGCTCCGTAGCTTATAACTTCCGGAATGTCTTGGAGGAGACGGCACATGAGTTTGGTATGGAGTTTGGCAGAATTGTTCGGTCACCAATCGACGACCTGGTGAAGTTTCATCAAGAGAAAATTAATGCTTAGTTAAACTTGGCATAGTCTATAAAAAGTAAAGGGTTTCTAAAAGACCCTTTACTTTTTAAGAAAAGTTCAACTCATTTTTAAAGATCTTATTGTATTTTCGCTTATCAAATTTGTACAGTTTGGCGGCACGATAGGAAACCCCTTTTTGCTTTTCATCCAATTCTTTTAAGACATTGTATTTAAGCATCTTCTTTCTGAAATTTCTTTTATCTAGTTTTTTGTCCCAAATAGCTTCATACAGTTGTTGCAATTGGGTAAGCGTGAATTTTTCAGGAAGCAGTTCAAAAGCTATTGGACTGTGACTGACTTTACGCCGTATTTTTTCTATGCTTTTTTCTATTATATTTCGGTGGTCGAAAGCAAGTTCAGGCAGGTTGTTAAGGGGGTGCCACTGCGCTTTTCTCACGTAGTTGGTAGACGGCTTCAGATTGAGGTTGACAGCTTCCAATCGCAACATAGCATAGTATGCCACCGTTATGATTCTTCCTTGAGGGTGTCTTTTTAGGTCACCGAAGGTATAGAGCTGTTCCATATATATTCCCTTTAACCCCGTGTGTTCCAGTAAAATACGTTTAACTGCGTCATCGATCGTTTCATTGTGTTCAACAAAAAAACCCGGGAGTCCCCACCAATCTTTGAAAGGATATTCATTTCTTTCAATTAAAAGGACTTTCAGCTCACCTTCGTTAAAACCAAAAATAACACAGTCAGCCGTAAATATAGATTGTAGATGTGGTAAGTTTGATTGCAAAATTCTGTTTTTTAAGGTTCAATTAAATATCCAATTCTCAGTTCCATAGACGCCCATAAAATTGAGCAATTGATTGCTAATTTCAAAACGTTAGGTACTTTAGGCAAATAAACTCAAAATTATGGAAGAAAACTATAAAAGCAAAAAACTTATCCACTTCCGCTACGTTTTTAGTATTTTTAGAATGTTTGTAACGAAAGAATAAAAGCTGATGCGAAAAAGTAAAAAAAAATACAAATAAATAGCAATAGTGTAAGAAATACACCTTATATTCGTGCTTTGATGTGAAGTGAAGCAACCTAATACGCACGCTAACGCTATATTTTAATGAGCAATGCGGATGTGTTTTCTTCAATTCATAATGAAAGTTAAATTCAAGTGAAACCTATATAGATTATTTACAGTGGACAATTCAATCAAACGTATAGGCGTATTTACTTCAGGGGGAGATGCTCCAGGGATGAACGCATGTATTCGGGCGGTAGTTCGTACCGCCATTTATGAAGGCAAAAAAGTAAGTGGTATATTGCATGGATATCAAGGAATGATCGATGGGAATATCATCGATATGAATAGTCGTTCGGTCAGTAATATTCTTCAACTGGGAGGTACTATTTTAAAAACAGCACGTTGCTTGGACTTTAGAACACCTGAAGGACGTAAAAAGGCCTATGATAATATAAGAGCACAGGGAGTTGATGCTTTGGTAGCTATTGGAGGAGATGGAACTTTTACCGGGGCCGAAGTGTTCTCCAGGGAGTATGATATTCCGGTTGTTGGCGTACCAGGTACTATAGACAATGATTTATACGGATCCGACTTTACCTTGGGATATGATACAGCTAACAACACGGTGATTGATGCAATAGATAAGATCCGTGATACAGCGGCTTCCCATGATCGTTTGTTTTTTATTGAGGTAATGGGACGCGATTCGGGCTGCATTGCCTTAAACTGCGGTATTGCAGGAGGTGCTGAGGCCATTTTGTTACCTGAGAAGGAAACAGGTATTGACGAGCTTATTCAAAAATTGGAAAATGCTGCGAAAGACAAGAAAACTTCTACCATTGTAATTGTTGCTGAAGGTGATAAAAATGGAGGGGCATACAACGTAGCTAAAAGGGTTCAGGAAAAGTTCGATTTTTATGATACCAAAGTTACCATATTAGGCCATTTGCAAAGGGGCGGCTCTCCGAGCAGCTTTGACCGTGTATTGGCCAGCCGGCTGGGCTTTGCAGCCGTTAAAAGGCTATTAAGAGGTGAGACAAGGGTAATGGTTGGTTTGCGGGGAAATGATATTGTGACAACCCCTTTGGAGGTTGCGCTCCGAAGCAAGGAATTTAAATTAGCCGATGATATGATCGAAATGATGAATGTTTTAGCGATTTAGTCAATTAAGATGATTGCCGTAGTGTACAGTGGTTCGAGATTTGCTGATTGGCGATTAGCCGATAAGGGTAAGGTTGTTGCCGGGTTTAAAACTATGGGTATTAATCCTTATCATAATGATGAGCGGTACATAAGCCAGGTTTTGAACAAGAACAACAGTCTGATAAACTACGCTGAAAAAATAAAGAAGATTTATTTCTTCGGTGCAGGTGCCTCTTCTGATGAACGTAAGGAGACGGTTTACAATGCCTTTAGGGAATTTTTCCGCTATAGCAAAGTACTTGTTGAGCACGACATGCTGGCAGCTGCCCTCGCTACGGGAGGCAATGAGCAGGCGCTTGTAGGGATATTAGGCAGTGGCTCCAATGCCGCCTATTATGATGGTAAAAGAATTTACGAGACTAACTACGGGCTAGGCTATATTTTGGCAGACGAGGGTTCGGCAAATTGGATGGGTAGATATCTTCTGCGAAATTATTTATCCGAAACTTTACCCATTGATCTCGAGAATAAGTTCACCAGCTATTATCCTCTTGATCGGAAGCAAATTATGGATAAAGTTTACAGGAATCCAAATGCTGCATTATTTCTAAGCTCCTTTGCTGATTTTGTTGCAGAACAAAAAAGTCATGAATTCGTTCATAATATGGTGATGGAGGGTTTCAATTTATTGTTTGAAACGTATTTTGTTCCGTTGAAAGAGCGGTATCATTATCCAAAAATAAATTTTACCGGAAGTGTGGCTGCCGGTTATGAGCCCTGGTTAAGGCAAGTAGCTAATAATCATGGCATGGAAGTGGGAGTGGTTATCAAAGAGCCAATTCAGAATCTTTTAAATTATTATTTAAATAAAAATTAGTTAAAATGAAAATTGGAATTAATGGATTTGGACGTATAGGACGTCTTGCATTTAGGGCTGCTATAAACCGTGAAGGTATAGAAGTTGTTGGTATCAACGATTTAGTTGATCCGGAATACATGGCCTATATGTTAAAATACGATTCTACACATGGTCGTTTTGATGGAACGGTAGAGGCAAAAGATGGAAATTTAATCGTTAATGGAAAAACTATTCGTGTAACAGCCGAAAAAGATCCTGCAAATTTGAAATGGGGAGATGTAGGTGCCGAGGTAATTGTTGAATCAACAGGTTTATTCCTTACGCAAGAAACTGCTCAAAAACATATTGATGCCGGTGCTAAGAAAGTGGTAATGTCAGCTCCCGCTAAAGACGACACGCCTACATTTGTCATGGGTGTAAATCATAAAGAACTAAGACCTGATCAACATATCGTTTCAAACGCGTCTTGTACTACCAATTGTTTGGCTCCGCTTGTAAAAGTGTTGCACGACAAATGGGGAATCGTTGAAGGTTTGATGAGCACCGTACATGCTGTAACCGCTACCCAAAAAACGGTGGACGGCCCTTCTGTGAAAGACTGGAGGGGAGGACGTGGTGCTTATCAGAATATCATCCCTTCTTCAACAGGTGCTGCTAAGGCGGTCGGCTTGGTTATCCCTTCAATCAAAGGTAAATTAACGGGTATGTCTTTCCGCGTTCCTGTTCCTGATGTATCGGTAGTGGATTTAACAGCTCGTTTAGAGAAACCAGCTACATACGAAGAAATTAAGCAAGCTTTCAAAGACGCTTCAGAAGGCGAATTAAAAGGTATTCTAGGATACACTGAAGATGACGTTGTTTCAGAAGACTTTAAAGGAGATGCAAGAACCTCTATTTTCGATGCAAAAGCAGGTATTGCTTTGAACGATAATTTTGTAAAAGTCGTTTCCTGGTACGATAATGAATGGGGATATTCCAATAAACTGATCGACTTGGTTCAGGAAATTGGCAAACTTTAGGGACAATTAGCTAATTAGCCCAATTGGCTAATTAGCTAATTTTATTAATTGTTCAATAACGCTACTATCCTCCTAATTTTACGCTCATTACTTACCTCGATCGTATCGCCCATATTGGTTATTGCCAAGTTGTGATAGATCATTTTACTTGGAATAGGTTCTTTTGCTGATGTATGGAATTCTTTAGCATTGGTCGATTTTTTTAATTCTGTAATGTTTTGTTCATTAATGCCCGAACCAGGCATAATGACGATTCTATCACCTGCCTTTTCAACCAAGGTCTTTAAGAATGCAGTTCCTTCTGTCGCAGTATTTTCCATACCCGATGTCAATATACGTTCGCAGCCACATTCTATAATATCTTCTAACGCTTTTAAACCATCATTGCTGCAGTCGAAGGCGCGATGGAAGGTAACACCCATTGGAGAGGCTAGTTTAACCAATTCTTTCGTTCGCTCGATGTCTACATTCCCATCTTGATCTAGTAGACCAATCACTATACCATCGCAGCCAAGCTGTTTGCATATACCGATATCTTCTTTCATGACGGTAAATTCATCATCAGAATAAAAGAAGTCTCCTGCACGTGGTCTAACCAGTACATATACCTTTATTTTAAGCAGCTTGCGAACGCTTTTTATTGTTCCATAGGAAGGTGTTGTTCCGCCTTCATTTAAATTCTCACAAAGCTCGATACGTTGGGCACCGCCAAGTTGTGCGGACAAAGCGGATGCAAGTGAGTTTGCACATATTTCGAGTGTCATATGTAGTTGTTGGTTATTAGTCATCAGTTGTTTGCGGAAGAAGCTAGGCTTCAAAACTCATAACACGAAAACGTTATTTAGTATATACTTTTCCCTTTAATAAGTAAGTCTTGTTGTTCTTCATTACACACGGCAAACGAAAATCCTTGTTGTAGGGCATAGGCGCCATATTCACCTTGCTTATTCATGGCTAAGAAGCCAACTTGGATTTCCTTCGCTTTCGCGGGTTTTTTCTTTACAATGCGCTGAACGGCTTCCTTGCAGGCATCTTCCGGTGAATAACCTTGGCGCATTAATTCAACAACCAGAAAGCTTCCCACGGTTCTGACCACTTCTTCACCCACGCCCGTAGAAGTAGCAGCACCTATTTCGTTATCTACATACAAACCGGCGCCAATAATGGGACTGTCACCCACCCGGCCATGCATTTTAAAAGCCATTCCACTTGTAGTACAGGCACCGCTAAGGTTGCCACGGTTATCCAAAGCTAGCATACCAATTGTGTCGTGATTATATTGATTACCTGGTAATTTATTTGGCGAAAAATGCTGATTTTCAATATTCATAATCGGCTTGTACTCAGCTTTTTTTAACCATTCTTTCCAAGCTTTCTCTGATTCTTTTGTCAAAAGGTTTTCCTTCTTAAAACCGTTTTCCAATGCAAATTGAAGCGCACCATCACCGGCAAGCATTACATGTGGTGTCTTTTCCATTACCAACCTGGCGACTGAAATGGCGTGTGTAATATGCTCCATAGCTAACACGGCCCCGCAATTGCCATTCTCATCCATAATGCATGCGTCTAATGTTACGTGCCCATCGCGATCAGGATAACCGCCTTTGCCAACGGTAACATTTTTAAGATCGGCTTCTGGCACTTTTACACCAGCTTCGACGGCATCTAATGCACGTCCTCCTTCTTTTAATATTTGCCATGCAGCTTGATTGGCTGCAATCCCAAAATCCCAGGTGGAGATGACAATAGGCTTGGAAGATTTTGCGGAAAACGAGAGTGGATGTCCATATGTTTCGTTCTTAATTCCCAAGGCAACAGTTCCGATAATGCCTTGACGAATGAACTTTCTTCGATTGATCATTCTAGTTTATTTATATCGATGCAAACATAAAAAAACTCTTTAGAAAAACGGCAAGTAAGTGACATGCAAAAGAAATCGTTGCGCAAAATGCGTTGTTTTGCATTTTTATATAAAAATTATGCAAAGATAATTTGGTCTTCTTGACATATACGTTAATTTAGTACCTAATACTCCATCTGAATTATATGAAAAGGATCACAATTCTTGTTCTATTCGCTTTAGGGCTTTGTTCGCGGTTAAATGCACAGCAGAATTTGCCCCTAGAAGAAAGAATTGTACACTTAATAGAGCTCACACGCAGTAAATATGCATTGGATAAAAGGACAGTTGTTTTTGAAGCTTATACCGATTCTTTAGGAAGATGTGTACTTGAAACGAGCAGCAATGTAGCAGCCGCCTATTTTCGTGAACAATACCAAACTGCCAATATAAACCAGCCTTTATTCATTAATACTTTGCCGGACGCGGCGCTGCAAGATACTACTTTCGGTGTAATAAATGTTTCTGTAGGTAATATGCGTACGTTCCCCAAAAACGCTGCGGAAATGGCCAGTCAAGCACTGCTCGGTTGGCCTGTTGATGTATTGAGAAAGAAGGAGGGGTACTATCTAGTGCGAACGATCGATGGTTATATTAGCTGGCTAGATGAAGCGGCTATTTCGTTAAAAACAAAACCTGAAATAGATGATTGGAATAGAAAGGAAAAAGTAATAGTTGTAGGCGACTACGGGCATGTCTACAGTGATCTGGATAAAAGGTCTTTGCGAGTTTCTGATATAGTGATGGGAAATATATTGGTAAAAGAGGGTGAGTTCAAGGATTTTTTTAAAGTCATTTTTCCTGACGGCAGACGTGGTTATATCGATAAAGCAATAGCGCTGGATTATGAAGATTGGAGACACGGGCTTAACCCATCAGCAGATGCAGTTCTGGGAATTGCAAAAACAATGATTGGTGTGCCTTATCTATGGGGAGGAACATCGATAAAAGGAGTTGATTGCAGTGGATTTACAAAGACAGCCTATTTAATGAATGGTTTTATCATTCCGAGAGACGCTTCACAACAAGTCTTAGTAGGAGAGCCCATTAATATTTTAACGAATGATAAACTTGATTTATCCAAAGCACTTAACAATTTAAAACCGGGAGATCTCCTATTTTTTGCTGGAGGAAAGCATAGAAGCTCAAATGCCAAGGTAACCCATGTGGCATTATATATAGGCGATGGTAGCTTCATCCACGCCGCAGGCAAGGTGAGGATCAACAGTATGGTGCCCGGAGCCTCCAATTATGATGATTTTGAAAGTCGAACGGTAGTAGCAGCGCGTCGCTATTTAGCAAACCGGGAAATAGAGGGCATAAAGAAGGTGAAATAGTTCGATTGACACCTCGTTTCTTCCAGTCTGTTTCCTCATTATTGAATATAATTTTTAAAGTTTTCATCCAGCTCTTTCGACAAGTCAACCAAATAACCATTTACAATTGCATACTTAGGTTCACCCTCTTTAGCAAGGAAAAAATTCGCCTGACTTCCTAGCGTTGGACTGTTGCCATAAATTGTTCCGTTACCGGTTAAAAGAAGCGGCCATTTATAGTGTTTATTATTCGCTACGTTTTTAACTTGAACAGCAATGTAACCTGCTCGCAATAATCCGATAACCTTTTCCTTTGTGAGTTCGTTGGGATGATTTATTGCTGTCGGATACAATTTCCCTTTCATAAAACTAAGCCCTTTCGCATCCAACTCCTCATAGCCGTAACTATCTTTCAGGTCACCTACATCGTCAATTCTACCTCGTATATAAAATGCACTGTCCGGTGCATTCAATTCGTCTCTTTTAATCGCTAGATCAATCGGATAGGTTACCGAGTCTCGCTCAGCTTGGATATTCCTTATTAATAGATCACATAGTTTAGTCGCATTTTCAGGAATATCTTGATAAGCCTTTTGTTCATACTGGGTATAACTTTCTTGTGCGATCTCAATCAAGGCGTTTAAAATAATCAAAAAGTTTAGCTTTCGGATATATTGCTTTTCGGGATCATTCTTATAACCTCCCGATTCGATGAGCACCGTGCTGGCTCCCCATTTCTGAAAATTGTCGCCGAAACCGCGGGGTTCATGTGTGTCATCGTATTTAGCCACACCATTGGGAATGTATTGCTGTAAGATTTTATTCATTCCCACAATAAGTTGCATCGCTCGACCCCTTACATCATTAATGTCTTTTTCATGATTATAAGCTGGGGCCAAGAACGATATTGTCGCTGGATTTGACGTGCCCGGAACGTTGTAATAAATATGTTGATCATGCAAATTAAAGCCGAATGCCGGTTTGTTAACTTCGGCAGCATGTTTTAGTATGCGAGCCTCCGGACTCGCCGTTTCGCGGGCATCTCGATTTAAATCGATGTCCAACGCATTTCTGCGGTTAAAAATTTCAGCACCATCGGGATTGATCATGGGTAGAAAGTACAATGTTGTTTCTTTGTTCAGCAGATTTCGAACGGAATCAAATTGGTCATTTTTACCCTCCAAAAAATTAAAGAGATCAAATAGCGCCATGGTAGCGGTACTTTCGTTACCGTGCATTTGTGACCATAGCATCACTCGTTTATTTCCTGAGCCATATTTCAGCTGATAAAGCGTTCTTTTTTGTACCGATTGGCCTAACTTACTTATTTCAAAAAGCTTACCCTCTTCTCGTTTTAATATCAAAGGCTCTATATCTGCGTGTTTAAATCGACGATGCGTAAGATTTTTTTCCTTAAAAGTTTCAAAAGCAGTTGCTAACATAGCGGTATCGGGACTATAGTTTTTTTTGTTGTTAAAGCTGGATTTTTCGCGCTGACAGGCGCTTATTGTAAGTAAAGCAAAGAATACGATTTTAATTAACTTCATACTGCACGGGATTGTGAGAAATAACCACAGACCTAATTCATTTTAAGAAACCATCTTCCCTTCAACAAGAAATGTGCCTTCATTTGCGTTCATCGTAACTTCTGTGCCGACAGGAAGAATAAACTGCTCGCGAATATGACCAATTAGTGCACCCTGATAAGCGGGTATACGAAGTGGTTTAATATAATCTTCTAAAATTTGATCGAGTGTCAATGAGCCAAAACCACCACTAGGCGAGCAATCTGTGCATTTTCCAAAAATAAAACCTCTGATTTTATCGAGTGTACCGTTTAGCTTCAGCTGACAAAACATGCGTTCAACTCGATATGGTTCTTCTGATACATCTTCCAAAAATAAAATGCTATTATCAAAATCTGGATAATATTTTGAACCGGCAATACTGGTCAAAACGGTAAGATTTCCACCTAATAATTTGCCTTTGGCAATACCGGGGACAATTGTTTGGATACGGTTTTGCCTTGGAATAAGATCGTCACCTTTGTTCAATGGATTGCGGTAGAGTGGGGGGATGCCGTTAAAGAAAATATCTCGGAATTGCTCCACGACTAGGGTCGGCCAGGAACTCGATCCTACCGGGCCATGAAAAGTTATCAAACCTGTTTGACTGTGTATAGCAGCGTGTAAAGCTGTAATGTCACTATATCCCAAAAATATTTTAGGATGGTGTCTTATTAGATTGTAATCTATTTTATCTAACAACCTCGCAGCGCCTGAACCTCCACGCATGCAAACTATAGCTTTAACCCGCGTATCTTCGAACATATCATGCAAGTCATCCAATTTTTGTTTATCATTCCCTGCAAGATGGCCGAAGCGATCATGGGTATGTTTACCCCATTTAACTTTAAATCCCAGGGCTTCGAATGTCTCTTGTGCTAGCATAAATGGCAAGTTTCCATCAATAGCCGACGAGGGAGAAATGATACCAATAGTATCGCCCGGTTTTAATTTTTCAGGATAAATCGGGGCGATCTTAGGCATGTTTTTCTTGGCAGCCTGCACCGTAGGCAGGTTCAAATTCGCCGATGTGACATATGCTATGCCAGTTCCCATGAAACGCAAAAGAGTTCGTCTATCCATTGCCTAATGGTTGTGATTGAATTTACCTGAATTAGCTAATCTCTTTCAAATAATAGGCGTTTCCCCGGTTCGTTGCTCACAATTTTTTCATTTTCAAAAGCCAGATTTCCGGAGACAATCGTATGTATAATCGAGGATTTAAATGTATGTCCATCAAACGGCGACCAGCCACATTTTGATAGGATGTTGGATGAACTTACAGTATATGGTTTGTTCAGATCAACTAATACAAGATCTGCGAAATAACCTTCACGAATAAAACCTCTATTTTCAACCTGGAAACAAATTGCCGTATTATGAGCGGTTTTCCAAGCAATATCCGTTAGCGTTAGCTTTCCTTCATGGTATAAGTCAAGGAGGGCTTGGAGTGCATGCTGTACTAAAGGTCCTCCTGATGGCGCGTCGATATACGGCTTGGATTTTTCTTCCAGCGTATGTGGCGCATGATCGGTAGCTATTACGTCTAGTCTTCCGTCCAACACCGCCCGTAGAATTTCTCTTTGGTCTTCCTTCGTTTTTACCGCAGGGTTCCATTTGATGAAATTGCCCTTCGTTTTATAGTCCTGATCGTTAAACCACAAATGATGAATGCATGCTTCTGCCGTTATTCTTTTTTCTTTAAGCGGTATATCGTTTCTAAACAGGTGCGTTTCCTTTGCGGTCGAAATATGTAAAATATGTAATCGAGTACCAAACTTCTCCGCAAGTGCTACTGCGCTTGAAGATGATAAATAACAAGCTTCGGCAGATCGTATCAAAGGATGCATATCCGGCGTAAGTTTATCGCCATACTGATTCTTGAAATTTGTTAAATTTTGCCGTATTGTAGCTTCATCTTCGCAATGTGTTGCAATAAGGATAGGTGCATTTCTAAAGATAGCCTCTAAGGTCTTTTGGTTATCAACAAGCATATTTCCGGTTGATGATCCCATAAAGACTTTGATACCACAGACATCTTTGGGATTGGTTTTTAATACTTCCTCCAAATTGTCATTAGCAGCTCCCATAAAAAAGGAATAATTTGCCAACGAGTTTTTTGATGCTATTCTATATTTGTCTGCTAACAACCCCTGAGTCAACGTATTTGGAACCGTGTTGGGCATTTCCATAAAGCTGGTAGTACCACCGGCAACGGCGGCCCTGCTTTCATGCCATATATCTGCTTTGTGTGTCAAACCAGGTTCTCGAAAATGGACTTGATCGTCGATTAGGCCCGGAAAAAGATGTAAACCCTCCGCACGAATTATGTGATCGGCCGGGTGGTTAATCTCCGACGAAATCATTTCTATTATACCATGGTTTATATATAAATCAGCGATCTGAGTAGTTCCTTCGTTTACAATGGTAGCGGCCTTGATTAAAATGGATGACATAGTATTTTGTTCAGTATGATAAGTCAAACTTAGGCAAAATTGGCTTCATAAACAATTTTATCCAATCCAATCAATTCTCTATCTTTGCAGGCTATGCACAAATCATTTGAGGACTTTAAGTTTAACAGGCAAATACTGAACGCAATAGCTGACGCGGAATATAAAGAGCCTACGGCTATTCAACAAAAGGCGATTACTCCAATACTTGCCGGGCAGGACGTGATGGGTATTGCTCAAACGGGTACAGGAAAGACGGCCGCTTACGTATTGCCCATAATTATGAAGCTCAAATATGCCCAGGGATCAGACCCGAGAGCATTGATCTTATCGCCGACAAGGGAATTAGCAATGCAAATTGAAGAGAATATACAATTGTTCGCTAAGTATACGGATTTGCGTACGGTAGTTCTTTACGGTGGACTAGGGCCTAAGCAGCAAATAGAAGCACTTGAGAAAGGGGTGGATATACTTGTGGCTACTCCGGGAAGGTTTTTGGATCTATACCTAGCTGAGCACATTAATACGAAGCAAATCAAGTTGCTCGTGATGGATGAAGCGGACAAAATGATGGATATGGGATTTATCGGAAAAATCCACAGGATTCTTGAAGTTGTTCCTAGAAAAAGACAAAATTTGCTCTTTTCTGCAACAATGAGTGAGCTAGTTCATAAAATTGCCGGTGATTTTTTGGCTTTTCCAACTATAGTAGAGGTGTCGCCACAAGCTACGCCGGCAAACACGGTAAGCCAGCAATTATACTTTGTGCCGAATACAAAAACGAAAATTAATCTCTTGCAATATTTACTAAAAAATGATGAAGATTTTCACCGGCTCATCATCTTCAGTAAAACGAAAACGATCGCTGACAATATATATCATTTTTTATCTAGAAAATATGGCGAAGACGAAGTGCGGGTGATTCATGCCAATAAGGGACAAAATACGCGAATCAACTCTATCAACGCCTTCAAAGAGGGATCTGTAAGAATACTTGTTGCGACAGATGTAGCTGCCAGAGGGTTGGATGTAAGCGATGTAAGCCACGTTATTAATTTTGATATCCCAATTGTTATAGAGGACTATGTACATCGCATTGGTCGTACAGGCCGAGCAACGAAATCGGGCATTGCCATTAGTATGTGTACGCCAGCGGAAGCGTACTATATTACGAAGATTGAAAAACTTATTCGGCAGCAAATTCCCGTATCTGAACTACCCGCCGAGGTGCTTATAGAAAAGACTCCTTTTGAGGAAAAACAAGCTCAGGCTAGGGAAATTGATATGCAAAAGCGGAAAGAGAATCCCGAATTCAAAGGGGCGTTCCACGAAAAGAAAGCGGCGAACAAAAAGGTGAATAAAGCCGGTAAAAGCAAAACGGCAAGTAAAAGGGCAACAAAAGGCAATATGAAACGTAAAAGATGAAGAATCTCCGTTTGACTCCGCTCAATATTGTATGTGCCTTGCTCGCTGTTTGGGGGGTGTGGAGTGTAATTGTTGATCAATTGGCTTGGAAGAGAATTGCACTTGGCATACTATTAATTGTTATACTGATCATTGCGGACCAGTTTTTTCGTCTTTTTTTTCAACGAATCAGACGTATTTGGCTTGTTGAAATGGGCTTTGTTGTTTTTACCATCTTGGTGATATGGCTAATAGAAAATCAAGGCTCTTTTTGATGTAGAGCTATTAATAGATAATGAATAAACTAAAATAATATAAAGTGAGAAAAGCAGAAATAAAATTAACAATTGAATTAGATGACGCTAATATTCCTGAAAATATAACCTGGGAGTCGACAGAAGGAGAAAACAAAGAAGCATTACCAACCAAGGCAATGTTTCTAGCACTTTGGGACCATCATTACAAAAATGCGCTACGTATTGATTTGTGGACAAAGGACATGCCCCTTGATGAAATGAAACGTTTCTTTTATGAAACCTTGCATACTATGGGCGACTCATTTTTGAGAGCTGCGGGCAGCGATCCTTTAGCGGAAGCCGTAATAGGAGATTTACGCGACTATTGCGCCCATTTTGCTGAAAAAATGGAAGTAGTACAAGCTCAAAAATAACGTTTTCAAAAAGAAACAACTAGTTCAATAAAGTGAACTAGTTGTTTCTCTTTCTCTACAAAGTATCCTTCTCATTCCACATGCCATAATTATGTAAGCAATATTGGCTGTCTTCAATTGTAATTTTCTGATTAAATAATCAAATTGTGTATTTGACGCTTCAGCTTTTCATAAATAGCGTTTTTTTCCCCCATTACTATAAAAGAAAGGCTGATGAGCCGTTAGTAATATGCTACGACTCCTTAGAGTGGACAGACAATTGTTACATACCCTGCATTATTAATCGTTATTTATTAAGCCTTCTGTTATGGTGGTTAGACTCTTATTTTATTTAATGCAATCGTTTAAATACATCAGTATACTGATTGCTTTTCTGTTAGTTGCCGATGTGTTATTTATAAAGCTGTCTCAAGCACAAGAGATTCCAACTCCGACCATTCCCGGCGATACGACCAACACAAAAACACAAGACACGATAACCGGAATTGTGAGGGATGAACAAGGAAATGCACTTCCGGGCGTTTCGGTAATGGTAAAGGGAAAACCCAACACCGGCACCACAACCGATCCGAACGGCCGTTACAAAGCCACTGTTGGCGGTAATACGATACTTGTGTTTTCTTACACCGGTTACGGAAGTAAGGAAGAACGCATTGGAAAGAGAAAAGAAGTTGATGTTGTCCTTAGAGCAGAGCAGGAAGCGTTGGAAGAGGTAGTTGTTATTGGTTATGGTTCGGTAAAAAAACGAGATTTGACCGGTTCCGTGGCGCAAGTAAAAGCTACTGAAATCAATGCTTTTCCAACAAGTAATGCATTGCAATCGTTATCAGGCCGGGCACCTGGCGTGCAAGTTTATCAGGGTTCCGGCGCACCCGGGCCTGCTATGTCCGTACGTATTAGGGGAGCCAATTCCATCTTAGGAAGCAATGAGCCCTTATACGTCGTGGATGGTTTTCCCTTATCGGGGAGTAATCCGACTATCCTAAATAACGCCGACATAGAAAGTATGG
>Ga0079224_100006033_pt1 | contig 15998 bp, 17 predicted proteins | sample Stecom2015_FD_80414 | JGI IMG/M metagenome (GOLD analysis project Ga0079224, IMG submission 80414) | Agricultural soil microbial communities from Utah to study Nitrogen management - Steer compost 2015 | ecosystem: Environmental > Terrestrial > Soil > Agricultural land | place: USA: Utah...
GAAGAGAGGACCGAAGAGAGGACCGAAGAGAGGACCGAAGGCGAGCTGCGGGTCTATCTGATCGAACATATCTTCGGCGGTGAGGAATTAAGCGCCAGGTCTGCGCCGATCAGGGCGCGCAGCAGCGGGGCCTATCTAAGCATCGGCCGCGATGATGCGGACCGGCTGGGACTGCAGCAGCATGGCATGGCCGAACTGGTCAGCGGATCCTGCCGGGTGAAGTTGCCTGTGCTGGTGCGCCGACAGATCGCAGAAGGTAGTGTAGGGGTTTACTGTGGAGATGAGATCAGCCGCTACTCACTGACAGACTGGGCCATCGTGCATCGGTTGCAGGAAGACGATGGCGTCCTGGTGCGCAGCCGCCAGATGTTCGCTGACCTGGTCATCAGCGATGGCGTTTCGGGGAGGGCTTGCTGATGCAGTGGCAGGTGGGTTCGGGACTCAGCATCGGTGCCATTCTCTTCACCGTCATCGTGGTGGCGGCGATGCTGATCTGGGTAGAGCGACGGCTGCTGGGCCTCTGGCAGGAGCGTCTGGGTCCCAACCGCGTCGGGCCCCTTGGGCTGCTGCAGGTAGTGGCCGACATGATCAAGATCTTCACCAAGGAGGACTGGGTGCCGCCATTCGCGGACCGCTTCAGCTTCCTGCTGGCACCGCCCATCATCATGATCGTGGTGCTGATGAGCTTCGCCGTCATCCCCTTCGCGCCCGGAGTGGGCGTCATCGATTCGGACATCGGTGTGCTGTTCGTGCTGGCGATGGCGTCGCTGGGAGCCTACAGCGTGATGCTGGGCGGTCTCTCTTCCAACAACAAATATGCCCTGCTGGGGAGTCTGCGGGCTGCCGCACAGATGGTGAGTTATGAAGTGTTCATGGGAATTTCCCTGCTGGGAGTGGTGGCACTGGCCGGGTCCTTCAACCTGCGCGAGATTGTCATGGCCCAGAGCGAGCTCTGGTATATCGTGCCCCAGTTTCTCGGCTTCATTATCTTCATGATTGCCGGCGTCGCCGAAAGCCACCGCTTGCCCTTCGACATCCCGGAAGCCGAGCAGGAAATCGTTGCTGGATACCATACCGAATATTCAGGAATGAAGTTCGGGATGTTCTTTGTAGGCGAGTACCTGGGTGTGCTGCTGGTCTCCTCGCTCATCGTGGTGCTGTTCTTCGGTGGATGGCTGGGACCAGCCTTCCTGCCGCCCATTGTGTGGTTCGCGCTCAAAACCTCGTTCTTTGTCGGTTTCTTCATACTACTGCGCGCTGCCATTCCACGACCCCGTTATGATCAGTTGATGCGTTATGGCTGGATTTTCCTGCTGCCGCTGTCGCTGCTGAACCTGCTGCTGACCGGTGCTGTCATCCTGTGGAAACAGGGAGGAGGGCTGTGATGCTGCGTACCATCAAGGATAGCTTGATCAGTCAGTTTGCGACCCTGTGGAAAGTATTCATGCACGCCTTCGACAGAACCGACACTGTTGAGTACCCGGACGTGCAGCCGCCGATGTTCTCCCGCTGGCGCGGGCGCATTATCCTGAGTCGTGACCCGGACGGCGAGGAGCGCTGCGTAGCCTGCAACTTGTGTGCTGTTGCGTGTCCGGTGGACTGCATCTCGCTGCAGAAGACCGAAGACGAGGAGGGGCGCTGGTATCCGGAGTATTTCCGCATCAACTTCTCGCGTTGCATCATGTGTGGTTTCTGCGAGGAGGCCTGCCCTACCCATGCCATCCAGCTGACTCCTGATTTCGAGATGGCTGAATACGTGCGCCAGGATATGGTGTGGGAAAAGGAGGATCTGCTGATCAGCGGTACCGGCAAGTACCACGACTACAACTTCTATCGCATCGCCGGCAAGAAGATCGGCGGCAAGGACAAGGGCGAGGCTCGTCATGAAGCCCCGCCCGTCGACGTCAGGAGCCTGCTGCCATGACCCTGCTGTTCTACCTCGCTTCCACCGTAGCACTGCTGGCCACTCTGGCAGTGATCACCAGCACCCATGTGGTGCACGCACTTGTGTATCTGATTGTGTCGCTGCTGGCAGTGGCGGTGATCTTCTTCGTGCTCGGTGCGCCGTTCGCAGCCATGCTGGAGGCCATCGTCTATGCAGGTGCCATCATGGTGCTGTTCCTGTTTGTGATGATGATGCTCAACCTTGGCCAGACGACGGAGCAGGAGGAGAGGGAGTGGCTGCATCCACGCACCTGGGTCGGCCCCAGTGTGCTGGTGCTGGTCCTGCTGGTGCAACTGGGACGGGTGCTGGTCGGGGAGCACACGGAGATCACGCCGGTGGAAGTGGGCGTACGGGACCTGAGTCTGCTGCTCTTCGGCCCCTGGCTGCTGGCGGTGGAGCTGGCTTCGATGCTGCTTCTGGGCGGGCTGATCGCGGCCTATCACGTGGCCAAAAAATAAGGTGAATGATGGAAGCGATTCCTTATGAACATGGTTTGATACTCGCAGCGCTGCTGTTTGTTTGTGGTCTGGTGGGCGTTCTGACCCGACGCAACATCGTATTCGTGTTGCTCTCACTGGAGATCATGCTCAATGCCTGCGGCCTGGCCTTCGTTGTCGGCTCCGCGCGCTGGGGCCATGCCGAGGGTCAGGCAATGTTCATGATGATTCTGACACTGGCGGCAGCCGAAGTGGCGGTGGGGCTGGGACTCATCATTCAGATGTACAAACGCTTCCAGACGGTGGATATCAGTGTGCTCAACGAGATGAAGGGCTGACCCATGGCTGAGTGGCTTGGACTGTTGCCGGCGTTTCCCCTAGCAGGTTTCCTGGCCCTGGTGCTGACGGGCGGGCGTCTGCCGCGTCGCAGCGCCGGTATCGTGGGCGTGGGCAGTGTGGCCATCTCCTTCCTGCTCGCCCTGGTCATTGCCGGTGACTATCTGACGGGGCCGCCCGAGCCCGTCACGATCACCCTGTGGACCTGGATGAGTGCCGGTGAATTCGCGCCAGGTATCTCTTTCTACCTCGACGGCTTGAGTGTTGTGATGATCCTGATCATCACCGGCGTTGGTTTCCTGATTCACCTCTACTCCACGGGCTTCATGGCCGGGGATCCCGGCTTCGCCCGCTTCTTTTCATACATGAACCTGTTTGTGGCCTCCATGCTGATACTGGTGCTGGCTGACAACCTGGTGCTGCTTTATCTGGGCTGGGAAGGAGTGGGGCTGTGCAGCTATCTGCTGATCGGTTTCTGGTACGACAATCCAGCGAATGGGGCTGCGGCCCGCAAGGCCTTCGTGGTGACGCGGGTAGGTGATACCTCCATGGCGATAGGGCTGTTCCTGCTGTTCGCCGAACTGGGCACGCTCGACATCCAGCAGCTGCTGGCGGCGGCGGGCGGGCAATGGGAAATTGGATCCGGCGTGGCGGTGGCAGCAGCCGCCCTGTTGTTGGGCGGCGCCGTTGGCAAGTCAGCGCAACTACCGCTGCAGACCTGGCTGCCCGACGCCATGGCCGGCCCCACGCCGATCAGCGCGCTGATCCATGCTGCAACGATGGTGACCGCCGGTGTCTACCTCATCGCCCGCACCCATGTGCTGTTCGAACTGGCGCCTTCGGTGCAGCTGCTGGTGGCCATCATCGGTTTGCTGACCCTGTTGCTGGCGGGTTTTACGGCCTTGATGCAGCGCGACATCAAGCGCATCCTGGCCTATTCTACAATCAGCCAGATCGGCTATATGTTCCTGGCCCTCGGGGTGGGCGCCTGGTCCGCCGCCGTCTTTCACCTGATGACGCACGCCTTCTTCAAGGCGTTGCTGTTCCTTGCGGCAGGCACTGTCATCCTCAGCCTGCATCATGAACACGATATCTTCCGCATGGGCGGCATGCGCAAGCGTCTACCGCTGGCGTACTGGTCCTTTCTGATCGGCAGCGCGGCACTTACCGCTCTGCCCTTCACCTCCGGCTTCTACAGCAAGGATGAGATCCTGCTGGCGGCGCTTGCGCAGCCCGACTATGGCGTGCTGCTGTGGTCCGGTGGGGTGTTGGGGGCCTTCCTGACTGCAGTCTACAGCTTCCGGCTGGTATTCGTGGCGTTCTTCGGGCCGATGCATTTCAGGCAGGAGACGGAAGATGCGCATCATGGCCCCGTGCGGGAGATTGCAGGCATTTCGATGGCTTTGCCGCTGGTGGTGCTGGCGCTGCTTTCCCTCGTGGGCGGTTTCATACCGGTTCCGGTAGAGGCCGTGTTCGCCTCGGCCACTCAGTATGAAGAAGCCCATCCCTCCATGCTGCTGCACGGCATCATGATTGCGATCCCGATAGTCGGGGTAGTGCTCAGCTGGCTTCTCTACGGAGAACGCGCTCATGAGGCAGGAAGTCTGCGGCAGCGAATGACGACCCTGCCCGGCGCAGGTTTCCTGCAACGGCTGTGGTTCAACGGCTGGTACATGGATGCGCTTTACAACGCCCTGCTGGTAAGACCGTTTGTCGCTATCGCCAGGCTCAACCGCCACGATCTTGTTGATCAGGGTGTGACCTTCTCCAGCTTTATGGCTCAGGTAGGAAATCGCCTGCTGGTGTTGACCCAGACCGGTAACCTGCGCTGGTACGGCGTCAGCATGGTGGCGGGACTGGTGGTCGTGCTTGCCATAGGAGCGTGGATATGATGGCGCTTTGGCTTATCATCGTGCTGTTCGGCGGCGGCCTGCTCGCGTGGGCAACCGAGCTGGCGGATCCGAGGGCGCCCCGCATTGTTGCCCTGTTGAGCGTGCTGCTGGCACTGCTGCTGGTGTTGGTCATCTGTGCCACCGGTGCCCCGCAGCCGGATAGCCCGGGTGCCCAGTGGTTCCTGTTGGAAAAGTGGGAGTGGATTCCTCGCTTCGGCATCTTCCTGCAGTTCGGTGTCGATGGTCTCTCGCTGCTCATGTTGCTGTTGACAACCTTCCTGGGGCTGATTTCGGTGGCAGCGGCCTGGAACGAAATCCAGCAACGCTGCGGATTCTTCTATTTCAACCTGCTGTGGACACTGGCGGGGGTGGTCGGCGTCTTCATTGCCCTGGATCTGTTCCTGTTTTTCTTTTTCTGGGAGATCATGCTGATCCCCATGTACCTGATCATCGCCATCTGGGGGCATGAAGACCGGGCCTATGCGGCCACGAAGTTCTTCATCTTCACCCAGGCGGCCGGGCTGGTGCTGCTGCTCGCCATCCTGGCCATGGCCTGGCTGCACATGGAGCAGGTTGGGCGCTTCAGCTTCGACTATTTCGAGCTGGGCAACCTGCTCATGGAGGCGCCGGTCCAGTTGTTGCTCATGCTGGGTTTCTTCATAGGCTTTGCTACCAAGCTGCCCTCGTTTCCCCTGCACTCGTGGTTGCCGGATGCCCACAGCCAGGCACCAACCGCGGGCAGCGTTCTGCTGGCGGGCTTGCTGCTCAAGACCGGCGCCTACGGGCTCATCCGTTTCACGGTGCCGCTGTTCCCGGATGCTGCCGCTGACTTTGCCCCGGTGGCGATGACGCTGGGTGCGATCAGCATTCTGTACTGCGCCAAACTGGCGTTTGCGCAGACGGATCTGAAACGTCTCATTGCCTACACCAGTGTTAGTCACATGGGATTCGTCACACTCGGCATCTTTGCCTGGAACATCCAGGGACTGCAGGGCGCCTTCATGACCATCATGGCCCACGGGCTCAGTGCTGCTGCGCTGTTCATGATCGCCGGGGGGCTGCAACTGCGCTTCCATACCCGGGATATCTACGTCATGGGCGGCCTGTGGGCGGTGCTGCCGGGCATGGCCGCCATGGCACTGTTCTTCTCGATTGCCGCGCTGGGGATGCCGGGGCTGGGCAATTTCGTTGGCGAGTTTCTGTCTCTGATCGGCGCGTTCCGGACCCATGCCTGGATAACCGTGGTGGCCGCGCTGGGCCTGATACTGGCTGCGGTGTATTCGCTGTGGGTTATCCAGCGGGTCTTTCATGGCGCGGTGAGTCCCGTGGCGGAGTCGGCAGGGCGAGTACCTGATCTTTCCCGGGTGGAGTGGGTTGCTTACGGCACCATGGCAGCAGGCCTGGTGTGGATGGGTGTGCATCCACAATCCTTCCTTGGATTCACGGAGCCGGTGTTGCAACTGCTGCTGGAGACGAGCCAATGACTGCCGATCAGCTCCTGTTGCTGCTGCCGATCATCCTGGTCGCCATGACGACGGTGATCACCATGCTGTCGATCTGCATACGACGCAGCCATGTGGCAAGCTGCCTCATCACCGCGCTGGGGCTGTTGCTGGCGCTGCTGAGCCTGATCATTGTGCATCCGCTCGGTGCGCAGGAGGTGACGCCTCTGCTGCTGGTGGATGACTTCAAGCTTTTCTTCACGGCACTGATCCTGGCCGCGGCACTGGCTGTCACCCTGCTCAGCTATCCTTATATGGTCAACCTGGAAGACCATCAGGACGAGTTCTATCTGCTCATCGGAATCGCGACGCTAGGGGGGCTGGTCATGGCCGGCAGCGCTCATTTCATAACGGCCTTTGTGGGGATCGAGATTCTCAGTGTGGCGCTCTACGGTATGATTGCCTATCCTCTGCACCGCTCCCTGGCAGCACAATATCCTATGGAGGCCAGCATCAAGTATCTGGTGCTTTCGGCCATGTCATCCGCATTCTTCCTGTTCGGTGTGGCGCTGCTCTATGCGCAGACCGGCACACTGCATTTCCAGGATATCAGCCCCGAGTTTGGTCAGATCGAGGCGGAGGGGGCCGGCGCGGCCTACTTCGTGCTGGCGGCCCTGATGGTCATGGCCGGCTTCGCATTCAAACTGTCGTTGGCACCTTTCCATATCTGGACTCCGGATGTCTATGAGGGAGCGCCTCTCCCTGCCACCACATTCCTCGCCACGGTAGGCAAGGTTGCGATGGCGGCGCTGCTGATGCGCTTCATGAGTGTGTCCCGCCTGATGGATAGCGACGCAATCATGACGGCGCTCATGGTGATCTCCGCGCTCTCCATTCTGGTGGGCAATCTGCTGGCGTTACGGCAGACCAATCTGAAACGCCTGTTGTCCTATTCCTCTATCGCCCACATGGGCTACTTGATGATCGCGATGCTGGTGGTCGACACCGGCGCGCAGAGTATGGGTGCCGAGGCGACAGGATTTTATCTGACCGCCTACGTCGTAATGACTCTTGGCGCTTTCGGAGTCATGATTGTGCTATCGGGCTGTGCCCACGAACGGGATCACATCGGGCACTATAAGGGGCTATTCTGGCGCAGCCCCTGGCTGGCGCTGGTATTTACCGCCATGCTGCTGTCGCTTGCCGGCATCCCATTGACCATCGGCTTTATTGGCAAGTTCTACGTATTCGCGGCCGGGGTGGAGGGCATGCAGTGGATCCTCCTGGCGACCATGGTGGTCGGCAGTGCAATCGGCCTGTTCTATTATCTGCGCGTTGTTTACGTGATGCTGCTACCCGCCGACACTGTCGATTCCGACCACAGTCTGACGCCGACAGATTTGGATCCGCTGCCGGAAATCGGCTTGCGAGATGTGCTCCCGCACGCTGTACTGTTGCTCCTACTTGCGGCGCTACTGATTCCTGGTGTTATTCCCGGCGGATTGATGGAGTTGCTGCGCTCTGTCATGGCGGGGTTGTCGTAACCGCAGCTTAACGAGCATAAAAATCATGGCGAAATTAGTGATGATTGTCTGGATATCCGCACTGTGTTCCTGCGCCGCTCACGGGCCCAATTTCCGCGCCATGAGCCCTGAAGAGCTGGCGGCGCACAACGCCGGGCTGCCGGAGTGGGACCAGATCGTCTGCGTAAGGAGTAACACGCCCGGCTACATCAAGCGTACTGACTGTCTCTCCCGGCGGGATCTGCAGCTTCGGGACATGCGGGTGGTGAAGAGAGTGAACTCCGCGCTTGTGGACAACCGCGTGAGTATCGACGCCTACTGACGGGTCATTTGTTCTTCTCAGCCTACCTGGATTCCGGCTTTATGAAACGCCTGGTGCAGTGCTCTGGCAAGCTGCAGAGCCTCCGGCGTGTCGCCATGGATGCAGAGACTGTCTGCGCGCACCCTGACGGGCGTGCCATCGTTGGCAATGACCGTCTCTTCGAGAATCATCCGCAATGATTGCGCGACGGCCTCCGCGCTGTCGTCGATCACCGCGCCAGGCTCAGAGCGTGGCAGCAGTGTGCCGAACAGGGTGTAGCGCCGGTCTGCGAAGCCTTCTGAGATCACCTGCAACCCCGCCTGCCTGCCCGCATATTCCAGTTCGCCTCCCGCCAGTGTCATCAATGCCAGCGCTGGATCGAACTCCTGAAATATGAAGACCAGGCTTTCCGCCAGTTCCCTGTCAACGGCCGCCTGATTGTAGAGCGCCCCGTGAGGCTTGATGTGGCTGAGCCGGGCACCGTGAGTTCTGGCCAGCAGATCGATGGCTCCCAACTGGTAGAGCAGGTGGTTGCGCAGGCTGGCGAATGGCAGTTGCATTTCGCTGCGGCCCATATTCTCGCGATCCGGAAACGAGGGATGAGCGCCGATTCGCACCCCGCGGGCCATCGCCAGGCGAATGGCTGTGGCCATGGTGTCAGCATTTCCGGCATGGACGCCACAACTGATGTTGGCTGAGCTGCACAGGCCCAGGAGCTCTGCGTCACAGTTGCCTCCTTCTCCCAGATCGGCATTGAGATCGATATGCATGGGGCGCCCTCAGTCCTCGCCGGCAACGTCTGTCGCGATGGTGAGCGCGAGCCGAGTGAGATACTGTTGCAGTTGCGCCATTGCGGCGGCGGCCTCCTCGCGATTGACCAGACGGAAAAAGACCGAGGTGGAGGGGGGCATATGCGCCAACTGCCATATGTCGGCCTCAATGACGCTGGCGATGCGCGGATAGCCTCCTGTGGTCTGGGCATCGTTGGCGAGTACAATGGGGAGCCCGTCCGGCGGTACCTGTACGTCGCCCGGCATGACGCCCGACGAGAGCAGCTCCACAGGCTGCCGTAAAGGCAGTGAAGAACCGTGAAGTCTCAGGCCCATGCGGTTGCTCTGGTGACGGATGCGCCACGGCTGCTTGGGCAGGCGGTCCTGGGCCTCCGCGGTGAACAGGTCCCAGTCCGGACCCGGCAGCGCGCGCAGGATATGAATGGGCCGTATGGAGCGGACGCCATGCCTGCTGGAGATACAGCGGCCGGTGACCGCCCCTACCGGCAGTTGATCTCCAGCCGCCAGTGTTCTCCCGGCCAGACCTCCGAAACCGGCGCTGAGATCGGTGCTGCGGGAACCCAGTACCAGGGGGACATCAATGCCGCCCGCTACCGCCACGTAGCAGTGCGCGCCGGGAATGGTGGGGCGTGACAGGGTCAGGATGCTGCCGGCGCGGACTGGTGTGGCATGACCGGGAAGTACGCTCACGTCCTGCGCATGCTCTCCACTGGTACTGCTCAACGAGGCCGTGAAATCCGTGCCGGTCAGCGCCACGTGGGTATCTTCCGCAAAGCGCAGTACGAGGGGCGCCACGCTCACCTCCAGAACCGCGGCGGCAGGATCATTGCCGAGAATCATGTTGGCCTGGCGCACCGCAATACAGTCCATGGCGCCAGCATGGCCCACGCCCAGGTGCCGATAGCCGGGACGCCCGAGGTCCTGGACACTGGTCATGGCGCCGCAGCGCAGTACTTCTATCATGCGCCGCCTCCTGGCACGAAGCGAACGCTGTCACCGGGTTGCAGTAAGGAGGGTGAATCACGGCTGGGATCGAACAGGACCAGTGACGTACGTCCGATGATCTGCCAGCCGCCAGGACCTGTGGAAGGGTAGATGCCGGTCTGGTTGCCTCCAATGGCAACCGACCCTGAAGGCGTACGGACCCTGGGGGTATCCCGTCGGGGCGTCGCCAGGCTGGGGTCCAGGCCTGCCAGATAGCCGAAGCCAGGCTGGAAGCCAAGACAATACGCCTGATAGGTGGTCTCACTGTGACGGCGGATAATCTCGGCGACGCTGAGCCCCGTATGGGCGGCGACGAGCGCCATATCGGGGCCTTCATCCTCGCCACTTCCACTTCCATACTGCACAGGGATCTCGACCGTGCGACCGCTCTCTGGTCGCGGCTGCACCGTCGGCCATTGGGCCAGCACGGCGTCGGTCAGCGGTGCAAGGGAGGAGGCCGGGTTGGCGACCACCAGCAGGTTGCCCATACCGGGGACTACTTCGCGTAGCCTGAACTCCTCGCGGTGTTCCGTCAGCCATTCGCTGAGTGCCCAGACCCGCTGCTGCACGGACAGGGGTACCGGCATCGGCTGTGCCCGTTCTTCCTGTGGAGCAAAGGTGAACAGCAATCCACACTCTCCCAGAGGGGCGACGTGAGGGTCAGGCAGTGATCCAGTTTGTGCCTCGTTTTTATTCATGGGGGTAATCTATAGCAGCCGGCTGACGATTGCCATGATAAGGCGCGTTCAGTTGGGATTCATCCACCCCCGCAGATAATGCGGCCGACTGATACAGTAAAAAGCCCTGCCGGATGGCAGGTTCCCCTCTGTGCCGAGCGTCAGTGCCGAGCGCGGAGATCACGAGAAGGAGTTTTTCATGAAATCATTCAATTCCCTGCTGTTGGCTGGGATCCTTTCCGTCGTCGCCCTGCCGACGACACTTCTGTCCACCCAGGCTGTGGCGCAGGACATCAATCTGCTGCCGGAGGGCCAGACGCTCATCACCCTGTCTGTCACCGAGCGGGTCAAGGTGGAGCAGGACACACTCATTGCCACGCTGCGCATCGAGCGCGAGAATCGCGACTCCGAGGCCTTGCAGAGGGAAATCAACAGTGCGATGACCCAGGCGCTGGCCGCTACTGAGAACGTGGCTGACATCAAGGTGTCCACAGGCTATTACTCGGTTTATCAGCACAGCAATGAGCCTCAGGGCGGGCGCAGCAGCAGTGTCTGGCGTGGATCCCAGTCCGTTACCCTGGAAGGCAAGGACTCACAGCAGATTCTGGAACTCGCGGGGGAGCTGCAGGGCATGGGCTTCGTCATGAACAACCTGCAATACACACTGAGCACCGAGCGCGCCGATGAGGTGCGTGATGGGCTGATGGAAAGCGCCATTGCCCGCGCCACGGCCAATGCCGAGCGTGCGGCCGCTGCCATGGGCAAGTCGAGCATTGACATTGCGACGCTGGATATTGATGCGGCAATGGGCTACTCACAGCCCTATGCAATGGCGCGTATGTCCACCTCAGCCATGGCCGAGGCTGCGCCAGTGGCTGATGCGGGCGAGTCGGAGGTATCCCTGACAGTCCGGATTCAGGCAGTTGCCCAATAGCATGGCGGAGTGACGTGAGCGAGCCCCCAAGGATGGGGGCCCGGAGGAACGTTTGCAGAAGGGATCAGCGGAGTGGGAAGTCGAGTTCAGCCAGTGAATTGGTCAGCACCACTCCGGCAGTGCCTGGATCCACGTCCTTGTCAATTTTGACCACCTTGCCATCACTGCCGATGTAGACAGTCCAGCGGTTGGCGACGCCACGCTCGCCCAGCACGCCGTAGGCAGCCGTCATGCCCTTCTGCGGATCCGAGAGGATCGGGAAGTCCACTTCGTGCTCCTGCGCGAACTCCGTGTTCAGCTCGATGTCGTCCACACTGGCCATGAAATAGGCAATATCGTACTTCTGGATCTCTTCGCCGCTGTCGCGGATCGACTTGCACTCGATGGTGCAGCCGCCGGTAAACGCCTTGGGAAAGAAAGCGATCACCACCGGCTGCTTGCCGCGAAAATCGGAGAGCGCGTAGGTCTTGCCATCGGAGGCCTGCAAACTGAAATCGGGAGCCGTGTCACCCACTTCCAGTGCAAAGGCGGAAGTGCACAGCAGCGCCAGTGCACCCAGCATGGTAGCAACGAGTGACTTCACTCCCCTCGCTCCCGCACGAATATTTGTTGTTGTCATAGCGAATTTCCTCAAAAGTTGGTCATGGCGCGGTCGACGCGCACCCCTGTGCGAAACCCTGAGTAATCAGGATGGGCACAAAGGAGACACGCCCCCAGGCCTCTTTCTTACAATTTCCCCTGAGGCCTCAGGGAACCAGCTTGCGGACGATGCCATCGTGCTTGTTGAGAACGAATATCTCGCCCGCCGGCCCAAAACCGAATCGCAGGTCGGCGCGGCTGGCCTCGTCTTCGCCCGCAGCCGCGTTCTGTTCGCGGATCAGCTGCAGCAGGGTCTTGCTCTCGCCACCATCGTTGAACAGGACGCGCCGAATGGCGTCATGGCCGCCGCCGTCGGTGTCCGCACCAACGTAGAAAATCTCGCCGCTCGGATTGTCGCCGAAGATGATCTTGTCCTGCAGGGCAGGGATTTCATCGCTGCGGTAGACCGTGATGCCGGTGATGGCTACCTGGCGCTGGAACAGTGGGTCGGCATGGTCGTATTCCACCAGCGGCCAGACCAGGTCGGCGCTGCTGCGCGGATTGTCCAGGTCAATCTGGCGGTCGATGTAGCGATAGCTGCCTTCCCAGGTTGCCCAGCCGAGATTGCCGCCGGCAGTGATAGGGCTGATCTCCTCAACCTGATTCTGCCCGATATCAGCCAGCAGCATGCGTCCCGTCGCGCTGTCCCAGGTGAAGCGCTGCGGATTGCGCACCCCATAGGCATAGATGTCGGGCAGAGCGTCGCTTCTTCCCACAAAGGGGTTGGAGTCGGGAATTCCGTATTCTCCATATTCGCTGTCGCTGCCGAGGGGGTCGATACGCAGGATCTTGCCGAAGTGGCTCTCCAGGTTCTGACCGGAGCCCAGGGGGTCGCCCCCGCTGCCGCCATCGCCGATGCCGATGTACAGGAGGCCAAAGTCCTCGTCGCCGGGTCCGGACAGCGGATTGAAGCTGATCTGGCCGCCATTGTGGTTGGGGAAGGGCTGGGCCGCGCGGAACACTTCCGTGGGTGCCTCGCCGTCATAGCGGGCGGCCGCCGGGTCGCGGGCGGTCCACTCCAGCAGGAGCAGGTCGTGGCTTCTGCGCTGCCCGCCGGAGACGTAGTCGGGCTCGGGTTCCCGATTGGAGGAATCTACGTAGGTGTAGAACTTGCCATAGCCGGGGCTGCCGCGCTCGGCGAACTGAGGATGGAAGGCGAAGCTCTGCAAGCCGCGCTCACTGCCGGCTGACAGTACGCTGATCCCCCAGCGATCTTCCGTCAGATCCAGATAGGGTGTCACGTCGCTGCCGTCATAGCCCATGGCGTAGAGAATGCCAATCATGTTGCTGACGAACAGGCGCTGGGTGCCTGGTTCGGTCACCATATGCATCAGTCGGGGGGCGTACTCTGCGTCGTCGTAAGGGATGCGGGCAAATTCGGTATAGTTTACGGTGATGATGTCGTCGGTGGCATTAAGGGGCGGAAAGGGATCGCTGCTCGGCTGCTGGGCATGGGCAGCGCCGGCAGCCAAGACGAAAAGGGTGACGATGGTTCTCCTCAACATGGTGATACTCCTGAAACGATGAAAACACTACCATCGCGCGATTGGCTGGTGGCGTCAATTGAGATGGGACGGCGGCCACACAGCGCGCGACGGTATCGTTATATTACACCATATACAGCGATTCATCGTGTGAACTGCACCCGTTCCACCTGCGCCATGCGGCTGTAGCTGGAAGTAATCACTCTGTCTCTCGCTTCCAGGCCCTCGATGACTTCCACGTAGCGATTGTTGCGGCGCCCAGTCCGGATGTCCCTTCGCAATGCCTGATCGCCTTCGGCATCGACCACGAACACCCAGCTGCCACCGGTTTCCTGCAGGAATCCGCCCAGCGGCAACAACAGCGCCTCCACCGGATTGCCCAGGGTCTGGTCTAGCTGCAGGGTCTGGCCGCGGCGGAGGTTATCGGGCATCGCCCCCTCGAACACCAGATCGACCTGGAAGGTGCCATTGCTGATCTCGGGGTAGACCTTCAGGACCCGGGCCTGGTATTGCTGCCCGGCGAGCATGAAGCGCGCGGACTGTTCGGGCGCCACTCTTGTGACGTAGTACTCGTCCACCTGTGCGACGATCTTGTACTGGTCGATCACATCGATCTGGCCGAGTCTCTCGCCGCGAATCTTGTTTTCTCCTACCTCAACCGGCAGAGAGGTCAGTTGACCGGCGATGGGGGAGCGTACCAGCAGATTCTCGAAACTCCCCTGGGACAGCGCCAGGTTTTCCTCCAGCTTGATCACCTGCGATGCGATCTGGGCAAGGCGATTCTCGCGGATGCGATCCTCCAGTTGCTGCCTCGCCCGGGTGTTCTCCAGAATCTTGCGCTGAAAATCCAGTTCGTCGGCCACGGACTCGTATTGCTCGCGCGAGACCAGGTTCTCAGCGGCCAGCCGTTCCTGCCGCTGCTGCTGTCGTTCGAGGACGAGAATCCGGTACTCAATCTCGATGATCTGGCGCTGGGTATTGAGCTTGGTCGTTTCCAGGCTGTTGGAAATGTTGGAGAGGTTGTTCAGCTGCTCGGTGATCGACGTGTCGTTGCGCGCCACGTTCAGTTGCAGGTCAGTGTTGCTCAATTGCAGCAGCGGCTGACCGGCCTCCACAAAGCTGCCTTCCTCCACCAGCACCTTCTCAACGACACCGCCATCGACGGCGTCGAGGAAGACGCTGGTGAAGGGTTGCACTGCGCCGCGGATCGGAGTGACATCCTCAAACGCGCCATACTGCACCGATGCGATAGTGATCTCCTCTCTCGCCAGGCGGTAGGTGCGGATGGCCGCATCGGCGAACAGGCCGTACAGGAACCATACGGTGGTCGCCGCGGCGATGGCAACTAACATCCATTGCCACAGCGGGCGCCTGGCCTTTTCAATCGCTCTATCCATGGGGAGTCGTCCTATTCGATGTTCTCGCCGATCGGGTTCCTGTCGCCAAAATAGCGGCGAGCGAAGGATTCGCTCACTGCCATGCTGGTCGGGTCGATCAGTGCCGTTTCGGGATCGCCGTGGATCACCTCATGAGACAGAATCTTCAACACGGCGTTGTCCGCGGAGAACAGGTTCTCCCAGTAGTAGCCCTGGTTGCTGGCATCCCGCAGGAGATAGCGGGGTGAGGGCATGGACTGGAAGCGGCCCGCCAGCTCCACTTCCGGATACTGCTCCTGCAGCAGCGGTGCAAGCTGGGTGGAGGTGACGGCTGCGAGATCGACGTCACCGTTGATCCCGAACTGATTGACCACCCGGTATGCGCGATCGACGTTGGCGTGATGGCGGTCATAGCCAAGCTGATGGTGCAGGTAAAGTCCGAGGACCACTGCACAGGCGATGGCGGTGGAGAGGCCGGCGATATTGATCAGGCTGTAGGACTTCTCTTTCATCATTGTCCGCAGCGCAGTACGCAGATAGGTGCCGACAACAGTGCCGCTGATCCTAGGCATGGGACACCTCCCGCAATCCGGCCGCGTGACATCGCTCGACCACCTGACCATCGAGCATGCGAATGGTGCGTGAGGCCACTGCCGCGTGCTCCGGCGAGTGGGTGACCATAATGATCGTAGTCCCTTCTGCGTTGAGCTGGCTCAGCATTTTCATCACTTCGTCGCCATGTTCGCTGTCCAGATTACCGGTGGGTTCGTCGGCGAGTATCAGTCGCGGCTGATTCACCAGCGCGCGTGCCACCGCCACCCGCTGCTGCTGACCGCCGGACAGTTGCTGGGGAAAGTGGCGGATGCGGTGGCTCATGTTCATCTTCTCGATCACCGCTTCCACCCGCTGCTTTCGCTCCGCAGCCGGCATCTTCGTGTATACCAGTGGCAGCTCCACATTCTCGTAGACACTCAGCTCGTCAATCAGATTGAAGCTCTGGAAGATGAAGCCGATGTTCTGCTTGCGCAGGTTGGCGCGTTGCCACTCGCTGTAGCGCGATATTTACTCATCCAGAAAATAGAACCTGCCAGAATCAGGGTTGTCGATGAGACCGATGATGTTGAGAAGGGTGGACTTGCCGCAGCCGGAAGGACCCATGATGGACACGAACTCCCTTTCGCGAACCTGAATGTCGACGCCGCCGAGCGCCGTGGTTTCTATCTCGTCTGTTCTAAAA
>Ga0079224_100006034_pt1 | contig 15997 bp, 17 predicted proteins | sample Stecom2015_FD_80414 | JGI IMG/M metagenome (GOLD analysis project Ga0079224, IMG submission 80414) | Agricultural soil microbial communities from Utah to study Nitrogen management - Steer compost 2015 | ecosystem: Environmental > Terrestrial > Soil > Agricultural land | place: USA: Utah...
GAGCAACGTCGCGCTGCGCGTCGAGTTCGGCGAGGACACCGACGCCTTCCTCGTCTACGGCCGAGGGGAGCTGCACTTGACGATCCTGCTCGAGAACATGCGCCGCGAGGGCTACGAGCTGGCCGTCTCCCGACCGAAGCCCCGGCTGCGCATCGTCGACGGCGAGCGGCAGGAGCCGTACGAGCGGCTCACGGTGGACGTCGAGGAGGCGCACCAGGGTGCCGTGATGGAGCTGCTCGGGCGCCGGCGCGCCGAGTTGCAGGCGATGCAGCCCGACGGCGGCGGCCGGGTGCGCCTCGACTGGCGGGTGCCGGCGCGCGGGCTGATCGGGTTCCAGAACGAGTTCATGAACGTCACCCGCGGTACCGGCATCGCGGCGCACGTGTTCGACGCCTACGGACCCTGGGCCGGCGAGATCGAGGATCGGCGCAACGGCGTGCTCGTCTCCCAGGACGACGGCGAGGCGGTGGCCTACGCGCTGTGGAAGCTGCAGGAGCGCGGGCGCATGTTCGTCGAGCCCGGCGAGCGCCTCTACGAGGGGATGATCATCGGCGTGCACTCGCGCGACAACGATCTGGTCGTGAACCCCGTGCGCGAGAAGAAGCTCACCAACATCCGGGCGGCGGGCAAGGACGACGCGATCGCCCTGACGCCGCCCATCCGGCTCACGCTCGAGAAGGCGGTGGAGTTCATCGCCGACGACGAGCTCGTCGAGCTCACGCCGCGCAGCATCCGCTTGCGAAAGCGGCACCTGAAGGAGCACGAACGGCGGCGTGCGGCGCGCCAGTCCGAACCCGCCTGACGAAGGTGCGTCGCCGATACAACACTAGCGTCGCGCCGCGCTCGCACGGCGCTTGTTTTAGTTGGCGCGCCGTGCAAGACAAGTCATGCTTCGCTCCTGTGGAGATGGCGTGTTTCTCCTCTGAAACCACGCCGTTCGAAACGAGGGAAACGCACTCACGGATTCAGGAGAACCGAGTATGGCCACTGCCAGGAAGGCTGCGAAGAAAACTGCTGCAAAGAAGGCGACGGCCAAGAAGCCGGCCGCGAAGAAGACCGCGGTGAAGAAGGCCGCTCCGAAGAAGGCGGCGGCGAAGAAGACGACGACCCGCGTCGCAGCCAAGAAGACGGTGGCCAGGAAGGCCGCCGTGAAGAAGGCACCCGCGAAGAAGGCGGCGCCGAAGAAGGCCGCGAAGAAGACCGCCGCCAAGAAGCGCACGCCGAATGCGGCGTTCATGAAGGCGCTCACCCCCAGTGCCGCGCTCGCGTCGATCGTCGGCGACAAGCCGCTGCCGCGCACCGAGGTCGTCAAGCGGATGTGGGACTACATCAAGAAATTCGATCTCCAGGACAAAGTCAACAAGCGCCTGATCAACGCCGACGACAAGCTGCGTCAGGTGTTCGGCAAGGCGCAGGTCAACATGTTCGAGATGACCTCGCTGGTCGGCAAGCACCTGCGCGATTCGGGCTCGTCGGCGTCGACGCGCTGACGGTACGCCGGGCGGCAAGGCGCCGCCGGCGGTACGAAGAGGGCGGCCGCGTGCCGCCCTCTTTGCGTTCGGCGTCCCTCAGACGGGAGGCCGACGGCGCGTGCCGCGCGAGGACGCCGCGCCGTTGCGGCCCCGTTGCCGCGGCGGCAGCGGTGCGGTTGCGGCGGCGGCGAGCCTGCGCTGCGAAGCCGCGGGTCCGTCGCCCCAGTATCCGGGGCTGCCGTAGGTATTCTTCAGGTGGTCGATGAAGGTACGCACCCGCAGCGGCAGGTGACGGCGTTGCGGGAACACGGCGTGGATCGCCGTCGGCGGCGCCGCGTAGTCGTCGAGCACGCTGCGCAGGCGGCCGCTGCGCAGGTCTTCGCCCACCTCCCACATCGACCGCCAGGCGAGCCCGCGTCCGGCGAGCGCCCAGTCGTGCAGCACGGCGCCGTCGTTGCACTCGATGCTCGCCGGCACGCGCAGCGAGACGACGCGTCCGTCGATGGTGAACTGCCAGCCGCGCGCCTGGTTGCCGTAGCTGCCGAAGGTCAGGCAGTCGTGCCGGGCGAGGTCTTCGGGCGTGCGCGGCTCGCCGCGCCGCGCGAGATAGTCGGGACTGGCGACGACGACGCGGCGGTTCTCGGCCAGATGCACGCCGACGAGGCTCGAGTCGTCGAGCGCGCCGATCCGAACGGCGAGATCGACGTTCTCGTTGACGATGTCGGTGATGCGGTCGGTGAGCTCGAGCGAGATCGACACCTCGGGGTGCGAATCGAGGAAGGTGGGCACGAGCGGCGCGACGTGCACGCGCCCGAAGCCGGCGGGCGCCGTGACGCGCAGGTGCCCGCTCGCCTTGACGCCGCCGAGCGAAACCGAAGCCTCGGCGTTGTGCAGATCGTTCAGCAGGCGCTGGCAGTCCTCGAGGAAGGCGCTGCCCTCGAAGGTGAGCGAGATGCGCCGCGTGGTGCGCACGAGCAGGCGCACGCCCAGCCGTGCCTCGAGCGCGTCGATGCGTCGGCCGATCACCGCCGGCGCGACGCCCTCGGCGCGCGCCGCGGCGCTCAGGCTGCCGCGCGTCGCCGCCGAGACGAAGCTCTCGATCTGCCGGAATCGCGACATCGTTTCCCGTCCTGTCTCCGATTATTGCAAAAAAGTAAAAACTGAACCGCACCGGAACGTCTTTTGGCGGGGCTGCATAACGCCTATCCTCGCAGCATGACGATTCCGCTCCGAGCCGTCGCCTTCGACGCCTACGGCACGCTGTTCGACGTGCACTCGGTGGCGGCGCTCGCCGAGCAGCGCTTTCCGGGGCAGGGCGCCCGACTGTCGAGCCTGTGGCGCAGCAAGCAGCTCGAATACACGTGGCTGCGCACGCTGTCCGGACGCTACGCGCCCTTCGACGTGATCACCCGCGATGCGCTGCGTTTCGCGGCACGGGCGCTGGGGCTTGCGCTCGAGCCGGCCGACGAGGCGCGGCTGATGGCGCAGTACGCGAGCCTGTCGGCGTTTCCCGAGAACCTGGCCGCGCTGCGCGCATTGCGCGATTTCGGCGTGCCGATGGCGATCCTCACCAACGGCACGACCGCGATGGTCGAGATCTCGGTGCGCAGCGCCGGCATGCACGGGCTGTTCGAGCGCATCCTTTCGGCCGACGCGGTGCGCCGCTACAAGACGCACCCCGACGTCTACGCACTGGCCACCGAAGCCTTCGACTGCGAGCCGGCGGCGATCGTCTTCGTTTCGTCCAACGCCTGGGACGCCGCCGGCGCCGCCTGGTTCGGCTTCGACGCCTTCCGCGTCGACCGTAGCGGAACGCCCGCCGACGAGCTGGACACCGGCGCGATTCCCAGCGGCCACCTCCTCACCGACGTCGTCGAGCACGTGCGCGCCCGCCTCGCACGCGAGCGCAACGGACGCCGGCGCCGATCCTCATCCGCAACAGGAGCCTCGAAATGAATGCGCAGACCGCACTGAACCTGCCGCAAGGCGTCACGATCGACGCACCCGTCACGCCCGAGTTCGCCGAGATCCTCTCGCACGACGCACTCGCGCTCGTGGCGCAGCTGCACCGCCAATACGAGCCGCGCCGCCGCCAGCTGCTCGCCGAGCGCGTCGCCCGGGCCAAGCGGCTCGACGAGGGCGAACGCCCGCATTTCCTGCCGCAGACCCAGCACGTGCGCGACGGCGACTGGACGATCGCGCCGATCCCGAAGGCGCTCGAGTGCCGCCGCGTCGAGATCACCGGTCCGGTCGAGGCGAAGATGATCATCAACGCCTTCAACTCGGGGGCGGACAGCTACATGACCGACTTCGAGGACTCGAACACCCCGAACTGGATGAACCAGATCCAGGGACAGGTGAACCTGCGCAAGGCGATCCGCCGCGAGCTCACGCTCGAGCAGGGCGGCAAGACGTATCGGCTGAACGAGAAGATCGCCACCCTGCAGGTGCGCCCGCGCGGCTGGCATCTCGACGAGAAGCACGTGAAGGTCGACGGCGAGCGCGTCTCGGGCGGCATCTTCGACTTCGCGCTGTTCATGTTCCACAACGCGAAGGAGCAGCTCGCGCGCGGTGCGGGCCCGTACTTCTATCTGCCGAAGCTCGAGAGCCATCTCGAGGCGCGGCTGTGGAACGACGTCTTCGTCGCCACGCAGAAGGCGCTCGGCCTGCCGCAGGGCACGATCAAGGCCACGGTGCTCATCGAGACGATCCTCGCCGCGTTCGAGATGGACGAGATCCTCTACGAGCTGCGCGAGCACAGCGCCGGGCTGAACGCCGGGCGCTGGGACTACATCTTCTCGTGCATCAAGAAGTTCAAGTACGACCGCGATTTCTGCCTGGCGGACCGTGCGCAGGTCACGATGACCGCGCCGTTCATGCGCGCCTACGCGCTGCTGCTGCTGAAGACCTGCCACAAGCGCAACGCGCCGGCGATCGGCGGGATGAGCGCGCTGATCCCGATCAAGAACGACCCCGAGAAGAACGAGGCCGCGCTGGCTGGCGTCCGCGCCGACAAGGCGCGCGACGCCACCGACGGCTACGACGGCGGCTGGGTCGCGCACCCCGGGCTGGTCGACGTCGCGATGGAGGAGTTCGTCAAGGTGCTCGGCGATCGTCCGAACCAGATCGACCGCAAGCGCGACGACGTCCAGGTGACCGCGGCCGACCTGCTGAACTTCCAGCCCGAGCGGCCGATCACCGAGCACGGGCTGCGGATGAACATCAACGTCGGCATCCATTACCTCGGCGCCTGGCTCGCGGGCAACGGCTGCGTGCCGATCAACAACCTGATGGAGGACGCGGCGACCGCCGAGATCAGCCGCTCGCAGGTGTGGCAGTGGATCCGCTCGCCGAAGGGCAAGCTCGAGGACGGCCGAAAGGTCACGGCCGAGCTGGTCCGCGAGCTGATTCCGCAGGAGCTGGCGAAAGTGAAGCAGACGGTCGGCGGTGACACCGCCACCTACGATCGCGCCGCCGAGATCTTCGAGCGGATGAGCACGCAGGAGGCGTTCGAGGAATTCCTCACGCTGCCGCTGTACGAGGAGCTCGATTGAGGGGGCGAGGCGGGGCCGCGCCGGCGGGCCCGCCTCGTGCATCGCGCAGCCGTTTCCCGGGAGGCGTATCGCATGGAACCGCAGATCTCCGAGCGCGTGAGCATCGTCGACATCCGGATGCCGTTCTGGTCGATGGTGGTGTTCCTGGTCAAGCTGTCGATCGCGTCGATCCCCGCCTTCCTGATCCTTTCGGTGCTCGCGGCGATCGTGTTCGCGCTGCTCGGCTGGTTCGGCGCGCTGACGCGCACCTTCGTCTGAAGTTCCGCGCGGCGGACTCACACCGCCCTGTAGCGGCTCGAACGGAAGGACGGATGACGGCGGGCGGCCGGCAATCGCCGCGGGTGAACGTCGACGAGATCGAGTTCACCGCGGTGCGCGCGCAGGGGCCGGGGGGCCAGAACGTCAACAAGGTCTCCAATGCGGTCCAGTTGCGCTTCGACGTCGCGCGTTCCTCGCTGCCCGAAGCCGTGAAGGAGCGGCTGCTCGCGCTCGACGACCGCAGGATCCGCGCCGACGGCGTCGTCGTCATCAAGGCGCAGCGCTATCGCAGCCTGGAGAGGAATCGCGACGACGCGATCGCCCGGCTGCAGGCGCTGGTCGATGCCGCGGCATCCGTCCCGAAGCCGCGGCGCGCGACGAAGCCGTCGGCGGCCGCGCGTGCCCGCCGCGTCGACGAGAAGATCCGCCGCGGCCGGGTCAAGTCGTTGCGCCGCCCGCCCGAGCTTTGACGCCATTGCCTTGGCCGCGCGGGGCATTTGTTACCCTGTCCCGTTGACTGGAGGAATGCATTTGGCCAAACCGAACTATGCTTTTCAGAAGCGGCAGCGCGAGCTCGCGAAGAAGCAGAAGAAGGAGGAGAAGCGCCTGCGTCGCCAGGAGACGGCGAACCTGACGGGCGGGGCGCCCGTCGCAGACGACGCGGTGGAGGCGACTTCGCCCGCCGAATCCCCCGGAGCGCCACCGCCAGCGGGCAGCGACGGCTCGCACGGCTGAGCGGTGCGGGCTGCGGCTTCGACGCCCGGTCGTCGAGGCGCGGTCAGCGCGAGGCCGGCGCGTGCAACAGCGCGTCGAGCTCGCGCAGTACCGCGAGATCGCCGCTGCGCTCGAAGCGCAGCGGAACGCCGCTCCAGCCCCAGGTCGCCGAGCCCGACAAGCGGTAGCCCCATCGTGTCGGCTCGGTGCTGCGCAGCTCGCGCAGCAAGGCCACCAGCCGCGATGTCGGCACGGTGAAGCGCACGGGGATCGTGCGCACGCCGAGCGCCGGCAGCGTCACCGCTTGCTCGAGAACGGCGCCATCGGCGAACGGCCGGCCGAGCAGCTCGAGCGCGAAATCGACGTTGCGCAACGGGATCGCGACCCGATTGGGGTTCTCGGTCTCGACCGCGAGCACGAAGCCGATTTCGCTCAGCCCGAGCTCGTCGACCTGGAAATCGGCGAAGCGAAGGCGCGGCGCCCGCAGGTCGGGCGGCGGCAGCGCATTGCATCCTGCCAGCAGAGCGCCGGCGCATGCGGCGGCGATCCAGCGACGGCGCTGTGGCGTCACAGCGCGCCCAGCCGCTCGAGTGCGCGCTCGAGCGTCGCGTCGGTCTTGGCGAAGCAGAAGCGCACGACGCGGTTCTCGACGGCGCGTTCGTAGAACGCCGACAGCGGGATCGCGGCCACGCCGACCTCGGTGGTCAGCCATTTCGCGAAATCGGTTTCGTTGCGCTCGGAGATCGCGCTGTAGTCGACGAGCTGGAAGAAGGTGCCCTCGCAGTCGAGCAGCCGGAAGCGCGTTCCGGCGAGCCCTTCGCGAAAGCGGTCGCGCTTGCGCTGGTAGAAGGCGGCGACGTCGCGCCAGGCCTGCGACTCGGCCATGTAGCGCGCAAGCCCGTGCTGCGTGGGTGCGTGCGCGGTGAACACGTTGAACTGGTGCACCTTGCGGAACTCGGCGGTCAGCGGCGCCGGCGCGGCGCAGTAGCCGAGCTTCCAGCCGGTGACGTGGAAGGTCTTGCCGAACGACGAGATCACGAAGCTGCGCGCCGCGAGCTCGGGATGGCGGCTCGCCGATTCGTGCCGCTCGCCGTCGAAGACCATGTGCTCGTAGACCTCGTCGGAGATCACGATCAGGTCGTGCGCGCGGGCGATCGCGGCGAGCTCGCGCAGGTCGGCCTCGCGCAGGATGGTGCCGGTGGGGTTGTGTGGCGAGTTCACGAGGATCGCCCGCGTGCGCGTAGTGCACGCGGCGCGTACCGCCGCCCAGTCGACGCGGAAATCGGCGCGCATCGGCACGGCGACGGCGGTGGCGCCGGCCAGCTCGATCGACGGCACGTAGCTGTCGTAGACGGGCTCGATCACGATGACTTCGTCGCCGGGACGCACGACCGCGAGCACGGCGGTGAAGATCGCCTGCGTCGCGCCGGCGGTCACCGTGATCTCGCGGTCGGGATCGTAGCGGTGGCCGTGCACCGCCTCGATCTTCTCGACGATGCGCTCGCGCAGCGCGGCGACGCCGGCCATCGGCGGATACTGGTTGTGTCCCGCGCGCATCGCGTCGGCCACGGCCTCGACGAGCTTCGGGTCGCAATCGAAGTCGGGAAAGCCCTGCCCGAGGTTCACCGCGTCGTGTTCGGCGGCGAGCGCCGACATCACGGTGAAGATCGTCGTCCCCACCTTCGGCAGTTTCGAGGCGAGGCTGGGCGTGGCGGGGCCGGGGAGCGTGTTCATCGCGGTTCGAGGCAGGGCGTCGTCGACGATTATAGAGAGCGGGTCGCCGGCGGCCGGCCATCGAGCCCGGCTCCTTTCGTGCCATCATCCCGGCCATGCTGATCGTCCTGTCTCCTGCCAAGCGGCTCGACTTCGAATCGCCGCCGCACGTCGCGCATCACACGCAGCCGCGCTTCCTCGCGCAGGCCCGTCCGCTCGTCGCGCTACTGAAGAAGATGGACACGCGCGAGCTCGCCTCGCTGATGTCGATCAGCGATCCGCTCGCCGCGCTGAACGCGGCGCGCTTCGGGCAGTGGCGGCCTCCGTTCACCCCGCGCAACGCGCGGCAGGCCGTGCTCGCCTTCGCCGGCGACGTCTACGAGGGGCTCGACGCATCCAGCCTCGACGAGTCCGATCTGCTGTGGGCGCAGGACCGCCTGCGCATCCTCTCCGGGCTGTACGGCCTGCTGCGCCCGCTCGACCTGATCCAGCCGTACCGGCTGGAGATGGGCACGCGGCTGCGCAATCCGAAGGGCGCCGATCTCTATGCGTACTGGGGCGATCGGCTGGCGGCCGCCGTCGACGAGGAGCTCGCGTCACACGAGACGCCCGTGCTGGTGAACCTCGCCTCGGCCGAGTATTTCAAGGCGCTGGCCGGACTGCGCTCGCGCGTCGTGCAGCCGGTGTTCCAGCAGCGCCGGCCCGACGGGTGGAAGGTCGTCGCCTTCGCCGCGAAGCGCGCGCGGGGGATGATGGCGCGCTACGCGATCGAGCGGCGCATCGACGATCCGGTGCGGCTGCAGGGCTTCGCCGTCGACGGCTATCGCTTCGAGCCGGGCGCCTCGAACGAGTCGACCTGGGTGTTCCGCCGCGGCTGAGGCCCGTCGGGCTGCGCCGCGCGTGCGGTTCAGACGATCGTCGGCTCGGGCTCGAGCGCGACGCCGAACCGGTCGCGCACCGAGCGTGCGATCCGCTCGGCGAGCGCCGCGATCTGCGCGCCGCTGGCCGTTCCGTGATTGACCAACACGAGCGCATGGCGCTCGTGCACGCCGGCGTCGCCTTCGCGAAAGCCCTTCCAGCCGCAGCGTTCGATCAGCCAGCCGGCCGAGAGCTTCACGCGTCCCTTCTCCGGGGTGCCGGCGCCCGATGCACCGCGCGCGAGCTGCGCTTCGTCGGCCGCCTGCGCGTCCCGCACGGCGGTGGAGACGGGATAGCGCGGCAGATCGGGATGACGCGCGGCCAGCGCGTCGGCCAGCGGCGCTTCGACGACGGGATTGCGAAAGAAGCTGCCGGCATTGCCGAGCTTCGCCGGGTCGGGCAGCTTGCGCCGCCGGATCGCGGCGACGGCGCGCGAGACGTCCTGCGGCGTCGGACGGTCGACGCCGAGCGCGCGCAGCTCGTCGCGGATTTCGCCGTAGTCGAGGCGCAGCCGCGCTTCGCGCATCAGCCGGAACCGCACGGCGACGATCGCCCAGCCGGCGCCTTCGTCGTGCCGAAAGATGCTGTCGCGGTAGCCGAAGCGGCATTCGCCCGCATCGAAGCGTCGCAGTGCCCCGTCGCGCAGCGAGACGGCGTCGAGCGAATGGAAGCGCTCGCGCATCTCGACGCCATAGGCGCCGATGTTCTGGATCGGGCTCGCGCCGACCGTGCCGGGGATGAGCGTGAGGTTCTCCAGGCCGGCGAGTCCCTGTCCGAGGGTCCAGCCGACGAAGTCGTTCCAGTCCTCCCCGGCCCCCGCCTCGACGAGCACGGTTCCGCGTGCCTCCTCGGACAACACGCGCCGGCCGCGGATCGCGATGCGCACCAGCGGCATCGGCGGATCGCGCGTGAACAGCACGTTGCTGCCGCCACCGAGCACGAAGGGCGGCGGTCCGTCGCGCAGCGCCTGCGCGAGGCGCGCGAGATCGGCGGCGTCGTCGACCTCGAACAGCCGGGCCGCGCGCGCCTCGACGCCGAAGGTGTTCCACGCGCGCAGCGAGACGTCGTGGCGCTCGGTCGCGCTCACCGCATTCAGCTCGGGCGGTACGCCAGCCGAACGTAGATCGGGGCGAAGGCCTCGGCCTGCGTGATCTCGATCAGCGATTCGCGCGCGAGCTCGAGCAGGGCGATGAAGGTGACGACGACGACGGGGACGCCGCGGGCGGTCTCGAACAGCTCGTCGAACTCGGCGAAGCGGCGATCCTGCAGCCGGCGCAGCACGACCGTCATGTATTCGCGCACCGAGAGCTCCTCGCGAGTGACGCGGTGGTGCTGCACGAGGCGCGCGCGCCGCAGGATGTCGGCCCACGCCGTGCGCAGGTCCTCGGCGTTCACGCTCGGCAGCCGCGTCGTCACGGTCTGTTCGACCCAGACGCCGGCGGCGAGGAAATCGCGCCCGAGCTGCGGGATCCGGTCGATGCATTCGGCGCCGTACTTGATGCGCTCGTACTCGACGAGCCGGCGCGCGAGCTCCGCGCGTGGATCCTCGACCTCCTCGCCGCTGTCGGCCTTCTTCACCGGCAGCAGCATCCGCGACTTGATCGAGATCAGCAGCGCCGCCATCAGCAGATACTCGGCGGCGAGCTCCAGGTTTCGGCTGCGGATCTCGTCGATGTAGGCCAGATACTGCCGCGTGACCTCCGCCATCGGGATGTCGAAGATGTCGAAGTTCTGCCGCCGAATGAGGTACAGCAGCACGTCGAGCGGACCCTCGAAGGCCTCGAGGAACACCTCGAGCGCGTCGGGCGGGATGTACAGGTCCTGCGGCAGCCGCAGCATCGGCTCGCCGTACAGGCGCGCGAACACCTTCAGCTCGAGCTGCTCGGGTGCTTCGGCCGGCGCATCGCCTTCGGCGGCTTCGGGCGCATCGAGCTGCGCGCCGGAGGGCGGGGCGCTCAAGTGTAGTCTTTCGGGTAGTAGACGTACGACGAGCGGGGCACCCGCGACTGACGGTTGCGCTGCATCGTCTCGAGATCCTGCGGGCGGTCCCAGAGCAGGGCGCGCCCCTCGCGCTGGCTGCGCTCCAGGTGCGGGCGTTCCTTCTTGAGTTGCTCGAGGAAGCGTGTGATGTCCGACTTGTACATGGGCGGTCGTTCTCCAGGTCGGAAGTGTAAGCGATCGGCGCGTCCTTTCCCGCGCGTCGGCGGCCCCGTCGCCCGTCTTCGGCGATACTCGGCGGGCACGGGAGGGTGCCCATGAAACGATCGCTGTGGACCGGCTGGCTGTGCGCGCTGCTCGCCTTTCTCGGCGCCTGCGACTACTTCGCCCAGAAGGAGCTGGAACCCGGCGTGTCCACGGTCGACGACGTGCGCCGCCTGATGGGCAAGCCGGTGATGATCTGGGAGGAGGACGACGGCAGCCAGGTGCTCGAGTACTCGCGCGGGCCCGAAGGCAGCGAGACGTGGATGGTCCAGATCGGACCCGACGGCCGCTATCGCGGGATGGCCGACGCGCGCGCCGCCGCGCAGCTCGAGCAGGTGCGCCCCGGGATGAGCCGCGACGACCTGCGCCGGCTGCTCGGCAAGCCCGACGAGGAGGAGCGCTTCCCGGCACGCAACGAGACGGTGTGGACCTGGCGCGTGAAGACGAGCACGGGCACGAGCACCGAGATGTTCCATGCGCACCTCTCGCCCGAGGGCCGGGTGCTTCGCACGAGCCGCAGCCCGGATCCGAGGCTGATCAACGCGGCCGGCTGACGGCGGCAGCGGGGCAGGCTGCGACGACCGCGCCTCAGCCGACCTTCATGCCCGGCTGCGCGCGTTCGTCGACCTCGAGCAGATAGAGCCCGGCGGGCTGCCGCGGATCGTCCGCCGACGCCGACAGCACCATGCCTTCCGACACGCCGAATCGCATCTTGCGCGGCGCCAGGTTGGCGACGACGACGGTGAGCCTTCCGACGAGCGCCTCCGGCTCGTAGGCCGCGCGGATGCCCGAGAACACGGTGCGCGTGCGCTCTTCGCCGACGTCGAGCTCGAGCCGCAGCAGCTTCTTCGAGCCCTCGACCGCCTGCGCGGCGACGATGCGCGCGATGCGCAGGTCGACGCGGGCGAAGTCGTCGATCGAGATCGTCGGGAGCGCGGCGGCGTCGGTTTCCGCGGGGTCCGCGGCGCCGGCCGCCTTCGGCGCGGCGCCCGGCGCGTTCGCGGCTTCGCCGGCCGGCTCGAACAGCGCATCGAGCTGCTTCGCCTCGACGCGCGTCATCAGGTGCGTGTAGCGTCCGATCGAGCGCACCGGAGACTGTGCGCCTTCGGCCACGCCGAGGTCGTCCCAGCGCAGCGCGGGCGTGCCGAAGAGCTCGGCCACCTTCGCCGCCGTCGCCGGCAGCATCGGCGCGAGCAGGATCGTGAGCCGGTGGAAGGCGATCAGGCAGCGCGAGCAGACGCGGTGCAGCGTGTCGCGCTGCGCGGGGTCCTTCACCATCTCCCACGGCTTGTGCGCATCGAAGTACTGGTTGATCTCGTCGGCGTAGCCCATCACGAGCCGGGCGACGGCGCCGAATTCGCGCTGCTCGTAGGCGTCGGCCACCTGCGCGGCGAGCCGGGCGACGCGTTCGCGCTGCGCTTCGTCTTCGACTTCGTCGGCCGGCAGCAGCCGGCCGTCGAAGTGCTTCGTGACGAAGCCCGATGCCCGGCTGGCGATGTTCACGTACTTGCCGATCAGGTCGGCGTTGACGCGCGCGACGAAGTCGTCGGGATCGAAGTCGACGTCCTGCACGTGCGAGTTCAGCTTCGCCCCCAGGTAGTAGCGCAGCCACTCGGGATTCATCCCGATCTCGAGATAGCGCAGCGGCGAGATGCCCGTGCCGCGGCTCTTGCTCATCTTGGCGCCGCTCACGGTGATGAAGCCGTGCACGTTCACGCGGTCGGGCGTCTTGCGCCGCGCGAAATGCAGCATCGCCGGCCAGAACAGCACGTGAAAATAGATGATGTCCTTGCCGATGAAGTGGATCTGCTCGGTGGCCGGATCGGCGAGCAGCGCGTCGAAGTCGATGCCGCGCTGCGCGCACAGCGCCTTCAGCGACGCGAGGTACCCGATCGGCGCGTCGAGCCAGACGTAGAAGTACTTGCCGGGTGCGTCGGGGATCTCGATGCCGAAATAGGGCGCGTCACGCGAGATGTCCCAGTCGGCGAGGCTGCCGTCGCCGTTCTCGTCGCCCAGCCATTCACGCGCCTTCGCGAGCACCTCGGGCTGCAGCCGGGGCTCTCCCCAGCGGTCGTGCTCCTGCGTCCAATCGCGCAGGAACGTTACACAGCGCGGATCGGACAGGCGAAAGAAGTAATGTTCGGAAACGCGCAGCTCCGGCGTCGCACCGGTGAGCGCCGAGAACGGATTCTTCAGCTCGGTGGCCGCATAGACCGCGCCGCAGTTCTCGCACGAGTCGCCGTACTGGTCGGGCGCACCGCAGCTCGGGCATTCGCCCTTGATGTAGCGATCGGGCAGGAACATGCCCTTGACCGGATCGAAGAACTGCTCGACCGGACGCACGTCGATGAAGCCCGCATCGCGCAGCGCGAGGTAGATCGACTGCGACAGCTCGACGTTCTCCGGCGAGTCGGTGCTGTGCCAGTGATCGAAGCTGATGTGGAAGCCGTCGAGATAGGTCTGGCGTCCGGCGGCGATGCGCTCGACGAAGGCCTGCGGGGTGACGCCTTCCTTCTCCGCGGCGATCATGATCGGCGCGCCGTGCGCGTCGTCGGCGCCGACGAAATACACCGTGTGGCCGCGCATTCGCTGGAAGCGCACCCAGATGTCGGCCTGGATGTACTCCATGATGTGGCCGATGTGGAAGGGGCCGTTCGCGTACGGCAGCGCGGTCGTGACGAACAAGGTGCGCGCGGTCATCGCGGGATCTTAGCAAACGGGTGCGCGGCTTCCGGTGCCGTCGGGCTCGGTCCGGCGTGCAGTGGCGGCCGATGCCCGGGCGGCGGGGGAAGGGACCCCTGCTAGACTCCGGTGCATCTTCCCCGAAATCCCGGATCCACAGATGAGCCTGACCGTCGAACGGGTCAACGAGGCGTTGTCGCGCGTCGTCGATCCCAACACCCGGAAGAGCCTCGTCGACAGCGGCGCGGCGCGCAACGTCCGCGTCGAAGGCGGAGAAGTGTCCGTCGACGTTGCCCTCGGCTATCCCGCGCGCACCCAGATCGAGCCGATCCGTCGCGAGACGATCGCCGCGCTGCAAGCGCTGCCCGGCGTCTCGAAGGTGACGGCGAACGTCTACCAGAAGATCGAGGCGCACGCGGTGCAGCGCGGCGTGAAGACGCTGCCCGGCGTGAAGAACATCGTCGCGATCGCCTCGGGCAAGGGTGGCGTCGGCAAGAGCACCACGGCGGTCAACATCGCGCTCGCGCTGTCGGCCGAGGGCGCGAGCGTCGGCATGCTCGACGCCGACATCTACGGCCCTTCGCAGCCGACGATGCTCGGCATCAGCGGACGGCCCGAGTCGCGTGACGGCAAGTCCCTCGAGCCGATGGAAGGCCACGGCATCCAGGCGAGCTCGATCGGTTTCATGATCGATCTCGACACCCCGATGGTGTGGCGCGGTCCGATGGTCACGCAGGCGCTCGAGCAGCTGCTGCGTGAGACGAACTGGCGCGAGCTCGACTATCTCGTCATCGATCTGCCGCCCGGCACCGGCGACATCCACCTCACGCTCGCGCAGAAGATCCCGGTCACCGGAGCGGTGATCGTCACCACGCCGCAGGACATCGCGCTGATCGACGCGAAGAAGGGCCTGAAGATGTTCGAGAAGGTCGGCATCCCGATCCTCGGCATCGTCGAGAACATGGCGATGCACCAGTGCTCGAACTGCGGGCACGTCGAGCACATCTTCGGGGCGGGCGGCGGTGAGCGCATGTCGAAGGAGTACGACGTCGAGTACCTCGGCGGGCTGCCGCTCGACATCCGCATCCGCGAGCAGGCCGATTCGGGCAAGCCGACGGTTGTCGCCGATCCGAACGGAGCCGTCGCCGAGATCTACCGGCAGATCGCCCGGCGCATCGCGGTGAAGATCGCCGAGAAGGCCGAGGACATGACCGGGAAAGTGCCGCCGATCGTCTTCCAGGACACTTGAGGGCGTTCTCGGGTCTCGGTTCTCGGCCGCGCCGCTCGCATTCGGAGCGTTCTTGCTCGTGGAATCGGTTCCACGAGTGGGAACGCTCGGAGAGAGAGTGCGTGGCGTGCGCGTGGCGTGGCGGGTGCGCAGGGTGCGGCGGGTGCGCAGGGCGCGGGGCGCGGGGCGTGGCGGGCGCAGCGTGCGGTGTATGCGCATGGCGCGGGGCGTGCGCGTTGCGCGGCGGGTGCGCGTTGCGCGGCGGGTGCGGCACGGAGCGGAGCGCGCGCATGGCGCGGCTGGTACGAACGAGGGTGCGCACGACGGCCGTTAGCGTGAGCAGGACCGGCCGTCGAACCCGTCGCGACGGCATCGCCCGCCGCGACGGTTGAACTGCCGCGACCTTGAGCCGCGGCGACCTTGAGCACCCGCCGCGACGTTGAACCGCGACGACTTCTCCCTCTTTTCGGGAGATTGTGCTCGGGCTACGGCTTGCGCGACCGGTTTGTCCCGATATTCGGCATATTGGGCATGGGCTGGAGCGGGCGTCGTTGCTTTCTCCCGTTTAGCGGGACATTCTCGACGGCCAGCGCTCCGCGGTAGTGTCGGCAGTTGTGTGCAGAACCGCTCGAAGCGGGTGGGCCGAGATCATCGGCGCCGGCCCGGCAGAAGTGCAGCCCGGATCGCTGCGGGTACCGAGGCGGCTACTACAGCAGGGGTCTCATCACCCGGATCGGCAAGCTGGAGCCGCGCGTGCCCGGAGACTACGACGAGCGCTTCTCCGCCGAGCTCCTCGAGCGCTGCCTGCGCTGGGAGAAGGCGCTGGTGAGTGCCCTGGCCGAGATGTCCGTGCAAGGGGTGTCGACCCGCAAAGTCCGGGCGATCACCGAGGAGCCGTGCGGGCATGCGTTCTCGGCGAGCACGATCGGCCAGATCGACAAGGGGCTGGACGAGGCGCTGTTCTTGTCGGCTGCACGCTGGAGGAGCCGTACCGGTACCTGGTGCTCGATGCGCGCTACGAGAAGGTGCGTATCGACGGCGTGATCCGCTCGCAGGCCGTGCTGATCGCCAGCGGTATCAACCGGGAGGGGCGCCGGCAGATGCTCGGGGTGGAGCTGGCCAACCGCGAGTCGGCCTCCAGCTGGAAGGAGTTCGTGCGGCGCCTGAAGGAGCGCGGCCTGCACGGTGTGGAGTTCGTCGTCTCCGACGACCACGAGGGCTTACGCAAGGCCGTGGCGGAGCTGCTGACCGAGGCC
>Ga0079224_100006036_pt1 | contig 15993 bp, 13 predicted proteins | sample Stecom2015_FD_80414 | JGI IMG/M metagenome (GOLD analysis project Ga0079224, IMG submission 80414) | Agricultural soil microbial communities from Utah to study Nitrogen management - Steer compost 2015 | ecosystem: Environmental > Terrestrial > Soil > Agricultural land | place: USA: Utah...
TCCATGGTGGCTTTTTCGGACTCTAAGGTGAGTAATGACTGGTCTTTTTCTACCTGGTCACCTTTAGCGACCAAAACTTCAATCACTGGTACATTATCAAAATCACCAATATCGGGTATGGTTATGTCAATTTTTTTACTCATCATGTCCTCTTATAACTATGTTAGCTGTTATCCCATAAGGGAATATGTAGGGCTTTGGCCAATTCTTCGGCATCCAATAATATCCGTTCATAATTTCCGTGATCAACCACATTGACCCGTGTTGTATCTTCTAAAATCAGATTAATTTCATAACTACTGTAACGACTTTTACTGCTTTTTACGTTTTCAGTGATTAATTGCAGCGCTTTAACACGCTTTAAGTTAGTTAACTTTGCGGCTTCGGGCTTTCTGAAACCACAATAAAATTCGCGATTTACCAAATCAAACACCCGTGGTCTAGCTATCCAATATACCAAAAACAAGCCGGCCACTGAAAATGGCAGACCGATTAAAAGGCCAACAAACAATAGCTGAAAACCTTGGCCGGTAATAATTTGCCACAACATAAATACCACGGTGGCTAAACCAATTAACAAAAATAGCAGCGCAAAAGCCATACCACCTTTGCTGGCTTTGAACACCAACATTCGACCTCCTGATTCCGGCTGGGTCAAATAATGGGTGCCAAAATTAGTGCCGCCGGACTTTAAGGGCGTCCATGCCACGCGACGACTAAATTCATCATTAAAACGGCTGTAATCCACTTCCACCGATTCAGCCGCCATGGCATGTTCGGCTTGGGCTTTAATTTTTTCCAGCCACTTTCGCATTGATGTTGAAGGTTACAGCAGCATTTTCTTCATATCAGATAAGATATCGGATAAATAAACGATAAATCGAGCGGCGTCGGCGCCATCAATCACCCGATGATCATAGCTCAATGACAACGGTAACATCAGTCGTGGCTCAAAATCTTTACCGTTCCATTGGGGCTTCATTTGTGAACGTGACAATCCCAATATGGCTACTTCCGGGGCATTAATAATCGGCGTAAACGCGGTACCGCCAATGCCACCCAACGATGAAATAGACATACTGCCACCCTGCATATCTGAGGGTGATAATTTACCATCACGGGCACGCTCTGATATTTCAGCCATTTCTTTGGCGATTTCAAACACTTCTTTTTTATCGCAATCACGAATCACCGGCACCACCAAACCATCCGGGGTATCAACCGCAATGCCAATGTGGAAGTATTTTTTGTAAATTAAATTTTCACCGTTAATATCCAAAGAGCTGTTAAATTTCGGGAATTTTTTCAAGGCTTTGGCCAGTGCTTTGACCATAAAAGCCAAAGGCGTTAAGTTAAAGCCCATGTCTTTGGCGTCTTGCTTATTTTCCTGACGAAATTCTTCCAGTTCAGTTATATCAGCGTCATCATACTGGGTCACATGGGGAATACGTACCCAGTTACGGTGTAGGTATTTACCGGATATTTTCTGAATTCGTGTTAAGGCTTGGCTTTCAATTTCACCAAACTGAGTAAAATCAACCGCGGGAAATGGCGGTACATCAAAGCCACTTTTAACCACGGTGTCACCAGATTGCATGGCGGTTTTAACATGTTTCTCCACATCTTCCTTGGTGATCCGTCCTTTTCGACCAGTGCCTTTTACCTGCGCCACATCAACACCCAGAGTACGGGCGAATTTACGCACGGAAGGCGATGCATGTGCCAGCTTACCTTTACGCTCGGTAACCACTTCTTCAGGGACCGGTGGAGGTTTAGGACCACCTTCATCATCGCTGCTGTCTGGTTCCGGTTTGCTTTTAGTTTGTTCAGACTTATCTTCTGTGACTTTGTCTTCTTTGCCTTGGGTTTTATTTTCAGCAGATTTTTTAGCTTCTGACTTATCGTCATCTGAAGCGTCATCTGAATCACTGACCTCAAGTTCCATCATGGCTGTACCTTCAGAAACTGTGTCGCCTTCTTTAACCAATAACTTTACCACTTTCCCGCCTTCAGGGCTGGGCACTTCGATGGTGGCTTTTTCTGATTCAAGCGTAATAATGGCATCTTCAGCCGCCACTTCATCACCGACACTGACCAATACTTCAATCACTTCAACGCCGGAAAAGTCTCCAATATCAGGAACGTTTATTTGTTTTGTTTTACTCACAATTGTTACCTCTGTTGCCTTTAGTGGTTTCTTGGATCGATTGCATCTATGTCAATATCATAGGCCTTTTGTGCTTTTTTAATGGCTGTTTTCGGTAGATCGCCGGCTTTCACCAGTTCCACCACAGTGGCATAAGCAATGTGCTCTTTTGAAACTTCAAAAAAGCGCCGTAATTTCTCACGGGTATCACTGCGGCCAAAACCATCGGTACCTAAGGTTGTGTAAGTCGTACCTTTTACCCAGGGTCTAATTTTTTCAGCAAAATCATGTACATAATCAGTGGCAGCAATGACCGGACCGGGCTGTTTAGCTAAACACTGTTCAACATAACTTTGTTTGGCTTTTTTATCGGCGTGTAAACGGTTATAACGATCGATGGATTGGCCCTCACGTTTTAGTTCAGTAAACGAGGTGGCGCTCCACACATCACAAGCCACATCAAAGTCTTTTTTCAGCATGTCAGCAGCCGCTTCCACTTGTCGCAAGATGGTGCCCGAACCTAATAATTGGGCACAAATTTTGCCTTTAGGTCGTTCTTTTAACTTATAAAGACCTTTGATAATCCCTGCTTCACAGTCTTTCGGCATTTCAGGGTGTGGATAGTTTTCGTTCATTAAGGTGATGTAATAATATACTTCTTCATTGTCCGCATACATACGTTTTAAACCCGACTGCATAATCACCACCACTTCATAACCGTAGGTTGGATCATAACTGATACAGTTGGGAACCGTTGAAGCAATCAAATGAGAATGTCCGTCTTGGTGTTGTAAACCTTCGCCATTTAATGTGGTGCGTCCGGCGGTGCCGCCCAATAGAAAGCCTTTAGCACGCATATCCCCAGCTGCCCAACACAAATCGCCAATGCGTTGATGACCAAACATAGAATAGTAAATATAAAACGGAATCATCGGCAAATTATAATTGGCATAAGACGTGGCGGCGGCAATCCAAGAACACATGGCACCAGCTTCGGTAATGCCTTCTTGTAATACTTGGCCGTCTTCTGATTCTTTATAAAACATCAACTGATCTGAATCTTGTGGCTCATACTTTTGGCCTTGGTGGGAATAAATACCCAACTGTCTAAACAGACCTTCCATACCAAAGGTACGACCTTCATCACAAAGAATTGGTACGATTTTTTTATTGATATTTTTGTCGCGTAATAACACCGCTAAGGCACGCACAAAGGCCATTGTGGTTGATATTTCACGATCGCCGGAACCTTTAGTGATGCTTTCAAAAGCAGCCAATTCAGGTATCTCCAAAGGCTTATCTTCGTAACTGCGTTGCGGTAAAAATCCGCCTAATTCTTCGCGCCGCGCCATCATGTATTTCATTTCTTCTGAGTCATCGGCGGGCTTATAGTAAGGAACGTCTTCTAACTGGTCATCCTTAATCGGCACGTTAAATTTATCTCTAAACTCACGAATCGATTCAGTATCCATTTTCTTTTGTTGGTGGGTGGTATTGACCGCTTGACCCGTGCCACCCATACCATAACCTTTAACCGTTTTAGCCAAAATTACAGTTGGTTGATTTTCGTGTGAGCTGGCTTCGGCATAGGCTGCAAACATTTTATGCGGATCATGACCACCCCTGTTTAAGCGCCAAATATCCTCATCGGTCATGTGCGAGACCATGGCTTTTAACTCGGGGTATTTGCCGAAGAAATGTTCACGGACATAAGCGCCGTCTCTGGATTTATACATTTGATAATCACCATCCACCGCTTCTTCCATGCGCTTACGCAATAAACCATCGGTGTCTTTGGCGAACAACTTATCCCAGTAAGAGCCCCAAATAACTTTAATTACATTCCAGCCGGCACCGCGGAATACGCCTTCCAATTCTTGAATAATCTTACCGTTACCTCGGACCGGGCCATCCAGTCGCTGTAAATTACAGTTAACAACAAATACCAAATTGTCCAGATTTTCACGGCCGGCCAGAGAAATGGCACCCAACGATTCCGGCTCATCGGTTTCGCCGTCGCCTAAGAAGCAATAGACTTTTCGATCGGTTTTTTCGATTAAACCACGGCTTTGTAGGTACTTCATAAAACGGGCTTGGTAAATTGCTTGAATCGGGCCCAGTCCCATTGAAACCGTAGCAAACTGCCAAAAATCCGGCATTAACCAAGAATGCGGGTAGGATGGCAAACCTTCGCCACCGACTTCTTCGCGAAACTTATCTAACTGTTGTTCATTGATGCGACCTTCTAAGAAGGCGCGAGCATAAAATCCAGGCGAACTGTGACCTTGCACATATAATAAATCACCACCGGCTTCATGATTTTTACCACGGAAAAAATGATTAAAGCCGACATCATAAATGGTGGCAGCTGACGCAAACGAGGCAATGTGCCCACCTAATGAGCCCGGTCGACGGTTGGCACGCACCACCATGGCCATGGCATTCCAGCGAATTATTCCGCGAATTCGCCATTCCAAATCACTGTCGCCTGGCGATTGCTTTTGTTCCGTTACCGGAATGGTATTCAAATAAGCAGTGGTGGCTTGGTAGGGTAAATGACCACCTGAGCGACGGTTTAAATCGATTAATTGCTCAATCAAAAAATGTGCCCGTTCAGGACCTTCTTCATTAATAACAGCCCGTAAAGAGTCGAGCCATTCTTGAGTTTCTAATTCATCAATGTCATTTTGGGTTTTAATGTTTGTCATAATTTCACTTCATTCTGGGTATTTTGGGCATCCACAGCTGCGATGGCGACCATGTTTAAAATTCTGCGAACAGAGGAAGATGGATTGAGCACATGGGCCGGCAGTTGCGTACCCATCAGCATAGGACCAACAGTCACGCCTTCTGAAAAATATCTTATCATATTTAAGGCAGTGGTCGCGGTGTCCAAGTTTGGCATAATTAATAAATTCGCCTTTTCTTCATACTGTGCATTAGGAAAGACTTGAGATCGGATTTTAGGTACCAAAGCAAACTCGGCATCCATTTCTCCTTCTACTTGTAATTCCGGTGCTTGCTGTTTTATTAAACGTAATGCTTCACGCATTTTTTCAGCGCTGTTACCATCACGCGTGCCAAAATTCGAGTAGGACAGTAATGCCACTCTGGGGATTTTACCAAAGGCTTTGACACGTTCAGCAGCACTAATGGCCATACTGGCTATTTCAGTGGCACTGGGGTTCTTATTGACATTGGTATCGGTAATAAAATAACTACCGCGATCAGTGGCTACCGCACTTAGACCCGCAAGTGTTTGATCTTTCAGACCGATGACATCAATGATATGTTGCAGCACTTTATGATAGCGACCATTGAGGCCAGCCAACATGGCATCGGCTTCGCCCCGCTTCACCATTAAGGCGGCAATCACTGTGGTTCGGGTTCTGACCACAGCTTTAGCAATTTCCGGGCTGACGCCACGGCGTTCCATAAGACTGTGGTAAAGCATCCAATAGTCTTTAAAGCGTGGATCTTCTTGGGGGTTAACTAACTCAAAGTCTTTACCAATGGTAAGCTTTATACCAATCCGTTTAATACGAGATTCAACCACTTCGGGACGGCCAATCAGGATGGGTATCGCCAATTTATCATTATTTATGGTGAGCACGGCGCGCAATACTCGCTCATCTTCACCTTCTGCCAGTACGACTCGCTTTAAGTCTTTTCGAGCTTGGTCAAATACCGGTCGCATTAACAACCCACTTTGATAAACAAACTCACTGAGTTGATGCTCATATTGTCGCAAGTCCTCTATCGGCCGCTTAGCAACACCACTTTCCATGGCTGCTTTCGCAACAGCTGGGGCTACATGCAATAAAATACGTGGATCAAAAGGTTGAGGAATTAAATAATCACGACCAAAATTTAAATCTTTCCCACCGTAGGCTTCACGGCCCACATCGCTGACTTCCAAACGTGCCAAATTAGCCAAGGCATGAACACAAGCTATCTTCATTTCTTCATTAATTCCGGTGGCGCCAACATCGAGGGCACCGCGAAAAATATACGGAAAACATAAGACATTATTCACTTGATTTGGATAATCTGAACGGCCGGTGGCAATAATGGCATCGGGCCTTACTTGTAGTGCCAGTTCCGGCATAATTTCAGGAGTTGGATTGGCCAGAGCTAAAATGAGTGGGTCTTTCGCCATTTTTTTAATCATCTCTGGTTTTAATACCCCACCCACAGAAACACCCAAAAATATGTCCGCCTCACTCATGGCCTCTGTTAAGGTCTGCGGCTTAATGCCGATGGAATAACCAATCCGTCTGGGGCCTTCTAAGTCTTCGCGACCTTCATAAAGCACACCATTGGAGTCAGAAACAATGATATGGTCCTTATTCATGCCCATGGCAACCAATAAGTCCAAACAAGCCATACCGGCTGCACCGGCACCGGAAGTCACTAACTTCACCTCAGCAATTTTTTTACCGGTTATTTTTAAAGCATTAATAACTGCGGCAGCGGTAATGATGGCGGTGCCGTGTTGGTCATCATGAAACACCGGAATTTTCATGCGTTTTTTCAATGCGGATTCAACTTCAAAGCATTCCGGGGACTTAATATCTTCAAGATTAATACCACCAAAAGTGGGCTCTAATGAAGCAATAATTTCAATCAGCTTTTTGGGGTCTTTTTCATCAATTTCGATATCAAATACATCGATACCGGCAAACTTCTTAAACAGAACACCTTTACCTTCCATGACCGGCTTAGAGGCCAGTGCGCCAATATCACCTAAGCCCAAAACTGCGGTACCATTAGAAATAACGGCCACTAAATTAGCCCGTGCCGTATAATCTGCGGCCTTATCTGGGTCTGCAGCGATGGCCTCAGAAGGTGCAGCCACACCAGGTGAATAGGCCAACGCCAGTTCTTTCTGGCTGGTGAGTGCTTTAGTCGCGGTAATCTTAATTTTTCCGGGCGTTGGGTATTGATGATACTCAAGCGCCGCTTGTTTCATGTCTTCTGAAAGACTCATGGTGTCACCCCGGTTATGTTACTTATGAAGCTGTGGCACAACCATCCGGGTTGCACCACTGTCTGTCAAACCTAGTTTTGTTCTGCTTTATCGTCGTATTGACCCAAAGTCGCTAAGGAATTCATACGAGCACGATGTAATAGCTCCGCCTGTGCTGCTTTTACATTGGCTTTAGGATTATCACCCCAGACTTTCAATGCGGATGCCTGTAAAGCTCGGCCATAGGAAAAGCTTAACGGCCATGGTAATGGGCCCATTTGATTCATGACATTTAGATGTTCTGTGGCTTCAACTTCAGATTGACCACCGGATAAAAACACAATACCTGCCAAAGAAGCTGGAACGGTGTTAAAGAAACAGCTCAAAGTTGCTTCAGCCACTTCTTCGGGGTCGGCTTGATCGGTACATTGACTACCCGGAACAACCATTGATGATTTCAAAATACAGGCTTCTAAAATCACATTGTGTTCGTATAATTGGTCAAATAGTGACTTCAATGTCAGCTCGGTTACTTCATAAGCCGTAGCAATGTCATGATCACCATCCATTAACACTTCCGGCTCTACGATAGGCACCAAACCCACCTCTTGACACAGCGCCGCATAACGCGCTAAAGCATGGCTGTTGGCATCAATACAGGTTTGACTTGGGTTGTGTTCAGAAATAGTGATCACTGCTCGCCATTTTGCAAAGCGCGCACCTAACTCATAATATTCATGCAGTCGTTCACGTAAACCATCTAAGCCTTCGGTGATTTTTTCGCCTTCAAAACCGGCCAGTTGTTTGGCACCGGTGTCCACTTTAATGCCCGGAATAATATCCGCGTCCTGCATTACCTTAACCAAAGTTGTGCCATCAGTGGCTTTTTGGCGTAAGGTTTCATCGAATAAAATAGCCCCGGAAATGTATTCGCCCAGACCATCTGCACTTAACAATGTATGACGGTAATCACGGCGGTTGTCAGCCGTACATTCCACGCCAATAGTAGCAAATCGTTTCTGACAGGTGCCGGTACTTTCGTCTATCGCTAAAACCCCGCGCCCTGAAGCGACCATCGCCGCTGCTGTTTCAATCATTTCATCTATTCTGTCTGTCATAATTATTCCTTAGATACATTAAAATTTAATTTGTTAGCTGTACTTATAGCGCAGCTTTATGTTGTGTTTGAGCCATCGCTTCTAGTATTTCAACCGCTGGCAAAGGTTTACCTTCCAGTACTTGTAAAAATGCCCCGCCGCCGGTGGAAATATAGGAAATTTTATCTTCAATACCAAACTGTTCCAAAGCGGCTAAAGTATCACCACCTCCGGCCATAGAAAATCCACGACCTGCGGCAATACCCTCTGCTAAAACCTGCGTCCCTTTAGCAAATTGTGGTAGCTCAAACACGCCAAGTGGGCCATTCCAAACCACAGTTCCTGCTTCTTTAGCTATATAAGCGTAGAAAGCAGCAGTTTTTGGGCCAATATCTAAAATCATATCATCATCAGCCACCTCATCAACGGATTTCACTTCCGCCAAAGCCTCTGCGCTTAATTCATTGGCCACCACCACATCCTCGGGAATCGGTATTTCACTTCCGGCAAGACCGGCTTTTTCCATTAAACGTTTGGCCTCATCCACCAAATCCGGCTCATATAGTGATTGACCGATTCGGTATCCGGCCGCTTTGATAAAGGTGTTGGCAATACCGCCACCAACTATCAACTTATCCACTTTATCCACCAAACTATCTAATACCGATAGTTTTCCGGAGACTTTAGCACCACCAACAATAGCTAACATGGGTTTTGCCGGGTTTTTCAAACCTTTCTCTAAGGCTGCTAACTCATTAATTAACAGTGGGCCGGCACACGCAACAGGGGCAAACTGGGCAACACCGTAGGTCGAAGCATGGGCACGATGGGAAGTCCCAAAAGCATCCATCACAAATACATCACAAAGTGCAGCTAGCTGCTTTGCCAGCGCGTCATCGTTCGTTTTTTCGCCTGTTTCAAAGCGTATGTTCTCCAATATAACCACTTCACCCGGCTTAACCTCCACAGAATCCTTCCAATCTTTCAGCAAGCGGACATCGCATTGCAAAAGTTCGCTTAAACGTTGCGCCACCGGCGCCAAGGAAAACTGTGGATCATAATGACCCGGTACAGGTCGGCCTAGGTGGGACACGACAATAACAGCAGCCTGTTGCTCTAAAGCCTGTTTAATGGTTGGTAAGGCCGCCAAAATACGTTGGTCATTACTAATTCGACCGGCTTTCATAGGGACATTGAGGTCTTCTCGAATGAGTACTTTTTTCTGCGCCAAATCCAGTTCGCTCATTTGTATCATGGCCATCATAAACTCCTTACGCGTTCATTAAAGCTTCAGTAACATCTAACATTCGGCAAGAAAATGCCCACTCATTGTCATACCAAGACAACACTTTTACTAAACGTCCGTTAGTTACTTTAGTGATTCCCGCATCAAAAATAGATGACGCCGGATTATGGTTAAAATCAGTCGAAACCAAAGGTTCATCGGTGTAAACCAATACCTGGGAATTGTTTGCTGCTGATTTTACCACTTCATTGACTTCTTCGACAGTGGTATCACGCTTTGCAATAAAGGTTAAATCAACCGCCGAGACATTAATGGTAGGAATACGCATGGCATAACCATCCAAACGACCATTAAGTTCCGGTAACACCAAACCAATAGCCGCTGCAGCACCGGTTTTGGTTGGAATTTGGCTCATAGTAGCTGAACGTGCCCGCCTTAAATCACTGTGATAAGTATCGCTTAATACCTGATCGTTGGTATAGGCATGGATTGAAGTCATTAAACCGGACTCAATACCAATGTGCTTATTCAATACTTGAGCTAAGGGTGACAAACAATTGGTGGTACAAGAGGCATTGGAAATAATTTGATCAGCAGCCGTTAAAATATCATGATTAACGCCAAATACCACGGTTTTATCGATATCACCTTGAGCAGGTGCGGAGATTACTACTTTTTTTGCGCCGGCCTGAATATGCTTAGCGGCCAATTCAGGCTTACGAAATAAACCGGTGCATTCCAGCACCACATCAACACCCAGTTCACCCCATGGTAAGGCAGCAGGATCACGTTCTTGGTATAGTTTTATGCGATCTTCATTAACCACCAAACAATCCTGTTGTAAGCTTACGTCGGCGTCAAAGCGCCCATGAGCAGTATCATATTGGGTTAAATGTTGAATGGCTTTTGGGTCGCCTAAATCATTAATAGCAACCACGGTAAAGACGCCTTGGCGCTGATATTCGTAGAGTGCTCGTAAAATACAACGGCCGATACGGCCATAACCGTTTATAGCTATTTTTATGGTCATGCTGACATTCCTTCTCTGATAGAGAACCTATCTAATGCTAAAACACGTAATTTCAACACTAAACAGATTCGAAGACTTTAATAATTGGGTTGTTTGCTCTAATATTTTAACTAAAATAGCAGATAACCACAAATTTTGTGAGTAACAACTATGAGAAACAATCCCACAATAACTAAACAACGGCTGTGTGCAAAGCTAGCGAATAGACAAGCCATAAAAGACAGTTTGGCGCCCTTTGCTCCCTTTCCCGAGGTCAAGGACTCTTATTCGGAACAATTGCGACAGCACGTTATAGCAATTAAAAACAAAAAACTTAATTAGATTTTATCCAATTAATAAACAATAAAAACCCGCTTTGAGAATTCTCTAAAGCGGGTTTTTTCTAACCAATTCAATTAAATACTAATCAACCGTTGGCAAATCATCATTACGTAATTTCTTAAGGTACTGTTTAAGCTCCCGCTTCACTACCGGTGCCAAGAAATACAGGCCGATAATATTAGGAAAAGCCATAGCAAAAATCATGGCGTCTGAAAACAGAATAACACCTGACAAATTCATGGAAGAACCTAACACCACAAATACCAAAAACATGACGTTATAAATATTTTCCTGGGCTTTGCCGGGGCCAAACAAAAAGGTAAATGCCCGCACACCATAGTAAGACCACGCCAACATGGTTGAAAAGGCAAACAAAACAACTGCTAAAGTTAACACATACGGAAACCAAGAGACACTACTACCAAAAGCCGCCGAAGTTAACTCAATACCTTGAATGGTTTCATCGGAAGCCGCAGGTATAAAGCCAGTGATACCAATCACCAAAGCAGTAATAGTACAAATAACAACGGTATCAATAAAAGGTTCATACAAAGCAACCAATCCTTCAGTAACCGGTTCATTGGTGGTTACTGCCGAATGTGCAATAGGCGCTGAACCAATACCGGCTTCGTTAGAAAATGCCGCCCGTTGAAAACCCACAATCAGAACGCCAATAACACCCCCAAAAGCCGCTTTAGCATCCATCGCGCCATAATAAATATCACTAAATACCTCAGGCACATGCTGAATATTCATAAAGATAATGACCAAACCGGTAAGCACATAAATAACGCCCATAAAAGGCACTAACCGAGAAGTCACTTTGGCAATTCCCTTGATACCGCCAATAATTGTAATACCAACAAAGGTGGCCACTATTACGCCGAACAACCAACCATAGCCGATAAGAAAACTAGTCTCACCACCGGTAATACTTATGATTTGCTGAAAGGATTGATTGGCTTGGAACATATTACCACCACCAAAGGAGCCGCCGATACACATAATGGCGAAGAAAATAGCTAAGAACTTACCCACTTTAGGGAAACCACGTTCTCCAAAACCTTTGGATAAATACTGCATCGGGCCACCATGAATGGTGCCATCAGGTAACACTGTGCGGTATTTAACCCCGAGGGTGCATTCCACAAACTTGGTGGACATGCCTAAGAAGCCGGCAACAATCATCCAAAAAGTGGCGCCGGCACCACCTAAGCTGACTGCCACGGCCACCCCGGCAATATTGCCCAAACCAACGGTTCCTGAAAGGGCGGTCGAAAGTGCTTGAAAGTGTGTTACTTCACCATCGGCATTATGATGATCGTATTTACCTCTGATTAAATCAAAGCCATGTCGGAATGACCGTAAATTAATAAATTTAAAATAAATTGTAAAAAAAGTAGCCGCTACAATCAACCAGATGAGCACCAACGGTACCATTTTACCGCCAAAAAATGGCACTTGGACAAATACCACACCGGCAATGGCATCCGCCACCGGCTGTACAACATCGTTGATTTTATCATCCAATTTACCGGCCCAAGCGGGTGTTCCCGCCAGCAATAACAAATAAGGCAAAATTCTTTTAAAATTCATTAATATCGTTCCCATTTTTTTATTTTGATTTGCAGCATCGACCTATGCTTATAACAGACGACCGCCAATTGTGACGGGTCATCATAACTTTTTTTGTTCCATGTATGTAGCGGAATAACTTATTTTTTTAGCTTGATTAAGAGTTCATCACCAAGCTTAAAGCCGTATTTATCAGCTAAACCGGCATTAATTTCCAACACATATTGAGCTGCTTTTGTGCTGGGATAATTAGGACATCGGGTGGTGGTGTTTTTGCACGGTGGCACATTCGCCTGCACACTCACTAAATTCCGATTGTGATTAAAATACAAAATATCCAGTGGAATTAAAGTGTTCTTCATCCAAAAAGCCCGCGGCTGGCTATCGGGAAAAATAAATAACATTCCCGCATTACTGGGCAATGACTTCTCATACATGAGCCCCATAGCACGACTGTTATCATCATCAGCCACCACAACATTAAAGGAAACATCGTTGATGCTGACGGAGTGCGGCGATGATTGACAACCAAGCATCAACCATGAAAGTAGAATTAAAATTCCTAATTTGTGCATTATTTCGCTCTTTTTTTAAACAGCAAGCTGGAATTTATCACTTAACACAGCTAAACTCAATAACAGTTAATCAGTGAGTTGTTTTAGTGGATATAGCAGAATTATTGGCCTTTACGGTCAAAAACAAAGCCTCAGACTTACATCTGTCTGCCGGCTTACCACCGATGATTCGTGTCGATGGTGATGTGCGTCGTATTAATTTACCGCCGTTAGAACATAAAGAGCTGCACGACATGATCTATGACATCATGAACGATTTTCAGCGTAAAGAGTACGAAGAAAATTATGAGCTCGATTTTTCATTCGAAATTCCGGGACTGGCTCGTTTCCGGGTAAACGCATTCAATCAAAATCGAGGTTGTGGCGGCGTTTTCCGTACCATTCCCACCGAAATCCTCACCATGGAGGATCTAAATTGTCCCGCCATTTTTAAAGACATTATCAGTGTCCCGCGTGGATTAATTTTAGTGACGGGCCCCACCGGCTCAGGTAAATCAACCACTTTAGCGGCAATGGTTGATTACCTTAATAAAAAAGAACACGGTCACATTTTGACCATCGAAGACCCGATTGAGTTTGTGCACACCAGTAATAAGTGCTTGATAAATCAACGGGAGGTCCACCGTGACACCAAGAGTTTTGAAAACGCGCTGCGTTCTGCACTACGTGAGGATCCCGACATTATTCTGGTGGGTGAGTTACGTGATTTGGAAACCATTCGCTTGGCACTAACGGCTGCGGAAACCGGTCACTTAGTTTTCGGTACCCTTCACACCACTTCAGCGGCAAAAACCATTGACCGGATTATCGACGTATTTCCGGCCGGTGAAAAACCCATGGTCCGTTCTATGTTGTCGGAATCCTTACGGGCTGTAGTCGCACAAACGCTGATTAAGCGCGTAGGTGGTGGTCGTGTTGCCGCCCATGAAATTATGATTGGAGTACCGGCGATTCGTAACTTGATTCGTGAAGATAAAGTAGCGCAAATGTACTCATCCATCCAAACTGGTCAGGCCATTGGCATGCAGACTTTGGATCAATGTTTGATAGAAATGGTTAATCGAGGATTGATATCGAAAGCCCAAGCCCGCTCCCGAGCAGTCAGACAAGCGGACTTTGATTAAGAGATAAACGGAGACAATCATGGACTTTAATTCCTATTTAAAATTAATGGTGCACAAAAAAGCATCAGACCTGTTTATTACCGCTGGTTTAGCGCCCAGCATTAAGATTCATGGTCGCGTTATTCCGATTACCCAGCAGCCATTAAGTAAGGCTCAATCACGGGATATGGTGACCGGTATTATGTCGCCTTATCAGAAGGAAGAATTCGAAAGAACCCATGAATGTAACTTTGCCATCGGTGTGTCCAGTGTGGGTCGTTTCCGGGTCAGCGCTTTTTATCAGAGAAATGCTGTGGGTATGGTTATTCGTCGCGTAGAATCTAAAATCCCTACCTTTGAAAAACTTAAACTGCCTGAAGTTCTGAAAGAACTGACCTTAACAAAACGGGGTATTATTATCTTCGTGGGTGGTACCGGTACCGGTAAATCGACTTCTTTGGCGGCCATGATTGGCTACCGGAATATCAACACCACCGGTCACATCATCACCATTGAAGACCCCATTGAGTACGTTCATGAACATCAAGGCTGTGTTATTACCCAACGAGAAGTCGGAATCGACACTGAATCTTTTGAAGTGGCTTTAAGAAACTCACTCAGACAAGCACCTGACGTCATCATGATTGGTGAAATTAGGACCTTGGAAACCATGCAACAAGCCGTCACTTTCGCTGAAACAGGTCACTTGTGCTTAGCCACTTTACATGCCAACAACGCTAACCAGGCACTCGACCGGATCTTACACTTTTTCCCCAAAGATGCGCGTGATCAGTTGCTTATGGACTTGTCATTAAACCTGCGCGCCATGGTCGCCCAACAACTGATTCCAACACCGGATGGTACTGGTCGTCGAGCCGCCGTAGAAATTTTGATTAATTCGCCGCTGGCCCAAGAATATATCCGTAAAGGTAAAATCGAGAAGCTTAAAGATTTGATGAAAAAATCCACGAATATGGGCATGCAAACTTTCGACCAAGCCATGTTTGAGCTTTACCAAGCCGGCGAAATTACTTACGAAGACGCCCTTCGTCACGCTGACTCCGCTAATGAAGTCCGTTTGGCCATTAAACTCTCCCAAGGTGGTGATGCCGATTCCTTGTCCATGGGTTTAGATGGTGTTGGTTTAGAAGAAGACAAGCAAAGGTAAATCAACTCATACGTTACCAATTCAAGTCAGCTATTGGGCTCCCACGCACCAATGGCTGACTAACAAATGCGCTCTGCAAAATCCTTAAAAAGTTATCTTCAGCTGGTATAATAAAAACTTTTATTACGTACAACTTTAATGGGATGTTGCGAACACGAATCGGCCTTATCGGCACGAGATCACCGACAAAAACGCACTTTAATCTATGTATTAATTATCAATGCGTTGATGTTTGGAGTGATTATTGTGGCCTCTTGGCTGGCCAGCTCTTCGGCGTTATTTGCCGATGCCTTCGATAACTTGGGTGATGCCATTACCTATGCCGTCAGCTTATATGCGGTTAGCCGTTCGGCCACGGTTAAAGCCAAAGTTGCCATTTTCAAAGGCTGCTTAATCCTGTTAGGTGGTTTATTGGTAATGGGGCAAGTTGCTTATAAGCTCTTCAATCCAGCTGTGCCTATCTTTGAACTCATGGGTTTGTTTAGTCTGATTGCTTTAGGTGCCAACGCTTTGTGCTTATTGCTTCTTAGTAAACACCGCCATGAAGATGTGAATATGTCTTCAGTATGGGCCTGCTCACGCAATGACATTGTCGCCAATCTGTCGGTATTTGTGGCTGCCGCCTTAGTCTGGTTTACCCAGTCAGGCTGGCCTGATTTGCTGGTCGCGACCTTACTGGCTTTGTATCTGTTACGTTCAGGATTTCAGGTCATTCACAGTGCCCGTGAAAACCTGACACCAAGTTGCAGTGTTTAGCTGAGCA
>Ga0079224_100006037_pt1 | contig 15992 bp, 7 predicted proteins | sample Stecom2015_FD_80414 | JGI IMG/M metagenome (GOLD analysis project Ga0079224, IMG submission 80414) | Agricultural soil microbial communities from Utah to study Nitrogen management - Steer compost 2015 | ecosystem: Environmental > Terrestrial > Soil > Agricultural land | place: USA: Utah...
CGGCGGCGGCGTTCCTTGTCCTCGAGCCGAGCCACCATCTTGGCCACCCACTCCCGTTCCTGTGCCCGAGAGAAGCGCGCAGGAATGGCGACGATGGTTCGTCCACCGTCGCGATAGGCGCTCACCGTGGCGGTGCGACGACGGCTCCGGCGCACCTCCACGGACGTCAGGGCGTCGTGGGCCACAGGACGACCGTAGCGTGTTATCGGCGTCACGTGGGATAGAACACACCGTTCAAGTGGAAATTCTTTGCCCGACGGCGTAGTGGTGTCCTCATGCGCACCGCGCTCGCTTGCGGATACACGGAACGGCCAGCCGCGTGCGGAATGATGGGGCGGTGACCGAGATGCATGACCGTCAGCCCGCCCCGCCGCCCGAGCCTGCTCCCCTCGAGGACCCGGCGCCCCCGGTCGCGCCCGTCACACGCCGTACCGTGACGCTCGGGGTGTCCATGCTGGCCACGGCCGTGCTGGCCGCGGTGGCGCTGGTCGTGCCGACGCCGTACGCCATGCGCTCGCCGGGGCCGACGGAGGACACGCTCGCGCAGGGCCTCATCCAGATCGAGGGGGCCCGCACCTACGACTCGACGGGCGAGCTGCGCCTGACGACGGTGTCGGTGCTGGGCGGCCCGGGCTACCCGATGACGGCGGGCCAGGTGATCCAGGGCTGGCTCGACCCGCGCCGCTCGGTGCTGCCGGTCGAGGCGATCTTTCCCGAGACCACGACGAAGGAGCAGCAGCAGGAGGTCAGCCAGGCCGAGATGGTCTCGTCGCAGGAGTCCGCGACGGCCGCCGCTCTCACCGAGCTGGGCTACGAGGTGCCCGCGGTGCTCGACGTCGCGGGGACGGAGGAGGGCTCCGGCGCGCACGGGAAGCTCGAGGAGGGCGACGTCATCACCGCGTTCCAGGGCGAGGACGTCGGCACGTACGCGGACCTCATCGACGGCCTCGCCGAGACGGAGCCCGGTGCCACGGTGACCCTCGGCGTCCGGCGCGGCGACCGCGAGCTCGACGTCGACATCCGGACCACCGGCAACGGCGAGCGAGCGGTGCTCGGCGTCTTCATCGACCCGCGCTACGAGTTTCCCGTCGACGTCTCGATCGAGATCGAGAACATCGGCGGGCCGAGTGCCGGGACGATGTTCGCGCTCGGCATCATCGACAAGCTCACCGACGACGACGAGGTCAACGGCAAGGTCATCGCGGGGACAGGGACGATGAGCCCCGAGGGCACGGTCGGCCCCATCGGCGGGATCGAGCAGAAGCTGTACGGCGCGGCGCGCGACGGCGCCGCGTGGTTCCTCGCACCCGAGGCCAACTGCGAGCAGGTGATCGGCAACGTGCCCGACGGGCTGCACGTGGTCCGGGTGGCCACGCTCGCCGAGGCCCGCCACGCCATGGAGCAGATCGGTCGCGACGAGGGGGAGAGCCTGCCGACCTGCCCGTGACTTACCGGCTCTCCTGACCGACCTGTTGATGACCGTGTGTTGCACATCCGGATGTGGGAACCTTGTCGGGAACCACGAGCACCCGCCGGCCGTTCCACCGAGGTACGGCCCAACCATTGATGACGTGAGGTAACGCAGAAGTGTCCTTCGCCGCAGCACCTCGCCGCCCTTCGGGCGGCGCCCCCCGAGCCCGACGACGCAGTCCGCTGGGGATGGCGGTCGTAGCGGTCGCGGTCGTGATCGCAGCCCTGCTCCTCCTCGCCCAGTTCTGGACCGAGGTGATGTGGTTCAACCAGATCGGCTTCGCCCGGGTCATCTGGACCGAGTGGGGCATGCGGGCGGCCCTGTTCGTCGCCGGCTTCCTGGTCATGGGCGGGGCGGTGTTCTGGTCGTTCACCGCCGCGTACCGCTCGCGCCCGATCTACGCCCCGAGCACGCCGGAGCAGGCGACGCTCGACCAGTACCGCGAGGCCGTCGAGCCGCTGCGCCGCGTCGTGATGATCGCGGGCCCGGTGCTGGTCGGCTTCTTCGCCGGTGTCGCGGCGTCGGCCCAGTGGCGCACCGTCCTCCTGGCGTTCAACGGCGAGCCGTTCGGCGAGGGCGACCCCGAGTTCGGCATCGACCTCGGCTTCTTCGTCTTCACCCTGCCCGCCCTGCGGTTCGGCGTCGGGTTCCTCATCTCCGTGGTGGTCATCGCGGGCATCGCCGGCGTCATCACGCACTACCTGTACGGCGGGCTGCGGGTCGGCCCGGCCGCCGCGGGCCCCCGCACGACGTCCGCGGCGCGCGTGCACCTCGCCGTCCTCGGCGCGGTGCTGCTGCTCCTGGTCGGCGCCAACTACTGGCTCGACCGCTACTCGATCCTGACCAACGCGGGTGATCGGTTCGACGGGGCGTCCTACGCCGACGTGCACGCCGTGATCCCGGCCAAGGGGATCCTCACGGTCGTGGCGATCTTCGTGGCCCTGCTGTTCGTCGTGACGGCGTTCCGCGGCGACTGGCGTCTGCCCGCGATCGGCGTGGGGCTCATGGTCGTCTCGGCCATCGCGATCGGCGGCATCTACCCCGCCGTCGTGCAGCGGTTCCAGGTGAACCCGAACGCGCAGGAGCTCGAGGCCGAGTACATCCAGCGCAACATCGACTCGACGCTCTCGGCCTTCGGTATCGAGGACGTCGAGAAGGAGCAGTACGACGCGACGACGGAGGCCGAGGAGGGCGCGCTGCGCGAGGACGCGGCGACCGCCGCCTCGATCCGCCTGCTGGACCCGCAGATCGTGTCGCCGTCGTTCCGCCAGCTCCAGCAGAACAAGCAGTACTACAACTTCAACGACTCCCTCTCGGTCGACAAGTACGAGATCGACGGCGAGAAGCGCGACACCGTGATCGCGGTGCGCGAGCTCAACCTGGACGGCCTGGGGCAGGACCAGCGCAACTGGGTCAACGACCACACCGTGTTCACGCACGGCTACGGCGTCGTCGCCGCGTTCGGCAACCAGCCGGGGCCGGACGGGCGCCCGGCGTTCTTCGAGGGCGGCATCCCGTCGCAGGGCGCGATCAGCGACCTCGAGGACGGCTACGAGCCGCGCATCTACTTCAGCCCGAGCACCCAGACGTACTCCATCGTGGGCGCGCCCGAGGGGACGGCGCCGTGGGAGCTGGACTACCAGGCCGACGACGCGGACGACGGCGGGCAGGTCAACACCACGTTCACGGGCGACGCCGGGCCGCGCATCGGGTCGTTCGGCAGCAAGCTGCTGTTCGCGCTGAAGTTCGGCGAGGAGCAGATCCTGTTCTCCGACCGCGTCACGAGCGAGTCGCAGATCCTCTACGACCGTGACCCGCAGCAGCGCGTCAGCAAGGTCGCGCCGTGGCTCACGCTCGACAACCGGGTCTACCCGGCCGTGGTCGACGGGCGCGTGAAGTGGATCGTCGACGCGTACACGACGAGCGACGCCGTGCCGTACTCGACGTCGACGCCGCTCGACGAGGCCGTCGCGGACACCCTCACCCAGCAGGGCGGCGCCGTCATCCTGCCGGAGGAGGTCAACTACATCCGCAACTCGGTCAAGGCGACCGTGGACGCGTACGACGGCTCGGTCGACCTGTACGCGTGGGACCCCGAGGACCCGATCCTGCAGGCGTGGACGAACATCTTCCCCTCGGCGGTCAAGCCGATGGAGGAGATCTCCGGCGACCTCATGAGCCACCTGCGCTACCCCGAGGACCTGTTCAAGGTGCAGCGCACGCTGCTCACCCAGTACCACGTGACCAACTCGGCGGAGTTCTTCTCGGGCCAGGACTTCTGGAACAACCCGACCGACCCGACGTCGGGCTCGACGCCCGCGCCGCTGCAGCCGCCGTACTACCTGACGCTGCAGATGCCGGGCCAGGACGACTCGACGTTCTCGCTCACGTCGACGTTCATCCCCGGCGGTAACACCGACCGCGAGGTGCTCACCGGCTTCCTGGCGGTGGACGCCGACGCCGGGAGCCAGGACGGCGTCAAGGCGGAGGACTACGGCAAGCTGCGGCTGCTGGAGCTGCCCCGTGACACGACGGTGCCGGGCCCGGGTCAGGTGCAGAACAACTTCGACTCCAACCCGACGATCTCCGAGCAGCTCAACATCCTGCAGATCGGTGCGTCGACGGTGCGGCGCGGCAACCAGCTGACGCTGCCGGTGGGTGGCGGTCTGCTGTACGTGCAGCCGGTCTACATCCAGTCGACCGGTGGCACCCAGTTCCCGCTGCTGCGCAAGGTGCTGGTCGCGTTCGGTGACGACATCGGCTTCGCCGACACGCTCGACGAGGCCCTGGACCAGGTGTTCGGCGGCGACTCGGGTGTCGAGGCAGGCGACGCAGGCACGGCCGAGGACGAGGCGCCCGTCGCACCGCCGGACGACGCCGAGGGCGGGGAGACCCCGACCGTGCCGTCGACCGAGCCGTCCACGGAGCCGTCGACCGAGCCGTCGTCGGAGCCCGGTGGCGGCACGGGCGGCGCGCCGTCCGGCGACGTCGAGGCGGCGCTGCGCGAGGCGGCCGACGCCATGGAGGACGCCAACGCCGCGCAGCGCGCGGGCGACTGGGCCGCGTACGGCGAGGCGCAGGAGCGCCTGCAGCAGGCGCTCGAGGACGCCATCGCGGCGGAGGAGGCCCAGCAGGGCTGATCCCGGCACGTAACACGGCAGGCCCGCAGGTCACCAGGTGACCTGCGGGCCTGCCGCGTCTCACGCGCTCACACCGGACGGCGCCGGGCCACGACCACGGAGTTGATGACGTCGTCGGTGGGGTGCACGACCTCGAGCACGTCGAAGCCCGGCGTGGCCGTGAGGTCGACCGGCGGGTACAGGAGCGTGCGCAGGCCGTGCGCGCTGCGCGCGAGGAGCAGCGTCCCCGGCCGCACGGCCCGCGCGACCCGCTCGAGGATCCGGGTCTTGGCCGACGGTGTCTCGCCCACGAGCGCTGCGAGCACCACGACGTCGTACCCGCGCAGGTCGGCGTCCGCGGCGTCGGCCTGCTCGAACCGCACGCCCGCCGCGCCGGTGCGCGCGGCGACCTCCCGGGCCAGGCGCACGGCGGAGCCGTCCCGGTCGAGGCCGACGACGGGGGCACCGAGGGCGTCGGCGTACCCGAGGGTGCTGAGCGGGAGCGGGCCGCAGCCGACCACCGCCACGGCGGCGGGGGCCGCGCCGGCCCGCTCCCGCAGCAGGCGGACCTCGAGGGCGGTCAGGCGCCGGTAGTTGTCGAGGTAGGGGAAGGCGGCGAGCTCGGCGCGGGGGTCCGGCGCGGCGGTGATGCGCGCGGCCCAGTCGTGCTCCAGGGCGGTCTCGCCGCGGGCGGACAGCTCGCGCACGGTGTCCTGCCGGCTGCTGACGTCGGGATGGTCGAGCACGGCGCGGGCCTGTCCCTCGGGTGCGGCGAGCACGGTGTGCACCAGGTCGCCGAAGAGCGCGTTCGTGCGCGGGCCGGGTCGCAGGTGGGGGAGTGCGGCGAGCTGGTCGGTGAGGTGGACGATGCGGTCGGCGGTCAGGGTCGTGTCGCTCAGCTCCGTCGTCATGGGGCGATCGTTCCACGGCCGGATCGGTTCGACGCCCTGTGACCTGCGTCTCGACCGGCCGATCCGGTTTGCGTCCTGTCGGGAAGGGTGCGTAGAGTAGGGATCACCGACGCGGGGTGGAGCAGCTCGGTAGCTCGCTGGGCTCATAACCCAGAGGTCGCAGGTTCAAATCCTGCCCCCGCTACGAAATCAGGCCCGGGAATCTTCGGATTCCCGGGCCTGAGTTTTTCGGAGCGTGAAGGCCGCAGCCTAGGGCAGCCGTGGTGGGCGTCGTCAGTCTCCGGCCCGTGGCCGCCCTGTGTGCGCTTGAGGGGATCGAACGGCTCAGTCTCTCGGAGTGAACGTCCATGCTGCCTAGATCGGGTCTTACGGCCACACCACTTGCCCCCGAGCGCGAGGCGGTCGTGGCCACCATCGCTGCCCGGATCCGCCGACCCGGGTCCGTTGTCGTCCTGGTCGGTCCGCCCGGGATCGGAAAGTCGACGGTCGTGGACGCGTCGCTCGTGCAGGCTCAGGGCGAGGACCAGTCGCTCCGCGTCCTGTTCGCACGCGGTGTTCGCTCCGGTCTCTCCGGGCCCTGGCTCGGGCTGCACGAGATGCTGACAGGGATCGAGCTGGTGGACCTCGGCCTGCCGCAGACGCAGACGACCGTTCTGCAGACCGCGCTCGGCCTCGTTCCACCCGGGCCGGTGGCCGGTGGTGCGAGTGCCCTCCCTGGCGCCATGCTGGCCGCTCTGAACGCGCTGGTGGAGAAGAACCCCGTCGCCGTCGTGGTCGACGATCTCGACGACGTCGATCTGGAATCGGCCCAGGTCATCCGGTACCTGGCCTCGCGGCGCTATGTGTCAGGGCGTGGGCCGACCTTTCTGCTCACCCAGACGCACGGGGATGAGGCGATCCCACCCGGTGCGGAGGTCCTCCCGCTTCCCCCGCTCAGCCGAGCGGGCCTTCGGGTGGTCATCCGTGACCACGCGGCAGCACCCCTGTCCGCGCCTGCGGTCGACCGCCTTCTCGAACGGAGCCAGGGCAACCCTCTTCGTGCACTCGAGCTGGCTCGCCAGGTCGAGCCGGCGGCGACCGGAGGTCTGAACGAGCTGCTTCGAGGCCGCATCATCGGGGCGGACGAGACAGCGCGGCGCGTCCTCGAGGCCGTCGCCGCGATGGGCACGGCGACAGCCGCGCAGGTGATCGCCGTTCTCGGCGTGGAGCCGGGGGCAGTGTCGGCAGCAGTCGATGCGGAGCTGGTCGCCGAACAGAACGGGAAGTTCGGAGCTGCGCATCCTGCGGTCGGGGACATGGCGCTGTCGTTGCTCGGCGACCGGGACCGCAAGAGCCTGCACGCACGCATCGCGGAGGTCGCTGAGACGCTCACCGACCGTGCCGACCACCTCGATCGTTCCGTCGGGACCGGGCCGGACCCGGCTCTTGCCGACCTGCTCGTGGAAGCGGCGCGGCACGCCTGGTCGATGGGCGCACTGCTCGAGGCACTCGATCTGGCGACGCGTGCCGTGCAGCGTACGCGACCGGCCGACCCGGCATTCGCCGGCAGGCAGCTCCTCGTCGCGGAGCTGGCGTTCGCCTACGGCGACTACGAGACCACCGTCGAAGCGCTGAGCGCGGTGTCGTTCGCGTCCCTGGACAACGAGCAGCTCGATCGAGCGCTGCCGCTGCTGAGCGAGGCAGCCGGGGCGAGCCGTGGCTTCGCGGCGGCGCGAGCGATGCTGAAGGCCCTGATCGTCCCGACCACCGACACGGTGCGCCAGGCCATCTTCGACACCTACCTCGCGGACTGGGACGACGATGCTCCGGTCGCCACCGACCGGGCCCACCGCGCCATCGGGATCCTTGCCTCCGCAGACAAGGCGCCGATCTCGCATCATCGTGCCCTGGGTGTGCTGGCGGTGAGAGGTGTCGACGGCGGTGCCGGGCTCGACACAGGTCTGGTCGAGCGCCTCGAACGCCTCGAACGACGGTTCGACCTGCCGCCGGCGAACGTCGATTCGCTCTCCCTGCGCGGTTTCTACGCGTATCAGATCGGGGACCTGTTCACGTCGCGCTCGGCGCTCTCGTCTCTTCGGGCCGAGGCGATCGAGCGCGGCGACGAGTTGACGGGCGGGCTGTGCGCCCTCCATCTGGCGTCCGTCGAGATCTATGCCGGGCACCGCGCCCGAGCGGACACGTGGCTGGCGGAATGGGAGGCTGTCAACCCCTGGCCGGACACTCCGCCGCCTGCTGCGGTCGCGGCCTACGGGCTTCGAGCGCTTCGCGACGGTGATGACGAGGCAGTGGGACGGGTCGTTTCTGCGCCGCACGGGCCGGGGTCGGAACTGACCGGGGAGCTGGCGCGTCAAAGTCTCACCGGGTGGTCCGCCGCACGCGGTGGCCGGTGGGAGTCGGCTGTCACCGATCTCTCGGCCGCGCGCAGGACCGCGGAGTCGATGGGAATCCACGAACCGGGCCGAAGGCTGTGGATCGACTTCCCGCTCGCGCGCAGTCTCATCGGGGTGGGCGAGCCGGAGGAGGCCACGCGCATCGCCGAGGAGCTGCTGGCTCTCTCCGCAGGCCGCCGCCCACTTCTGGACGGCGTCGCGGACCGCTTGCGCGGGATGATCGCTGCGGCGACGGATCTCGAAGCCGCTGCTCGACACCTGCGCACGTCCGCCAAGCACCTCCGGAAGGCCGGATTCCCGGGCGAGCAGGCACTGACGCAGTTCGAGCTCGCGATGGTGTACTCCGACCTGCGCGACCGGCCGAGGGCGGTGCACGCCCTCGACGCGGCCGTCGTGCTCGCCGGCTCCGCAGGCGATCGGCACCTTTCCCGAGCGTTCGAGGCCGCTCGGAGAGTCATCGACCGAACAAGCGTGGATGCCGGGCTCTCGCCGCGAGAACGCGTTGTCGCCTATGCCGTCGCTCGCGGAGCCACCAATCGCGAGGTGGCCGCCGAGAACCACCTGAGCGTTCGTACCGTCGAGTCGCAGCTGTCCTCGGCGTACCGCAAGCTGGGCATTCGCTCGCGCACCGAGCTCGTCGCGCTGCTGAGCGCGGCCCCGGAGGAGGAAGATCCGCCGGCCTCGTCGCGGAATGCTGCGACCTGAGTACTGCGGAGTCCCGCGCGCTGCGAAGAGGTCCTAGTGCCCCATCCCGATGCCACCGTCGACCGGGATGACAGCCCCGGAGACATAAGCGCTCTCGTCAGAGGCGAGCCATGCCACGGCCGCGGCCACCTCGGCGGGGTCACCGTAGCGGCCGAGAGGGACCAGCTTGCGGTACTCGGCGTGGAGCTCTTCGGGCAGGGCAGCGGTCATATCGGTGTCGATAAAGCCCGGTGCGACGACGTTGGCCGTGATTCCGCGGCCGCCGAGCTCGCGCGTGAGTGATCGTGCGAGACCGACGAGGGCGCTCTTGGAGGCGGCGTAGTTGATCTGGCCCGCGGCTCCGGCGAGCCCTGCGGCGCTGGAGATCAGGACGACTCGTCCGAAGCGTGCCCTGACCATTCCCTTCGACGCGCGCTTGACGGCGCGGAACGCACCTCCAAGGTTTGTCGCGACGACGCTGTCGAAATCGTCCTCGGTCATCCGGAGCAGGAGCGTGTCCCTCGTGATCCCCGCGTTGGCCACGACGACCTCGACGGATCCGAGCTGCTTCTCCACCTCGGTGAACGCGGCATCGAGCGCCACGGAGTCGGTCACGTCGGCTTTCACCGTGAGTGTCCCGGCAGGCCCCTCACCGGTGCGGGCGGTCACAGCGACCCGGAACCCTTCGGCGACCAGACGCTCGGCGATCGCACGGCCGATGCCGCGGTTGCCGCCGGTGACGAGGGCGACACGCCCCGTGTCTGTGTTCACGACGTTCTCTCTTCCTGGCGAGCCACGGCTCGCCGACTCAGGTCAGCCCGCTCGGGGGCTGAGGGGGACGGGGGCAAGCCCTACGTCGGGGCTTGCGCACGGTGTGCAGGCTGCGGCACGGTCAGCGTGAGGTCTGCCGACGTGCAGCGAGGTCCGGAGCGGCGCCGTCGCGCTCCGCCAAGGTCAGGCGACGATCGGCCCACTCGTGAGCTCGGTGATCACGCGGTCCAGGCCGGCCAGCCCTGATGCCTGGCGCATCTCGGCCCCGATCTCGGCTGCGCGGTCGTCGTAGTGCGGGTTCGACAGCACCTCGCGAACGGCTTCCCGGAGCCGGGCCGGGGTGGGGCGATCGGTTCTCAGGTCGATTCCGGTCCCGCTCCACGCGACCCGGGCAGCCACCTCGGCCTTGTCCTCGGTGCGGCCGGCCACCACCAGCGGGACGTCATGAGCGAGAGCTTGCTGAACCCCGCCGTAACCGCCGTTCGTCACCAGGACGTCGGTGAGGGGGAGAAGCTTCTCGTAGGGGAGGTACTGTGCGACCCGGACGTTCGCGGGTAGTGCCGGGAGCGTGCTCGGGGGTCGGCCGCCCGTGGTCACGACGACCAGGAGATCCTCGTCGGCCAGCGCGAGGCAGGTCGGCACGATGAGCTGGTCGAAGTCCTCGTTCGCGACCGTCCCCTGTGTCACATGGACGATCTTGCCCGGGGCGGTGACGTCCGACCACCACGGAGGGAGGTCGGTCTCCGTCGGGGCCTTCGAGACGGGCCCCACGAAGTGGATGTGTCGGGGCAGGTCGGATCGCGGGTACTCGAAGCCAGGAACGGTGAGCTGGACCACGGCGTCGGTTCGTGCCGTCCAGTCCAGCACCGGCCCCTCGAGGGGACGGCCGATCACCGTGGTGGCCAGCGCATCGGACTCTCTCTTGACCGGCGCGAACAGGACGGACTCTGTCAGGTAGTTGAGGAGCGCGTTGCGCAGCCTGCCGCGGAAGCCCGGGAGCGGAGGGAGTGCGAGGCCGAAGGGTGCGGTGTCCCGGCTCCTCACGCCCAGCGGCGCGATACCGATGCCGACCACCGGTGGGCGCTGGTCTCGCGGCATTCCCCAGACCAGCGCTGCGCCGGTGAACGTCGGTTCGGTGAGGATAGCGTCGACCTTCTCCGTAGCCAGGATGTCGAGCACTGCTGCGTACTGCGACGCACCCGGACGAACGAACAGCGTGAGAATGTCGAACCGCATCGCGGCCACGCCGCGGAGCGTGTCGCGCTCCGGGTAGGCGGCGCCCAGGTTCTCGAAGTCGATCTCGGCCTCGGGCGGCAACGGCACCAAGCGGGCCCCCGTCGCCTCGACGTCGGCCGAGTACCGCGCCCCGGTCATGAACAGGACACGATGACCCTGAGCCACGAGATGCTCGGCGACAGCGAGCAGAGGCACGACGTGGCCACGAGCAGGGGTCGCGGTCAGGAGATAGGTGGGCATCGAAGCTCTTTTCTGCGGGTCTCGAGTCTTCTGCCATTTTTCGGGTGCCGCGGACGCGTCGCTTCCGTGAGATCACGGAAGGTCACGCGGAAAAGTGGCTACGGGGCGCACCCTCCACCTCGACGCGCTCCAGACCGGGCTCGCGCCCATCCCACCTTCGCGATCCCCGCCCTCATCGCTCACGTGACCGGAGCCGCCCTTGCAAGCACTGCGGCAGGCTTCCTCGACGCGAGCCGCATGGCGGTCGCCACCGTCGGCGTCGCCCTCAGGGGACCGGTCGCCGGGGTGGACGACGGCGCACGTGCGGCCGAGACGAGGCCGTAGCTCCCGAACAGGTGTGGAGTGCCGTTTCTTGCCCTCGCTGTGCCCGTCGATAGACGTCTTTTGGCCGAACGTGCAGTGCTTCGCCCGAGCCAGTTGCGCAGCACTTGGCCGGTACCGGCCATAGGCGCAACTCGGCCATGGCAACCCTTGTGAAGCTCGTGAGGATTCGATTAGACACATCCCCCAATGGCTCGGAGACGCCGACTGGTGCTCTGACTGAGGGAGAGGTGGCGCGAGATGCGTCGGAAACTGATCGGGGTACTCACGGCGCTCGTCGTGGGTGCGACTGCGGCGAGTGCGACAGCCGTACCGGACGGCGGCACCGCCGCCCCCACCGGTCGTGAGGCGGGCCGGACGTCGGTGACGCTGTTGACGGGCGACACCGTGCGACTGCTCACCGCCGACGGTCGACGGTCGGCGTCCGTCGAGCCCGCAGAGGGGCGCGAGCGTGTCACGATCCATCAGCTCGAGATCGACGGCGAGCTGCACGTGCTGCCGGCGGACGTCCTGCCCTACGTCGCCGACGACCTGGTCGACCTCGAGCTGTTCAGCATCGACGCCCTGATCGAGCAGGGGTACGACGACGCCTCGGTCGACGCCCTCCCGCTCATCGCTACCCATGCGTCCGGGGCGGCGGCGTACGACGCCGGGGCCCTGGAGGCTGCTCACCCTGCCGAGCGGCTGGAGAGCATCGATGCCCAGGCGCTGACCGTCGACAAGGACGTGGCGGACCAGTTCTGGCAGTCCCTCACCGCCGGCGGGACCGACGCGTCGGGCCGTGGGACGCCGCACCTGAGCGCGGGAGTCGAGAAGGTCTGGCTGGACGGGAGGGTGCGGGCGGACCTGCACGAGAGCACGGCGCAGATCGGGGCCCCCGTCGCCTGGGAGGCCGGGAACGACGGCACGGGCGTCACGGTGGCCGTGCTGGACACCGGTGCGGACCCCGACCACCCCGACCTGGTCGGCAGGATCACCGCCCAGCGGAGCTTCACGGGCGATCCGTCCTCGTACGACGGCCACGGGCACGGCACGCACGTGGCCGCGACGGTCGCCGGTACGGGGGCGGGCTCCGGCGGTCTCCGCAAGGGCGTGGCCCCCGGCGCCGACCTGCTCGTCGGCAAGGTCCTCGACGACGCGGGCGGCGGCTCGGAGTCCGACATCATCGCGGCCATGGAGTGGGCCGCCGAGTCCGGTGCGGACGTCGTGAACATGAGTCTCGGCGGTGACCCCACTGACGGCACCGACCCGATGAGCCGCGCTGTCGACGAGCTCGCGCGCAGGTACGACACCCTGTTCGTGGTCGCGGCGGGCAACAGCGGCCCCGATGAGCGGACCGTCGGGACGCCGGCAGCTGCCGACAGCTCCCTGGCCGTCGGCGCCGTCGACCGGGACGACGCCCTGGCCGACTTCTCCAGCCGCGGCCCCCGCGTGGGGGACCTGGGCCTCAAGCCTGACCTCACGGCCCCGGGCGTCGACATCGTGGCGGCGCGCTCCGGCGGCACCGCGATGGGCACAGTGGTCGACGACCTGTACACGGCGGCGAGCGGCACCTCGATGGCGGCGCCGCACGTCGCGGGGGCTGCCGCCCTCCTCGCCGCGAAGCACCCCGACTGGTCGTGGTCGCAGCTGAAGGATGCGCTGATCAGCACGTCCATGCCCGGCGACCTGACCGCGTACGAGCAGGGCGGCGGCCGGGTCGACGTGGCCAGGGCGACGTCCCAGGCGGTCACGGCGACCGGCACCCTCGGCCTTGGCTCGTTCACCGAGGGGGACACCGGCATCGTCCGTCGGGAGGTGTCGTGGACCAACAGCGGTGACACCGATGTCGAGCTGGATCTCGACCTGACCCTCGCAGATGCTCGCGGGAGCTCGGTCGGTGACGCGGTCGTCCTCGGTGCTGACACCGTCGTCGTGCCTGCGGGGGAGACCGTCGGCCTGCCGGTCGCCGTGGACGTCGCCGACCTACCCGTCGGGCACTTCACCGGGTCGCTGACGGCGTCGGCGGACGGGGTGGTCGCGCACACCACGCTCTCCCTCATCAAGGACCCGCCGCGGCACACGGTCACGATCCGGTCCGTCGGCAGGGACGGGAAGCCGACCGCCGCAATGCCGTTCGTGCTGATGGGCGAGGACCCGCGGTTCGACGTCGTGCTGCTGGGCGTCAAGAGCGGGGGGGAGCTCGAGGTGGCCGAGGGGTCCTACTTCCTCCACGCCACGATCGAGTCGGACGACCAGGAGGAGGTGTCCGTCATCGTCGATCCTGACGTCCACGTCGAGCGCGACCTGGAACTGTCGCTCGACGCCCGGAAGGCGACCCGGGTGGAGATCGAGACGCCCCGGCCCGCCGAGCGGCGCGGCAACGTCGGCTTCACCGCCTACCGGCAGGTCGGGGACCGCACCTACACCGGTTCGGCGACCATGTCCGGCCTCCCGCCCGACATCTACGTGACCCCGACGGGCCGGGCAGAGGGTGGGGCCTTTGAGTTCACGTCGCGGTGGCAGCTCTCGGCGCCGATGCTCAAGGCCCAGGAGCCGGGCAAGCACGGCCTCACGCTGTGGCCCGACTACGAGCCGCACTCACCCGAGGCCGACCTGCGCGGACCGCAGCAGGTGGTCGACGTCGGCCGTGGACTCCCGGGGGACTACGTGGGCCGGCGCGACGTCCGGCGGGCGATCGTCGTGGCCCGCGTGCCCGACAAGGGCTTGCTGTCCGACGCGGTGGAGGCTGCTGCCGACGCCGGGGCCGCGATGCTGCTGGTCGCCTCGGACGACGATGCCACGTGGTGGACGGACTTCAGGGGCAGGCCCCCGCTCCTGCCGCTGCCCGTGGCGATCCTGTCGGAGGAGGAGACCCAGCAGCTGGCGGCCCGGCTCTCCGGGAAGGGCGGGCCCGGCGGGCTGCGGCTCGAGATCAGCGGTGACCAGCAGGTGCCGTACTGGTACGACGTGGTGCAGGTGTCGCGGCATCGCGTCCCCGACCGGGTGGTGCACACCGTGTCGGAGCGGAACACGGCGACGGTGACTGCCCGCTACCACGGGACGGGTGGCGAGCAGTGGGGCGCGGAGCAGTGGTACGCGTGGCGTCCGTGGCAGGGAACTTCGACCATCGAGGCGCACCGTGAGGTGGCGACCCCGCAGGCGCGCGTCGAGTACGTGTCCTCGGGCGCGAATGACACCCTGTGGCGCCAGCATGTCGAGAACCAGATCCCCTGGGAGTCGTGGAGTGCGCTCAAGCACGGGATGACGAACGGTCTGCGTACCTACCGGCCCGGGGAGAAGGTCACCCACGAGTGGAATCGTGCTGTCCTGCGTCCTGCGGTGGTCGGTAACGGTGCCACCCGCACGGGTGACGAGCTGACGATCGACGTCGCCGAGCTCGTCCAGGGCACCGGCGCGACGTACGAGCGGACCGCCGACGGCACGACGGGCCGTATCCTGGAGGACGGCGTGCTGGTCGCCGACGGCGCGGGAGTGCCGGATGCGTTCAGTGCCTCGGTCCGGTCGGGCCGCTACCAGGTCGAGCTGAGTACTCGCAGGCAAGAACCGGCGGATGCCTTCAGCACTGCGACCGACACCGTGTGGACCTTCGACTCGGCCCGACCGCGATCGGGGACCGTGCAGCAGCTGCCGATGATGCGTGTCGACTACGACGTCCCGGTCGACCTCGACAACCGTGTGCGAGCCCGGGGCGCGTCCCACCCGGTGCGGTTGACCGTCGACCACCCGGGGGCGGTGCGTGTGACGGCGCTCGAGGCATGGGCTTCGTTCGACGACGGCAGCTCGTGGCAGCGGCTGAAGGTCGACACGGCACGCAAGGGCGACGTCTTCGAGGCGCAGGTGCCGCACAAGGGGAAGGCGAAGGGCGGCGCGGTCTCGCTGAAGGTCCGTGCGACGGCCGCGGACGGCAGCACGATCACCCAGTCGGTCATCAGCGCCTACGCACTCGACTGAGTACAAAGAATGCAATATATCGCGATGGCCGAACGAGACTCGTTCGGCCATCGCGATCGTTGTCGGGTGCGTCAGTCGCGGTCGGTCGCCGCTCCGCGGGCGGCCTTGTCGATGGTCGCGGCGACGGTGTCCGCCTGGGTGACGTACAGGGCGTGGCTGGCCTCGACCTCGGTCACCTCTGCGCCGATCCGCTTCGCCATGTGCTGCAGCATCGCCTGGTCGAACGCGCGGTCCTCGGTCGCGATGACGGCCCAGCTCGGCTTGTCGCGCCACGCGGCCTCGGTCACCTTCTCCTCGAAGACCGACATGTTGATCGGCACCTGGGAGTCGCGCAGGAAGGCCGCCTGCTCGTCGGTGGTGTCGTGGGCGAACCCGGCCTTGAACTTCTCCTCGTCGAGGAAGCCGTACCCGTCCTCGCCGACGTTGATCACGAACTCGGGCGTGGGGGCGAAGCCCTCGTACTGCTGGGCGGTGTTCTCGCCCGAGTCCGGCGACAGGGCCGAGACGTATACCAGGCCGGCGACGTCGGGGTGGTTGCCCGCCTCGGTGATCACCGTGCCGCCCCAGGAGTGGCCCACCAGGATCGTGGGGCCGTCCTGCTGGTCCAGCACCCGCGTGGTCGCGGCCACGTCGTCCGCCAGGGATGTCAGCGGGTTCTGCACGATCGAGACGTCGTAACCGCGCTCGGTCAGGTTGTCGTACACCCCGCGCCAGCCCGCACCGTCGGCGAACGCCCCGTGCACGAGCACCACGTTCTTGATCTCCTGGTCGGCCGGGATGCCGACCGGCGTGCTCTCGGCCTCGGCGGGGGCCTGGGTGGTCAGCGCGTACCCGCCGAGCACTGCGGCGCCGGCAGCGGCGGCGACGACCAGGGTCTTGACCTTCCACGACATGA
>Ga0079224_100006038_pt1 | contig 15991 bp, 14 predicted proteins | sample Stecom2015_FD_80414 | JGI IMG/M metagenome (GOLD analysis project Ga0079224, IMG submission 80414) | Agricultural soil microbial communities from Utah to study Nitrogen management - Steer compost 2015 | ecosystem: Environmental > Terrestrial > Soil > Agricultural land | place: USA: Utah...
CTTCGCGCCTGCCCCTCACGCATACCCCGGCCCCGCGCCGATCCTGTAGACTTAGGGCGCAAGCACGCAGACAAGTGCTACAATACGGTCACTAGCTTGGCAATTTGAAATTATGCTTTGCAGGGAGGTATTGCTTTATGCAACCTACAAGTCTTATGAGGTTGTTGCCCCTGCTCTGTTCGCTGATCCTGATCATCACGGCTGTGACACCGGGGTTTGCGCAAGAGGACCCCCTTCGTCTGACGATAGGGTTCGCGCAAGTCGGGTCCGAAAGCGACTGGCGCACCGCCTTCACAGAGATCACCATCGAGGAAGCAGAACGGCGCGACATCAACCTGATTTTCTCGAACGCGGAAAACAGCCAGGAGAACCAGATCGCGGCGCTGCGCTCGTTCGTCCAGCAGGGCGTGGATGCGATCGTCCTGGCGCCAGTGATCGAAACCGGCTGGGCCGCGATTCTGCGCGAGGTTCAGGCGGCAGGCATCCCGGTCGTGATCATCGATCGCAACGTCACCGCGGACGAATCGCTCTATCTCACGCGCATTTCGTCCGATTTTGTGTTTGAAGGACGGCTCGCCGCCGCGTGGCTGGCGCAAGCCACCTCTGGCGACTGCAAGATTGTCGAATTGCAGGGCACAGTCGGTTCCAGCGCAGCGCGGGACCGGCAAATCGGGTTCAATGAGATCATCGCCCTTTTCCCCGATATGCAGATCATCGTCTCCCAAACCGCAGACTTCCGGCGGACAATGGGGCGCGAGGTGATGGCGAGCATTCTTCACACCGAAGACCCGGCGGAGATCTGCGCGGTCTGGTCGCACAACGATGACATGGCAATCGGCGCGATTGAGGCAATCAAGGAAGCCGGACTCGATCCGGGCAACGATATTCTGATCGTATCGGTCGACGCCATCCCGGATATCTTCCTGGCGATGATGAACGGGGATACGAACGCAACAGTGGAACTCAGCCCGTACATGGCCGGGCCCGCCTTCGACGCGATCGCGGCGTATTTCAACGGCGAAGCGGTCCCGAAGTGGATTCCGGTAAACGCTGGAATCTACTTCCCAGACACCGCCGCCGAGGAATACGCCAGGCGCAAGCCCTGAAACCCGCCCTTCCACCGGCGTGCTATCGCTCCCTCTCTGCCTGCGCCGCGCTTCTGCACAGAACCGCTCCGCGTCCCCGCCAATCGCCGACCGGGGCTACGCGTGAAGGCTGAATCGAGCGGATTCTGGATAGAAGTATGAAGAGGATCAAGATAAAATAGACCAATTGGCTGCTTCATACGTCCCGAAGATGCAGGGTACCTGATGGCGAATTCAAAAGCGTCGCGCCCCACCATGCTGGATGTCGCCAAGCTGTCTGGTGTGTCGTACCAGACCGTCTCGCGAGTAATCAACGATCATCCCTACGTCTCAAAGGAAACACGCCAGCGCGTCCAGGATGCTATTGACAAGCTCGGCTATCGCCCTAGCAAGGCCGCAACCAAGCTCGCTTCGAAGTCGTCGAAGATCATCGCGGTCATTCTGTACGGCATCTGGCTGCCTGGCCAGTCCGAGATCGCGCTCAATGTTGAGCTGGCAGCCAAGACCAGCGGGTTCGACGTGATCCTGATCAACATCACCGAGCCGCGCAAGCAGCTTGTCGAAGCGCTGGATAACATCAAAGGGTGGGCGGTGGACGGCATCATCTCGATCGTCCCGGTCGAAGGGCTATCGTTCGCAGAGATCCAGGCAATCTGCGCGGGTACGCCGGTCGTGCAGATCGACTCGCAACCCTCGCCGAGCGCGCCGTCCGTAATCATCGACGAGACGTACGGCACGCAGCAATTGGTTGAGCACCTGCTAGAACTGGGACACACGTGCTTCGCCGAGATCAACGGCCCATTGGACTGGTTCAGCGCCCAGATACGGCACCGGGCGCTGCTCGACACGCTCCAGACGCACGGCGTTGCGCCGCCCGCGCCAGCCAATGCGAACTGGACGGTTTCTGGCGGCTACCGCGCGACCAAGCGACTCCTTGAGGAGGGCGCTGATTTCACCGCGCTGGTCGTCGCCAACGACAGCATGGCGCTTGGCGCAATCCGCGCGCTGCGCGAGGCTGGACTATCGGTGCCGCAGGATGTGTCGGTCGTCGGGTTTGACGACATCCCCGAGGCCGCGTACTTCTCTCCCCCGCTGACGACCGTCCACCGCAACCTGATCCAGCTTGGCATGGCGGGTTTCGAGCACCTGATGCAAGTTATGGACGATCCCGATGCGCGCGCCGAGCAACGCATCCTCTTGCCGCGCGTGATCTTCCGAGATAGCACCCAACCTGTGTGCACCTGTTGAGCACAGGCTGCTGATCAGTCATACCTCGCGCTGCCATCGCTTAGCCGGGCCGTATCCGCCGACGATCTGTGAGCGCTACCATATCTTGCGCCAATCTTGCCCACGCCACACGCCCCTGCGCCACCAGCGGACCCGGCTGCTGAGCGTGAGTTCGCACCGAACACTACTCGATTTCATATAATCTGCTTGACTCTGGATAGAAGTCATGCTTTACTATATGTGAACGCTCACATATTTCTCGTTATCAATGATTTTTACGAAAGGAGGCGCCCTGGCCCTACCAGCTTTGAACAACTCGTCCCCCAAGACCCTCTTTAAGATTGCCAATTCAAGGAGACAAAAATGCGGCAAGCAAAGTGGTTCCTCCTGGTCGTGATTGTGCTGTCGCTCGCCGCCCCGGCGGTGATGGCGCAGGATGGCGGTGAGGGCCTGACCATCGGGTTCTCGCAGATCGGTTCGGAAAGCGCCTGGCGCACCGCTTTCACCAACGCGGTTCAGGCCGAAGCCGAAGCCCGCGGCATTAACCTTCTGTTCTCTGACGCGCAACAAGAGCAGGAAAACCAGATCGCAGCCATTACCGCCTGGCTCGCGCAGGGTGACGTGGACGCGATCGTGCTCGCGCCGGTCGTAACCAGCGGCTGGGACGAAGTCCTCATGGAAGCCCAGGACATGGGCATCCCGGTGGTGATCGTGGACCGTGACGTCGACGCCGATCCGTCGCTGTACGTGACGCGCGTTTCGTCCGACTTCGTGCACGAAGGCCGTCTGGCCGCAGCGTGGCTGGTCCAGGCGACCTCTGGTCAGTGCAATATTGCTGAGCTGTACGGCACGGTCGGTTCGGCGGCAGCAGAAGACCGCGCCGCAGGCTTCCGCGAAGTGATCGCGATGTTCCCCGGCATGCAAATCATCCGCTCCGAAACGGGCAACTTTGTCCGCACCGAGGGCAAGCAGGTGATGGAAAGCTTCCTGAGCGCGGAAGACCCGGCCAATATCTGCGCGGTGTTTGCGCACAATGACGACATGGGGATCGGCGCAATCGAGGCCATCAAGGAAGCCGGCCTCGTTCCTGGGGAAGATATCCTGATCGTTTCGGTGGACGCCATCCCGGACGTCTTCGACGCGCTGGATGCTGGCGAAGCCAACGCAACGGTTGAGCTCAGCCCATACATGGGCGGCCCGGCATTCGACGCTGTGGTGGCGCACCTGAATGGTGAAGAACTGCCGAAGTGGATCCCGGTCGGTGGCAAGCTGTACACCAGCCGCGAGGCCTACGAGGCGGATCGCCAGTAAGACGCCCTATAAAGGCGGCATCGCAGAAGGGTGACTTCCCTTCTGCGATGCGCAGGGGGGAAGCAGCCGTCACGAAGCAAACGCACGCTGCTTCCCTCCCGGATTATAGTACGACTCGCCCAAAAGCTCGACTTCCCCATAAGAGCGCGCCAAACGAGCGCCGCGCGAAGGACGGGCAAAGACGTGGCTAACAGGAACACTCGCTCGCGGTCCGCAACGAGATTTAGCAGGTAAGGCGACTATGAGCACACAGCAAACACAGCCCTCGCTTCTGGAGACCCGCGGTCTCACCAAGACGTTCGGCCCCACCCAGGCGCTCACCGACGTGGATTTCACGCTGCGTCATGGCGAAGTTCACGGGCTGCTGGGCGAGAACGGCGCGGGGAAATCGACCCTGATCAAAGTGCTGACCGGGGTGCACAAAAAGGACGCAGGCACGATCTACCTCGAAGGCGAGCCAATCGACCCGCGCAGCCCCGGGCACGCGCAGGAGCTTGGAATCAGCGCCGTCTACCAGGAGATCAACCTGATTCCGACTCTCTCGGTGGCTGAGAACATCTTTCTCGGGCGCCAGCCGATGCGCTTTGGCATCGTGGATATGCGCACGGCGAACCGCGAAGCCGCCGAGTTGTTGAAAACCTTCAACATCAACATTGACGTCACACGAGAGCTGGCGTCCTATTCGATCGCGATTCAGCAGATCGTCGCGATCGTGCGCGGCGTCGACCTCTCCGCGAAGGTGCTGATTCTCGACGAGCCGACATCCAGCCTGGACCGGCACGAAGTCGAGACGCTGTTCACGGTGATCCGCTCCTTGAAAGAACGTGGCATCGGCATCCTGCTGATCACGCACTTCATCGACCAGGTCTACGAAATCTCCGACCGCATCACGGTGCTGCGCAATGGCTTCAAAGTCAGCGAAAATTACACGCGCGAACTTCCCAGGATGCAGTTAATCTCCGACATGCTCGGCAAGCAGCTCACTGAGGAACTGGATTATCGCGGCAAGCAGAAATCCGAGCGTGCGCGCGAAACGGACGCGTTCCTGAAGGTTCGCGGCTTTGCGCGGCGCGGCATGATGGAGCCATTCGACCTGGACATCAGAAAAGGCGAGATCGTCGGGCTGGCGGGGCTGCTCGGATCGGGGCGGACTGAGATCGCCCATTTGCTCTTTGGCATCACGAAAAGCGAAAAAGGCACCGCCATCGTCGACGGCAAGAAGGTCGACATCTCTTCACCGCGCAAGGCGGTCAAGCTGGGGTTCGGGCTGTGCCCGGAAGACCGCAAGGAAGAAGGCATTATCGCCGATCTATCGGTGCGCGAGAACATCATCCTCGCGCTGCAAGCGAAGATGGGCTGGTTCCGCTTCCTGTCGTACAAAAAGCAGGAAGAACTCGCCCAGCAAATGATCGAAGCGCTGCAGATCGTCACTCCTGACGCCGAAAAACCTGTCAAAGAGCTTTCGGGCGGCAACCAGCAGAAAGTTATTTTGGCGCGCTGGCTGGTCTCTGATCCCGAGTTCCTGATCCTCGACGAGCCCACACGCGGGATCGACGTCGGCGCGCACGCCGAAATCATCTACCTCATCAAACAGCTCGCCGCCGAAGGCAAAGCGATGATGATCAGCTCGTCGGAATTGGCCGAAATCGTGGATTACAGCGACCGGGTGGTAGTGCTGCGCGATCACAAAAAGACGATGGAACTAGAGGGCGATGAGATTAGCGAAAACAGCATTATGCAAGCAATTGCCGAGAGGTAGAGATGAGTGAGCAAATAGTCGCTCCTATACGAAGCAAGATGGCCGATCTGCGGGTGGGGATCACCGGCTACAGCGGTCGCGGGCTGTGGACAGTGTTCGCCCTGATCCTGATCCTGATCGCCAACCGCCTCATTTCGCCGAACTTTTTCTCTATCAGGATGGTGAACGGGCGCTTGATCGGCAGCACAATCAACATCCTGGACAACGCGGCGCCGTTCATCTTGCTATCGATCGGCATGACGCTCGTGATCGCGACCAAAGGCATCGACCTGTCGGTCGGCGCGGTGATGGCGATCGGCGCGGCGACCGCTGTGGTGCTGATTAACCGCTACGAAGCCGGTGCAGACAACATCCTCTACAAACCGGGTTTCGTGATCCTGATCGCGCTCGGTGCGGGCGCGTTGTGCGGGCTGTGGAATGGCATCCTGGTCGCGTTCTTCGACATACAACCGATCATCGCCACGCTCATTCTAATGATCTCGGGCCGTGGCGTCGCGCAGATGATCACCGAAGGGCAATCGCCCACTTTCACCAACGAGACACTTGCCTTCATCGGACGCGGCACGATCTTCGGGCTACCCTTCCCCATCTACCTGGCGGCAGCGGTGTTGATCCTGGTCACGGTCGTGGTGCGCCGGACGGCAATCGGCATGCTGATTGAGTCCGTCGGCATCAACGCGCGCGCCAGCTACTACGCAGGGATCAACGCGCGCCTGATCAAGCTGCTGGTGTATATCCTCTCCGGCGTGCTAGCCGCGCTGGCTGGGTTAATCGTGGCCGGAGAAGTGAAATCTGCCGACCCGCATAAAGCCGGTGAATGGGCCGAGCTTGACGCGATCCTCGCGGTGGTGATCGGCGGCACAGCGCTGACCGGGGGACGCTTTAACCTGGTTCAGACCACACTGGGCGTGCTGATTATCCAAAGCCTGCTCACCGCGCTGCATGTGAGCAAGCTGCACCCCACCGCAAACCTGGTCGTCAAAGCGATTGTGGTTCTGGCCGTTCTGCTACTCCAGTCCGAGGAATTCAGACACTCCATGACGCGCCTGGTCAGGAGACGATCATGAAATCTCGATTCTTCCCACTCTTTGTGACATTCGCGGTCTTCAGCGCGCTGTATATTTTCTGCTATACGGAATACTCCAGCTTTGGCAGTATGCGCGTAGTCTGCAACCTGCTGCGGAACAACGCCCACATCGGCATCCCGGCGGTCGGCGTGACCTTCGTCATTCTCTCCGGCGGCATCGACCTCTCCGTTGGCTCGGTGATCGCGTTCACGGGCGTCTTCTGCGCGCTGATGATCGAGCGCCAGGGCATTCACCCGCTGCTCGTGTTCGCCATGGCCCTGACGATTGGTACGGTATTCGGCGCGACGATGGGTGTGTTCATTCACTTCTTCAAGTTACCGGCGTTTATCGTGACGCTGTCCGGCATGTTCCTGGCGCGCGGGATGGCGTACGTCCTGACGACTGACTCGATCAGCATCCGGCACCCGTTCTACCTGGAAGTGTCGAAACTGGTGTACGTCTTCCCTGACAAAGGAAGATTCACGTTCGCGGCGGGCGCGTTCCTCGCGGTCGTGATCATCGGGATATTCGTCGCGCACTACACACGCTACGGGCGTAATGTGTATGCGATCGGCGGAAATGATACCGGCGCGATGATGCTCGGTGTGCCTGTTGGGCGCACGATCGTCACGACCTACGCGCTGAGCAGCTTTCTGGCGACTTTCGCCGGAATCGTGCTCTCGCTATCCAAGCGCTCGGGTGACTCGACGATCGCGCTGGGCGCAGAGCTGGACGTGATTGCGGCAGTCGTCATCGGTGGTACACTTCTGACCGGCGGGGTCGGCTACGTGATCGGCACGTTTATCGGCGTCCTGCTGCCAGGGGTCATCCACACGTACCTGACGCTGGATGGATCGCTTTCGCCGTGGTGGATCAAGATTATCATCGGCGTCCTGCTGTTTGGATTCATCGGCTTGCAGAAGCTCCTGAGCAGCCGCACGAGCTTCCTGGACATGATACGATTACCCCAGGCAGCGAGAGGCACGATGCAGTCCGGAGACTAAGCCGCACACCGCCAATGGGGTGGCTGGCGCTGTTCGGAAGGCAGGCGGCTGTTTCCTCGACAATCAGTGCAAACTGGCGCAGCACCCGGTCCAGAGACCGGGTCCGCCATTCTTTGCCTCGCGGCACGCAATCTTATAGGTTGCAGCCGGCACGAGAACCGTTTGCGCGCCCAGCCCCCAGCATTCCAGCCTCAGCCATGCAAGACGGGCGCGTGGTTCACCCCAGAGAAAGCAATAGACTTAGGCAAAAAGGATCAACCAGGAAATGAGACGGTTAATCCGCAACCAAGACCTGGGCATTAAGCTCAACATGCTGGTGCTGTTTGTCTTGAGCATCTTCCTCGTCAGCATCGTCTACCTGCTCAACCGCAACACGCAGCGACTGACCGATCAGGTGGGCGACGAGCGCATCATGGAAGAGGTTAACATCCTCGAAAACCGGCTGGCGGAGCTTGAAGACCGGATGCTGGTCGACATCAACTTTCTGACCGGCAGCGTCCTGTTCTTCCAGGCGGTCGGCAGCCGCAACGAGGAGCGCGTCGCGGAGATCGTCAACACCACCAATCTGCTGCTCAAGCTCGACGATATCAGCGTGGTGGATGGCGACGGGAATCGGTTGATCGACACAGAGCGAGACCAGGACCCGACCGAGGAAGACAAGCTGCTGGCGCTCGGGCTGGCCGGGCAAGAGACAATCCGGCTCCTGATCGAGTCGAAAGAGGGTGAGGTGCAGGTCAGCATTGCGGCGGTCGCGCCCATCGTCAACACGACCGGCAACATCCTCGGCGCGATCCAGATGAGCCGCCTGATGGACGACGACTTTCTGCGGACGCTGACCTTCGGGCGCGAAGCCGTTCACCTGGGGCTGATCTACGACAACCATATCATCGCGCGGACCAACCTGAGCGCGGAGCGCCGCGAGACGCAGAACGTGCTCGCCAACGGTATCGACGCCGACCCTACCCCGCTGAGCGTGGCGCGCGACGGGCAAACCGTCGTGCTAGACAAGCTGCTCTCCGGTGACAAGGGCGTGCCGCACGCGGGCGCCTACGCGCCCATCCGCACGGATATGGACACGACACCAGCGGTGGTGATGATCCTGGTCGAGTTGGAAGACATTCACTCTTTTCAGAAGAACACGCTCAACAACACGGTCCTGATTTTCACCGCGCTGACGCTGCTGGCGATCTCGACCATCTACATCGCGATCCACCGTACGACCATTCGCCCGCTAAACCAGCTCAAAGCGATCGCGCAGACGATGACGAGCGGCCAGTACGACGAGCGCGCGCCGGTCACGTCGCATGACGAGGTCGGACAGCTCGCGATCGCGTTCAACGAAATGGCAACCGCGATCCAGCAGCGCGAGATCAGCCTCAAGGAAGCGCGCGAGCAGGCCGAGCAAGCCGATCGCGTCAAGTCGATGTTCCTGGCGAACGTCTCACACGAGCTCCGCACGCCACTCAACGCGATCATCAATCTGACGAAGTTCGTCGCGCTGGGCATGTACGGCGACGTAAACGATGAGCAGAAGGAAACACTTCACAAGGTGGAAGCGAGCGGCAAGCATCTGCTGAATCTGATCAACAACGTGCTCGATATTTCGAAGATCGAGTCCGGCTCGCTGGAGCTGTTCGTCGAAGATGGCGTGAACATTGAGGAGATCATCCGGCTGGCGATCGAAACAGCGAAGGGGTTGTTGATTCAGAAGCCGGTCGTGATCCGCTCGGATATCGCGCCGGACCTGCCGCTGATGACCGGCGATCAGCAGCGCATCCGCCAGATCGTGCTCAATCTGCTCTCGAACGCGTGCAAGTTCACCGACGAGGGTGAAATCGTGGTGCGCGCCGATTGCCAGAACGGCGAGGTCACCATCTGCGTGCGCGACACCGGCCCCGGCATCGACCCGAAGGAGCAAGACATCATCTTCCAGGTGTTCCGGCAAGCGAAAGCGGGCGTGCGCAAAGCCGAAGGAACCGGCCTGGGATTGCCGATCTCGCGGCGGCTGGCTGAGGCGCACGGGGGGCGGTTATGGGTGAATAGTGTGCCCGGCGAGGGCGCCAGCTTCTATATCGCACTGCCAGTCGAGTCATCGCTGGAAGTTACCGTCTGATAGGTCCTGAATCATGGCGTCTCCAACCATTCTCTATTTCGAAGACGACACGCTCAGCCGCGAGGTGATGCACATCTGCCTGACGCGCGGCCTGGGCTATCAAAACATCACGATCTTTGAGGACAGTGAAGATTTCGAAGCGCGCCTGGAGCATCTCTCTGACAAGCCCGATCTGATCTTCCTCGACATTCATATGGAGCCGATGGACGGGTTTGCGATGCTGCAGGCTATCCGGCAAAACGAGACCTATGGCGACACCAAAGTGATTGCCCTGACGGCCAGCGTGATGAACGAAGAGGTCAAGCTACTAAAAGAGGCGGGATTTGATGGCGTGATTGCCAAGCCGCTGGACTTCGACACCTTCCCGGGCGTACTGCAGCGAATCCTGGATGGCGAGCAAGTCTGGCATATTAAATAGCCCGGCCTGCGATTATAATGGGGCGCATTCGGCCCACATCGAAATGAAGTGATAAACGAGACACACACGAATGGCAAACCTGCACGCACTGATCATCGACGACGATGCCTACAGCATCTATGTGATGGAGCGGCTGCTCGATCAGGAGAATATCTCCTACACAGGCATCGCCGATCCGGCGCAAATCGAAGACGCCCTGCAATCCCTCGACCGGGTCGATATCGTGTTTCTTGACCTGGAAATGCCCAAGATGGACGGCTACGAAGTGCTCGCGCTGCTCAAAAGTCACCTGGATCCGAAAGTGCCCGTCGTCGCGTGTACCGTGCACACCGCCGAGATAGGGAACACCCGCCGCCAGGGGTTCTTCAGCTTTGTCGCCAAGCCGCTCGACCTGGATCGCTTCTCTGACCAGCTTCACCGGATCCTGGACGGGAATCCGGTGTGGGAAATGCGCTAGTTCCGCTCCACAACACCCGCATCACCGCGTATCACAACCCAAAACGCAAGCGGCGCTGCAAGGTTGCTGCAGCGCCGCTATTTCGATCGCACTCAGTCAGGTCGCCGGGCGGCCTAGTGATGGTGGTGCTCGTCGGCTTCCGCTTCCGCCTTGGTGCGGTGCACGGTCCCGTCCGGATGCTCCGGCGGCGTGTAGATCGTGTAAAGTCTAAGCACGTCGGTGCGGGATGTGTTGGTGACGTTGTGCTCAGCGCCCGCCGGGATCACCACGATCGAGCCATCATGAAGCTCGTATTCGGTGTCATCCACCATCGCGCGCCCTTCACCTTCCTCGACGCGAATGAACTGGTCGATATCCGGGTGCGTTTCCTTCCCGATATCTTCCCCAGGCTTCAGAGCCATCAGCACCAGTTGAAGATGCTCCCCGGTGAACAACACCTTGCGAAAGAGATCATTCTCGAGCGTGGCCTTCTCGATGTCGATTGAGTATCCGGACATAGCCTTTTTTCCTTTCAGTTATCGACATACTTCCGGTTGAGGCGGGCTGGCGGCAACGTGTGCGAACAAGCGCCCCAAATCATCTAAGGGTTGCGGCAGCGTGACGCGACCGCTAATCGGATTATAAGCACGCCGGTTAGCGGTTGGCACGCGCGCCACAGTGTGCCGTCGCTAGGGTCGGCTGCTCAGCCGCACCGCAACTTCCGCGCTGCCGGGCTGCGCGCCGTTCGGTCGCAGCATGGTAAGCTGGACCGTTTGGCCGGGCACCGTCTCGCGCGCCAGGTAAGAAATCAGGTCGTTCATGCCTTTCAGCGGCGTGCCATCGACCGCGGTGATGATGTCGTATCGCTCCAGCCCTGCGCGATCCGCCGGGCCGCGGCGTACCACGTCGGCCACCACCACCCCGCGCGTGTCGTTCGGCAAGCCAAGCTCCTCGATCGCCCACAGATTGAGATCCTGACCGGAAATCCCGATGTAGCTGTAATCAACCTCCCCGCGCGTGATCAGGCTCTCAATGACCTGCCGCGCCAGATTGCCGGGGATTGCGTAGCCGACGCCTGAGTTCGCGCCGGTCGCGGTAGCAATCTGCGCGTTCACGCCGACCACCTGCCCCTGCAGGTTGAGCAGCGGCCCGCCGCTGTTGCCCGGGTTGATCGCCGCATCGGTCTGGATCACCCCGCCGATGGAAAACTCCGACATCCCCAGGATTGTGCGGTTCAGACCGCTGACAATTCCGCTGGTGAGCGTCCAGTTTTCGCCAAATGGGCTGCCGATCGCCAGGACTGTCTCGCCCACTTGCAGCGCGTCAGAGTCGCCAAACGTCACCGGGTTCAGCGTCTCTGGACCCACCGACACCTGCAATACAGCAAGGTCAGCGTCAGGGTCGAGGCCGACTACTTCAGCCCAGGCCAGCGTCCCGTCATAGAAATCCACCTCAACCCGATCCGCCCCTTCGACGACGTGGTAATTTGTCGCGATGTGCCCCGCGCTGTCTACCACAAAGCCCGACCCGGTGCCGACTGGGATCATGTCTCCGCGCGCCTGCGCATAGACCTGGATCGCCACCACCGAACGGCTGACGCTGTTGTAGATCTGGGTAAGCGTCCCTGGGTCCGTCTGGCGAGCGATGTCGCTGGGCCCCGGGTCCGCCTGCGCCGCCGCAGCGACCGGCGCGCTGACTTCATGGCGCGCAAACACCAATCCTCCCGCAGCTATCACAACCGCCGCAAACACCGCAGCGATGATCACCACAAATCGCGCTACCGCTTTCATCTCGTTCCATTCCTTTCATGAACTGCAACCCTGCATTCCGTGGCGCAGCGCCTTCTCCCTAGATTTTAAGGTAACGTAGCTGATTGTAAAACCGTGTAGCTGGCGAAAGACAGCACCCGGATGCGCCGTCCACCGCGCAGAGCCAGCGCCGCATAGCACTTTCGAGGTTAGCGAGCACTTGTTTAGAGAATGTTAAGCGGTGCTTAGGGGTTGCTGAGTGTGCAAGAAGGCCGCACGCCTCAGCGTATCTCGGGCGGCGCGTCTGAGGCAGGCGCAACCAGCACGCGGTGCGCGCAGCGTTCTAGCTCGTCGAGCGGCACGAGCAGCCCGTGTGTGTGGTAGCCATCGTTCGGAATCTCGCGGAGCGGATACTGCTGCGTCCAGAACGGCAGGCGATAGCGCAGCGCGGTGAGCGTCAGCACGTAGATCGCGGCGCGCCCCGGTAGGTAGTACAGCAGCCGGTCCGCCGCCGAGGTATACGCCCACCCGGCGCGATCGCGTGTGTCGACCGAAACCGTTTCGATGAACGCGTTCCCGGTGCGGCCAGCGGTCCAGTCGGTCTTATACTCGACGGCGAAGCTACGTGGGCGCCGCAGCGCATAAAACCAGCGGTCGATGCCCTGGCGCTGTTCGCCCGGTGTCGCGTGCGAAATGTGAAACCAGCGCGCGAAGTAGCGATCGAGAAACGCTTCGCCCTGCTCCCCCTGCTCAAGCTGCTCGTCAAACCGGTACAGTGCCCACTCCCCGGCCACTGCGGCTCACAGAACCTGTGTTCGATTGATCGAGTATAGCAGGGCTGGCGCCAGACGACGAGACACGCTTTCTCTCGTCAAAACTGACAATTGGAGAGAGATCGTATTGACAAGCAGCCAGAGCGGCGTTATGGTACGCGCCAAGAGAACTCTTACCTGCTGTCACCCATAAAAGTACCTTTGTAAGTACAACCAGTTTTTGGTATAGCCCGGACCTGCGAGACTCCCCACCGCTGCGGTTGGGAGTCTCTTTTTGCCGGTTGGCCGGAGCCGTGACGCCCGGCTGGCTACTCGAATCCGTCCGCCAGAGCTGCCCGGTCCCGGGGGCTCCGAGAGATAAGCGCGGCATCCAAGCGATCCGGCCGCTCACTGGTTGAGGAGTCATGATGGAGACTGCCAAAGAAAGTCGTCCTGCCACCGCGTCTGACGCAGCACACGGGCCGCGGAAACGCGAGGCATTTGCTACCGGGCTGGGAGTTCTAGCCGCGACCATCGGCTCGGCTGTCGGCCTGGGGAATATCTGGAAGTTCCCCGGCATGACCGGGCAAAACGGCGGCGCAGCGTTCGTTATCGTGTACCTGGTCTGCACAGTACTGGTCGGGTTGCCGGTGATGATCTCTGAGCAGATGCTCGGGCGGCGCGCGCGCAAAGACGCCGTCAACACGCTGCGCGAGCTAGCGCCCCGGCGCCAGCCCTGGTGGCTGATTGGCGCGGCGGGCGGGCTGGCGGCCTTCCTGATCATGGCGTTCTACAGCGAGGTCGCTGGCTGGGTCTTCGCGTACGTGTACAAGAGCGTTTCGGGGTCGATTCTCTCCACCGATCCGGCAACCAATTCCGCGGTGTTTGGCGACCTGACCGGCAGCGCGTGGGAAGCCTTGTTCTGGCAATGGCTGGTCCTGGCGTGGGTCGGCGTGATCATCATGATGGGCGTCGCCAAGGGCATCGAGCGCGTCACTAAGAGGCTGCTGCCGCTGCTGCTCCTGCTGCTGATCATCGTTTGCGTGCGCAGCGTCACGCTTGACGGCGCCGGCGACGGGATCTCGTTCCTGCTCAAGCCCGACTTCAGCAAAGTCACCGGGGCGGTGGTGCTGGCCGCGATGGGGCTGGCGTTCTTCAAGCTGTCGGTCGGCATGGGGACAATGATCACCTACGGCAGCTACTTCAAAGACGAGCAAAATATCCCGATGACGGCGACACGAGTCATGCTAGCGGACCTGTCGGTTTCGCTGCTGGCCGGGCTGGCGATCTTCCCGGCGGTGTTCGCGTTCGGCTTCGACGTGGATGCCGGGCCTTCGCTGCTGTTCATCACCATTCCCGCGGTATTCGCCTCGATGCCGGGCGGTGACTTCTTCGTGGTCGTCTTCTTCGTGCTGACCGCGATCGCCGCGACGGGCGCAATGCTCTCGATCGTCGAGGTCCCGGTCGCGTTCCTGAGCGAGCAGTTCCGCATGTCGCGCAAGGTCGCCACCCTGCTGACGCTCGGCCTGCTGGCGATCGTCGGCGCGCCCGCCGCGCTGTCGATGGGCGAGCTTTCGGACGTGACGATATTCGGCAAGACGTTCTTCGACCTCTACGACTACGCATCCTCGAATGTGCTGCTTCCACTGGGCGGGATGTTCATGTGCCTCTTTGTGGGTTGGGTGTGGGGGTTTGACAAGGTGAAGCGCGCGCTAAGCAACGATGGCAAGCTGAACAACAGCCGCGCGATCACTGTATTTTTCACGCTGGTCAAGTACGTCACGCCGCTGCTCGTCCTGCTAGTGCTGTTGGACGGCCTGAATATCATCTAGCCGCCCCTCGTTCGCACGTTGATCAAACCGGCTCGCCACGTCTCTCCAGGCGAGCCGGTTCATTGTCCTCCGCCTCATGCGATGAATTACTTCATATTTACTATATTCGTCTGTTATATTTATAGATGCGTTGGCTCGCCGCACCGCGCGACAGGCCAGCCCGTTGAAAGCGTTATTGTGAGGAAATAGCGATGGTTTATTGGAAGCAAGCGCGTCGAGGTTTAATCGCCCTGCTGCTGGCTGCGCTGGCACCTGTATGGTACGCCAACATCCCCGCCACTCCTGCCACCGCTCAGGATCCAGATGTCACGGTCGAAGTATATCCGGTCCCGCCCGGGTCGCGCCCGCACGATGTCGCGCCCGCGCCGGATGGCACAGTCTGGTACACCGCGCAGCGGCTTGGCGCGCTGGGACGGCTTGATCCCGAAACTGGCGAAACCGAGCATATTCCGCTGGGTCAGGGCTCCGCGCCGCACGGCGTGATCGTCGGACCTGATGACGCGGCGTGGGTGACGGACAGCGGGCTGAACGCGATCGTGCGCGTCGAACCGGACACCCGCGAGGTCACAGTCTTCCCGCTGCCGAGCGGCACGCCCTACACGAACCTGAACACCGCCGCGTTTGATGGCGACGGAATTCTGTGGTTTACGGGGCAAAGCGGGTACTATGGTCGCCTGGATCCGGACAGCGGCGAGGTCGAGGTCTTCGAAGCACCACGCGGGCGCGGGCCCTATGGCATCACGGCCACGCCCGAGGGCGACATCTATTACGCCTCGCTGGCCGGGAGCCACATCGCCCGGATCGACACCACCACCGGCGAGGCGACTGTGATCGAGCCGCCCACGCCAAACCAGGGCGCGCGCCGCGTCTGGTCGGACGCGCACGGTCGCATCTGGGTTAGCGAGTGGAACAGCGGGAACGTCTCAGTCTACGACCCCGCCGAGGACACGTGGAAAATCTGGCGATTGCCGGGCAGCGAGCCGCTCGCCTACGCCGTGTACGTGGATGATGAAGGCATGGTGTGGCTGAGCGACTTTGGCGGCAACGCGCTCGTCCGGTTCGATCCGGCGACTGAGGAATTCACCAGCTTCGCGCTGCCGGATCCAGATGGCAGCGTCCGGCAGATTCTGGGGCGGCCCGGCGAAGTCTGGGGCGCGGCGTCTCGCGTAGACAAACTGATCGTCCTTCGGCTCGCGGGCTGACCGCGCTGCCGGTGTGTATTGGTATAGGAATTGAGAC
>Ga0079224_100006039_pt1 | contig 15988 bp, 14 predicted proteins | sample Stecom2015_FD_80414 | JGI IMG/M metagenome (GOLD analysis project Ga0079224, IMG submission 80414) | Agricultural soil microbial communities from Utah to study Nitrogen management - Steer compost 2015 | ecosystem: Environmental > Terrestrial > Soil > Agricultural land | place: USA: Utah...
AATCACTTGCTGGTTGAGGTCCAGTTCGGAAATGGCGAGCATGGTGCCAAAGACACTTGCTGCGCCGCCCATGTCGTATTTCATTTCGTCCATATTGGCAGCAGGTTTAAGCGAGATACCGCCCGCATCAAAGGTGAGACCTTTGCCGACTAAAACAATGGGGCCTTCTTTATTTGTGTCTTTTGTTTTGGTGGAAGGTGTATGGGTGAAGATAATAAAGACTGGAGGCTGTTCGGAGCCTTTGGCAACCGATAAGAATGAGCCCATTTTCAGCGCTTCCATTTGCTTGCGCTGAAGCACCTCGACTTTTAGCGTGGGGTATTGCTTAGCCAGTTTCTTGGCTTCCTCAGCTAAGTAGGTAGGGGTGCAGATATTTGGTGGTAGGTCGGCCAGTAAACGCGTTAGGTTAGCGCCTTTACCAATGGCCTCGCCTTCTTTTAAGCCATCTTTGGCTTCACTGGACTGTGTACGGCTGGTCCACACAGCAAATTTTTTCAATACGATCGGGTCGGCTTTTTTGCTGAGTGTGGCATCGAAACGATAGCTTGCGGCCAGTACGGCTTGTGCCGCTGCATTACTACGCTGACGTAGGGTACTGGCGTTACAATCGACGGTAGTTAAGGCGCTAACAGCATCCTTTACGTTGGCCTGAATGCAATAGTTTGCAAAATTTTGTTCGGCAGAAGCATGCGTACGGCTAGTGTATTTCTCTTGCTCACCTAAGCCCACTAGAACAACGCGTTCGGCGCGTACACCTGCTACATTACGTAAGACCAGATGTGAACCGGCTTTGGCTTTAAATTCGCTTTTCAAGGTGGCACGAATGGCGCCGTCACTGGCGCGGTCGATTATATCGGCCGCAGGCGACAACACATCGTTACTAAATACGCCGACGGCAAGCGCAGCAGTTTTAACCTGATGTAAAGATGCTGAAGTTTGTGTGCTAAATTCCATACAATTTTCCTATTAATACAGGCCATAATTTTCCAACCTGCCTATTGTCTCATGTCTTTATTTAAACGTAGTGCTGTATCCGAAATTCTCAGCCATGCAGGTGTAGTCTTGTCTACACTGCTGATCGTATGGTTGAGTGTATTGCTGGTGCGTTTGGTGGGGGACGCCGCCAGCGGCAGCATTGGTGCTGACGTGGTTTTAGGCATGGCATTGTTCTCCACGATTACGGCTTTGCCGGTTATTTTATCTGCTTCATTATTTATTGCAGTATTAACGACGATCACCCGTACATTTCGTGACTCTGAGATGGTGGTTTGGTACGCAAGCGGGCTGTCTTTACGTAGTTGGATTGCACCCATCTTGCGATGTGCTATTCCGGTTGCCATCATTATTTCTCTACTTACCTTTTTTGCGTCGCCATGGGCCTATCGCCAAATTTCGGAGTATCGACAGCGTTTCGAGCTACGTTCCGATTTAAGTAAAGTAACCGTAGGGCAGTTTGTTGAAGTTGAGCAGGGTGCCCGCGTGTTCTTTACCGAAGCCCCGACCAACGATGAGGACGAATTAGGGAATGTGGTGGCCCGTGTCATTGATCCGAACTGGTTTAGTGTCATAACTGCACAAAGTGCACACGTTGAAACCGAGGAAAATGGCGACCGCTTTTTAGTGTTGAATGAAGGCCATCGCTACGATATGCAACCTCAAAGTCCACTGTTTCGCATCACCGACTTTGAGCGTTACGGGGTGCGGCTGGAAAGCAAAGACGATATGAGTTCGCCCGAGCAGATACGCTTGCAAGCGCTACAGCAAATTAAGGCCAGACCGAATGCACAATTAGTGAATGATGGCACCAGCGAGGCGCGAGCACAGTTAATGTGGCGTTCGGCCATGCCTATTGCTGCACTGAACTTGGCCTTGCTGGCGTTGCCGCTGGGGGCCGTGAACCCACGTTTAGGAAAGTCAGGTAACTTGTTGATTGCCGGGTTGCTGGCTTTGCTTTATATGAACCTTATTAATCTGTCTCGCGGCTGGATTAGTAGTGGTGTATTAAGCTTTACGGTCGGAATTGGATTGGTGCACGCGGTGTTCGCGGCTCTTACCGTGCTCTTGTTGTGGTACAAAACTCGAGTCAAAGCGCCTAAATCAGCTTCATCGCCCTGATAGTACAAGCCGAGGGCGTCATGACAGCCTGCATCAAGGGTAGATCTGGATAGCTTAGCTTTTATCTTTCTATTTATATTCCTAAATAGAATATAGAGGCTTTCTCTTATTACCTATAATTAAGAGATAACAGGGGCTATCTATGAATCTTCAGCAATTTAGATTTGTGCGCGAAACGATTCGGCGCAATTTTAATTTAACCGAGGCAGCGCGTGCGCTTTATACCTCCCAACCCGGCGTATCCAAGGCCATTATCGAATTAGAAGATGAACTAGGCATCAAAATTTTTGAACGCCATGGTAAGCGAATTAAAGGGCTCACACGACCTGGAGTTGCCGTCGCAGAAGTGATTAATCGCATCATGCGCGAAGTGGATAACCTAAAGCGGGTAAGTGACGATTTCGCCAAGCAAGACGAGGGGGCGTTGGTGATTGCATGCACGCACGCACAAGCACGGTATTTGTTGCCTAAGGTCATTCCCGAATTTCGCAAACGCTTTCCTAAAGTGCATATGTCCTTGGCCGAGGGGAACCCACCTCATCTAGCGCAAATGGTGTTGCATGAACAGGCTGACGTGGCCATTGCCACCGAAACCCTTGCTGAGACTCCCGGCTTATTGGCTTTACCGGTGGTGGAGTGGCAGCACACGATTGTGGTGCGACCTGATCATCCACTTACCGAACTGCAAACCCAAGCAGCACGAAATTTAAGCTTACAGCAGCTAGCCGAGTATCCCATTGTGACCTATGACAAAGCGTTCTCAGGCCGAAAAGCCATTGACGAGGCGTTTGAAAAAGCGGGCGTGGTGCCGGATATTGTGCTGGAAGCCATTGATGCTGACGTCATTAAAACCTATGTCGATGTGGGCTTGGGTATAGGCATTATCGCCGGTGTGGCATTTGATCCGCGTCGCGATAAGGGCTTAGTAGGCCTTAATGCTGGGCATTTATTTGGCTCACACATGACGCGCGTTGCGATTAAGCAAGGAACCTTCTTGCGCGATTATGTGTATGTGTTGTTAGAAATGCTTGCGCCAGAGCTAACACGCGATGCAGTTGATAAAGCACTGGCAGCCGAGTTGGAGTAACGCCTTTCGGTAGGTTTAACTCATCTTTTAAAAGCGGCTAGTTAGCCGCTTTTTTGCATTTAAAGTACCTATCTGCCGTTTGTTTCTCACGCTATTGCTGTGTGGTTTCTTTCATATAAGAATTAAGTCTAGGGGTTATTCCTGATTTGTACTAAAGGATGATTGACAATCTTAATGAGAATGATTATCGTTTAGTCAACTCACACATTCTTGGAGGTTCTATGTCAGAACAAGTAAGCGCGATTATCGTTGGAGCAGATAGGCTAGGCAACATTCCTGCTTTGCTCGATTTGCATAATATTAAGGTTAAGCAGCATATTAGTGGCAGAGACCCCTCCCATCAGAAGAAGACGCTGCAATTACCTTCTGGTACCGAGCTGCTGATTTTGCTGACTGATTTCCTAGGGCACAATGTCATGAAAACCTTCCGTTCTGCTGCTCAGCGTTCGGGAATCCGTGTACTGGCCTGCCGCCGTTCGGTGTGTAGTATTAAGCGTGCTTTGGCACAAGAGGGCTTTTGTGAGGTGTGTCCATACAGCAAGAAGCCAGTGGCAGTGGCTAAACCTACATTGCAATAAAGGATCCGGATGATTCAACGTACCAAGACAACAAAAAACCCAGTGTGAGTGCACTGGGTTTATTTTTGTTTAAAAGCTTAATAACGATAAGGGAAGATAGCGCTATTTAGCAGCAATAATGCGGCGTGCACCGTTATAACGTTTTTTCCAGTAGGACACGGTCATGTCCTCGACGCGCACGACTGCACCGGTGCGCGGGGCGTGTACAAACTTATTGTCGCCTAGATAGATACCCACATGAGAGAAGCGTGCGCCGCGCGTATTAAAAAAGACCAAATCGCCTTCTTCTAACTGACTGCGTTTTACCGACTCCCCGAACGATGCCATTTGCGCTGATTGCCGCGGTAATTTTAAACCCAGTGATTTTTCAGCTACATAACTAACTAAACCACTGCAATCGAAACCAGTATTAGGATTTTCGCCCCCATAGCGATAATTAATCCCTAAGAAGTCCAGCGCGGTGCTGGCGATTTCCTGACCTGCATGGTTCGTGTTGTGTTGGTTGGAGCCGTATGAGATTCGAATATCGCTTTGGGCTCGGTTGGCAAGGTAGTTGCCTAGTGGATCAGCCTGAGTGCGGTAACTGTAGTTGTCGTTAAGGTCGGAAAATAAGTCATCAAGTGCAGCGTAATCGTTACCCGAATTGGTGGCAGCGCATCCGGTAAGAGCCAATGCAATGCAGGCCGGAGCGACACGAAGGGTAATGGTTGATGACAGAATTGAACGTAGGCGAAGATATAACTGGCGATGTGGGGGCATGGGTTTAGATCGTATTGTTATAACCTGCGTGACGTTAGCCTAAGCTTCTAACCCGTGATATTTACGGCAGATAAAACGAATTAGCCTGCGTAACGTTATAAATAACGCGCGTAACGTCAAGTTCTGTAAAGGGAATAGAAATTAGTGTCCGAGTTTACCTAAGGATTGCGAAATCGTAAACCTTAAGCGGCCAAATAATATGTAATGTGGCCATCACTGTATGCAAATAAGAAGAAGTTAGTGATCAAAGCCGTTTCACCGTATGATTTAGCCACCGTTTAACTTCTGGGGTAGCGCCGTTTTATGTCATCCAAGGTGAAACAACCCTCGCGCTTTCGTGGGGCCTTGCGTCAAGGTGTATCCGTCCGCGAACTATGGTCGTGGGCAATGTATGACTTTGCTAACTCTGGCTACACCACCGTGGTGCTCACCACCGTGTTTAGCGCATATTTTGTAGGCGTTGTGGCAGAGGGTGAGTCGTGGGCTACGCTAGCGTGGACAACTGGCCTTTCTCTTTCTTATCTGCTGGTGATGCTTACGATGCCTACCTTGGGAGCAAGAGCGGATGCTCGTGCACAAAAAAGGCGATTGTTATTCACCAGTACGGCTGGATGTGTAGTGGCTACGTTGCTGCTTGCCCTGACAGGTGTAGGCGAAATTGCTTGGGCTTTAACGTTTATCGTGTTGTCCAATTATTTCTATTGCGTGGGCGAATCGATTATCGGGGCGTTTCTACCAGAAATAGCCAAATCCGACTCCTTAGGCCGCGTATCCGGATGGGGGTGGGGCTTTGGTTATTTTGGGGGCATGCTGGCCTTGGGTATTGCTCTTGTGGTGGTCACACAGGGCGAGGCGAGTGGCTTAGGGGCGGAGCAGTATGTGCCTTGGGTGATGGGCATTACCGCTGTTATTTTTATGTTGGCGGCCTTGCCTTCTTTTTTGTGGTTACGGGAGCGCTCGGTGGCAACGCATCGCCCAGCAATGGGTATGCTGAAGCGCTTAGCGTTTGCATGGGTAGAAACGCGTGATCACTATCCTGACTTACGTCGTTTATTAATTTGCGGTGCGTTGTACCAAGCAGGCATTGCTGTAGTCATTACGCTATCGGCGGTTTATGCGACTCAAGCCATGGGCTTTAGCATGAGCCAGACGATGATGCTGGTTTTTACAGTTAATATCGCCGCTGCAGTAGGTGCCATGGGCTTTGGTCATGTGCAGGATAATCTGGGCCATAAGCCAGCGTTGGCGATTACCTTATGTGGGTGGTTGCTGATGATTGTGTTAGCGGCCACCGCAACCGGAGCGGGGCAATTTTGGGCGTCGGCGGTTGTGGCGGGTTTATGTATAGGCAGTAGTCAAAGCGCAGGGCGTGCGATGGTGGGGGCGTTTAGCCCCGATCAGCGCTTGGCTGAGTTTTATGCGTTGTGGACCTTTGCTATTCAACTGGCCGCTGTAGTTGGGCCGTTGTGTTATGGCTTAGTCACGTGGCTAACCGATGGTAATCATCGTTTGGCTTTGTCCTTTACCAGCTCATTCTTTCTTGGTGGGCTGCTTGTGCTATGGCGTATCAACTTTCATCGGGGCATAGCACGTAAAGCGCAAACAGATCAGAATGCGGCAGGCGTTTAAGCCGAGCCACTAAGATTAGTGCAGTGTTGAGTTAACATGCTCGCCAACGTATCACGTTGGCAGTGGGCATTCTATGGGGTAAGAGCTTGGCAACAACTAAAGCAGAGCAAGCAGCGCTGATGCTTATGACCGCGACAGTGGTCTTATGGAGTTTTAGCTGGATCGTGATGAAAAGTTTGGTGGACTATATCGGCCCCGTGGATATGGTTGCCAGCCGCTATGTAATTGCCTTTATTTTTCTGGGTGCGGTTCAATATTATCGCAAGGTGCCGTTCGTGTTGCCGCCGTTCTTGCTATGCGCGGGAATTGCTATTTTCCAAACAGTCGCCTTTCAGGTGTTGTCCCAATTTGCGCTGATGCGAGGTGGGGCAGGGCACGTGGTGTTACTGGCGTACACAATGCCATTTTGGGCTGTTTTATTTAGTTGGCTCATTCTGGGGGCTCGCCCCTTATCGAAACATTGGTGGGCACTGGCATTTGGTTTGTGTGGCTTGCTATTGGTTATCCGGCCGTGGGAAGGGCTGGGGAATGCATCCGCATCGTTGTTGGCGCTGTTGTCAGGAATTAGCGGTGGCTTTGGCTTGGTGTTGTCGAAAATTATGTTTGAACGGCATCAGCCGCATATTTTAAACCTGACTGTGTGGCAGTTGCTGATGGGTGGGCTCATTACCGTGCCTCTGGCTTATTTTGTGCCGCAGCGTGAGCTGGTGCTGAATGGCACCCTAATTATTGGCCTGTTATATATGTCGGTGCTGGCCTCGGGGTTGGGGTGGTTAATGTGGTTAGGCGTTATTCAGCGTGTATCTACGACGGTTGCGAGTATGTCGAGTTTAGGGGTGCCAGTGTTGGCCATTTTATTGGCTTGGTTGTTGTTGGGCGAGCAACCGAGCTATTTAGATTTAATGGGTGTGGCGTTGGTGGTAATGGGCTTGGTGGTGGTGAACTGGCCGAGCCGACGCGTAGCGAATACCTAATGTTGTAGGGGTTGAAAACGACATGGGGCGAGTTTGATGCTCGCCCCATTATCTATTGTTGTGCTGTGTTTATTTAAGGTTTACATGCCGTTGTAGACAGGCCCTTCGCCACCTTGTGGTGGTACCCACACAATATTTTGAGTGGGGTCCTTAATGTCGCAGGTTTTACAGTGCACACAGTTTTGCGCATTAATTTGTAGTTGGTCTGCGCCTTGAGCGTCTTTAATAAACTCATACACCCCGGCCGGACAGTAGCGGGCTTCAGGGCCAGCATACTTGGCTAAATTAAGCTTAACCGGTACGGCCGCATCTTTAAGCGTTAGGTGCACGGGTTGGTTTTCATCGTGGTTAGTGTTTGAAATAAACACCGAGCTAAGACGATCAAAGGTTAGTACACCATCGGGTTTCGGGTACTGAATGGGCGCACAGTCGGCGGCGGGTTGTAAGCTGGCGTGATCGGGTTTGCGGTTCTTTAGCGACCACGGTACATTGCCGCGCAGTACGAGGTGTTCGATACCCGTCATTAATGTGCCCACGGTGCGGCCTTTTTTGAACCATTGTTTAAAGTTTCGGGACTGATGTAGTTCTTTATGAAGCCACGATTGTTCGAAGCCCGTTGTGTAAGCTTGAAGTTCGTCATGCTGGCGGTTAGCGCGGATAGCATCAATAACGGCATCAGCGGCAAGCATGCCACTTTTCATGGCGGCATGACTGCCTTTAATACGCGCCGCGTTCAAAAAGCCAGCTTCACAACCCACCAACGCTCCGCCTGGGAACACAAATTTAGGTAAAGACAATAGGCCGCCAGCTGTTAACGAGCGAGCACCATAGGCAATGCGTTTCGCCCCTTCGAACGTAGTGCTGATATGAGGATGCGTCTTGTAGCGTTGAAACTCGTGAAACGGTGATAACCATGGGTTGGCGTAATCTAAGCCCACCACAAGGCCTACCACCACAATATTGTTGTCTAGATGGTATAGAAAAGCGCCACCATAGGTGTCTGCGTCTAAGGGCCAGCCCGCGCTATGTTGCACCAGCCCCGGCTGCGAACGTGATGGGTCAACCTCCCACATTTCTTTGATGCCAATGGCGTAGCTTTGGGTATTGCCTTGGGTGTCCAGTTGGTATTTTTGTATGAGCTCACGGCCTAGGTGACCGCGTGAACCCTCGGCAAACAACGTGTATTTGGCGTGTAATTCCATACCCGGTTGGTAATTGGCAGTATGCGAGCCATCACGGGCAACCCCCATGTCTCCGGTTACGACGCCACGCACTGCACCGCTTTCGGTGTAGAGTACGCTGGCCGCCGAGAACCCGGGGAAAATATCCACACCCAGACCCTCAGCGTATTCGCCTAGCCACTTACACACCTCGCCCAAACGCACGATGTAATTACCGTGGTTCTTAAAGACATCGGGCAACAACCAAGAGGGCGTACTGCGATAGCTGTTTTCGCTTAAAAACAAAAACTGATCTTCGTTAACGGCGACGTTAACGGGGGCTCCCTTTTCTTTCCAATCGGGGATTAACTCATTTAAAGCGATGGGGTCCATGACGGCGCCAGACAAAATATGCGCGCCAATTTCTGCCCCTTTTTCGAGCACACAGACGCTGATATCTTGATTGTTTTGGCTGGCTTGTTGCTTAAGGCGAATGGCTGCGGCTAAACCGGCAGGGCCACCGCCCACAACAAGCACGTCGTATTCCATGGATTCGCGTTCAGACATGCGGGGGGCTCTCCGTGTAAAACTATCTAAAGCCGTGGCGAAACGCCAGCAGGCTGTGGCATGATTAGACTACTTGATCGATCTATTGTAGAGCAGCATGACGCTGATCGAGAAACACTAAGCGAAACAGGGTCTTAGCTGTCAAGACCATGTCGTATCAAATCGCTATACTACGAATAGGTTGATGTTCATCAGATCCCACGTGAACGAGGGGGCATATGCTGGATTCTGCGCAGGCTCAAGCGGCAATAGGTGCAACGCACCGTACGAAGGTGGCAGTGCGAAGCATGTCATGGTATCGGTGGACCACACTGGTCAGCCCATGGCGTGGATGCCGGATGATGTTCACGCCATTACTCAGTGTTTTACAGTTGTTCCGTCTTAACCTTCGTTGAAAACGAGTAGGCGCTTAGCGCTTCATTATTACTTTTAAGGAACTTGGTATGAATAAAGTGTATCCAAGCGCAGCCGAAGCGTTGGCAGGGGTTGTTGCAGATGGGCAAACCATTGCCGTAGGCGGGTTTGGTCTCTGTGGTATTCCCGAAGCGCTGATCGCGGCATTACGAGACACCGGAGTGAACGAGTTGGTGTGCATCAGTAACAACGCTGGAGTTGACGGCTTTGGGTTGGGGCAGCTGTTAGAAACACGGCAGGTGAAGAAAATGATTTCTTCTTATGTGGGCGAAAACAAAGAGTTTGAGCGCCAGTTCTTAGCAGGCGAGCTCGAATTGGAGTTTACCCCTCAGGGCACCTTAGCCGAAAAATTACGGGCGGGCGGTGCAGGTATTCCTGCTTTCTTTACGGCAACTGGTGTGGGTACCGTGGTGGCAGAAGGTAAAGAGGTGCGAGAAATTAACGGTAAACAGTATGTGCTTGAACACGCCTTGGTTCCCGATGTTTCCTTGGTTAAAGCGCAGGTAGCTGATCGCAGCGGCAATCTTATTTTTAACAAAACGGCGCGTAACTTTAATCCCGATGTGGCTCGAGCTGGGAAAATCACCATAGTTGAGGTTGAAGAAATTGTTGAAAATGGCGAGCTTGATCCAGACCATATCCATTTGCCGGGTATTTTCACGCATCGCATCGTGTTGAATCCCAACCCCGAAAAACGGATCGAACAGCGCACTGTGCGCACAGAACAGGAAGGTTAAGACAATGGCGTGGACACGAAATGAAATGGCAGCGCGCGCGGCGCGTGAGCTTCAAGACGGCTTTTATGTGAATTTGGGCATTGGTATGCCGACCTTGGTGGCCAACTATGTGCCTGAGGGGGTCGAGGTGTCGTTGCAATCTGAAAATGGCTTGCTTGGCATTGGCCCTTTCCCTACTGAAAACGAGTTGGATCCTGATCTGATTAACGCAGGTAAACAAACTGTTACGACCTTGCCTGGTTCGTCGTTTTTCTCTTCTTCCGATTCCTTCGGCATGATTCGGGGTGGCAAAATTAATCTGGCTATTCTGGGTGCCATGCAGGTGTCCGAGCGTGGTGATCTGGCGAACTGGATGATCCCGGGGAAAATGGTTAAAGGCATGGGTGGGGCGATGGACTTGGTCGCCGGTGTCGAGCGAGTGGTGGTGTTGATGGATCATGTCGCTAAGCGTAAAGATGGGGGCGAAGACCTGAAGCTACTGCCCGAATGCACCTTACCGCTAACCGGTGTGGGCGTGGTGGATTTGATCATTACCGATTTGGGCGTTTTCGAGGTAAGCGATAACGGTTTGCGTTTAATTGAGTTGGCACCCGGTGTTAGCGTGGATGAAGTTATGCAGAAAACCACCGCTAAGTTGGACGTGTCGGCCGTGGTGCAGCAAGCCTAACACTCTATTTATCGTTCAATGTAGTAAGGGCGCACCCTGTCGGCGTGCGCCCTTATACTTTATCCTTAGCGTATTAAACATTTTTATTCCCAGCATTTATGAATTCACGTTTAACTGCTCTACGGCAACACATGCAGGTGACCAATGTCGATGCCCTCTATGTTCCTAGCTCCGATCCCCATTTATCTGAATACTTGCCCGAACATTGGCAGGGTAGGGCTTGGCTAAGTGGTTTTCATGGCTCGGCCGGCAGTTTACTCGTTACCCAGCACTTCGCAGGGCTTTGGACCGATAGCCGTTATTGGGTGCAAGCACAAAGCGATTTAGCACAGTCGGGCTTTGAGCTGATGAAGGCAGGACAAAGTGATGTGTTATCACCCGTAGAGTGGGTGCGTCAGCATTTGCCTAAAGGTAGCACCATCAGCTTGGACGGACAGGTCATGGCCTTAAGTCAGCTTGACGATTGGCGAGCGTTGCAAGACGACGGTTTTCGTATTGACGAGCAGCATGACCTGCTAGCCAGTATCTGGCCAGAGCGTCCGGCCTTGCCCAATGCGGCTATTTACGAGCATGTCGCGCCGTTTGCACTGCGTACACGTCAAGAAAATATACGGCAACTGCGTCAATCGATGTGTAAGTTGGGGGCGCAATGGCACTTGCTTTCCAGCTTGGATGATATTGCGTGGCTGTTCAACTTGCGCGGTGACGATGTGCCCTATAACCCGGTGTTTTTAGCACATGCCTTGTTATCGCAAACCGAAGCGCGTTTGTATGTGGCGAACACTAAAGTTAGCGAAGCACTACAGCAAAGCTTGCAAGCAGAAGGTGTAACGTTACGTCCATACGAGGCCTTGGCGGCAGACTTACAGCAATTAGACGCTGGGCAGACGTTGCTGATTGATCCTCAGCGGGTAACCGGCGGTAGTTTGGCTGCGGCCTCTCATTTGCAGATATGCCGTGCCTCAAACCCTACTCAGTTAGCCAAAGCCTTAAAGAACGAAGGTGAAATCAAGCAAATTCGAGAAGTAATGCGCCAAGATGGGGCAGCGTTGTGCCGTTTTTTCGCTTGGTTTGACCAGCGCGTGAATCGTGAAACCATCACTGAACTGGATGTAGATCAGCGTTTAATTGAAGAACGTGCCAAACAAGCGCATTTTGTATCCCCTAGTTTTGGCACCATTGCCGCATTCGGGTCCAATGGTGCGATGCCGCATTATCAGGCCACGGCACAGTCGTATAGCGTCATTGAAGGCAACGGTTTGTTGTTGATCGATTCCGGTGGTCAGTATTTGGGGGGAACCACGGATATTACGCGGGTTGTGCCGGTGGGCGAGCCCAGTCAACAAGAAAAACATGATTTCACACTGGTATTAAAAGGCATGATTGCCTTGTCCAGAGCACGCTTTCCAGAGGGCGTGACCGGACAGCAATTAGACGTGCTCGCACGCCAACCTTTGTGGGAGGCGGGTTTAGAGTTCGGCCATGGTACGGGGCACGGAGTGGGCTACTTTTTGAATGTGCACGAAGGGCCACAATCGATTTCGTGGCGAGGGCGTGGCGGGCCGGGTGTTGTGTTGCAAACGGGCATGGTCACCTCTAACGAACCTGGTCTGTACCGTGATGGGCAGTGGGGTATTCGTATTGAAAACCTCATTGCGGTGAATGCTGCTGAGCAAACCGAGTTCGGGCGTTTCTTATCGTTTGAAACGCTAACCTTATGTCCAATCGATACCCGCTGCATTCTGCCCGAGCTATTGAATCAAACAGAAAAAGATTGGTTGAACACTTACCACGAACAGGTTCGCAACGCGTTAGCCGACTTACTGGAAGGGGATGCTTTGAAATGGCTTACCCATCGAACCTTAGCGATCGATTAAACTACCGGGACTGGTGAAACTTGTGTTGTAAATGCGGTGCAGCAAGAGGCTGCATACATAAGATTGTCGCTGGTCGTTATATAATCCAAATTTCCCGCTCCAGCCTGATTTAATCGTCAGGCTTGTATCAAAATGACCACCAAATACGTATTTGTCACAGGGGGAGTCGTTTCCTCCTTGGGTAAAGGCATTGCCGCTGCATCGCTGGCAGCCTTACTGGAATCGCGCGGTTTACGCGTAACCATGCTGAAGCTGGATCCGTACATTAACGTTGATCCCGGCACCATGAGTCCCTTTCAGCACGGCGAGGTCTTTGTAACCGAAGACGGTGCCGAAACTGACTTAGACCTAGGCCACTACGAGCGTTTTATTTCCACTCGTATGCGCAAGGTCAATAACTTCACCACAGGCCAAATTTACGAGTCGGTATTACGCAAAGAACGTCGTGGCGATTACTTAGGTAAAACCGTTCAGGTTATCCCTCATATCACCAACGAAATTCAAGATTTCATCATGCGCGGGGCCAAAGCGGCGTACGATGGCAAGGCGGATGTCGCGATTGTTGAAATTGGCGGCACGGTAGGTGATATTGAATCACTGCCATTTCTAGAAGCCATTCGCCAGATGAGCCTGCGACTCGGCCGTAGTAACACCGCACTAGTGCATTTAACCTTGGTGCCGTTCATTTCATCGGCTGGCGAGCTAAAAACCAAGCCCACTCAGCACTCGGTGCAAAAATTACGCGAAATCGGTTTGTATCCCGATGCCTTGTTGTGTCGTGCCGATCGTGAAGTACCAAGCGACGAACGCGCTAAAATTTCGTTGTTCTCCAATGTGCCGCTGGATGCCGTGATATCGGTGTGGGATGCAACGTCTATCTACAAAATCCCAGCCATGCTGCATAAGCAGGGCTTAGATCAATTAGTGTGTGATGCGTTGGCAATTTCGCCTCCACCCGCTGATTTGTCCATGTGGGATGGCTTGGTTGAAGCCCTAGAGAACCCTGAGCACGAAGTCACCATTGGTATGGTGGGTAAATACGTTGAACTAACCGAATCGTACAAGTCCCTTAGCGAAGCGTTAATCCACGCGGGGATTCACACGCGTACAGCCGTTAAAATTCGTTATATCGACTCCGAAGATATCGAGCACGATGGCACCGATTGCCTGAACGACCTTGATGCCATTTTAGTGCCCGGTGGGTTTGGTAAGCGGGGTACGGAAGGCAAAATTATGGCCATTCGTTATGCCCGTGAAAATCGTATTCCGTACTTAGGCATTTGTTTAGGTATGCAACTTGCTGTGGTCGAGTTTGCGCGTAACGTTGCCGGTTTAGGTGGGGCGAACAGTACCGAGTTCGACCCGTCAGCAGCGCATCCTGTGGTCGCGTTAATTACCGAGTGGCACGATCGCGAAGGCAAAATCGAGTCTCGTGGTACAGACGACGATCTGGGTGGTACCATGCGTAAAGGGGCACAAAGTTGTCCTGTGCAGTCTGGTACGCGTGCGGCGAGTATTTATGGCGACACCGTGAACGAGCGTCATCGTCATCGTTACGAAGTGAATAATGCGTATGTACCGCGTTTAGAAGAAGCAGGCATGGTAATTAGTGCGCGTACACCAGCTGAAAACCTACCTGAGATCATGGAGCTACCCGATCATCCATGGTTTATGGGTGTGCAGTTTCACCCAGAATTCACTTCTACACCCCGTGACGGGCACCCCCTGTTTATCGGGTACATCAAGGCTGCGTTAGCGTTGCAAAAGCAGCACTAACTCATCATCACGCGGGAGAGGCCTTGATTGTTGAACAAGCAGTCAAGGCCTTAATGCATCATGGCAGCCGGCTTTAAGAAGCCGCAAATAGTATTCAAGAAGGAAAGTCTCATGGAGTTATGTGGTTTTAAAGTGGGTTTAGATCAACCCTTCTTTTTGATTGCCGGCCCTTGTGTGATTGAGTCCCGTCAAATGGCATTTGATACAGCGGGCAAACTTAAAGAAATTACCGACCAACTGGGTATCCCTTTTATTTATAAAAGCTCGTTTGATAAGGCGAACCGAAGCTCAGGCCAGTCGTATCGTGGCCCCGGTATGTGGGAAGGCTTACAGATTTTGGCGGATGTGCGGCAGGAACTCGGCGTGCCCGTTCTTACCGATGTACATGAAAAAGAACAGGTTGACGATGTAGCGGCCATTGTCGATGTATTGCAGACCCCTGCTTTTTTATGTCGACAAACCGACTTTATTCAAGCCTGTGCGGCGACATTAAAACCGGTCAATATTAAAAAAGGGCAATTTCTTGCGCCGCACGATATGGTGCAAGTCGTCACTAAAGCGCGGGCTGCAGCACTTGAGGCGGGTGGCGATGGATCCACCATCATGGTGTGTGAACGCGGCGCTTCATTTGGCTACAATAACTTAGTCTCTGATATGCGCTCTTTGGCTATTATGCGAGAAACAGAATGTCCAGTTGTGTTCGATGCAACGCATTCGGTGCAGCTACCAGGCGGGCAGGGCACAAGCTCGGGGGGGCAAAGTGAGTTTGTACCGGTGTTAGCCCGTGCGGCGGTTGCGGTGGGTATTTCGGGTTTGTTCATGGAAACTCACCCAGATCCATCAAAGGCGTTGTCTGATGGGCCGAACGCTGTACCGCTGGAGCACATGTTCGCATTGTTAAGCTCATTAAAAGCGCTGGATAATGTCGTGAAGACAAATAACGTACTTAATTTAAATTGGAAATAATGGAGAGCTCATGGCTGCTTATTTGATCGCCAACGTGGAAGTCACTAACCCCGAACAATACAAAGAATATCAAAAGCTTTCGTCGCACGCGATGCAAACGTATGGGGTGCGTGTGTTGGCTCGCGGTGGTGAGTCTCGTACGCTGGAAGGGACAGCACCTACCCGTACGGTTATTATGGAATTCGATACCCTAGAGGCTGCTGAAGCCTTCCACGCTTCGCCTGAATACGTTGCGGCGCGTCAAGCGCGTGACGGTGCAGCGAAGATGACGATGTACGTGGTTCAAGGCCTATAAGCCCCTGTTTAAAGCACCTGCCAAGCTTTGGTCGGTGCTTTTTTACATGTACTTTAGGTATTTTCAACGCATACTTTCGGCGTAAAAACGCTGTTTTAGCCGTGAAATTCCGTCTTTTACCGGAAAATCACTTTTTTCAGCGTTTTGTAGTAGTTGCCGTGTCTTGTGTTTCATCTCGCTTTTACTCACAATGTTTGTTTAGCGACGGGTGCCAAGGTTACACTTTGCGTTTGTCGTTGTAGCCGGAGCCCGCATTGTTGCCACGGTTCCGGATCGTTTTCCACTAGCCTAATCGCTATCTAGAAGCAGGACTGTCAAAATCATGAGTGCTATCGTAGACATTATCGGCCGTGAAATTTTAGATTCGCGCGGTAATCCAACTATTGA
>Ga0079224_100006040_pt1 | contig 15987 bp, 13 predicted proteins | sample Stecom2015_FD_80414 | JGI IMG/M metagenome (GOLD analysis project Ga0079224, IMG submission 80414) | Agricultural soil microbial communities from Utah to study Nitrogen management - Steer compost 2015 | ecosystem: Environmental > Terrestrial > Soil > Agricultural land | place: USA: Utah...
CCCAGGTCCGGATCGACGATGATCATGCCGTCGCCGGTGCGGAGCTGCATGCCGGGGTGCACGCCGACCGGCTCCAGGTTGTGGACGAGGTCGCGTACCGGGTCATAGCAGACCAGGCCGTGCCTCCGCGCCAGCGCGAACGCCTGGATGGAGACGGCGTCGGCGACCTCCGGCTCCATCGTCACCACCGCGTGCCCGGGGTGCTCCTCGACCGCCACGTCGGGGAAGAGCGCGGAGAGCGCCGCGACGAAGGCCCCGACCGCGGGATGCGGGGCGGCGTCGGCGCCGTCGGCGAACCCTTGGCGCAGCCGCGCCGCCCGCTCCCGCGGGATGGGCTTGTCCTCATGCCATACGACCAGTTCGAAACGCACGATCCATGGTCGCACGCCCGGACCGGTGGTCAGCGGCGCTTGGCGGAGGCGATCCCCGGCGGCGCCGCGGCGAGGGCCTTGTGGATGGCGTCGACGAGGGCGAGCGCCGACTCCTCGGTGAGCTCGAGCGCCACCCGGGCCGAGGGGCCCTCGGCGGGGTTGACGAAGTCGATGTTCACCGTGTGCTCGTGGGTCGAGTGGTACGGGTGGTCGACGTAGACGCGGCCCTCGCGGACGGTGAACCAGCCCGAGGCGCCCTTGCCCGCGCCGTCGCAGTCGAAGGACTCGGTGACGTAGGTGCACATGGCGGCGATCCTCCCCCGGTCAGGCGGACAGGTGACGGCCGAAGAAGTCGAACACCTTCTTCCACCCGTCCACGGCGGCCTCGGGCCGGTACGAGTTCCGGTCGACCGCGAAGAACGCGTGACCGGCGTTCGGGTAGGTGTGGAACTCGAACTGCTTGCCCAGCTTCCCCAGCTCGGCGGCGAGGGTGTTCACCTCCTCGGGGCTCGGCGCGGTGTCCTCCGCCCCGAACAGGCCGAGCAGCGGGCAGGACAGGTCGGGCGCCTTCGACAGCAGCGACGTCATCTTCACCGGGAAGTCGGGCGGGGTCGAGTTGACCACGAAGCCGCCGTAGCAGTCCACGGCCGCGTCGATCTGCAGCGAGCAGGCGACGAGGAACGCCTGCCGCCCGCCCGAGCAGTACCCGATGACGCCGATCTTGCCGTTGGCGTGGTCGAGCGAGTTCAGGTGCGCCGCGGCGGCGGCGACGTCGCCGACGACCTGCTCGTCCGGCACGCCGCCCTTGGCCCGTGCCGCGGCCGCCTGGTCGTCCGGGCTGACGCCCTTGCCCTCCCGGGAGAACAGGTTCGGGCAGATCGCGGCGTAGCCGTGCGCCGCGAACTTGCGGGTGATCTCCTTGGTGGCCTCGTCGTAGCCGGGGAGGTGGTGGATCACCACGACCCCGCCCCGCGGCCGGTCGCTCAGCGGCCGCGCCAGGTACGCCTCCAGCTCGGCGCCCTCATGTCCGTTGATCGTGACGGTGCCTGCCCACATCGCGTCAGTCACAGCGCGGCATCCTTTCCTGCGAGACGGGCCGGGCGCCGCTCGCGCCCGGCCGCGAACCGTTCGGGGGCCGGAACAGGGCCGGCGCGACGGTGCCGCGTGGCCCGGTCGGCGGCGATGTGGATCACATCGTCGCACATCGTGTTCCCGTGATCCGCGGTCGGCCGCACTCCCGGGGCGCGGGCCCGCACGGCATCGGCCCCGTGATCGCCACACCTCTGATCATCGATCTTTGCTGCATTTTGTGACGTTTCTTGTTCTTGTGTCCGCTTAGTGGGCAGGGATGGCCTGCGGGGCGGCGCCGGTACGGCGCAGCCGGCGCCGGAGGAGGGATCGAGCATGAAGAAGAGTGGTGCCAAGGTCGGCCTGGCCGTCGCCGCAGGCTACTACCTGGGCCGGCGCCGCAAGCTGCGCCTCGCGGGCGCGCTGGCGCTCGCCGGTGTGGCCGGGCTGCGCCGTAAGAGCAAGCTGCTGGACAAGGGCATCAAGGCGCTCGGCTCCCCCGAGCTGGAGGAGCTCGCCGAACGGCTGCGCACCGACCTGCGCGACGTCGGCCGGACCGCGGTGACGGTCGCCACGAACCGGCCGATCAACGCGCTGAGCGATGTCATCCACGACCGCGCCGAGGCGCTGCGCCACCCGGAGCGGCAGGTGACGGAGGCGGCCGAGACCGCCACCGCGGCGGCGGGCGCCGCGGCGAAGCAGGCCGGGGACGCGACCGGCACCGTGACGGGCGAGGCGGCCAAGGCGACCGGCCCGGCGCGGCAGGCGACCGGCCGGGTGGGTGAGACGGCCGGCGGGCCGGCCGAGCGCCTGACCGGCACGGGCGAGGCGGCGAAGACCGCGGAGAAGACCGGACGGCCCGCGGAACCGGAGGCCCCGGGACCGGGGAACCCGACGCCGCGAAGGCCGGGGGATCGGACGGGCCCGAGGCCGCCGAGCGCGAGCCCCGGCCCGAGAGCGAGAAGGCCACGGGCGCGGACCGCGACCGGCAGGACCGGACCGAGACTCGTGGGGACGGCGAGCGCGAGCCCCGGCACGAGGCCGAGAGCGGTGAGCGGCAGGAGGCCGCGGCCGCGGAACGCGACCGGCGGGACGCCGGTGAGGACGACGAGCGGCAGGGCGAGCGGCGGACGGAGCCGATCGAGGGTTCCGCCGAGGCCGGGCTCCGCGTGATGGGGTGATCGGCGATGACACAGGACGTGAAGGAACGGCCCCCCGAGCAGCAGGAGACACAGCAAGACACGCAGCAGGAGACCCAGCGGGAGACGACGGGCGGCGAGCAGCCCTGGCAGCGGCTCGGGCACGAGGTGGGCAACCTGGCCGGCGCGCTCGGCCGTAAGGCCCTGTCCTCGGTGGTGGGCCGGATCACCTCGGCCACCGGCCGCCTGCAGGAGTACGCCGGGGGCGGCGAGGCGGCACAGGGGGTCAAGGAGGCCGTGTCCGGCGGGACCGGCTCGGGTGGCGGGCCGTTGCGCCGCGCGGGCAAGGTGATCAAGGGCATCGGCACGCTGGCGAAGGGCATCACCCAGGTCGGTGAAGGGCTCACCGGCAAGGCCGGAGGGCGGGCCCAGGGCGACAAGAAGAAGATCACCAACGTGGTCGAGACGATCGACATCGGGGCGCCGGTCGACGTCGTCTACAACCAGTGGACCCGCTTCGAGGACTTCCCGTCCTTCATGAAGAAGGTCGAGCACGTCGAGCAGGAGAGCGACGAGCGTCTCACCTGGAAGGCGCAGGTCCTCTGGTCGCACCGCACCTGGCAGTCGGAGATCATCGAGCAGGTCCCGGACGAGCGCATCATCTGGCGGTCCCACGGCGACAAGGGCTATGTCGACGGAGCGGTGACCTTCCACCCGCTCGCCCCCAACCTCACCCGGGTGGTCCTCGTGCTCGAGTACCACCCGCAGGGCTTCTTCGAGCACGTCGGGAACCTCTGGCGCGCTCAGGGCAGGCGGGCCCGGCTCGAGCTGAAGCACTTCCGCCGACACGTGATGACCCAGACCCTCCTCCATCCCGAGGAGCTGAAGGGCTGGCGGGGCACGATCCACGAGGGCCGTACCGTGCCCGAGGAGGCCGCACAGCCGACCGGCGAGCCCGGCGGCGGCCCGGAGGAGGCCGAGGAGCCGTCCGGCGAGCAGGCCGGCCACGACGAGGGCGGCGAGGAGCCGTCCGGCGAGCGGACCGAGGAGCGGGCGGAGACCCCGTCCGAGGAGTCCGGCGACGAGCGGCCCGGCCGCCGGAGCGACGAGACGGCCGGCGAGGAGCCGAAGCCGACCGGTGAGGCACGCGAGGAGCCGGCCCGTGCCGGCGGTGCCCCGAGCTGACGAAGCCGACGAAGGAGCGCGTCATGACCGATGACGCGACACGCACCGAGCCACATGCCACGCAGGTGCCGGAGCAGGCCGCGGCCGAAGGGCTGCACGAGGGCCACGCCGCCGGTACGTCGACCACCGCGGCGCCGCGGGCCGCCCGGGTGCACGCCGGGGTCGATCCCGGGCTGCCCGGGCACACCCCGCGCCCAGCGCCACCACCGGAACGGCGTCCGGCGGTGGCGGGCGACCGGGCCGCCGAGGCCGACGTGCTGCTCGACGTGCCGAACCTCAAGGTGGACGAGATCAACCTTGAGGTGGCGGACCTGCGCGCCCGCGTCTCGCTGAACGCCGAGGTCCTCGACCTGCTGCGGCTGCACGTCGGCGCCGACGTGGCCCTCGGCAAGGTCGAACTCGGCATCAAGGGCGTGGAGGCGCAGGCCCTGCTGAAGGTGCGGCTCGACAACGTCGCCGCCATCATCCGGGACGTGCTGCGGACGATCGACAACAACCCGCAGCTGCTGGAGAACATCACCGCGGGCGTGGGCAGGGCGGTCGGCGACGTCGGTACGGCCGCGGGCCATGCCGTCGCGGATCTCGGTACGTCCACCGGTCGCGCTGTCGAGGGCCTCGGTACGTCCACCGGCCATGCCGTCGAGGGCCTCGGTACGTCTGCGGGCCAAGCCGTCGCGGGCCTTGGCGCCACCACCGGCCAGGCCGTACAGCGGCTGGTGCCGGAGAGCGGGCCGTCCGGCGAGCCCGGCGGCGTCACGAACCTCCTGGAGGGAGTCGGCAGAACGGCCGGCGCAGCGGGCGGAGGCCTCGCCGAGAACGCACCCTCGGCGATCCGCTCCGTCACGCGCGACACGACCGCCGCTCCCCCGCCCGTCGGCGCCGCGCGGGCCGGGCGGCCGGGCACGGCCACGGAGCCCACCCGGCCCGCATCGCCGCCGACGGCCGCGAAGGCGGCGCAGCCGGAACCGGCGTCAGCGGCGTCCGGCGCTCCCGCGTCGGGGCCGTTGGGTGCGCCTGATGAGTCCCGGCAGGTGGTTCCCGGGGCTGATGCCGCGGCGCGGCAGGCGGACACCGCGGGGAACGATGATGGCGGAGGTACGGGCGGTGCGTCGGCTCCGACCGCGCCGCGCGACCCGGAGGAGAGCCGCGGCGTCCGTGGCCCGGAGTCGGCGGCATCCGGTGCTCCCGCGTCGGAGTCTCCGGGTGCGCCTGACGAGTCCGGGCAGGTGGTTCCCGGGGCTGATGCCGCGACTGCGGCGAACGATGATCGCGGAGGTACGGCCGGTGGGTCGGCTCCGCAGCGCGACTCGGGGGAGAGCCACGACGTCCGTGACCCGGAGCCGGCCGCTCGCAACGCGACTGCCGATTCCGCCGAGGCCTGTCCGCGAACTCCCGCACCCGGGCCGGAGAACGCGGAGGCCGAACCGGGAAAGGCCGAGGACGGCCCGCAGGGCTCAGCGGCCGAACCGGGGCACACGAACGGGACGGCCGATGACCGCACCCCGTCGCCCACCCCCGCACTCGTCCCCGCGCTCCGCGACCTGGGCCGGGCCGCGCGCCATGCCGGTCTGCGCAAGCTGCGCAGCATGGTCCACTGACGAATGAAAGGCCCGATATGGCCGGCGATGATCTGGAGAAACGGCTCGTCGAGTCCGCGGACATCGTGTTCACCGCGAACGTGCGGGCGGACGCGATGCGCTTCGCTCGCGTCCCGGAGACAAGGGTGACCTTCAGCGGTGAGCCGGGCGAGCGGTCGCTGTCGGAGAGTCACCGGGAGAACCTGCCCGAGAGCGTCGACGCCGGGGTGACCTACCGCGAAGTTCGGGTCGAGTATGTCCTCGCGGCCGGATTGACGACCTCGGCGGATCCGCCTCCCGGGCGCGGGAGTGCGCGTCGGGATCGCCGGTGATGAGGGGCGGCGTCCCTCCAGGGGCACCCGCAGTCAGGGCGGCTGCGATGGACCGCCTGGCCTTCGCCGAGCGGCGACCGGCATGGACGGACCGTGCCGACCTGGCCGCGAGCACGCATGGTGCCGCCTTCGTCGTCACCGAGCGCAGGCCGTCCGGACAGTGCTGCTTGATAGGTCACGTTCCAGCGGGTCGGCTCGGCGGTGCCGCGGATCTCCACGCCCCGTACCACCCACGGATCGACGGAGGCGATGTCGTCCACGACGAACGCGACCGCCCCGCCGTTCTGCCGCACGGCTTTGAATTTCTTCGTGGCGCGGAGGTGAGCGACCGGCGCGGCTCCAGCAGCGGCTCCCCTGGCGTACATCACGTGCCGCTCCGGCACCGCCACACGTCCCCGGCGAACCGCAAGCGGCCCAGCGCCACGAGCATGTCCGGCTACCCCCAAGGTTTCGGCGAGTAGGCGAGGTCCGCATTTTCAAGCGCGAAGTTCTCCAGGAACTCCAGGTCGCGGGCGAGACCGGGCGCACAGGGGCGTCGTGGAGATCTTGGTACGTGAAGATTTCGCTACTGGGGGGATTGCCCCCGCCCTGCGATCATCGCCGCGGCTGATCTGTGATAACCCAGGTCAGAACGCGTAGGAGTGCTGCGAAATCCCGAATCAACGGCGGTAGGTACGAGGTCGGGTGGGACCACGCCGCTCCAGGCTGCTCGTGGCATGGGCGCGTGTCGGCCGGGACCGGCACGCGGCGTGGCGGATGATGCTCCGGCCGCCGGGGCGCGGCGGCCGGGCCGTACCCAGGAGCCGGGCGCCTGCACACCGGGCGACACCCGGGCGGCGGCCGCAGAACCCGCCCGGGCCTGCGGACACACGCGGAAACCGTCCGGCAGGTGAAAGCCCGCGGGGATTTTCGCCAGGGTCGCGGAGCTGAATTCGGTCAGCCTTTATTCCGGTAGCAGAATGCGTGTCTCGCGCCTTACTGCGATCTTGACTCGATTGATCGCCGGATTTTGAATCGATTCACGAGTCAACTACCCGCAACGCCGCGGAGACGGGAGCGTCGCAGTGAAGGTGCAGATCAACGTCGGTCGGTGTCAGGGACACGGTCGCTGCTACGACATAGCCCCGCAGCTGTTCGGCGAAGACGACGAAGGCTACAGCACCGTCCTCGGCGACGGCGTGGTGCCGCCCGACCTGGAGGCGCTGGCGCGGCGCGCGGCCGCCAACTGCCCGGAGCGGGCGGTCGAGCTCGCCGAGGAGGCGTGACATGACGGCGGGCGAGAGCTTCGTATTCCGTGACCAGCGCGAGCAGGTGCGCGAGGGCATCGCCAACCCGATCATCACCGGGCCGGTGACGGACTGGGCGACGGATTTCTCCCACCTCGACCCCCGGTGGGCCGCCGACCCCTACTCGATCTTCGACGAGCTGCGGGAGCGCTGCCCGATCGCGCACACCGAGCGGTTCGGCGGCGCCTGGCTGCCGGTCCGGTACGAGGACGTGGCGGCGATCGCGTACGACACGGAGCGGTTCTCCTCCCGGTCGGTGGTGCTCAGCAACATCCGGCCGCCCCGCGACATCGCCCCGGTGGGCGGCACACCGCCGATCTCCTCGGATCCGCCGTTCCACCGCGAGGCGCGCCGCATCCTGCTGCCCGCGTTCACCAGGAGCGCGGTGAGGCGCTACGAGCAGACCACCCGCGACTACTGCCACAGCCTCATCGACGCCTTCGAGGGGCGGGACCTCGTCGACGCGGCCAAGGAGTACGCCGAGCACATCCCGGTCCGGGTGATCGCCGCGATGCTCGGTTTCCCGGAGGAGGACGGGCAGCTCTTCCGCGACTACATCGAGGACGTCTTCCAGGGCATCAACAGCCCGCCGGAGGAACGCGAGGTCCTGCTCAACGACCTGTTCACCTACCTCTACAAGCAGATCGAGGACCACGAGAAGAATCCGCGCGACGACCTCACCTCGTATCTGCTCAACGTCGAGGTGAACGGCAACAAGCTCCATCCGGCCCACGTCGCGGGCACGATCGCCCTGCTGCTCGTCGCGGGCATCGACACCACGTGGAGCGCGATCGGCGCCTCGCTGTGGCACCTGGCGAAGACCCCGGCCGACCGCGAGCGGCTCGTCGCCGAGCCGGAGCTGCTCCCCACCGCGATCGAGGAGTTCCTGCGCGCCTACGCCCCCGTCACCATGGCCCGCCTGGTGAAGGAGGACATGCACTGGCGCGGCGTGGACATGAAGGCCGACGACTGGATCCTGCTGTCGTTCCCGGCCGCGAACCGCGACCCGGCCCAGTTCGAGCGCGCGAACGAGGTGGTCATCGACCGCGAGGAGAACCGCCACGCCGCCTTCGGCCTCGGCATCCACCGCTGCCTCGGCTCGCACCTCGCCCGCATGGAGCTCCGGGTCGCCCTCGAGGTGTGGCTGCAGCGCATCCCGGTCTTCACCCTCGCCGACCCCGATGCCGTCACCTGGTCCACCGGCCAGGTCCGCGGGCCGCGTACCGTCCCTGTGCGCATCGGCTAGCGCCCGGGGTACCGCATGACCGCCCAGGTCGGCGGCCGCCCCGATGCGGGCCGCCGGCTTGGGCGGGCCATGACCCGTGTTTCACGTGAAACATTCATCTCCTTTGCCGTCGCCCACCTGCCGCTCGTTCCGGCCCCTCCTCCAGGTGGCCAGGGTGGTGGGCCGCGGAGCTCCGCGGGCGGCGCGTAGCGCCGGGGCCGGAGATACCGGGGGAGGGCGGTACGGCCTGGCCCGCCGATCCCGCCCCTCACCGCCGTGGGGCCGAAACGGCCTGCCGTACCCGGCCCGTCAGGGGCAGGCCACTGCGCCGCAGCAGCAGGCGGTTACGGATCTCGGCGACCAGCAGGTGCGGCCGTACCGGAGGGCGCTCGGCGTACGCCGTGATCCGCGGTGCGGACGGGGCGAGCGTGCCGGCTCGCCCGTGGACGCCCTGTCGATGTCGTTGTCGATGTCGCCGGTGCCGTCGACGATCACGATGGAGGTGACCCCGATCCCGATCACCACGAGGTTGTCGAGCACCGGGGCCCGCAGGGGAACCGGCCGCGGAGGATCGCGCCCGGCCGAAGGAAGGCGAGCGGCGGGAGCATGTACCGGGCGAGTGTGGCGGCCACCTCGCGACCCCGCGCGGCGCCAGCCGCCGGTGCGCCGCTCGGTGATCGGCCGGGCGAGCAGCACACCGAGCGCCGGCGACCGAGACGAGCGGTGTCATGGCGAGGGCACGCGGGTGCCGCGCCGAGCCCCATCCCCCGAGGGGTGACCGTTCGCATCTGGCCCGACGGCGGCACCCCGCCCGCGGGCGGCCCGGCGCAGGCCGCACGCGGACACGGCGAGGCCGTGTCCGGCCCACTCCCCCGCCGTGCCCGCGACGCGCGCTCACCCGGCATGCTTGAGGAACACGGCCCCGGACGGGCCCGCCGGCGGGCGGCGCGGTCCAGGGATCGAACCGACGGAGGGGGCGGGATGACGTTCATCGCCGAGGAGATCGCGGCCCAGCCCGAGTGCTGGCGGCGGGCGATCGAGCTCGCCGCGACCGTGCGAGGGCTGCCCGAGCCCGGGGAGCGGGTCGCCGTGGTCGGCTGCGGCACCTCGCTGTTCATGGCCCAGGCGTACGCCGCGCTCCGCGAGTCCTCCGGGCGGGGCGAGACCGACGCCTTCCCGGCCTCGGAGTTCCCGTACCGGCGGCGGTACGACCGCGTCGTCGCGATCTGCCGGTCGGGCACGACGACCGAGGTGGTGGAGCTGCTGCGCGGCCTGCCCCACCCCACCGTGGCGCTCACCGGCGACGTGGCCACGCCGATCACGCAGGCGGCCGGCGCGGTGATCGACCTCGGCTTCGCCGACGAGCGGTCGGTGGTGCAGACCCGGTTCGCCACCACCGCGCTCACCCTGCTGCGGGCGCACCTGGACCGCACCCTCCCCGAGACCGGGGAGCCCGGGCCCGGCGTCGCGCCGGTCTCCCCCGACCTGCCGGGCCAGGCCGAGGCCGCGCTCGCCGCCCCGCTGCCCGCCGGGGCGACCGACCGCACCCGGTTCACCTTCCTCGGCGCGGGGTGGACGGTCGGCATCGCGCACGAGGCGGCGCTCAAGGTCCGCGAGGCCTCGGCGTCGTGGACGGAGTCGTACCCGGCGATGGAGTACCGGCACGGGCCGATCAGCGTGACCGACGAGCACAGCCTCGTGTGGTTCCTCGTCGCGCCGCCGCCCGGGCTCGCCGAGGAGGTCGAGCGGACCGGCGCGCTCGTCGTGCTCCCCGAGCTCGACCCGGTCGCCGAGCTGATCCGGGTGCAGCGGCTCGCCGTCGAGCTCGCCGCGGCAAAGGGCCTCGACCCCGACCACCCGCGCAACCTCTCCCGCTCGGTCATCCTGCGCTGACCCCGCGCGAGGCTCACCGATCGGCCACAATTCCCGGACGCCGCCCCGTTCCCCCGGCACGCGGCCGCCCGCGCGGCGACCCTGAAGGGGGCGCGGGAACCACGCCGTGCCCGTGATCGTTCGATCGGCGATCAACTCCACACGACAGGCAGGAGGCGAGCGTGGTCTTCAAACGGCTGCTGGGAACCTTCGGGGTCGGAGCCCCGTCGGTGGACACCGTGCTGGCGCAGCCCCGGGTACGGCCCGGCGAGGCGCTGCGCGGCGAGGTCCGGCTGCAGGGCGGCGACTTCGACGCCGACGTCGAGTCGATCGTCCTCTCGCTGGTCACAGGGGCCGAGGCTGAGCACGGCGAGGGTGAGCAGACCGGTCTGATCGAGCTGGCCCGGGCCCAGGTGTCCGGCCCGTTCACGCTCCGCACCGGCGAGCAGCGTGCGCTGCCGTTCGAGTTCCCGGTCCCGTGGGAGACGCCCATCACCGAGGTGTGGGGCCACCAGCTGTACGGCATGGCGATGGGGGTGCGCACCGAGCTCGCGATCGCCCGCGCGGTCGACAAGGGCGACCTCGACCCGGTGCAGGTCGCGCCGCTGCCCGCCCAGGAGGCCGTGCTCCAGGCGTTCAACCGGCTCGGCTTCCAGGTGAAGAGCGCCGACGTCGAGGTGGGCGGGCTGTACGGCATCGCCCAGCACCTGCCGTGCTACCAGGAGATCGAGTTCTTCCCGCCGCCGAACTTCGCCCACGTGGTGAGCGAGGTCGAGCTCACCTTCGCCGCGAACCCCGGCGGCCTCCACATCGTGCTCGAGGCCGACGGCCGCGGGCCCGTCGACGACTCCTTCGGCCGCTGGTTCGTGAGCCACGATGAGGCGCTTCAGCGCGACTGGGTGGCCGAGATCACCGGCTGGCTCAACGCGCTCGGCTCCTTCGGCCACCACGCCGGTTACCCGCCGCATGACCCGTACGGCCACCCTGCCGGTTACCCGCCGCACGATCCGTACGGCCCGCACGGTGGTCACCACGGTGGGCCGGGCATAGGGGCGGCGGTGGCCGCGGGTGTCGCCGGCGCGGCGGCCGGTTTCCTCGCCGCCGAGGCGATCGACGAGATCGGCGACATGCTGGAAGGCGAGGAGGAGGATTAGCGGCCTGGCGCGCCCGGCGGCCGGATCCGCGCCGGGCGCTCCCTGACGCGGCCCGCCGGCCCCGTGACCGGCGGGCCGCACGCGTCAGGCAGGCGTCACCGGCCCCGGTCACGGCGCGGCGGCAGGCCGTCCGGCGCTCCCACGGCGCCGGGACCGCCGCCGGTCGGCCCGCGGGATCGCCCCGATCCGGGCGTGCCGGTGCCCCGGACCCGGTCCCGGACACACGCCGGGCCGGTGCGGCCACCCAGCAGCCGGCGGCCGCCGCCATGTCCGGGAAGATCGGCAAGGTGCCGCAGCCGTTCACGCACCCGGGCCCGGTCCCGGTGGCTCGACGAGACGCGCACGATCACGGTCTTCTCGTCACCCCCGGGGCGTCCGGCACGACCGCGCGCCGTGCTCAGCCGGCGCGGGTGAGGAACGCGACCTTCCCTTGATCCGTTCCCCCGCCGCCGCCATCGGGACGCTCGGGCCCGGCGGCTCCCGGCCGAGACGGCACCGTGCCCGTGGCGAGGCGTCCGCGCCTCCCCGGAGCACGGCTGCGCTCCGCCGGGATGACCGCGGGCGGCGGTCGCCGTCAGCCCGCGCCGCGTCTGCCGTACCAGCCCGCCGCGATCGACACGCCCACGGCGGCGAGCACCACCTGGATGGCGAGCTCGATCCAGTCGATCCCGCGGGTGTCCGCCACGCCGAGCACGCTCGCGATGGCGGTGCCGATCAGCGCCGCGACGATGCCGATCACCATCGTCAGCCAGAGCGGGATGCGCTGGCGGCCCGGGACCACCAGCCTGCCCAGCGCGCCGATGATGACGCCGACGATGAGGGCGGAGAAGATGCCGGTGATTTCCATCGCACACGCTCCCCTCGGGACGGCCCCGCGGCCGTCCTGCCTGCGGCCGATCACGCGGAACCGCTCACCCCGTCAAACGAAACCCACCCGTACGTGGTTCCCCCGTTCCGCCCGGATCCCGCTAGCGCGGTGGTGACACGCGCATGGCGCGGATGATCGGGGGAGCGGCCCGTCGCGGCCCGGCGGACGGGTCCCCCGACACGGGGTACGGCGCTGCCCGCCGTCCCTTCGCGCCCGGGGGCGAATCCGGCGCCGAGCGGCTGCCGTGGTATGCGAGGAATGTGACTCCTTTGTGGTAAGTGAAACCTCTTTGGGTGATGCGTTCTCGTTAGGATCGGCCAACGTGATGCCCACCGGAACGCCGACCGCCGTCGCCCTCGATCCCGGCGATCCCACCGAGCTCGGCCCCTACCGGATCGCGAGCCGGCTGGGCAGGGGCGGCATGGGAACGGTTTACCTCGCGGAGGGGCCGATGGGCCCGGTCGCGATCAAAGTCATCAACCCGCACTTCGCGAACGATCCGGAGTTCCGCAGGCGATTCCGCCGTGAGGTGGAGGCGGCGCGGCGGGTGCGCCGGTTCTGCACCGCCCCGGTGCTCGACGCGCGCCTCGACGGCGATCCGCTGTGGATCGTCACCGAGTACGTGGCCGGCCCCGACCTCGGCCGGGTGCTGCGCGAGAACGGCCCGCTCACCGGGTCGAACATCGAGGCGCTCGCGGTGGGCGTGGCGACCGCGCTCACCGCGATCCACGACGCGGGGGTGGTGCACCGCGACCTCAAGCCGGCGAACGTGCTGCTCTCCCCGCTCGGCCCGCGTGTGATCGACTTCGGCATCGCCCGCGCGCTCGACTCCGAGGACGGGCAGACCTCCACCGGCCGCATCCTCGGCACCCCCGACTACATCGCCCCCGAGGTGTTCACCGGTCGGCAGGCCGGGCCCGAGGCCGACATCTTCGCCTGGGGCTGCGTGATGGTCGCCGCCATCACCGGCGCCTCGCCGTTCGCGTCGAAGACGATCGAGCAGGCGTTCTACCGGGTCGTCAACGAGACGCCGGACCTCAGCCGGATCGACCCCTCGCTCCGCCCGATCATCGCGGCGGCGCTCGAGAAGGATCCGGCGAAACGCCCCACCGCCCAGCAGCTGCTCGACGCGCTCGTGCGGCGGCCGGACGTGGACCGCGCCCAGGTGGCCGGCACGGTTCGGCTCGACCTGAGCGCGCTCACCGGGTCCACCCTGCCCAGGACCCAGATCGCGCCGGCGCAGCCCGCGAAGCCCCCGCTGCGCAGGCGGCTCGCGGACGCGGCGATGGGCGCGGGCGCCGCCCTGCTCGCGGTGGCGCTCGTCGCGGGGGCGGTGACCCTGAGCCGGCTATCGTCGTCCGCGCCGCCCGAGGGCGAGGTGCTCTACCAGGAGAACTTCTCCCAGGAGGGCACGGGCTGGCCCGAGGACGGCTTCGCCGGGCCGGACGCGAGCCGCAACTACACCGGCGACGGCCGCTACACCATCCGCGTGGACGACTACGAGAACACCAAGTGGGCGAAGGCGCCGGTGAACGCGGTCCTGCCCGACGACGTGCTCGTCTCGGTGAAGCTCGACATGCGCAACGCCAACTCCTGGTCGGGCGTCTGGTGCGACTACTCCAAGAGCGACGAGGAGCGGGATCGGCTCTACTATCTGCTCGCGGTGAACCACGTCGGCCGCGCGAAGATCGTCAAGGTGGACGGCGACACCTGGCGGGACCTGACGGCGGACCTCGAGGTGCCGAACTACGCCAGGGGGAACGTGCCGCTGCGGGCCCGGTGCGCGCGCTCCGGCGGGGAGATGCGGCTGCAGCTGTGGGCGGGTGAGGACCTCGTCGCCGAGGCCACGGACACCGAGGCGGAGAAGGCCGCCGGCAAGCCCTCGTTCGGGCTCTACCTGGAGTGGGTGCGGAACGCGGAATCGCGCGTCTACTACGACGACTTCAGCATCGCCCGGCTCAGCTGAGCGCCGGCCCGCCACCGGACGGCCGGCGCCGCGGACCGGCGGACCCGCCCGGCCACGGCCGCGCGTACGGGCGCGGCGGGCACGTCGCGCCCGCCCGTGCATTTCCGGAAAGTTTCAGCTGTGAGGGATACGACATGCGCCGCTAACACAATATGATCACTTACCGCGCGCGCCGGGTCACGGACGGTCCGCCGGGCGACCTCGGCGTACGGCGACCGGCCGGTGAAAAGTCCTGATCAGCGGGCATATGCGACGCAGGGGCAGGGGTGCGGTCAGAGCAGCACGAACCACCCCATAAAGTTGCAGGCGGGTTACCGGTCCTGTACTGAGGGGATCATGTTGCACGAGAAGCTGTCGTCAATCTACGAAAACGTCCTGCGGCGCAATCCCGGGGAGACCGAATTCCACCAGGCGGTACGCGAGGTCCTGGAGAGCATCGGACCGGTGCTCGGCAAGCACCCCGAGTACGCCGAGTCCAAGGTCATCGAGCGGATCTGCGAGCCCGAGCGGCAGATCATCTTCCGGGTGCCGTGGGAGGACGACAACGGCGAGATCCACATCAACCGCGGCTTCCGTGTCGAGTTCAACAGCGCGCTCGGACCGTACAAGGGTGGCCTGCGTTTCCACCCCTCGGTGTACCTCGGCATCATCAAGTTCCTCGGCTTCGAGCAGATCTTCAAGAACAGCCTCACCGGCCTGCCCATCGGCGGCGCCAAGGGCGGCGCGGACTTCGACCCGAAGGGCAAGTCCGACCGCGAGATCATGCGGTTCTGCCAGAGCTTCATGACCGAGCTCTACCGCCACCTCGGCGAGCACACCGACGTGCCCGCGGGTGACACCGGCGTCGGCCAGCGCGAGATCGGCTACCTGTTCGGCCAGTACAAGCGCATCACCAACCGGTACGAGTCCGGCGTGATCACCGGCAAGGGCCTGGTGTACGGCGGTGCGCAGGTGCGGACCGAGGCGACCGGGTACGGCTGCGCGTTCTTCGTCGAGGAGATGCTGCGCGCCCGCGGCACCTCGTTCGACGGCAAGCGGGTCGTGGTGTCCGGCTCCGGCAACGTCGCCATCTACACCATCGAGAAGGTGCAGCAGCTCGGCGGCCGCGTCGTGGCCTGCTCCGACTCCTCCGGCTACGTCGTCGACGAGAAGGGCATCGACCTCGACCTGCTCAAGCAGGTGAAGGAGGTCGAGCGCGCGCGCATCGAGGTGTACGCCAAGCGCCGCGGCGGCGACGCGGTGTTCATCCCCGGCCGCAGCGTCTGGGAGGTGCCCTGCGAGGTCGCCATGCCGTCCGCCACCCAGAACGAGATCACCGGCCGCGACGCCGAGCGGCTCGTCCGCAACGGCTGCATCGCGGTGGGCGAGGGCGCGAACATGCCGACCACGCCCGAGGGCATCCGCATCTTCCAGGAGGCCGGGGTCGCCTTCGGCCCGGGCAAGGCCGCCAACGCCGGCGGTGTTGCCACCAGCGCGCTGGAGATGCAGCAGAACGCCAGCCGCGACTCGTGGTCCTTCGAGTTCTCCGAGCAGCGGCTGCGCGACATCATGCGCGACATCCACGCCCGCTGCCTCGCCACCGCCGAGGAGTACGGCATGCCGGGCAACTACGTGGCCGGCGCCAACATCGACGGCTTCAAGCGGGTGGCGGACGCCATGCTCGCCCTCGGCCTCATCTGATCGCGCGTCTTCGACCACTCGCCAGGATCGTTCGCAGCGACGAACCCCGCGCCGACAACGACGTCGGCGGCAGAACCCGACCCGAAGACCGATGATCTCGCGCCGACAACCGCGTCGGCGCCAGGATCACGCAGCCGATCACCGGCGCCGCCAACGACGTCGGCGCCCCATCACAGCCGCGCCGCATCCTTCCGGCGGCCGGCTCACGCGGTACCGATCCCCACCCCCCTCGCCCCGGCCGACACGCGTGCCCGGCCTCGTGCC